>Ga0265318_10000674_pt1 | contig 23250 bp, 9 predicted proteins | sample 4821metaG_FD_192431 | JGI IMG/M metagenome (GOLD analysis project Ga0265318, IMG submission 192431) | Rhizosphere microbial communities from Carex aquatilis grown in University of Washington, Seatle, WA, United States - 4-8-21 metaG | ecosystem: Host-associated > Plants > Roots > Rhizosphere >... | reverse complement strand
TTTCTCTGGACCGAGAATGAGGAAGAATCGCTGTGAATGACCCCCACATCTGATCCGACCAGTCTAAGGCCTCCAGCGGCGTCGCGACCAATCATCAGCCCATACCCAGGGGATGTCCCGATCCCACAGCCGAAAACGGTGACGTTCTCGAAAAGCGCGCGTGAAAGCGAGGGATGTGCGCCCCTGTCTGGGGGCGTGACTATTGAAATTCCGTCCGAGAAACTGTCGCGGATATCCACTTGGCGGATGGTCAATCCGGAGATGTCCCGGTGGTCGAGGCACACCTGCAATGATCCCCGCCAGGCCCAGTCGTGGTCGTAACCGCCGCAGCGCAGCAGCCGGCAATACTCGATCACAGTTTCACCGCTGAAGTTATTGTCGATTTTCAGGGCCTCGTCGGACGTCGGGAAGGTCGTGCTGACCAGGATGCCGCACCCCGCGGTGATGTCGGTGAACAGGCATTCCTCGATCCTATTGCTCTCACCGCCATAAATTGCCCCGCCGTTCGCAAGGAAAGGGAGCTGCCCCGTGCAGTGCCGGATGATGTTGTGCCCCGGCTTGTGGGACGGACCGACGAATCCCTGGTCGGACGCCGCAGGCCAGATCGCAAAGCAGTCGTCACCCGTGCCGCGCGCGCTGCAATCCTCGATGACGGTGCCGTACGAGCCGACGCAGAGGTTCACGCCGTCCGCGAGCAGGTTGCGGTACCTGCAGCCCGAGATTCTCAAATTGGATCCGTTGTAGATCCAGGTGCCCGTCTTGGTGTGCTCGATCCAGATGCGCGCGACCGACGAGTCGGCGCATCCCGCCCCCACGATGCCGTCGTTGGGCTCGCTGTCGTTCCGGTAGCTCAATTTTCCAACGATCGCGAAGTCCGCGAGATGGATGTCGCCGCCCTTGAGCTTGAATCTCACCCTGCGGGAGGCGTCCCCGTAAAGCTCCGGGTCGCCGACGAAGGTCGTGTGCCACATTCCCGCGCCCTGGATGGTCGTCGAGGACGCGAGGACGATGTCACGGGTCAGCTTGTATATCCCGGGCGGGACCCAAACGGTTTTCCCCTTCCTGCGAGCGGCCTCCACGCATCTTAGCAGCGCGTTGGTATCATCGGTTGTCCCGCTTCCAGTGGCGCCAAAATCGAGCACAGACATCGACCCGGCAGGCGCGGCCAGAGGCGGAGGGACGGCCTCGAGGTCAACCAGATCGATCACGCAAGGCAGCGCATCGGAGCCGCCCTTTGTCAGGCGAACGATGTCGCCCGCTGCTATTCCCAGGCCTTTCACGCGCACCTCGTCGTAGAAGTTGCGCGCTTTTGCATCGGCGGGATTGTTTGTGAACGGATAGTTCCCGTAGAGCCACGAATAGCGGGAGGTGACTGGGAGCGACGCTACGTGCCTACCATTTATCGAAACCTCGATGGCGCTGGACGTTCCTCCGCCGCTCGGGGCGTCGGGGAGACTGTAGCGAACCACCATGGCGTTTGCCGCCGCCTCCGCGGTGAACTCCACATATTGCGGTGCCTTCAGGCTGACGCATCTCTGGCCGGAGGACTCGGTTTCGACCTGATACGGGTCATACCTTGGGCCAAGCACGGCGCCCGTGGTCCGCATCGCCTCGGCCTCGTACGTGGTCCAAGGGGTGTCCGCGCCGACGCCTGCACAAAGGTTGTTTGCCAGCAGTGCGACACCCAGCGCAAGGATCCGCCCCTTCGCGGGCAGCAGCCCGCCCAGATCACTTGTGAACCGGCTCATTTTCCAGACGTCCGGCCTTGCTTTGCGAGGCCGATGTCCGGCTTGTCGCGGGCTTAGGCTGGGGGCGGCGGACAATGTCATAGTCGATGGTCTGGGGTATTCCCGGCGCGCAATTCACGCTGGTGCCGGCCACAACAAACAACCGCGCTTGCCGGTTATCCAGCGACGGGGTGATCGCGACGGACGACTTCGTAATCCGAATCTGGAACAGGTCCCCCTTGTAGGCCAGCTTGAACCTGAGGCTGCGCCACTTCGAGAACAGCCGCGGGCTTATCGCGACGCGGGTCTCGTCGGCGTGGAGGCCGGCAAAGCCGAAGACAACCGTCATCCACGCCCCGCCGTTGGCGGCCGGGTGCGAGCCGCCCGTGAAGACATTGCCGACGTACATCTTGTACTTTGCCTCGAGGTCGATCTTCGCGGTCTTGAGGAAGTAATGGTAGGCGAACTCGAGGTTTCCGAATTCCGTGGCCACCATCGCGTAGGCACAGGCGCTGAGGCTGGAGCCATGCTCGGTGAACGGCTCATAATATTCCCAGTTCGCCTTCTTGACCTCGGTCGAGAAGCGGTCCCTGAACAGGTTGAGCATCATCACCACGTCCGCCTGCTTGATGACTTTCGTCTCCACGGCCAGTCCCTGGCCCGCCCCCAGATACTCGTTGGGGTGGAGCTTCTTGGCCTTGAGCTCCGAGACAGTGGCATCCCTCAGGCGCCCGTAGCCGTCGAATTGCTCGATGATCCCGGTCCTGGAATCCGGCCCGGGCAGAAAGAGCTTTTCGGATCCCTCGGCGAAAGCCGCCAGCTCAGCCTCTATGCCGATCTTCTCAACCAGTCGGTCAAGGTAGTCGGGATGGCGGAGCTTCAGGTATTCGACGACCGCATTTGCCACCGCGAACGTCTCCCTCACGACCATGTTCGTGAAGGCGTTGTTGTTGACGCGCTCGTGGTACTCGTCTGGACCGATGACGTCGAGGATCTCGTACCGTCCCTTGTCCTTCTTGAAGTACGCGTATGAGACGTAGAAACGGGCGCACTCCAGGATCACCTCGGCGCCCCCCTCGAGGAGCAGTCGGTCGTCGCCGGAGATCTTGAAATAATCCCACATCGCGATGGCCACGTCGCCGCTGATGTGGACCTGCTTGTCGCGGAAGTGGGTCCGAAGGTCCCGGCCCGTCATGGGGTCGCCGACATTGAAGTAGGAGCAGGCATCGTCGCCCGTCTCCTGGCTCTCCCACGCGTAAAATGCGCCCCGGTAGCCCGGTCCCTCGGTCTTGGCTTTGCGGCGTGCGCCGTCGAGGGTCCTGATGCGGTAGCGCATGAGCTCCACCGCCTTCTCGGGATAGGTGTGCAGGAAGAACGGGAACATGAACATCTCGGTGTCCCAGAAGATCGCCCCCTTGTAGACTTGGCCCGACAATGCGCGCGCCGCGATCGAGTTGGTGCTGCCCTCGGTTGGCGCCACCATGAGCAGTTGGAATATGCTGTAGCGCAGGGCGCGCTGCGCCTCGTCGTCCCCCTCGATCTCGACGTCGCACCGATGCCATTTCTTCTCCCATTCGCAGCGATGCTGAGCCAGGCAATCCTGGTAGCCCAGCGCCTTGGCCCTGAGGACGGTCTCCGCCGCGGCCTCGAGCACGGAACCCTTCAAGGGGTCGTTATCCGTGAATACGGCAAAATACTTGTGGAAGGTGTAGGTTATCCCCGCCTCTGCCGTGAACGTCACCACGCGGAGATTGCGGCGGTCCCTCACCTCGTGCCTCTCCTCTCCGAACGCCAGGTCCACGGCCTCGGCGACCACCACCCGCTTGCGCATCTCGTGGGTCACGCCCTGGACCGCCAACACGGGGCCCCGCACCGCGGTTTTGATGTTTACCAGATGGGGTCCGTTGAGATCCCAGATATTGTAGTCGATCCCGGTGCGAAGGCTGATCTTCGCCGTCCGGTCGCAGCAGACACTGTATTTGATGACACCCAGGTTCGGCGTTGCCGCGCTGAGGAAGCGGGAAGACGAGACCGTTACGGACTTGCCCTTGACCTTGAACCTGCTGATCCGCTCAAAAAGCGCGCAGTCAAGGTGCAGCCGGGAGCTGTGGTGACTCATTCGGCTGCCCCGCGCGGTGAGCTTTGCGCCGTCAAGCGCGGCCACCGTGTAGCCCCCGTTGGGTGCGTTTACCGGCTCCCGCCACGCGCCGCCGACCTGGTCAAATATGCCGGCCAGCGTTATCCCCACCTTCTCCTTGGGGCCAAACTCGTCGAGGGTCCCCCGGTACCCCATGTAGCCATTCGCAAGCTGGTACACGTTACCATTGCGCATGATGCTTTCGGATTCGTTGACGAACGACTCCGTGCTGACAATCCAGGGGCCCTTCATGTGATTTCCCCCAGTCCCGCCTTGTCCTTCACGAGAAGCATCGCGAAGCCGGCTAGGACCATGACCACTCCGCCCAACACGAGGGCGTAGATGGCCTGGCCGTGGAACACCGTGCGCAGCAGCAGCCCGAGGCTCGCCGACGCCAGGATCTGCGGGATGACGATGAACATGTTAAACATGCCCATGTAGACGCCCATCTTTCGATGCGGCACAGCCGTGCTCAGGATCGCATAGGGCATCGTGAGAAGGCTTGCCCAGGCGATGCCGATCGCGGTCATCGAGACGAGAAGCAGCTTGGGATCCCTGAAGAGGTACATGGAGATCAAACCCAGGCCGCCGATGATCAGGCAGACCACGTGGGTGCGGACGCGGCCGGTCCTTCTCGCCATATACGGCAGAAAGGGGGCCACCAACGCGGCGACCCCGTTGTAGACCGCCATCAATACGCCGACCCAGTTGGCCCCGTCATTGTAGACAGCGGAGCGCGCATCCGTGCTGCCAAAATGATAGCTCGTGATCGCCGGGGTCGCGTAGATGAACATCGCGAAGAGAGCGAACCACGTGAGGACCGTGACCAGAGCCAGCTGGGTCATCGTCCGCGGCATGTTCTTCAAGTCGTGGATTATCTCCACCAACCCGTCGGCCTTCCCCAGCGAATAGCGGAGCGCGGCCAGAAGCTGAAATGCGCCGTAGCCGGCAATGCCAAAGGATAGGATGTACAGCGGCTTGTCCCACCCTTGGGAGTGCACGAAATACGCGAACACCGAGCCGATGAATATGAGCACCGAGCCCTCGGTCAGGTAGCGCCCCACATTCAGCTTGATCGCGGCACCTTCATTGCCGGCTAAACGGCCCGCGGCCCCGTTGAAATCCTCGAGCTCAGAGGGCGAATACTCCTTCACCGTCAGGATGGTGCGCAGTACGGCCAGCAGGTACACCAGGCCTCCCAGGTAGAATGACCATTTTACCGTGGGGGGAATCTCGCCCGCCGCCGCCGTGTTGGCCAAATGCAGCCAGCGTGCGAAAATGTACGGCAGCATTGATGCGATGACCGAGCTCGCCCCGATGAAGAACGTCTGGACGGCGAAGCCCGTGGTCCGCTGCTCGTCGGGCAGCATGTCCCCCACGAACGCGCGAAACGGCTCCATGGTGACATTGATGGAGGCGTCCATGATCCACAGCATGCCCGCCGCGAACCACAGGCCGGGCGAATTGGGCATCACCAGCAGCGAGAGCGACGCGAGGATGGCCCCGACCAGGAAATAGGGCTTCCGGCGCCCCAGCCGGTTCCAGGTCTTGTCGCTCAGGTGCCCGATGATGGGCTGTATCATCAGGCCCGAAACCGGGGCGGCTATCCACAGGACCGCGATGTCATCTACCTTTGCGCCGAGCGTCTCGAAGATCCTGCTGACGTTGGCATTCTGAAGCGCGAAGCCGAACTGGATGCCCACATAGCCGAAGCTCATGTTCCAGAGCTGCCAGAAACTCAGGATCGGCTTCTTCTTCACAGTGTTTCCCTCCGTCTCGGATCGCCCTGGAGGCGCGCGCTGCCCGAGATGCGCCTGTCCCGGACCCAGCGGCCAATCTGATCGACGCTGGCCTCGGCCAGGTCCCGAACGACGACGTCAGCCCCGTGCTCAAATAATTCGCCGGCGTTGTTGGACCGGGCCACCCCTATGACGAGCGCAAAGCCGCCTGCCGCACCAGCCCGAACCCCCGTCGCGGCATCCTCGACGACTACGGCCCTCCCGTAGGGGACGCCCATGTTGTCGGAAGCTGCCTTGAAGATGTCCGGTTCGGGCTTGCCCTTGAGCCCCAACATCTCGGAGACGTTGCCATCCACGACCGTGTCGAATAGGCTTGTCGTGCGCGTGGTGCTGAGGATTGCCGCCCCGTTCTTGCTGGATGTCGCGAGGCCCACCTTGATCCCGTTGCTTCGCAGGTCCCTCACGAGGGAAATTGAGGAATCGAAAACTTTGACGCCGACCTCTAGGAGTCGGTTGAAGAGGCTGTTCTTCTGATTGCCCAGACCACAGATCGTCTCGCGGCCGGGAGCGTCGCCGGTGGTGCCAAATTCCAGGTTGATGCCGCGAGAATTCAAGAATGCCTGCACTCCCTTGTAACGGGGCCTTCCATCGACATAGGCGAGATAATCAGCGGAAGTAAATTCCCTGAAAGGCCGGCTCGACACATATTCGCGGCTTCGGAGGTACGTGTCGAAGGTCTGCTTCCAGGCGGCCGCATGGACCGAGGCGGTGTCAGTGATCACCCCGTCCATGTCAAAGATCACCGCGTCGAACTCAGATTGGCGATTCACGGTGAATTTCGTGGTCTTGGCCCGTCGAACAATGAGACCCCAACTTCGGGTTCTGGAGAGGTTTGCCCCGAGGGTGACGCCACTGTTGTTGCGGAGTTTTATGCCGGACGAAGTCCGACTCGAAATGTTGGTTTGATTTTGTATCACGCGACCACGGGAAGACACCCGTCGACTCCGATCAATGAAAGTCGCCAGCCTTCTAAATTGGCTGGCGACTGGTACTATCCTCTGATCGTACCTACCTCGGGACTAGGTGTTCAGAATGTGAACACGTTCTTAATCGTGAACTTCTCCGTCGGACCGATGCGGTAGAACGCGGGTTGTGAGACGCCGTTTATCGGTGCCTGATAGCTGACCGGAATCAGGTAATTCCCTTTGCCGACGTTTTCGACATTAAGCTGAATGTTCCATCCGATCTTGCTGGAGAGCCTGCGGTGATAACCAACCCAGAGGTCGAAGTTGGTCTCACTCGGCGCATATTCTGGCGCGCCTAGGTTGGGGAGGTACGGGGGCGGGAGCGTGGGATCGCCACTCGGGGGATAGCCGATGACCTCACGGCCCGTGTAACGTATGCCAGCACCAATGTTAACCCCCTTGAGGAAGCTACGGTCGAAGTCATAGTTGGTCGTCAGGTTGAAGCGCCACTTGGCGAGTTGCTCTACCGCGACACCCTGCTGCTGCTGGAGTTCGGCATAAGCGCCGCCGACCGCAGGGAGCCCGTTGTAGGCGATGTAGTAGGCTTGGGCGACGTCAGGAACGCTTGGAGCGACGTCCTGCCCCCAGAACCACTGCTGAGAGCCGCCGGGGCCCTTAACATAGGCCGCTGTCTCGGTCATGAATTTGGTCAGGGCCGCGTCTCCGATTTGCGTGATCTTCGCATCCGTTTCCGTGGCGTTGAGCGCAAGGCGCCAATTCTTTGTGGGGTTGGCGTCGAGCTCAACTTCCCAGCCCTCGGACTGGGAGTTTTCCGTGATCGCGAAGTTCTGTTCGCCTGGGGTGCCCTGCAACTGACTCCTCGGGACAAGTCCGGCCTGCACCTGGGACAAGCTGCCCATGCCCCAATTCTTAAAGAAGTTGGGGAAATCGGTGTTAAGCTGGGTCTCCCAAGCCCGCGTGGCTGCGGTCGAGGCATTCTGGAGATTCTCCATCGCTTGGGTGTGGTATTGATTGCTATCGAAGTACCAGCCCGAGCCCTCGCCGCCAACAGCTAGGCCTGGCACGCCCCCATCGGGGCCGATGCCCGGATTGGTGGACTGAACAGACGTGGGTCCTGCCTGGAGCGGTGTGGACTGGTCCGTGTGATAATAGAAGACGTTGCCGTAGTATGCCGAGTTGCCGACGAAATTGGCCAGCTCGGCGGCGAAGGCGGTACCGTCTGGGTTCGAACCGTTCGTGATGCCGGTCACATAGCGATTGACCCTCAGGGCGAACATGCCGTTACGCGTCTCGAGCTGAATGCCACGCTCGATGGTCTTGCCCGACGGAGGCGCGACGGCATCCCCGTTGATGTTGAGGCGGCTCGAGTTCGGCTCGAAGTTGGTCGATACGCTGTAGGACAGACTGATGTCGACGGGAAGCTTGCTGGCGAACTGCTTCACGCCAGGGAGTTCCCCGAGATGAGCTACAATGCTGTAGGAGCGGGACTGAACTTCAACGCGACCCGGTGTCACGTTCGAAAAATTGACGTTGTTGAAGTTGAGGCTTTGCGCGTCGTTCGCGTCGCCGAGGGTGGCGGAATCCGCATAGCTCGTGTTGATGTCCTTGCGCCAGCCATAGATGCCCACAAGTGCGTCATCCAGCCACTTGCCCTCGTAGACCAACGCCTGGGAGGTAGTGACCGAGCGCGTTATGCTATCGGAAGTGGCCAAGAGCTTGCGGTTGACGGAAGGGTCGGCTTCGGAATTGGTGACCGTCAGGGTCTGCTGGCCCGTCCAGCCGTTGTAGTACGCTGGATCGGTGGGGCTCAGTGAAGAGTTCGCCGGGTTCGGAGTGAAATCAAAGTAATTGACCGGTTGGCTGCCGATCGTCGGGTTGCCGGTGACCCTGGAAATATTGGCTCCCGAGAGCGGCTTGCCGACCAGCGAGGGCCCCAGGTAGATGACCTCCTGCGGGTTTACACTTTGGAAGTTACTGCCGCTGTATCCGCCGTCGAGGGTATCGGCGAGAGCGAGGTTTGAGCCGAGATATCCATACTGCTGCCAAGCCATGGTGCTGGTGGTCTGCTTCGCATCTTCCGCCAAGCCGGTCAGGGTCTGGACGCCAAGGAGCTTTTGCCACCATTCAGAGCCGTCCTTGCTGAAGTCATGTGTGACAAAGCCCGTGGCGCGCGCATCCTCGCGATCGCTGATATATTGGTCGTTGGTAGCGTTGTCGTTGTTGATGACGTAGGGGCGGCCATAATTCGGATTCGAGCTGGCGGTCGCGAGCGACGTTCCGTCGTTGTTGGTCGACATGACGTCAATGTACAAGGGAACGGCACCGCCGAACGGGTTGATCTGGCCGTTTTCGTAGTGCTGCTTGTTGTAAGCAAGGTCGAAGCCAACCTGGTCGTTGAGGAAGGTCTGCGAGAGATCCGCCGTCGCCGTCCAGAAACGCTGCCATTCCGACTTCATGCTACCGTCGATCAGGTTCTTGTAGAAATTGAAGGCCGAAGGATCGGTGAGCGAGGTATCCGTGAAGAGGCCGGCGTTGGCGTAGGGCAGCCCCGCATAGATGGGTTCCGCCGATGCGCCGTTGATATGGAGCCATGCGCCGGGAAACGCGCCGTAGGGCCAAACGAGGCCGACGGTTGAGGCCATACCGGGCTGAGGCAGGGAGGTGAAGCGGTAGGTGCCCGCAGAACCGACGGTGGAACCGTTCTGGAAGACATTTAGCGGAAAACTGGAATTTCCGACCTGGCCGTTCGTAAACCACGGATCGTCATTCGAATTGCCGGCACGGCCAGCACCTGCATAGCCGTTTGCGGCGCTGGCGACGTAACTGGCGGGGAGGCCGGCTACCCACGAATTCAAACCATTCAGTCCCGCCTGATAAGCTCCAGTGTCCGCGGGGTTAAAGAACGGGGTGATGTGGTCCGTCGGAGGAAGCGCGCGAGGATTGTCGGAATCGATCTGGCCCTTCTCGAAGTTCGCCTTGAAGACGGTGTGATTTCCGCCCTTGTTCAGGAAAGCAGGTTCGACGCGGAGTGCTCCTGATATGCGCTGGTCCTTCGAAAAGGCCGGCCGCTGCTCATATTTCTCGTGGTCGTTCAGGAGGTCGAGCCGGAAGGCGACCTGGTCAGGCACGATCTGGAAATTGTAATCCAAGCTCTCGCGGGTGGTGCCCCAACTGCCAAAGCGCAGGTCCAGGTTCCCGGAATTCGTGAACTCGGCGCTCTTGCTGCCGGCATTGATGATGCCAGCGGGGCTGCCTTCACCAAAGAGAATCGCATTCGGTCCGCGTGAGATATCGATGCGGTCGATATTGTAAGAGTCCCAGGGGATGTCCGAGAGAAAGAAGTCGTGGGTATTGTCGGCAGCAGCAAGACCGCGAATGCGGGTGTCCTCGCTCGGATGGATGGTGTCTTCGGTGCGAGTCGCGCTGCTGTTACCGGGACCGGGACTTGCATAGTTGCCGTTGACGCCACCCACTTCGGTGCCGCCGAGGCTTTGGAGCAGCGAGGTGTTGTCCGTCGCTCCGATGTCCGAGAGGAACTGCGAGGTGACCACGGTCACGGAACTGCCGATGTCGCGCAGGTCGGTGCTGAGTCGGTTTCCGGCCAGCGTGGTCTCCGCGACATAGCTTTCCTTGCCAGCGGTGGCGCTGACTTCGAACGGCGACAGCAGGACGGGTTGGTCTTTCGAGGCATCCGTTGTCGTCGTCGTCGTCGTTGTCGTCGTGCTGGCGGGCTGGGCGGAACTCGGGGCTGTCTGGGCCTGGATGCTCGCGCAGGCCGATATCGCGGCGACCAGTACGGCTATAAGCCGTGAATGCCTGGGTGTGTGATTCATAGTTTGGGGTGGTTGTTAGGTAAAAGGCTGCGCTTCGCGTGGACAGGAATCTCCAATCAGGAGACGGGGTGATCGGGGTCGTTTGCGGGGTAAAGCAATCGGTAGCTGACGGGAGAGGTGTGCCTCAGGCCTGGCGCCAACTCGATTCCGTTCCTATGCAAACGTTGCTAAATCACCGCTGCGAGAGGACCAATGACGACGATCCGGGAGGAAATGGATGCTGCGTTGTCATCCCCGATGGCCAGCGAACGCCGACTTGGCGCGGGGGATTTGCGTCCGAATAGCCAAAAAAACACGCCGAGGTGGATTGGCTGTAGTAGCCGGAACCGGCAAACACTTCGCTGCTCCTTGTCGAGCCATCCGCCAATTCGACGGTGATCCTTGCACCCACCCCGGTGGGATTGCCGGCCGGCCCACGCAGCGTGATGCCCACGGACCTGCGGCCGACAACGCCGTTGTTCCGAAAGGCGAGCATATCGTCGTTGTTTCTCGATACGAGGAAGTCGGGCCAGCCGTCGTGGTCGAGATCGAGAACGACGAGCGCTTTCGCGTCGCGCGGCACCACTAAGCCGCTCTCGGCGGGAGTCACCGCGGCGAAGTGGCCCTGGCCGTCGCCGCGAAGCATCTGGCTGATTCCGCCGTCGAAGCGTCCGACGGCGGGAATGGGTGCGAACGAATTTTGCACCGCGTAGATGCCCGCATTGCCGTCGCCGAAGAAGTCCCCGGCGACGATCCCCTGCAGCGGGGCAATCTGGGCGATCCGCGGCAGTGGTTCAAAGAGGTAAGTTCCATCGCTCTGGCTGAGGAACACGCCGCTGCGCAGCTCCGTGGCCTCGAAGCGCTGGGCCTTCGCAATCCTGCCGTCGCCGAAGATGTCCCCCACCGTGGCCCGCGCATAATCGTTGTTGAGGGGGAAATGCCTCAAGATGAACGGGAACACTGCGCCAAGATCGCGGCGCGCGCGCCAGGGATAAACGCGGTCGCCTTCGCAATAGGCCTCAACCAGCTCCGAGGAACCGTCGCCGTTGAAGTCGCCCGAGTAGATCAGGGCCGGATGTCCCGCATCTGCATGGTACTGCGTATTTAAGCCCAAGTTTCCCACCACATAGTCGGGCCGGCCATCGCCGTTGAAATCCGCCGACGCGATCGACGTCCACCATCCGGTGCCCGCCGCGGCAAAGCCCGCTTTTTCCGTCCAGTCCTCGAAGCCCATGCCGCGTTTGTTATGGAAATATTTCACATGGCCCCACTCAAGGGCCAGCAGCAGGTCCGGCCACCCGTCCCCGTCCACATCGCTCCAGAGGGCCGATGTGACCATGCCGACTTCACGCAAGCCGGGAGCCACAGTGTCGGTGACATCCTCAAACCTGCCGCCGTGGTTCTTCAGGAGGGCGCTTTGCGGCGCGTACGGGTACTGCCCGGAGCTGATGCGGCCGCCGATGAACACATCCAGCAATCCGTCCCGATCAAAGTCCGCGGCCGCGACCGCCCCCGCGTTGATCGACAATGGCGGCAAGGCGTCTCCCTCGGCGGGTCGAAGGCCGCCCAGGCCATCGCCAAGGTAGAGACGGGGCTGGTACTCCGACATACCGGCAGGGAGCGAATTGCCCCCCATGGTGACGAGAACATCGTCGTTGCCGTCGCCATTCGCGTCGAAGACCAAGATCGGCCCATTATCGACCGGGTTGGCGGAGACTCCCGCAAGGGGATCGACCTCGAAGTTTGCCCCGCCGGTGCGGCGGGCAATGGCAGGCAGGTCCCGCGTGGTGCCTCCGATCACGATCGATTCCCCTTCCCCTCCGGCCAGCCTCCCCACCGCCAGGGCCGGACCGCGGCGATTGAAGCGAAATGGCACCAAGCGCTGGAGCGCAGCTTCGTCGACGGCCGCCTCCCGCATGCGCACGGCAAGGCCCAGGCCATGGCTCACCTCCTGAAACGACGCGCGGGGCGCCGAAGCCTCCGCCGGCTGGGAAACGGAAGCGGGTGCGGCGGGTCCAGCGGGTTCGGAAATCAGATAACGCTGATCCACCGCCACGTTTTCCCAGGCCTGCATGTGGCCGCTCGGCCAGGTTACGACGAGGCGCTTGATTACCGTGTCCTCTCCCAGACCGAACTGGAGCATGGGCTCGCTGCTCGAAAGGTAGCCCCGCGCGAGGCCCAGCGTGGACACCTGCACCCCCAGCGCGCTTTCGATTCGAATGGTGGCCCCCACGCCGAACCGATTCGAGGGCGTCCCGCGGAGATCGAAAATCACACGATGCCCCGTTTGGCAGTCATTCCTCAGGACGGTGACGCCGCCGTGGTAGTTGCTATAGACGACATCGAGGTCTCCGTCCCCATCCAGGTCGCCGTAGGCGGCGCCAAAACTCACCGCCCGTTGGTCGAGGCCCCAGTCCGCGCTGACGTCTTCAAACTGGAGGTTCCCGAGGTTGCGCATGGCAATGTGCTTTTCGGCACGGATCGGACTCGCCGTCATGATCCGTGCGGACTCGGACAGGCTTTCGGCGCTCATCTGGCGCTTCACGACGTCAACGTTGGGATCGTACGGAAATCCATTTGTGACGTGCAGGTCGAGGCGACCATCATTGTCCAGATCCACCAGGCGGATCGACCAAGTCCAATCGGTGGCCGCCACTCCCGCCAGGAATGCCGCTTCCTGGAAATGACCCGTTCCCGTGTTGATCAGCAGGGCATTCCGGGGAATCTTCGCCACTGTTGTGGCGCCATCAGGCCGTTCCTCGAGGCGCGCACGGGAATCGGCCATCATGCGCTGGTCCTTCTCGTGGGTGGCAGAGGCCATGTCGGCGACGATGAAATCGATCAGCCCGTCGTTGTTCACGTCACCGTAATCCGAGCCCATGGAAGAGAAGGCCGTGTGCGGCAAGACGCTTCCGGACACGTCGGTAAACGTTCCGTCCCGGTTGTTGTGGTAGAGGGAATCCGGCACGCCGTAGTCGTAGGCAACGTAGAGATCCGGCCAACCGTCGTTATCATAATCCCACCAGGTTGCAGAATGGCTTCGGGTGCGCAGAACGATGCCCGCCTTTTCGGTGACGTCCCGGAACGTCCCATCGCCCTGGTTGTGGAACATATACCCTCGCCGCCCGCCACTGTCGCCTTCGTTGCCCAGCATGTTCGTGGCGATGTACACGTCGAGCCGCCCGTCGCGATCATAGTCGCTGAACGCCGCCATCACCGAGGAATCGACCACGTCTAGGCCGTAGGCATGCGCCATCTCCTTGAAGGTGCCGTCGCCCTGGTTGATGTAGAGCAGGTTCGGGGCGTTGTAGCGGCAGACGTAGATGTCCAGGAGACCGTCGTTGTTCACATCGGCGAAGGTGGCGCCAAACTTCCAAATCCTCGCCGCGTCACCCTTGTCCCCGACGCCGGCCTTGTCCGTCACGTCCTCGAACTTGAAGTCGCCGAGATTGCGGAAGAGCCGGCACGATTCCGTCTTGCTGACGACGAAAATATCGGGCCTTCCGTCGTTGTCGTAGTCCCCGATAGCCACGCCCGTCCCAATGGAGCCGCCGTTGTATTGCTGGAAAAGCGCGCCCCTCATCTGCGGGTCGGCGTACTGGTTTTCCGTCCGCACGCCGGTGGTTTCGGGCGGCAGCAGGGTGAACATGGTTTTCCCGGGCGGGCCGGAACGAGGGTTCAACTTGCGCCCCACCAGTGGCGCGGCCTCAAACGGGACCGGCTTGGCCTGGGGAGTCTCCAGGGCCGCTGCCCGAAGCAAGCCGCGCAGGCTGAAGCCCACGGCGGCGGCAGAGGACCGCACGATCATTTCCCGACGATTCATTGTGCTTTTTTCAATGGAGCCGAGGAGTGGTGCGGCGGCGGTGATGCCCCCTACTGCAATCGAACGCGCAAGGTCGGGGGCACCAGGCTAAGCGCGAGGGCTTGTTCCGCCGGCGGCATGGTCACTCCCAATCCTCTGCACAAGACCAGCAGCCGGTAAACGGACCCCGGCGACAGTGAGCGGATGCGGTCATCATCGATGGCATTGATACACAGAGTTAGTTGTTTCCTGGCGAGCTCCGTGACTCTGGCCCGGGCCAAGACCACCGAGAGATCGACACGGCGGTTCCATGAGATCAAGGGCTGAACCCTCAGCGCCAGGCGCGACTGCAGCACCTTAAGGACCTTGTCCAATTCGGCATCATCATGGATGGCGGCAGCCACCTGGGCACGGGCGACCCAGGCGCCGAAATCCGTGGAGAATCGGGTCAGTCCCTCGGCCGCCGACCGGGCTCGGCCCAGATCCCCAATTTCGAGAAAATACAGCGCGATGTTGCCCAAGGTGGTCGCCTCATCCTGTTCATCGACAACCTCCAAAACCGTCACGGACTCGTCCTCGAAACCCGGGATCGAAGGCAACGGGTACGCCAAGGGACGCAGCCAGTGTGGAAGAGTCGTGAACTTGAGCTTATCGACGAAGGTTCCTTCGACTTGGCCGTCGGTAGCTCGGGCAAAGTCCCCGAAGAACGTGTCCCAGGACAGCAGGACGATGTGCGTGATTTTGCGGCGATTCACCATCTCCTTCACCACTTCGATGTTCCGGCCGCTCATGATGCGAATGGCGGCCCTTATGCCGTCCTTGTTTTCATCGCCCACCGAGCCGAGGCCACGGAACGCTCCGTAATAACAAAGGGCAACGGACGCGCTGGGGGGCGAAAGCACGATCGCGGACCCCGGATCGGAATGCTGGCTGATCCACCCCGCAAGATCGCGCAGAATCAGGTCCTGGAGCTCTGTACGTCTAAGGACATCGCCCTGCTTTGGTCGGTCCCAACCCACGGCGAAAATTAACCCGGGGGATAGCAAAAAGACGACGACGCTTATCCAGCCAAGGCGTGCCTTTCGGCCAGTCGCCTGGGAAGAAATCCCCGGAGCCACCGCGGCCAGCGTCACCAGCAGCAAAGCATCGAGAGTTTGCCACCAGGTGAGCTTAACGCAGGCGAGGAATAGCGCCACCACCACCGGCCCCAGCGTGATCGCAACCGCCGCCCGAATCGGCGTCGCGATCTGGCCATTCCTCAGCACCCAGACGGCCGGAAGCAGCGCGCCCACCGGCGCCAGCGTCAGCCACAGCCAGATCGAGGGTCCCTGGTTTCCCATCCACGCCGCCAGGCTTGGGGCCACGATCCCTCCGCGGAGCCGAGTCAGGTGCGAGCCCATGCTGTCGAGAATGAAAAGATCGGCGCCGTGACGGATCACGAGCACGGCGGGCACGGCGATCACAACCGCGATGGACAACGAGACCAGGACAAGATTCTTGGGGGACCGGGAGAAGGTCCGGTATTGCAGCCAAGCGCTGGCCTGGACCAGCAGTTCTCCCGCACCGAGCCACGCCAGGCCCTGGAGCGGGTGGACAAACGACAGTTCCCAAGCCCATAGCTCGGACGACGTGTATTCGACAAATGAGGCCAGAATCGTGGTCGCGGCGCCCGCCCAGGCCCAGGCGCGCCAAGGAAGCAGAGGTCTCCGGCCGTTTGCCGGCGTATCGCCGCGCGGGCCGAGGAGGGGGACGAGGAGACCGCCGCCGGCAATTCCCCAAAGTACCGGAAGCTGCACGGACGCTTTGACCCACAAGCCAAGCCCGCCCGCGATGCCGGCAAGAATGAACCAACGTCGCCTTGCTTTCTCGTCCTCGGGCACTGCCGCTGCAGCGCGGCAAAGGAGCAGCACGCTCGCCATCGCGAGAGCCTGAGCGAGGCCCCGGTCATCGGGCGCGCCTGGCCAAAAGCCGGTGATGAACGGGAAAAGAGAGACTAGGCCGACGGATACGAGAGAGGCGGAAAGCGAACCAAAACACGTCGCGGCGAAAATCGCCGATCCCAGAATGACAATTCCCCATAAAAGCGGATCGGCCAAGAGTGCTGCCTTTTCGACCAGCGTCGAGGGGGACGCTCCAGTGGTTAAATGCTCACACCACGCCAGGAAACCCAGCCACCATCGATAAGGTGAGGGCGCAAGCACCGTCCGTCCGAAAGGTGCATTCTCGTAGTCGATGTGGCGCACTCTGGCTTCGCCGCGATTCAGCATGCGCTGGGTTTGCGCGAGCCAGTGGTAACTCGCTTCGAGTTGATCGGGTATCGGCAGCGAATTGTTGGGCGTCAGTTCTGCATCGCCCTGAGCGGAACCGGTGACACCACCGGCGTGACCCTCGGCGGGCGCCCCAATGGTTGAGAGGTAATCGAGGCGATTGATTCGGGCGGCGGTGTTCCAAATGAGAATGGCTCCGGCCCCCAGCAGAAATGCAATCCAGACCGAGGAGAAATACCGTCGCGACTTCATTGGGGTTTGGGTGGCACAACACAGCCGCAGTCAAGGGCGCCCGCAAGCCCTTCCTAGAATCTGGGAAGTGCGGACGTGCTTGAGCCCAGCGCTGTCGCTTCTGAGGCGCGGCCGCTGCGACCGCTCGCACGTAACTCAAACCTCGCAGGCGACCTTGGCTCCAATTGGCGGCCGCAATGTCCCGCCGTCGTGCCAGTGCCCGTGGACCTGAAGCGTGCGGGGAAGCTGGGGAATCCCGCGCTCCCCCGCCTGCAGCTTCGAAAACAACATGTCGACCGCGGCGCGGCCAATCTCCTCGGAGTGCTGCTTGACCCCGGACCAGTCCGAATGAACCCGTGTCACGTCGAGCGAGACAAGGCCGACATCCCCAGGAATCTGCCTGCCTCTGGCCGCAAGCCATGCATCCATGATGTTGGGCTCATTGCGGAATGTAGAGAGAGTCAGCACGCAGTCGACCTTGTGCTTGTCGACCCAGGCCAGAAAAAGGTCTTTGCTCATTTGCGCCGGCAGGAGTGGCGGAATCTGGGCCAATGTGGGCATTGTCACTGAGAGCCCCGCGTAACCGAGGGACCACCTGCCGTCTGTTATGTTGTCCTGATATTTTTCGATCGCGAGCCCGATGCGCCGGTAGCCGCTCTGCGCGATCGTCCTTGCGGCCATCGTCACGGCCTCCGAATGGTCGCTCAGGACGCAATCGAGGCGCGGCGACGCGATCTGGTGGCCCACCTGCACGATTGCAAAGTCGTTCCACGGAAACGAGATCGTGTGAGGCTCGGTCGGAAATGCCGCCAGGAGCGCGCCGCCTATCCCGCGGGCAGCAAGAATCCCGCCGAGCCGCTGTCCCGTCATCCCGCTCGAGCACAGCGTGAACTCCGTGATCCCGTACCCGAATGATTCGGCGCGCTCGCGAGCGGCCTCCCAGTTGCTCTGGAGGGTCGGGGTTGCCCGCCATTCATGGGAGTCGGCGACCGGCGTCACGAAGGCGATAGTCCCGAGATGGTTTTGCGCCTCGCCGCGGCGGGTTGCCCGCATGACCTGGCCCACCAGGGCGTTGTGCTTGTAGCCGACGGCCGTCGCCGCGGCGAAGACCCGCTGCTGCGTGGAGTTCGCCATCTTCGCAGCGCCGCTCATGCACCGCGATGCCGTGGAAATGGAAACTCCAGCCCTTCTTGCAACGGCTTGGAGCGTGGACGCCGTGCGGGGTGGCACAACGGTGTTCATGTCTCCCAGAGTTCCTGAGGCGACTCGAACCCGCAGTCAAGTGATCAACGGCCGATGGCTTTCATGGGATGGCTCCCATCGGCAAACTTCCCAATGCAGGAGCACGGGAACAGTCGTCGTATCTGGCTCCCGAGTTCCAATGACGCGATGTTGCAATTCGCCCGGAATTTCAGGAAAGCCCGGATCTTCTTTTTCGAAATGGAGCGGCCTGCATATTCCGCTGCGAGCCATGGATCGGGGAATCGAGTTCCGGGAAGGGAATGCAGGAGGGTCGACGTTCCCCTTTAGGGGTTCCTTTCCACAAATTCCGGCTGGTAGGGATCGATTGTGAAGGCGTCCACGTACTGCCGATCATAGAGGATGCTCGTGGCCTTCCCCCTGAGCTCAATGCGTTTTGCCGTTCCGTCGAGGTTCAAGTAGAGAAAATGGGTGCCATCGATCTGCCGGGCCATCACACCCTCCGGCACCGCCGGCCCCTTGTCGATCCCGAGGCGATTGATCAGGTCGCCGACGATCGGCGCGAGTACATTCTCACGGGCCGGAAGACCCACGTAAATTGCGGTGCCGGATCCGTAGGGATGCGAAGTCACAATGGGGTAATCCTGGTCGAGGCCAACAAGCCGGCCGAGGACCGTCGCTCCTTGAGGATGAATCACATCGAATCTGGGCGACAGGCTGTCGATGCCGTGGCCGTCATAGGAAATGCGCAGCGCGTCACCCCTTAGGCCAAGCTTCGACAGCTCATTGAATTGATCCGTCTCTTCGAATCCGGAAATGCGGATCCCAAAGAGATCGTTTAGGCGGCCCGGGAGTGTGCTCGAAAAGACCTGCCCATGCTCGTCGAGCATAGCCGAATATCCGGTCATGAGCACTGTTCCACCCTTCCGCGCAAACTCGCGGATTTTTGTGGCCGTCGGCTCGTCCATAAGCGCGACACCGGGAACCACCAAAAGTTTGTAGTGCAGGGAGCTGTGGCTTATCTCCACAACGCTCGTTTCGACGTTCCGTTTGCTGAACACATTAAATGCCGCCTGGATCTGGTTGTCATGCAATTCCGGGAACCGGGCGCTTGCGATTTGGCTGTCGAAGGAGAATGCAAGCGCAACCTCGGGGTGTGGGTGATAGGGAAATCCGTGGGGCCCTATCTTCCTAAATTCGTCGGCAATCATCCTGTACTCCTCATACTTGCGGTTGGGGACGCCGTCCCAATCGACCATCCCCTGCAGGTATTGCTCCTCGCCCCCTTGCATGGCCTGCCACGTCCAGCCGCACACCATCTGGTTTCCTCCCATCAGCGAGGCATAGGCTGACTTGCGGATCGAGCCTGGAACTGCCGTGTGGGTCGTGAACTCCGTGCACCAGAACGGCGTCGTATTCTCGAACTGAATCCGCGCCATTCCAAAGAGCGCCTGCTCTATGCCCTCATTCTTCTGCAGGGAGTTGCCCGGGTAAAATCCGCACCCACCGCGGGCGATCATTCCCGCATAGGCCATCCCGGAATAGTCGAAATACTTCGAGTAGCTGTAGTACCACATGTTCGTGGTTGTCAGCACGCCTGGGGCGTTCTCGTTCACTTTGGCGATGACCTTCTGCAGGATCCCGCACACTTCGCCGGAAATGAAGCGCCGGAAGTCGAGGACCCTCTCCGGGGGACCCTCAATCCGACCGGAAACCGGAAGTCCCACCTCGTCGAAGGCCCCGATCCTCCGCGACCATCGCTGCGAGGCCCACGCAACATTCAGGTTGTCCACGGTGCCGTACTTGGCCTGCAGCCACGCGATGAAGCGCGCCTTCACCGTCGGGGAATATGAGATCGGCCCATCGCCGGGTTCGTTGTCTATCCCAAAGGCCAGCAGGGCCGGATGTTTTGCATAGTGCCTTGTAAGGGCATCCGTGAAGCGAAGGGCGTACTGTTGATACATGGGGTCGCCAACATCGACCATGTAGCGGTGGTTGGGATAGAGAACATTCCCGCTGCTGTCCGTGATGTCCATGGTCGGGTACTTCTGATGCAGCCAGATCGGGGCCGGCCTCACCGCTACATCCAGGACCACCTTGATCCCGGCGTCGTTCATCATGTCCATCACCCGGTCGAACCATGTGAAACTGAAATTCCCGTCTGTCGGCTCGAAGCTGTCCCAGGCAAGGTGCCCCATCCTCACGACTCGGAAGCCCGCCGATTTCATTAGCGCGATGTCGTTGATCCAAGTCTCCGGTTTCGAATCATGCGGATGGTAGTTTGTGCCCACGTAGAGCTCTTGAGCCGAAGCAGCGGAGGCTAACGTGAGCAAGGCGGCTGTTACGGACGCTCGGAGGAACGATGAAATCCACATGGTGAAGGTGAGGGAGTTACGCCGAACGAGGGTCATTGCAGGATCAAGAACCGGCGGCCTCCCATGAAGGCAGGTCTCGCGGGCGGCATGGGAGCGGTTATCTGAGCGGGCTAAGCTCAACGAGCCATACGTCGTTTTCGCGCGTCTCGAACCCGCGGGAAAACCGCGAGTCGGGTCCGATCCGTACGTTCTCCTGGATGCAGGGTTCCCCAGAGGATGCCTGATGCAGCGTCTCGACCTGCGATCGCGTCAATTGGGATGGCGAACCCATATCTCGCCAAGCCGCCTGGACGTCGTTCGCGCGATAGCCCACTTTGAAGGCCGTCAAGCGGTAGGCTCCCGCGGGCAAATGGGAGAGCCGAAGCTCCACGACACGATTCCCAACGGCGGGATGGTCGGCCCTATAGTACTCCTGATCGATGATGGAGGGGCCGGGATGTGTTATCGTGAAATTCCAGAATAGAGCCTGAACCCCTCCGACCCCATCCCTGCAGACAAATGAGGCGGGGTCATCGCTTTTTAGCTCAATATCGCCCAAACGGTTGAGAAATTGATAGGCAAAGAAGGAGGGCTTCTGCAGGTCCTGGTAGTTCAGCAGGCCGAACCCGCCGTGGAACGGCGTCGTCCGCGGGCCGGCCTCCTCGAAGATGTCGGTAAAGGTCCAATAGGACATCGAGGTGGCTGAGGACCCGATGTTGCGAATCTTGTCCAGGATGAAAGCCGCGCTATGATAGCTGTCGTGAATGGGATCGGAGGGCGTGTAGGAGGAACTCCACTCGGTATAATGGAGCTCCGAGCCGGCAAAGATGGAGTGGTCCATGCTTGAGCGCACCCGCCTCACCTCCCCGGTGATGGCGTCGCGGTCGGCTGAGAACACGGTGCCCGCGTTGCCGCTTTCATCCAAGTAGCCGCTCACCGTCGCGTAGCTATGCGTGCTCACAAAATCCAACGGCAATCGCTTTTCTCCACAATACGCGAGCGTCTCGTCGATCCACCCGCTTCCCGCCGTGGCGGGACCGCCGACACGATAGGCGTTGTCGACCGACTTCAGTGCCCGCGCGGTGGACTCGTAGAGCTTGTAGTATTCCGCGCGGGCGGTCGGGACGAACTCGTCATAGCTTTTGCCTCCCGTCGTCCCCATCCAAAAGCCGGTGAGGTTCGGCTCATTCCAGACCTCGAAATACCAGGTGCGCACTTCCTGCGCGCCGTACCGCTCGGTGACGTGCCTCGCGAACGCACTGATGAAGGCCTCCCATTTCGCGTAGTCCTTTGGCGGCGTGACATTCGCCTTGTACCAGAAGATCGTCTGCGGGCCGCTTGCGAGCGCGCTGGGCATGAATCCCAGCTCGACGAAGGGTTTCATGCCGATGCGTTGAAGAAAATCGAACAGCTCGTCCACATACTGCCAGTTGTAGACGGAACGACCTTGTTTGTCCTCCTGATACACTCCCATGTCGTCGCAAAAGAGACCATGAAAACGAATGTAGCGGAATCCGCATTCGGAACGAACGTGGCGGAGTTGGCGCTGCCAATCGGCTCGCAGGCCTTCATTGGCCCTTCCCGCCCCCACACAAAAATTGTACATCCGGTTCGTCGGCCCTCGGGTATCCGAAAAATCGGAATCAATTGACCGCGGCCCGGGAGTGGTCTGGCCAAGAAGGCCGATCGGCGCCAGCAGCATGAGAAGCGAATATTTAAGCATTCGAGAATGGGCTCCAGGCTGGAGACACGATTGCATGAGGTCCGTCAAAGGTACCCGAACGAGGTGCTGCGGCCGGCGGGGTCACATCCGGGCCATTCGATTGTGAGTCCAGTTTGCACTTCCAGACGATCGATGGCCATCGCCAATCCCAAGAGTGCCTTTCCAAACGCCCTTCATTGCCGGAGGAAGAGGCGCCCCCGACGCTAGGCCGGGAACTGCGGCCGCTTCGGGTCGGGCCAGTCGAGATGGAAGAACTTCCCGCGCGGCTGGTCGATGCGCTCGTAGGTGTGCGAGCCGAAGAAGTCGCGCTGCGCCTGGAGCAGGTTGGCGGGAAGCCGGGCCGATCGGTAACCGTCATAGTAGGCCAGCGACGCGCTGAATGTCGGCGCGGGCACGCCGCACTCGGCGGCGAGCGCGATCACCTTGCGCCAGTTTGCCTGGGCCTTCTTGAACGTCTTGTTGAAATACGGGTCGAGGAGGAGGTTCGCCAGGTCGGGCTTCTGCGCGAAGGCCTCGGTGATCTTCTGCAGGAACGCCGCGCGGATGATGCATCCGCCGCGCCAGATCTGTGCGATCTCGCCGAAGTTCAGCTTCCACTTGTACTCCTGGGCGCCCGCGCGCATCAGCTGGAATCCCTGCGCGTAGCTGCAGATCTTGGAGCAGTAGAGCGCGTCGTGGATCGCCTCAAGAAGCGCCTTCCTGGAGCCGCGGTATTTCTTGGAGGGGCCCTTCAGTATCTTGGAGGCCGCGACGCGCTCCTCCTTGATCGCGGAGATGCAGCGCGCGAAGACGGCCTCCGCGATCGTCGGCGCGGGGATTCCCATGTCGAGGGCGTTGGTCGAGGTCCACTTGCCCGTGCCTTTCTGCCCCGCCGTGTCGAGGACGACGTCCACGAACGGCTTCTTGGTGACGGGGTCCTTCTGCTGGAGGATGTCGCTTGTGATCTCGATCAGGTAGCTATCGAGGATCCCCTTGTTCCATTCCTTGAAGATCGCGCTCATCTCAGCGGGCTTGAGGCCGAGGAGTCCCTTCAACAGGGCGTAGGCCTCGCAGATCATCTGCATGTCGCCGTACTCGATCCCGTTGTGGACCATCTTGACGTAGTGCCCGGCGCCGTCGGCGCCGATGTAGGCCGTGCACGGCACGCCGCCCAGGACCGGCTTGCCGGGCGCTCCGCCCATGAGCGGCTTGCCCGTCTTCGCATCGACCTTGGCCGCTATGGCCTCCCACACCGGCTTCAGCTCGAGCCACGCCTGGAATTCGCCGCCCGGC
>Ga0265318_10000668_pt1 | contig 23380 bp, 17 predicted proteins | sample 4821metaG_FD_192431 | JGI IMG/M metagenome (GOLD analysis project Ga0265318, IMG submission 192431) | Rhizosphere microbial communities from Carex aquatilis grown in University of Washington, Seatle, WA, United States - 4-8-21 metaG | ecosystem: Host-associated > Plants > Roots > Rhizosphere >... | reverse complement strand
AGTCGCCGCCGGGGCGCCCGCCGTGTTCGGCGCCGACTGGGCCGATGCGGATAGCGCCACGCCGAGCGTCAGCGCGGCCATGAGGAGGTTCTGTCTGTAGGTTCGTTTATTCATTGTATTACTTTTTTGGATATATTCGGGCCGGTCTCCCGACCGACCCGACCCATTGTTTGACCCCGCTTGCGGGGAATGTTCCAACACCCGGGGTCCGCGAGGACGGACGCGGGCGACTTGCAACTCGCGGCCCTTGCGAAATTCAGCGCCAATGTTATCGTATGGACGGGTTAGCACGACGCCCGCGCAGATTCTTGGAACAGCGATTTGGCGCCGCCTGTCAAAGGACGATGGCGGACTTGGGCCTCAGAAATTAAACATCATGAATTCAAAAATCCAAATGGCCCTCACGGGGGCGGTCTGCGTCATGGGGATTGCCCTCGCCTCGGCCGCCTCGGCGGGCGCGACCTCCGGAAATTCCCCGGCAGCGATTGAAACGGCCGTCGCCGGCCCGGCCCCTTCCCCGGCCTACGTCTGGATGACCGGCCACTGGAATTCCGAGGACGGCCAATGGAAGTGGGTCTCCGCACACTGGGAATTGCCGCCGTCGAGGAGCGCGCTCTGGGTCGGCGGGCACTGGGTCCCGCAGGGCTCGAGCTGGGCCTGGGCCAACGGCGCCTGGAGCGTCGGCGACGCGCCGCAGTCCCCGTCCGGGCCGCCAGCGCCGCCCGGACAGGCGGTGCAGGCGCCGGCGGCCGGAGGCCCGGCTGTGCCGATGCCCACGACGCCCGCTCCTTATCTCTACGGCGAGAACGGGCCGGATGGCGTCCAGAGGGCCATTGACCAGCCGCCGGTGACGACCGATTACGGCCCCGTTCAGTACGATTCGCCGTATCCGGGTTACTACTGGACCTATGACCCGTGGTACTGGGGCGGCTACCCGTGGGCGTATCTCGGATGGGGGCCGGGCTTCTACGGCTGGGGCGGCGGCTACGCGCACTGGGGCCACGGCGGATACTACGGAAGGGGCGGCGGCTACGGAGGGCATTCCGGCCGCGGGGCGGGCGGGCCATCCGGTCGAGGCGGCTTCGGGGGCCACACCGGCGGCGGACACACCCACTGACCGCGCGCTACTTCTCCGGCACGACGCCCAGCGACTTGGGTTCGCCGATTTCGACGCGCCCCTCCGGCAGGGGCCTGCGGAGAAGGCCGTTGGTGTCCTGGCCGAAGAACTGCGAGGAGTACGCCACCATCGAGGGGAGAATCTTGGCAAAGTCGCCGCCGCGCTCGCGGACGCTCATCCGCGTCACCCAAACCAGCCGGTGCTTCTTCTGCTTCCAGAGCGCCTGGAAGTCGTAGGCCATCAGGACGACGAAATAGCGGTTCTGCTCAATCTCCGACATGAGGTCGTCCCGCCGCAGCTTGAACGTTGAGATCTCCGTCCTGCCGGTCTGCGCAAGCTCTGAGTCATAGCCGAGGAGCTGGGCGTTGCGCATGTCCGCCTGCTCGCGCTGCTCCTCCATGGCGGCGACCGTCGCCATCTCGCCCGTCATGCTGTCCGCCTGGGACGGCAGGATCGCGGAGGCGGCGCCCCCGCCGGCGCTCGGCCCTCCGCGGCTGCCCACGGACGGGGGCGGCGGGGGCGGCGCCTTGAGGGAGGACTTCTGGCTGCTCTGAAGCGCCTCGTACGGGGCCGAGCCCGAGGTGTCCTCGGTCCCATTGGTCGTCCCCCAGTACACCATGATCAGGAAATCGGTCTTGTTGGGGTCGTGGTCGGCCTGGGGGACGTACTTGCGCTTCGCCAGCGGCTCCACGATCGTCTTCGCCACATCCTCGAAGGTCAGCTTGTCGATGGTGTCGTCGCGCACCGGGCCGGCCAAACGGCCGCCGTTCCCAAATGTGTAGGTCTCAGTCTGATACGTGCCGTCGGTCAGCCTGACCCTCACGTAGTCGTTGCTCGTCCGCGCCGACACCGCCGTGATCCGGCCTTCATCGGCCCCCAGGGCCGCCACGGGGGCCAGCCGGAAGGCGCAGGCGCCCGCGGCGAGGCAGACCGCCATCCGGAGGGGTTGCAGGGCGCTCAGACCGTTCGCGCGCGCGATCATCGGTGGGCAGGGGGTATGACGGGATTAACACCGCAGGACGAGGATTCCCTTCGCCTTTTCCGCGGTGAATCCCAAGGTGGCCGGGTGACCAAGCTCTGCATCACCGCTGGCATGTTCATCGGGGGATACGTCGCCGCGTACCTCGTTTCCAGCTTCGGCATGATGACGGAGGTCATTGTGAGCGGGCTCGGCAGCATGGTGGGCGTCTACTTGGGATGGAAGCTTGCCAGGAGAATCGAGCGCTGATCGCCGGGCCCTCGCCCGGAGGCCCTCAGGACGGCTCCACGTGGACCGAGACGTCGCTCACCCGAAGCCGCGACGCGAGCAGCGTGTCCTTGACCGCGTGGGCGATGTGGTGACCCATGCGGACGCTCATGTCGCCGTCCACGCGGATCTGGATGTCGACCAGGTAGCTCAGCCCGCTCTTGCGGACGCGGCATCGGTGCAGGTTCGCGACGCCCGGGACGCTGGCCGCGATCGCCCTCACGGCGTTCTCCATCTTGACCGGAACCGCGATGTCCATGACCTCGTTCAACGCCCTCCTGAAGATCATCACGCCGTTGTACGCGATGACGGCGGAGGCGGCAAGGGCCGCCCACCCGTCGGCCGAGGCGTACCGCGGCCCGCCGATCACGGCGACCGAGATCCCCACAAACGCCGCCGCGGACGTCATGGCGTCCGAGAGGTGGTGCCACGCCTCCGCGCCGAGGGCAGTGCTGTCCGTCTCGCGCCCGGTCTGGTCGATCCGCCGGAAGAACCCGACCTTGGTCGCGACGACCGCGGCAAGGATCAGGAGCGTCCACCATTGGGGCAGGCGCTGCGGGTCGCGGATCTCGGTCACGGCATGCCACCCGATCCCGGCGCTGGCGCCGAGGACCACAAGCGCCGTCAAAAGCCCGGAGACGGCGTCCGCCTTGCCATGCCCGTAGGGATGGTTCTCGTCGGGTGGCCGGGCGGCCCACTGGAGCCCCGCCCAGATCAGCACGGAGATCGCGATGTCGCTCATCGACTCGACTCCGTCGGCCACGAGCGCGTAGGCGTGCCCGACGACTCCGCCCGCGACCTTGATCAGGGCGAGGATGGCGCTGAGCGCCATGCCGCGCGCGATCATGCGGGCGCCCTTGCGCGCCCGCTCGGCAACCGCAGCTTGATAATCGGGGAGGTCCTGTGGCATCGCCTTCGGGACACTTGGGCGGCATCCCAAAAATCTCAACACCTCGCCGTTGACCCGGGCGGCCCTCGCTCCATGATCGCTGCACGCCATGGCAGCACGGACGAGCTCAATGCCGCATGATCCCGTGAAGCAGTTCTCCGTGTTCGCGGAAAACCGGGTCGGCCGCCTCTACGACCTGACGTCCCTGCTGAAGGACAACAATGTGCACATCATGGCCATCACCGTCCTCGACACGACGGATAGCTCGATCATCCGCCTCGTCGTGGACGACCCGCCGAAGGCCCGTGAGTTGATGGTGAACAATGATTTCCCCTATGGGGAGTCCAACATCCTGGTCGTGGAGATCGGCGATGAATCCGAACTCCGAAGCGTGCTCGCCGCCCTCCTCGAGGCGGAGATCAATATCCACTACGTCTACAGCTTCATCAAGCGGCCGTTGGACCGCTCGGCCGTCGCGATCAGTGCGGAGGACCCCGAGACCGCGGCGCAGGCCCTGGGCCAGCGCGGATTCAAGGTTCTCCAGCAGAACGACATTTCCCGGTAGCCGCGAGGCGGGTTTCGGGCGCCCGGCCGGCCGCGTCACTCCGCGATCTTGCCCGGCCCCTCGGCGTCGAGCTGGTAGATTCCCGTCATGTACCCGCTCTCAAAGGTTGCGCTGACCTTGAACGTGCCGCGGAACGAGATGGGAACGTCCTGAGTGATCGGAACGCCCTTCGGCGTCCTCACGATCACCCAGTCGTTCATGTTGGGAACGGTGCCGTAGCAGCACGCCATCTGGTTCGCCATCAGCAGGAATTCGACGGCCTTCCCGTTGTCGAGCTTCGTGGGGAGCATGAACCCGGTCACGATGGCCTTCTTGCCGCTCCACGTCCTCACGATCGGCGGGATCTGGTCCTCCCCCGTTGGCGGCGGGCCCTTCGGATTTGCGAGGGGATCGTATTCCGGGGCGATGAACTTGTAGCCTGAGAGCCGGTCGAAGCCCAGCTTCAGGTAGCCGTTGTTAACTTCCGGCTCCGGGATCTGAGCCCGCGCGGGCGCGCCCCAGAGTGCGAGCGGGAGCACGGCGAGCGTCAAGAGGTAGGGCTTCACTCCCCCAACCTACCACAACGCCCGGGTTCGTCAAAGGGGCTATTGGCCCCGAGAAAACACGGCCCGCTATGAAAGCGGCGCCAGGTTCTCCGCAACCGGCAGGCGGTAGGCCTTGGCCGCCGGTACGACGCCGCCCAGGGCGCAGAGCAGGATCAGGCCCGCCGGCGCGAGGGCGAGGACCGGATGCAGGTCGGCCAGCGACAGCACGACGCCCGTCTGTGCCCGGATGATCCGCGCGACCGCCGCGAACAGGACGGCGTAGACCCCGAATCCCGCCACGGCTCCGAGCGCGCCGATGCAGGCCGACTCGGCGACGACCGCCCCGAACACCAGCCGGCGCCTCGCGCCAAGCGACCTAAGGATCGCGATGTCGCGCTTCCGGGCGTTCATGGAATTGTAGATGCTCGCCAGCACGGAGGCGGCCGCAACCAGCGCCACGATGTAGGCGACCAGCGCGAGCACCCGGTCAAACCAGCTGATCTTGCTGAAGAGGTCCGCGAGGATGGACCCGATGGGATAGGCCAGCGTCAGCCGGTTGCCCTGTTTGTTGATCATGATGTCCAACATGAAGCCGGCCGTGGGAGAGCGGAGCTTGATCAGCACCGCGCTGATGTCGGTTGCCGCCTTGGGATCGTGACCGCTCATCGTCTGGACCCCCTTGATCGGGATCAGTATCACCCGGTCCAGCGGCGTGTTCGTCGGCTTGAGGATGCCGACCACCGTGTAGGTCTCGGCGTGCTGGGCCGCCGGGTCGTAGGCGAGGCCGTGGAACGGGTGGAAGGAGTCCCCGACCCCGAGGCCGAGCCTGCCCGCGGCAAAGCTGCCCACCACCGCCTCCTTGGCGTCCCCGGTGAACAGCCGGCCTCCCGGCGCCACGTCGTAGTGCTTCCCCGGCGCGTACTCCACGTCGCTGAAGAGCCCGGGGACCGTCCCGACGATCCGGTACCCCCTGAGATTGTCGCCCACGGCGATGGGAATGGCCGCCTGGACCGCCGGATGCCGGCGGATGAACTCATAGTCCTGCCACGCAAGGTTCCCGGGCGAGGCCTCGAGGTGAAACACCGCGTTGAGCACCAGCTGCAGCTTCGAGCCGCGCGCCCCGAGGACGGCGTCGAAAGCCGTGGTCGTCTGGAGGAACGACTTCTGCGCCTGGGCCTTCACCATCCAGACGGTCATGAGGAGGCCGCCTGCGAGCGCCAGGCTGCCCGCCGTGACAAGGGTCGAGAGGGCGTGCTGACGCAGGCTCCGATAAACGATGAGGAGAAGCGTCATGGGGCGCCCTCCGCGGCGGCGGTGTTGAGGGAGGCGAAGTCCTGGACGCGGTCGAACTCCCTGAGCACGTCCTCGTCATGGCTCACGAGCAGAAGCGCGGCGCCATTCTCGCGGCACGCCTCGCGGATGAGCGCCAGAGACTCCCGGGAGTTGCGGCGGTCGAGGTTGCCCGTGGGCTCGTCTGCGAGCACCAGCGCGGGCCTGTTCGCGAGGGCGCGGGCCACGGCGACCCGCTGCTGCTGGCCGGTCGAGAGCTGCCTCGGGAAGTGCTCGAGCCTGTGGCCGAGGCCCACCCGTCCGAGGAGCTCGCGCGCGCGCCGGAAATCCGCACCCGCGGGGGAGAAGCTCATGCCGAGGACGACGTTCTCGATGACCGTGTAGCCCTGCAGCAGGTTGAAGGTCTGGAAGATGTACCCCAGCTTGGCGGCGCGTAGTCGGTCCCGGGCGGGCTCCGGAAGAGCCGCCATATCCGTCCCGTCGATGCCGATGATCCCCGAGTCGGCCGCCAGGATGCCCGCCACGAGGTTGAGGAATGTCGTCTTCCCGCAGCCGCTCTCGCCGCGCAGGGCGCGCTCCTCGCCCACGGCGAGCGAGAACTGCGGGATGCGGACCACCTCCACCCTCGCGCCCTCGGGCCCGGTGAATGACTTGCGGAGATCCCTGACGTCGAGCATGCCTCTTCAACCATGCGGTGATGCGCGAGAATGCCAAATGTTTTGCGCGGCCCGCGGAAACCGGGGAGGGGTTGCATCGGCGCGCGGAACCCGCAATATTGCTTCCATCACATGCCGAATGCCGCGAACGAGTTGCTGATCCTTGGGCTCCTCATCGTTGCAAATGGCATCCTGACGGCGGCCGAGACGGCCGTCGTGTCGGCGCGCAAGGCGAAGCTCAGGCGGATGGCGGAGGCCGGGGGGGAGGGGGCCAGGGCGGCGCTCGCCATAGCCGAGCATCCGGGCCGGTTCCTGGGGCTCGTCCAGTTCTGGCTCACCGTCACCTCCGTGATCGCGGGCGTCGCCCTGGTCGCGTCCGCCGCCCAGGGTTTCTCGTCCTTGTTCTCAAGGTGGCCCGCGGTCGCCCCGTGGGCCGAGGTGATCGGGCTGGTGGCCGGCACGCTGGTCATCAGCGCGCTCATGCTCTTCTTCGGCGAGCTCCTTCCCAAGCGGATCGCCCTCTCTAACCCGGAACGCGCGGCGGCGATCCTCGGCCCCGCCATGCGCACGGTCTCGCGCCTGGTGAGCCCGTTCTCGGCGATGCTTGGCACCGCCTGCGACGCCACGGCAACCTGGCTCGGCTTCAAGCCGAGGCCCGTGGCGGAGACCGTGGGCGACGAGGATGTGCGGGCGCTTGTCGAGCGCGGGCTCCACGCCGGAGTGTTCAAGCGAGCCAAGAAGGAGATGGTCGAGGGCGTGCTGTCGCTCGATAACCTCCCCATCACGGCGATCATGACCCCGCGCTCGAAGATCGTCTTCCTGAACATCGACGACAACGAGGAGACGAACTGGAGGAAGATCGTCACGAGCGGGCACTCGTACTTCCCGGTCTTCCAGAAGAACCGCGACCAGGTGGTCGGGATGGTCTCGGTCAAGGCCCTCTGGGCGCATTCCGCCATCGGCCTGCCCACGACCCTCAAGAACCTGCTCGTCCCGCCGCTGATCGCGCCGGAATCGATGACGGCCATCCAGCTGCTCGAGCAGTTCAAGAAGACGGGCCGGCACACGGCGGTGATCTCCGACGAGTTCGGCGCCGTCCAGGGGCTCGTCACGCTGATCGACGTGTTTGAGGCGATCGTGGGCGACCTTCCCGAGCCGGGGCAGCGCAACCAGACCTCGGTGAAGCAAAGGGAGGACGGCTCGTGGCTCGTCGACGCGGCCCTCCCGATAGCCGAGTTCAAGTCCCTCCTCGGGGTCGCGGGTTCGCTTCCCAACGAGGCCGAGGCCGAGTACCGGACGGCGGGGGGCTTCGTGGTCACCCAGTTCGGTCGCATTCCCTCCGTGGGCGACCATTTTGAATGGCAGGGATGGAGAATCGAGGTGGCCGAGATGGACCGGCGCAGGGTCGACAAGGTCGTGGTCGCCGCGGTGGCGCCGGCGGCCGGAGCGGCGAAACCCGCAACGTGACCGCCATGGCTGCGAACAACTTGTCGGCAAACGGGCGTTGCTTTTGAGGGAGCCGCGGCCGACGTTTCGACCATGGCGGAACCATGCAAGATGCCTTCACCGGACGACCCACCCGCATCCTCGGCCCCGCCCTCCCCGACGCAGCGGGGCGAGCCGCTCTTCAGGACGATCACGAGCGACGACTGGAGGCGCTCGCTCGCCTTGGCTCGGCGGCTGCCCAATGCGGTCTCCGAGCAGATACGGACCGTGATCTCGTCCTCCTCGCGGAAGACGAAGTGAGCCTGCTGGAGGGCGCGGGCGCCGAGTGGGCCGCGCTTGGATCGGCCATCCGGGAATTCCGGAGCCGCCTGCCCCTCCGTGCGCTCTCCCACTTCGGGTTCTCGGACCAGGAGGCCAGCCCACTGGAGGAGGCGAACCCCCACCTGCACCGGATCGGGGTGGGCGTGGAGGCCTGGGCGTTCGCGTCAGTGCGCGACGCCTCGGTCTACAAGTTCTACCTCCCGAGAGAGGACAAAAGGATCGGCAGCTCATTCGGCTTCGCGCGCGGAGACGAGGCGCTGCTCACGGCCAGGGCCGGTCTCGGCGACTACCGGGCGCTCCTCGAGAAGCTCCTCGTCATTCATCTGCTCGGCGGCATGGCCACCGAAGTGGTCGCCCTGACCCCGGAGGGCATCCTCGTCGCCAAACAGGCGCTCGGCGCACCCCTCCCGCAGGGCGACGACATGTCGCGCGACCTTCCCGGGATGCTCATCGAAATTCCCTCGCGCTTCCTGAGGGCGGACCGCGACCACCCCCGGCTCCTCTTCGTCAACGGGGCGCCCTTCCTTGTCGCGGACCTTCACGCTCGAAACTTCGTGAGGGGCGCCGACCGCGCCCTCCGGGTGATCGACCTGGTCGCGGGCCCGTGGCCCGTCGAGCCACACCTGATGGATCCGCTGATCGCGGCGTGGCTGGAGCGCGTGCGCGCCAACCCGGCGGCCACGGCCCTTCCCAATTCCCCGGACGCGGAACTCTGAGACCCCCGGGGTCAGCCCTTATCGGCGGCCAGCACGCCAAGGATCGCCTCGGCCTGCTTGCTGGTCGTGCCCTTGTAGTCGGTGTAGATGATCTTGCCGTCCTTGATCAGGTAGGCTTGGCGGTTCGCCCTGCCGCCCGGGTAGGTTGATACTCCAAAGGCGTTGATGACTCGGTCATCCGTGTCGGCAATCAGCGTGAAGGGAAGGTGGTACTTGTCCTTGAAGGCCTTCTGGTCCGCGACGGTGTCGCGACTGACGCCGATCACCGCAACCCCTTTGCTTGTAAGGCTCTCGTAACCATCCCGCAGCGAGCAACCCTGGGCCGTGCAACCCGGTGTGTCGGCCTTGGGATAGAAGTAGACCAGTGTGTAGGCCTGCTTGGAATAGACGTCGGCGAAGTTGATCGACTGACCGGTTTCCGCGACGCCGGCGATCTCAGGGGCCTTGTCGCCCACTTTGAGCTCTGCTTTTGCTGAATTGGACATGGCGAGGGTGGCTGACAGGGCGAGGAGTGGAAGAATCGTCGGTTTCATGGGCGCCAGAAGGTGCCCACAGAGTGCTCCTTTTGCAAGTCGGCCGGGCGTTGCAGGATTCGGGCGTCGCGGGGCGCAATTTCCGGAACCTTTGGCACCGGTCCGGAGACTAAAAATCTCCCTCCGGAAAGCGCCGCTGACCGGCATTGCATTTGTGCGCGTTCTCTGTAAGCAGCATTACCTTCATGCCATTCCTATTGTCCCCAAGAACCCGCCCTTCAGGCATACAAATTGCGGGTCTCGCGTTGCTGGTTTCCTTGGGCGCAACGCCCTGCTTGCGGGCCTCCACCCTGCCGATCGATGGGTTCGACCCGAGCCCCAATGGCATCGTCAACACCCTCCTGGTCCAGCCTGATGGCAAGATATTGATGGGAGGCTATTTTACGCAGCTTCACCCGTATGGAATGTCCGTATCGGGGCACGGATACATCGCCCGGCTCAATCACGACGGATCCCCTGACGGAACCTTCAGCGCGAATGCAAACGGCGTGGTCCGTACCATGGCCCTGCAGCCAAACGGCCAGATCATCATCGCCGGCGAATTCACCAGCATCCAGCCCACGGGCGGTGCCACGCAGGTCGCCCGCAACTACGTGGCGAGGCTAAACGCCGACGGCACGCTCGACGCGGCGTTCAACCCCGGCGTGAACGGCATTGTCTATGCCATCGCCGTCCAGCCTGACGGCCAGATCTTGATCGGCGGCTCCTTCACAAGCGTGCAGCCCAACGGCGCTGGCAGCCCGACGACCCGCAACCGCATCGCGCGCTTCAACGCCGACGGGTCTCTCGACACGTCGTTCGATCCCAATGCGGACCGGCCTGTCCTTGCGATCGCCGTCGAGCCCAACAAGCAGATCGTCGTCGGCGGCGGGTTCTCGATGCTCCAGCCCAACGGGGCGAGCGCGGCGACCAAGCGCAGCTGCGCCGCCCGGCTCAACAATGACGGCTCGCTCGACACGGGGTTTGATCCCGAGCCGAATGGGTCCGTCAACTCCATCGTGGTCCTTTCGAGCGGGCAGATTGTCATGGGCGGCGAATTCGTGACGTTGCAGCCCAACGGGGCCACCTACTCCACCCAGTGCGACTTTCTGGCGAGGCTCAACGCGGACGGGTCGCTCGACACGAATTTCATCATCAACCCGCTTCAGAGCGTAAGCACGGTTTGTGACGAGGGGGACGGCAAGCTGCTGATCGGAGGAACATTTACGCAAACCTATCCGGAGAATGATCTTACGGCCATTGCGACGCCGTATTGCGCCCGCGTCAACGCGGACGGATCCGTCGACCAAACGTTCATCCCATCCCCCGACCAGGCGGTCAACGCCATCGCGGTCCAGTCGGACGGCGACATCATCCTCGGGGGCTATTTCACGAGCCTGTCGCCGGGGGACACGTTTTCGCCCACGCCTCGGATGTACATCGCCCGCGTCAACATGTTCGGCGTTCCCGACTCGACTGTCGCCCCGGACGATGCCGGCACGGTCTTTGCCACACTGACCCTCCCAAACGGGCAGTATCTGGTCGGCGGGACGTTCCTGAGCATCGGAGGGTTGACCCGCAACTTCTTCGCGAGGCTCAATGCCGACGGTTCGCTCGACAGCACCTTCACGACGACCGTCAACGGACCCGTCCAGTCGCTGGCGCTTCAATCGGACGGTCGCATCCTGGTCGGCGGATCGTTTTCGAAGGTCAACGGGTTCATCCGCGAGAACTTGGCCAGGATCAATCCGGATGGCACGCTCGACGGGCCCTTCAACCCGACCCCGAACGCCACCGTCAACGTCATCCTTCCCCTGTCAAACGGCCAGATTCTGGTCGGCGGGGGGTTCTCCACCTTTACGCCCAACGGATCCACGACGACCTTCGGGGTTACCAATATGGCCCGCCTGAACAGCGATGGCTCGATCGACCTGACGTTCTCCCCGAGCCCGAGCGGCGGCGTCTACGCCATCGCCCAGCAGAGCGACGGGAAGCTCGTTGTGGGCGGCTCATTCTCCTCCATCGCGGGATTCACCCGCAACAACATCGCCCGCATCCAGGCGAACGGCACCATAGACCCGAATCCGTTCGACCCCGAGACGAACGGCACGGTCTACGCCGTGGCTATCCAGCCATCGGACGGGAAGATTCTCATCGGGGGCACATTCACCGGGGTCCTGCCGCAGACCGCGAAGGCGGCGGTGAGCACCACGCAGAAGAACGCGCCGGACGCGCCTCAGACGATCTTCCCGGCTGCGGGCGTCAGCGCCTTCACGCCCATCTACGTCCGCCATCTCGCGCGGCTGAACACGGACGGCACGCTCGACACGACGTTCTTCCCCAACCCCAGCGCCGAGGTCCTCGGGATGGCGGTGCAGGGCGACGGGAGCATCGTGGTCGCGGGCACCATGACCTCGTTTGCGCCGAACTTCTCGCCGACGGGGACCATCCGCAACTACGTCGGCCGCGTCTCGTCCGGCGGCGTGCTCGACGCAGGATTTGATCCCAACCTCAACGCCCTGATCAACACCGTGAGCGTGCTGTCGAACGGCCACATCATGCTGGGAGGTTCATTCACGACCGTGCAGCCGAACGGTGCCACGACGCCGTCGTTCATCGACCACGTCGTGGTCCTCAATCCGGACGGGACCGTCGACCCCTCATTCTCCCTGGGCAAGAATCCCCCAGTGAGCGGCCAGGTGCAGGTGTTTGCGGAGCAGCCCAACCGCCAGGTGCTGATCGCCGGGTCGTTCAGCCCTCTCGGCGGCGGCCAAGGGGCCTATCTCTCCAGGCTGAACGGGGACGGGTCGCCCGACACATCCTACAACGCCTACGTTGACGGCACCGTCAACACGGTCGCCGTCCTGCCCAACGGCGCCGCAACCCTGACGCCGACAAACTCGGGCGTGTGGCTTAACGGGGACGGCGAGGTCCGGATCTCGTATTCGGCCTCGTCCAACGGCGAGGTGGTGTGCTCGAACGTCCAGGCGGACGGCAAGATCCTCATCGGGGGCCTCTTCAACAACTTCGGCGGGGTGAGCGGGCTGCAGAACTTGGCCCGCCTCAACACCGACGGGACGGTCGACACGACGTTCACGCCGACGCCCAACGGTGTCGTGAGCGCCATCGTCGTCCAGCCCGACGGGAAGATCGTTGTTGCCGGCGGCTTCACCAACATCGACAGCGTGAACAACGCCTACATCGCCCGCCTGAACAAGGACGGCACGATCGACTCGACCTACGCGCCGCAGCCCAACCTGCAGATCCTGTCCATGGCCCTGCAGGCCGACGGCAAGATCGTCATCGGCGGGGATTTCACGCTCCTCGTCCCGACCAACGCGACCGGGGCAACCTCCTCCACCTACGCCTACAACTACATCGCCCGTGTGAATACGGACGGCTCCATCGACTCCAGCTTCAATCCCGACTGCAGCGGACCGGTGTACTCGCTCGCCGTGCTGCCCAACAAACAGATCGTGATCGGTGGATCGTTCACGGCGATCACGCCCAACGCCGGCAAGACGACCTACTATGTCCAGAACTTGGCACGGCTGAACGGCGACGGGACCGTGGACACCGCGTTCTACCCCGATCCGTACGCGCCTGTGTCGTCGATCGCGGTCCAGCCGGACGGCAAGATCATCGTCGCCGGCACATTCACGGCGTTTCAGCAGAACGCGAACGTCGGGAACCTGTCACCGGCTCCCGTGGCCGGACCCATTGTCTACCGTTCCTACATTGCCCGCATTAACTCCGACGGCACCGTGGACACGGCGTTCGATCCGAACCCGAACGGCGGCCTCACCGTCGTTGTCCTGCAAGCCAACGGCCAGATCGTCTTTGGCGGCAACTTCAGCAGGATTCAGCCGAACGAGACGGGAAACGGGTCCAACCGCAGTGCAATCGCCCGGGTGAACGCCGACGGGACGGTCGACCCCTCGTTTGACCCCGCGTTCAACGGCACCGTCGACACCATCACGCTGCTGCCCGACGCCTCGCTGTTCGTCGGCGGCAACTTCACCAGCGTCCAAGAGGGCGGGGCGGTGCTGATCGGCGGCAATTTCCTCAATGTCGGCTCAACCGCAGCCGCCCACCTCGCCAGGCTCAACTCCGACAGTACCCTCGACTCCGCGTTCGGCGCGCACCCGGACGGGCCCGTGAACGCCCTGGTCCCCATCGTGAACGGGACGGTGCTGGTGGGCGGGGCCTTCGCGAACATCGACGGCGTTCCGCGGGCCAACCTCGTCCGGCTCAACTCCGATTCCTCGATCGACTCGTCGTTCAACGTGACGGTGAACGGGGCGGTCGATTCGATCGCACTGCAGCAGAACGGCCATGTGCTCATCGGGGGAGCGTTCACCAGCGTCGGAGGCCAGAACTCGGCCTATCTCGCCCGGCTTGGACCGACGGGTTCCCCGGACAGCTCGTTTGCACCCGCGGTCAACGGGATCGTCGACGCGATCGCGGTCCAGCCGAACGGCCAGATCGTCATCGCCGGCGCGTTCACGAGCGTGGACGGCGCGGCCGTCAGCAATCTTGCGCGCCTCAACAGCGACGGGTCGCTCGACGCGACCTTCAACCCCTCGCCGAACGGCACCGTGCTGTCACTCGCGCAGCTGCTGGACGGATCCTTCTACGTCGCCGGCCTGTTCACGAGCATCGGCGGCCAGCCTCTGCCGTATGCCGCGCACATTCGATCCAGCGGCGCCGTCGACCCGTCGTTCACGCCGAATGTGAACGCTCCCGTCGACGCCGTCCTGGTGCAGCCCGACGGTAAGGTGTTGCTTGGGGGTGGCTTTACGAAAGCAGGCGGCCTCTCGCGTGTCGGCATCGCCCGATTCTCCGCACCGACGCCCGTGACGCAGTCCGTCTCGGTGAGCGCCGACCAGTCAACCTACACCTGGACAAGGAGCGGAGGCGCTCCCGTGTTCACGTCCGTGCTCTTCGAGGAGACGGTCGACGGCACCCACTGGTCCACGGCGGGCTTGGCGTCCACCACGGATGGGGCCACGTGGCGGCTCACCGGCGCGGTCTCGACGGGCGCCGCGCTGTTCTACGTACGCGCAACGGGCATTACGCCCTCCTCGGAGTTCAGCTCCTCGGGCCTGACCCAGGTCTTCTACCTTGCGAATTCGACCCCGACCGCGCTCATCACCTCGGCGCCTTCGGTGACCGGCATCGCAGGCCAACCGTTCCGGTTCGTCGTCACCGCGAGCCTTTCGCCAAAGATTTATTCGGCGACGGGCCTGCCCCCGGGACTGAGCATCAATTCCAGCACGGGGGTCATCACCGGAACGCCGACCGCCACCGGCACGTACAAGGTCGCGGTGACCGCCAGCGGCACGGGCGGCCTCGCGGCGTCGACGATGACGATCACCATCGGCGCCTCGGGCGGGGCGCCGTTCACTCCGGTGTCGACGTCGCTCGACAACCGGCTTCTCAACCTCTCCTCGCGCGTCGATCTGCCCGGAACCCAGGTCCTGGCCGCCGGGTTCGCCATTTCGGGGACGGGACCGAAGGCCGTGCTCCTCCGCGCCGTGGGGCCGGGGCTCACCGAGTTCGGCGTGCCCGGCGTGATGCCGACGCCGGAGCTTCGGCTCTATTCCTCGTCCGGCACCGTGATCGCCGAGAACACCGGCTGGGGAAATTCCGCCACGATAGCGGACACGACCGCGCAGGTGGGGGCGTTCTCGCTCGCCCTGGGCAGCGCGGATGCCGCCCTTGTCGCCAGTCTCGAGCCCGGCACCTATACGGCCCAGGTGCATGATCCTTCGGGGAACGGAGGTACCGTTCTCCTGGAACTCTACGATGCCGATGCGTCGCCGATGACTTCTCCGCAGCGGCTGATCAACATCTCGGCCATGGGCGCGGTCACCCCGACGACCGGCGCGCTGTTCGGGGGCTTCGTTATATCGGGAAGCTCGACCAAGAGCATCCTCATCCGCGGAATCGGGCCGGGGCTCCTGCAATTTGGCGTCACCAACCCGCTCTCTGATCCCGTTCTTAGCGTCTTCGACTCAGGCGGAAGCCTTGTGGCGCAGAACTTCCTATGGACAAGCCAGGCCGCAACGGGCCCGGACCAGCCCGTAATTGCGGCCACGGACATCACGGCCGCCGACACCAGCGTCGGAGCGTTCGCGCTTTCCTCGCTGAACTCCGACACGGCGCTGATCGCAAACCTGCCTCCGGGCGCGTACACATTCGAGGTCTCCAGCGCAAGCAACGGATCGGGCGTGGTGCTGGGAGAAGTCTACGAGCTCCCCTGACCGGCGCCGGACGGCCTACCAGTCGTCGCTTCTGAACGGCGCCGCGGGGAGCCCGGCGCCATTGTAGAGGTTCGCCTCCGGGGCGTTGTGCCACGCGTACCGCACGGCGACGGGCTGCGCGACCGCCGGAGAACGGACGATGACCGTGTCGCCCCTGATGGTCGCCTGCGCCGGGTGGAACACCCTGTCCGCGCCGGCGACCTCAAACGACTGGAGCGGCTTTCCGGAGGCGGTGAGCCCCTCCCCCGCAAATTGAAACTGGACGCGGATTGCGGGGCCCTCCGGTGTCGCGCGGCTGAAGACCGGCCCGGAATGCTCCACGCCTATTGAATAGACCATCGCCTTGGCGATCAGGGCGAGCCGCCTCCCGACCTCCCTCTTGTTTCTCGGGTACATGCTGCCGGGATCCCCGATGTCGATGGCGACGGCCTGGCCCGTCGAGGGAAGCGAGAGGGCCCTCGACTGCGCCTCGCGAAGGGAGGCCCACGGGTCCCCCTTCCCCTGCGCGGGCGGCAGGAAGTTCGCAAGCTGAACCCATAGGAACGGAACGTCGCCCTCGCCAAAATGTGAGCGCCAGCTGGTGATCAACGCGGGAAACTGGGCGGCATACAGGGAGGCGCGACCGACGTTGCTTTCCCCCTGGTACCAGACCACGCCCCGGAGGGCGTAGGGCAGCAGGGGCTGGATCATGCCGTTGAAGAGCGAGCCGGGGACCCAGGGATCCCCGCCCCTCGACTCGGTGCCTGCGGCCGGGTGCCCGTTGGAGAAGCCGGGAAAGACCGCGAGCGCCGCCGGGCTCATCCACGCCTCAATCGGCGTCCCGCCCCACGAGCTGTTGATGATCCCGACGGGCGTTCCCAGGCGGGTGAAGAGCTCGCGCGCGAAGAAATAGCCCGCTGCTGTGAATTGGCCCACGGTGGCCGGGGAGCACGCGCTCCACGCGCCGGAGGCGGGCTCCATCGGCGCGGTGGCGGCCTGGCGCCCAACCTTGAACTGCCGGATCAGGGGAAAGCGCGCCGCGGCGACCTCCGCGGCCGCGTTCTCGACCCGGTACGACGGGCCGTCGTCGACGGCGAACTCCATGTTTGACTCCCCGGCGCACAGCCAGACCTCCCCGACCACGACGTCATGGAGCGTCGCCGTGGCCTTCCCGCTGACGGTGAGGTCCGAGCCGACCGTGTTCTCGGCAAGCGGCGCGAGCACCGCGATCCATCGCCCGTCGGGGCCCGCCGTCGCGCCGATCGTCTGGCCGGCGAACGAAACGACCACATGCTCGCCAGGGGTCGCCCTTCCCCACACGGGAACCGGCCTCTCCCGCTGCAGGACCGCTCGGTCCTGAAAAAGGGGTGCGAGTTCCGGTGCGGCGGGCGCCGTAGGGGCCATCCCGGGCAGCGCGGCAAACGCCAGCGCAATGATGCGGAAAGGGGACATGGAGACCCCGAAGCAGGCCCGATCCGGCGCCGGGTTCAAGGAGTTTTCGGGCCGGCCGGCCGGGTTGCCCCGAGGAAGGCGTGAAGCTCGGAGGCCAGCCTTGGCCCGAAGCCGTCCGCCTCGGCGATCTCGGCGGCTGTCGCGCCTCGCAAGCGCTCGATGCTTCCAAAGCGGTCCATCAACGCCGCCCGGCGGACGGGGCCAAGGCCCGGAAAGTCGTCCAGCAATGACTCCCTTATCCTCCTGGACCTCAGGTCCGCGTTGTAGGTGTTTGCGAAGCGGTGGGCCTCGTCCCGGAGGCGCTGCAGGAGCCTGAGCCCGGGGTGGTCGAGGGGGATGTTGAGCGGCGCCCGCCCGTCGGGGAACACGATCGTCTCCTCCCTCTTCGCCAGGCCAACGATCGGGGGCGGATCGAGGCCGAGCGAAATGAAGGCCTTGAGCGCGGCCCCCACCTGCCCGCTGCCCCCGTCGATCACGACGAGGTCCGGAAAGGCCCTCCCCTCGTCGCGCAGCCGACGGTAGCGGCGCGCCACGACCTCCTCCATCGCGCGGAAGTCGTCGTTCCCGATGAATCCCTTGATCCGGTAGCGCCTGTAGTTGTCTCGGTCTGGCTTCCCCCAGGCAAAACGCACCATGGACGCCACCACGAAGGTGCCCGAGATGTGCGAGATGTCGAAGCACTCGATCGAGCGCGGGGGGCCCGCCAGCGCAAGCGCCGCCCGAAGGGATTCCAGCGCCGCCTCGTCCGCGCTCGGGGCCGTCGGGTCGGTCCGCTCGAAATGCCGTGGCTTCTCGAGCGTCTTCTCCAGCGCAAACACGATGTCGCGCAGCTCCGCGGCCTTCTCAAACTCGCGGCCTTCGGACGCGGAGGCCATCTCCGCGTGCAGCGACGTGAGCCATTCGCGGGACTTCCCCTCAAGGAACGCGCAGGCACGGTCCACCCGCCCCCCGTACTCCCGGGAGGTCACGCTTTCAGGGAACCCGTAGATCTCCGCACGGGCGTCGTCATAGAGCTGCCAGGAGCCGTCAGGCAGGCGGCGGGGGGTGCCGTCGCCGAGCAGGATGCCGAACTGCCGGCGCATCTGCGCCAGCGTCTTGCGGAGCGGGCCGCTGTGCGCAAACGGGCCGAAATACCGCGAGTGGTCGTCCTTCCGGAGCCGGACGACGCGGAACCGGGGAAGCTCCTCCCGCAGGTCGACGCGCACCAGGGGAAAGTGCTTGTCGTCTGTGAAGTCCGTGTTGTAGCGCGGTTTCCACTGCTTGATCAGCTTGCCCTCGAGCAGAAGGGCTTCCGGCTCCGACTTCACCTCGATGGCATCAAAGTCGGCGATCATCTCGACCAGGGCCCTGATCTTGGGGTGGAGCGTGAAAGCCCGGGACGGTTGGAAGTAGGATGAGACCCGCTTCTTGAGCGCCTTCGCCTTGCCCACGTAGAGGATTCTCCCGATGCGGTCCTTCATCAGGTAGACACCGGGGCGGTCCGGCAGCCGCCGCACCTTTTCCTTGAGCGTCGGCGGAACCCCGCTATCTGAGTCAACGGCTGGCATTTTCCGCAGATTAGCCTAATTTCAGCGTCCGCAAAGCATGCTTTCTTTCGACTCCAGCCACTCCGCTTGAACAAACCTCCGCACAAGCTCCATTTTGAACTGCTGACGATCGGCGACGAGCTCCTGCTGGGCCTGACCGCCAACGGCCACCTGACGTTCATCGGAGCGCAGCTCGGCGCACGCGGGGTGGAGCTGCGTAGGAACGTGACGGTAACGGATGACGCCGAAGACATTGCGGCGCAGTTCCGGGAGAGCTGGGCCCGCTCCGACGTGGTCATCCTTACGGGGGGCCTGGGGCCGACGTGCGACGACCGGACGCGGGAATCGGTCGCACAAGTGCTCGGGCAGAAGCTCGTCTTCGACCCGGGGATCGAGAGCCACATTCTGGAGCGCTTCGCCCTCATCGGGCGCAAGATGACGCCGAACAACCTCAAGCAGGCCTACCGTTTTGAGCGCGGGGAAGTCCTTCCGAACGCAAACGGCACGGCGCCTGGCCTGTGGGTCGAGCAGGAGGGCAAGGTGATGTGCATGATGCCGGGGCCACCGAACGAGCTGCAGCCGATGTTCACCGAGCACGTGATTCCGAGGCTCGCGAAGCTTGGCCTCGTGCTCGACTGCAAGGCATACGTCCAGCTTCGGACCTCCGGGATCGGCGAATCCATGCTGGAGACGAAGCTGCAGCCGGTCTTCGACCGCCACGCCGCCGGCCTTGGCATCGCGTTCTGCGCGCATGCCGGCCACGTCGACTGCCGGCTCAGCTCCCCTGGCGGCGAGCTCGGATCCGCCGAGATCGCAGCGATCGCCGCCGAGTGCGCCGACGTGCTGGGCGAGGACTTTGTCACGTTCGGGGACGACTCCCTCGCCAAGGTGTGCGCCGACCTCCTTCGCGCGCAGGACAAGCGGCTTGCGATCGCGGAGACCGCGACAGGGGGCCTGCTTTCGAACGCGTTCACCGACATCTGCGGGGCCTCGAAGTTCTTCTCGGGCGGCTGCGTGTGCTACTCGAACGATTCCAAGATGCAGCTCCTGGACGTGCCCGAGTGCCTTCTCCTCCAGCATGGGGCCGTGAGTGCGGAGGCCGCCGTCGCGATGGCCACCGGCGCCGCGGAGAAGCTCGGGGCGGACTACGCGCTGTCGATCACCGGCTTCGCAGGGACCTGCGGCGGCACGAACGAGAACCCCGTCGGGACGATATTTGTCGCCCTCCACGCCCCACACGGGGTCTGGTCCCGCAAGCTGAGCTACCCCGGCCCGCGCACGACCATCAAGCGCCGCGCGGTGAACGCCGCGCTCGACTGGCTCAGGCGCGAGCTGGTCCGGGGCAAAGACGGAGCCGCCGAGCCGCAGGTGCGGCAGGGCGTCATGCAGTAAGCGCGCCCCCGGCCGATAGGCTTCGCAGCGCGGCAAGGTACTTCTCCTGGGTCCTTGCGATCACCTCCCTCGGGAGGTGCGGGGCCGGCGGCTTCTGGTCCCAGGAGAGTTTGAGCAGGTGGTCCCGCACAAACTGCTTGTCGTAGCTCGGCGGGGAACCTCCGGGGGTGTAGCTCTCCACCGGCCAGTAGCGCGAGGAGTCCGGCGTCAGCACCTCGTCGATCAACACCAGCTCCCCGGCCTTGTCCGTCCCGAACTCGAACTTGGTGTCGGCAAGGATCATCCCGGCCTTCCGCGCGGCATCGTGGCCGAATCGGTAAAGGGCCAGGCTGACCGACTTCACCCGGCTGTAGAGCTCCGGACCCACGGTTGCGGCCCCCTGGGCGTCGTCAATCGCCTCGTCGTGGCTGCCCTTCGGCGCCTTCGTCGTCGGGGTGAAGATGGGCTCCGGCAGCCGGTCGGCCTGCCGGAGGCCGGGGGGGAGCGCGATGCCACACACGGTTCCCGACTTCACGTAGGAGCTCCAGCCGCTGCCCGCCAGGTATCCCCGCACCACGCACTCGATAGGGAGGGGGCGAAGCTTGCGCACCACCATGCTGCGAAGGCGCAGGTCACGTCCCATGATCCCGCGCCTGTCGAATTCCGCCTCTTGATTGGGCAGCAGGTGGTTAGGGATGATCCCTGCGGTCTTTGCAAACCACCACAGGCTCATTTGCGTCAGCAGTATGCCCTTGCCCGGGATGCCGTCCGGGAGGATCACGTCAAACGCCGAGAGCCTGTCCGAGGCGGCGAGCAGAAGGGCATCCCCCAGGTCGAATATCTCCCGCACCTTGCCCGACCCGATTCTCGGGACCGATATATCGATAGACGTAACGGCCCGGTCAGGCAACGCGGCTGCGATTTCGGAGAATGTCATGAAATAAGGATTCCCTATCGCACACTCGCGTCCAGACGGAAAAATGCTCTTGCTTGGTCAGAACTGCAGCCTAGCTTGCCCGGTCCCGCGCTACGTCCCCATCGTCTAGCCCGGTCAGGACACCACCCTTTCACGGTGAGAACCGGGGTTCGAATCCCCGTGGGGACGCCACGGATTAAGACCCTATCCATGAACTGGATATGGTTTTCTATTTCTGGGGTCTACGGGTCTAGGAAAAAGATTGGGGACAGGCGTGGATGGATGGGTTGATGGTTGGGTTTATCCGCACTGAGCAATGACGCGCAGGCGGTAGTTCTGGAAGGATCGGAAGCGCTAGGCTCTCCCCTGAATGAATTAATCGGAGCGTCATTCTCGGCCATCTCACAGCGCGTCGCCAGATATCGCCCAATGGTATTCGACCTATTCCTAAGTCAGTATGAAAACCTTGGCCCAGACCGATTCATCAAGCGATCTGAAGCGGAGGATTCACGTCACGGGCCTTACTCGCACATTCGGATCAACGGGGCGAGATCTCGAGGTTGGCAAAGTCGCCATCGGAGCCATTGCCGGCCCACAGGCCGATGAGCCCGCTGCGACGGTGCGACAATTGATTGACGACCAGCGAGGGCGTGACGGCGCCGTTGACGAAGACGGAGACCTGGCGGCCCTGGACGACAATGCGGGCATGGAACCAGTCGTCGGGATCGGGGACGGGGCTCACGGCAGCTTCGTATTGGCCCGGCGAATCGGCCCGTAACTTTTCCCAAGTGAATTGCGGGTGGGAAATATACTGCACGGCACGGGCGCGCCTCGGTATCTCCGGGTTCTTGAAGTTGAACGGACGGAAATACACCGCGTCGAAGGTCGTGTCGTCCACGCCGCGGAAAGCGATGCCGACGAAGCTCTGGCCGGGTTTGTTCGCCCCGCGGAGGTCGACGTCGATCCTGCCTTCGGTAAAAGCGGAGCCGATCAGCCACGCAAAGCCGTCTCCATCCCTGGCGTCGAGATGTACAGCGGGATGGCCTTCGCGCACGCTCGGCGTCGCGTTACGGTTGGCGACGCGCCAGACGGTGTAATCTGCGATCTTGCCCAGATCGGGTTGGGTTCCGGCGTGCGCAAGCGAACAGGCGGTCAAGGCGACGACACCGAACGAGTGGAGGCAGGAGGCGAGAAGAGTCATGGAATCGGGTGGGAGGAGTTGAGTGGGGTTCTGCGTGCTGCGCGAGAGGAGGCTGAGATCCGGTAAAGCGTCAGAGACAAGGGAGCCGGCGGCGGGGATCAAACGGGCGAATCGCTAAAGCAGCCCGAGGTTGGGCACACGGAATCTCCATCTGTGATCCAGCCCCTGGATCGATTGCGGAATCCATAATTCAATCACCACCGAGGTCCGCACCGGGCTTTCGTTCCGCACCCTCGGAATGGATAAGGGCGACCCGTTGTTCCCCATCGAGGACGAAGCGCATGAGCAAGATGGCCTTTTCGAAGTCGATGCGATAGAGAAGACTTTGGCGGTTATCTTCGGCTTGGCGATCGACCAGCGCCATCGAAGTCAAGCCGCCGTATCTTTGCAGGTCGGCTTGAATCGTCTTCTGGGCGGGGGCAATCTTCATCCAGAGTTCGACGTTGTAGTCGGTGGGTCGCATGGCCCCTTGCATCGCGTCTTCGATGGTGGTGCGCAGATGGCGCGTGACCGAGGGCTCGTGATCGGCCACCGGCGGAAACTCATCGAGGAAGAACCGGCGCATTTCGAGGAGCAGCGGCTGGGGGGCCTGGGCGAGCTGCTGGTGGATTTGGGGCAGGTCGTAGTAGTGCCCTCCCCTCCTGAGCTCGGCGGCCAGATTGAAACGCACTTCGTTGGCCGCCTCGGAAAGGGGATACAGGAAGATTTCGCCGGACTTCAGATCGAAGACATTGGAGTATTTCGTGGCGAAGCGGCCTTCCTGCTTGCAGGCGTGCAGAATCCCGGTGCCGGCGGCCACCGTGGCGGGCGGCGCTTTCGCCAGCCACACATTGAGCGTCTGGAACCCGTATCCGAATCCGCGGCTGGTATTCGACGGTTCGATCTGCAGCTTCCCGTTGCGGGCGCCGATGATCGCCGAGGTTCCGGACCGATCGGCCACGAGAATCTTAGCGCGGGCGAAATCGGACTCCGGATGCTCCTGAAAGAAGGCAATGGCCTCTTCGACCGTGGCGCACGATTCGAGAAGGCGCTCTGTCGGATTGCCCCGCACGCACTGGGCCGCGGGCCCCGGTTGCCATTCTTCGCTGAACCCACCCACCCAATCGCACGCGAGGCCCTCCGTGTTCAGACCGCCGCGCGCCCAGCCATCGTCGTAACCCACATACACACGGCCATAACATCCTGCGCTTGCCGGCACGAACCAGATTCGGGTTCTGGGGTTCGACCAGTCCTCGTTGTTGCAGAAGAGCGCATGGGTGGCGTCGGTGAGAACAAAGATGGTGCACGCCTGGACAGAAGCGGCAGCGATGCTAAGGATGGCGATGGCGGCAAAGCCCGGGGCCTTTGCCGTCAATCGGAAGGCGAAGCGGAAGTCGGAGAGCACGGG
>Ga0265318_10000666_pt1 | contig 23403 bp, 15 predicted proteins | sample 4821metaG_FD_192431 | JGI IMG/M metagenome (GOLD analysis project Ga0265318, IMG submission 192431) | Rhizosphere microbial communities from Carex aquatilis grown in University of Washington, Seatle, WA, United States - 4-8-21 metaG | ecosystem: Host-associated > Plants > Roots > Rhizosphere >... | reverse complement strand
TATCACCGATGCCGGGGGCGCCCGGGCTCGGCACGTCGACCCCGTAGTCGCGGAAGTCCGGCAGCCGCAGGTCGCGCAGCAGCATGCCGCCGTTGGCATGCGGATTGGCGCCCATGCGCCGCGCGCCCTCGGGGGCCAGCGCGGCGAGATCGGCGAGCAGCCGTCCCCGGGAGTCGAAGAGTTCCTCCGGGCGGTAGCTGCGGAGCCAGTCCTCCAGTTGCCGCAGGTGCCCGGGCGGCGCGCTCGCGGACACGGCGAGCGGGATCTGGTGCGAACGGAACGTGCCCTCGACAGCGCGACCATCCACGAATGCAGGTCCGGTCCAGCCTTTGGGGGAATTCAGCACGATCATGGGCCACGCCGCTGGGCCGGCAGTCGCCGCGCCTTGCGCCCGCGCCGTGGCCTGAATCCGGCGGATCTGCGCGATCGCGGCATCCAGCGCAGCTGCCATGCGCTGGTGCATCGGAGCCGGCTCATGACCCTCGACGAAGTGAGGTATCCAGCCATAGCCCCGCAGCAGCTGCTCGAGCTGCTCGCGCGGGATGCGCGCCAGGATGGTCGGGTTCGCGATCTTGTAGCCGTTCAGGTGCAGGATCGGCAGCACCGCGCCGTCGCCGACCGGGTCCAGGAACTTGTTGGAATGCCACGCCGTAGCCAGCGGACCGGTCTCCGCCTCGCCGTCTCCGACCACGCAGGCGACGATCAGACCCGGATTGTCGAAGGCGGCGCCGAAAGCATGACTCAGGGAATAGCCGAGCTCGCCGCCTTCGTGGATGGAACCCGGACATTCCGGGGACGCGTGGCTCGGAATGCCGCCCGGGAACGAGAACTGCCGGAACAAGTGGCGCAGACCAGCCTCATCGCGCGTGATCTCGGGGTAGATCTCGCTGTAGGTGCCCTCGAGATACGTATTGCCGACGACCGCGGGTCCCCCATGCCCGGGCCCGGACAGGTAGATCATGTCCAGGTCGTACTGACGGATGATCCGGTTCAGATGCGCGTAGATGAAGTTCTGTCCGGGCGTGGTGCCCCAGTGCCCGAGCAGCATCTTCTTGACGTGGGCAAGCTGCAGCGGCTCGCGCAGCAGCGGGTTGTCGCGCAGGTAGAGCTGGCCGACCGACAGATAGTTGGCCGCGCGCCAGTAGCGATCGATCCGAAGCAGCAGCTCCTCGTCCAGGGGGTTTTCAGTCATGCGCTGCGGCTCCTCGATGGCACGGCGCCATAGTGCGCCAAGCTCCGCATCGAGAACAACGCGCCTGAATCAGCGACCTTACGAGCGCTTGCGCACAGAGAACCGCACGCGGATGCGCTTACAGTGACTGTCATGGCACTTCGAATATTGCATCTTCCGGCTCGCGCTCGCGAGCGATGGCTGGCGCTGGCGAACTGGGACAGCGAGGGCGGCGCGGGACCGTCCGGAGCCCAGGAGGGTACGGGCGTGCCGGATCAGCCTGCAATGACGTCGCGGTCACCGGCACGGCGGCGCCTGCGCGCCCACCAGCCCGCAGTCGCGTCGGCGCCCCGGTAGCCGCGTCGCCGACGTCTTCGGTCCGACGTTTCCGCCCCCCCCAATGGCCGGCGCCGCAGCGCCGGCTATTACGGTCGCGACGCGCTCAGACGCGGCGAACCAGAAAGACGATCAGTGCGATGACCAGGATGGTGCCCAGGATTCCGCCACCGATATACATAGTGCTCTCCTCGTGTTGCTACGGGCCAGTTGAACACCGGAGCCGAATGGCGTCTGGACGGTGGCGCACGCAGCAGAGCGGTATCGCCGTGCCAGCTTTTGCAGCGTGTGCCAGCGTACCGATGCGTGGCCGCCTCCAGGCGCAGGCTGAGCGTATGCACCGGGTCGCCTTAGCCCTTGGGTCGATGCACCGCGGCCATCGCGGTGTGAGCCGCTCTTGCCTGCGGCCACTGCACAGTTGAGTTCGCTGCTGAGCCGCGCCCGCGGCTATGACCCGCGCGCCGTGCCCTGGGAGAGCGAGGAGCTGCTGTGCGCGGAGCTCTTCAGCATCGAGCGCATGGAGCAGCACGCGGCCAGTCTCGCACTGGCACAGCCGGTCAGCGGACGGAACATGGCATCGCGGGCCCTCAGCGCCCGGCTGCGCGACAACGAGTCCGTGCTGCTCAGCGCCTATCGCTCGATGGGCGCCGCGGCCAGGGCGGGGCGGCCGATCAGCCCTGCCGCCGAGTGGTTGCTCGACAATTACCATCTGGTCGAAGCGCAGATCCGCCAGATCCACGAGGACCTTCCGCCAGGCTTCTATCGCCAGCTTCCCAAGGTCGGGAGCGGTCCGCTGGCGGGCTATCCGCGCATTTTTGGGATCGCATGGGCGTTCGTGGCGCATACCGACAGTCGCTTCGATGCCGAGACCCTGCGACGCTTCCTGCGCGCTTACCAGCGGGTCCAGCCATTGACGATCGGCGAGCTCTGGGCCATCGCCATCACGTTGCGGATCGTGCTGGTCGAGAATATCCGGCGTGCGTCCGCATTGATGGTCCGGCGGCGCCGCGAGCGCGAACAGGCGGACACGGTGGCCGACCGGCTGCTGGGTCTGAATGGCCACGCCGTCGAGCCGAATGCGCTCGAATGCCCCGAGGCGCAAGCAGGCGCCACTTCCAGATCGTTCCTCGTGCAGCTCGTGCTGCGGTTGCGGGACCAGGATCCGCGCGTGACTCCCGCGCTGCAGTGGCTCGAGCAGCGGATGTCCACCCCAGCCGGTACCGCGGATGAATTCGTGCAGGAGGAGCATCACCGCCAGGGAGCGACCAATGTCACGGTCCGCAACATCATCACCAGCATGCGCGCGATCGCCGAGCTGGATTGGCGCGATTTTTTCGAGAGCGTCAGCCTCGTCGACGAGTTGCTGCGCACCTCTGGCACGTACGCGGACATGGACTTCCCGACCCGCGACCTTTATCGCCAGGCGATCGAGCGCCTGGCGCGCGGCTGCCGGCGCGGGGAGTTGGAGATCGCGCAGGCGGCGCTGACGGCAGCGGCGCGCCCGCACGTGCAGGGTGGGCGGGATTGCGATACCGGCTACTACCTCATTGCAGACGGAGTTCCTGGCTTCGAGCGGGAAATCGGGTATCGGATCTCACGCTGGCGCAGCATTGCGCGCATCAGGCTGGCTCGCGGCGCGAGCGACTACCTGGCCATGATCGCGGTGATCACCTGTCTGCTGCTCGCCCTGCCAGTGCTCGCGATGCAGGGACATGGACTACGCGCGCCGCAGCTGCTGCTGCTGGTGCTGCTGGGCCTGCTGCCCACGGTTGACGCAGCCCTGGCGCTCGTGAACCGCGCCGTCATGCGCGGCTTCGGCGCCAGAATACTGCCGGGCCTGGCGCTGCGGGAGGGGGTTCCGGCGAACCTGAGGACCCTGATCGTGGTGCCGACGCTGCTCACGACTGCGGCCGGAGTGAAGGAGCAGATTCAGCGACTGGAAGTCCATCACCTTGCATCGCGCGACGGCGAGCTCTATTTCGCGCTGCTGTCGGACTGGAGCGACGCTGCGACCGAAACCTCAGCTGGGGACCAGGCACTGCTTGAGCTGGCGGTTGAGGGGATCGCGAATCTGAATCGACTGCATGCCGGGGGCGCAGCTGGCCCACGCTTCCTGCTGCTGCATCGCCGGCGCACCTGGAGCCAGGGGCAGCGGCAGTGGATTGGATGGGAGCGCAAGCGGGGCAAGCTGCACGAATTGAACCGGTGGCTGCGCGGCGCGACGGACACGCACTTTCTCGACACCGGCGCCGGAGTCCCAATGGCTCCAGCTGCGGTCCGCTACGTCATCACGCTGGATTCCGACACGCGGCTGCCTCGGGATGCCGCACGGCGCCTGGTCGGGAAGATGGCGCATCCGCTCAACCAACCCAGGCTCGACCCGCTGGGACGCCACGTCGTGGAAGGCTACGCGGTACTGCAACCGCGGATCGCCGCCGCGCAGCCGATCGGCAGTGCGGGCTCGCTCTACCAGTACATCTGCTCGAGCGCCAATGGCATCGATCCGTATGCCACCGCCGTATCGGACGTCTACCAGGACCTGTTCGATGAAGGCTCCTATGCGGGCAAAGGAATCTATGACGTCGATGCCTTCGAATCCTCGCTCGCCGACCGGGTGCCAGACGGCACGCTGCTGAGCCACGACCTGTTCGAGGGCACGTTCGCACGTTCGGGCCTGGCCTCCGATATCGAGTTGGTAGAGGATTTTCCGTCCCGCTATGACGTCGCCGTGGCGCGCCAGCATCGCTGGGCGCGCGGTGACTGGCAGCTCCTGCCGTGGATCCTGGGCCGCGGAGACGCCGCGCCTGCCGCTCCGGGTCGCCGCGCACTCACGCTGATCAGCCTGTGGAAGATGCTGGACAACCTGCGACGCACGCTGTCGGCACTGGCGACCATCGTGGCATTGCTGGTCGGATGGCTGCTGCCCGCGACGGCCGGCCTGCTCTGGACCGGGTACATCGTGCTGATGATTGCGCTCCCGGCTTTCCTGCCGGTGATCGCGGGGCTGCTGCCCGCACACTCTGGAATCACGTGGCGCAGCCACTGGCATGCGGTGCGCGAGGACATCTCGCTGGCATTGCTCCGCACCGGGTTCGTGGTGACCTTCCTTGCTCATCAGGCGTGGTGGACCACCGATGCGATCTGTCGAACGCTGTACCGCCTGTTCCTGAGTCATCGCGACCTGCTGCAGTGGGTCACCGCGGCCCAGGATTCGCAGGCGGCGACCCAGGGCATCCGCGGGGCATACCGTCGCATGAGTGGCGGCGTGGCGTGCGCGCTGATCGCGGCTGCGCTCGTCGCCGACGTCCGCCCGGGAATGTGGCGCCTCGCCGCGCCGTTTCTCGCGCTCTGGCTGGCGTCCCCGGCGTTGGCGGTATGGCTGAGCCTGCCTCCGGCCATCGCCGGTCGCCTGTCGCCGGGAGATCCGGACCGCAACACCCTGCGCCTGATCGCGCGCCGTACCTGGCGCTATTTCGAGGAATTCGTCACCGCAGAGGATAACGCGCTACCACCAGACAATTTTCAGCAGGATCCGCGCGCGGTACTGGCGCACAGGACCTCCCCTACCAATATCGGGCTGTATCTGCTGGCGACGGTCAGTGCGCGCGACTTCGGCTGGATCGGCACGCGGGAGGTGGTCGAGCGAGTGGAGGCCACGTTCGCGACGATGGAGCGCCTGAAGCGCTTCCGGGGACACTTCTATAACTGGTACGACACGCGGGACCTTCGGCCGCTGGAACCGCGTTACGTATCGTCCGTCGACAGCGGGAACCTTGCAGCTCACCTGCTGACTGTCGCCGCGACCTGCCGGGAACTGATCGAGCACCCGCTGCCGGCACAGACGCGCGTGAACGGCATCATCGACGGGCTGGAACTCGCGATCGAGGCCGCGGTGGCGTTGCCGGAATACCGGCGTGGTACGAACCTGACCTGGGCGCGCCTGCAACCGGCGCTCGACAGCCTCTCGAGCGCGCTCCGGAACCAGCAAGGATGGCGCGCGGATCCCGCGGCGCACCTGCAGCTGATCGCAACTCAAGCCACGGCGCTGCGCGGACTGTCGGAAGCGCTGGCCGCATTGCCGGGTCCCGGCGCACTGGAGGACCTGCTCTTCTGGACCGCGGGGACGGCGCGTGCGATAGCCGCGTGGCAGCAGGACCTCGCGCAGACCGAGGAGGATTCTCAGCGCCTGCGCCAGCGAGTGACGGCGATTGCAGCCACGGCCAGCGCGATGTATCAGGCGATGGAGTTCGGATTCCTGCTCGATCCGGAGCGAGGCCTGCTCGCTATAGGCTACCGGGTCGAGGAAGGTTCCCGCGATCCGAGCTGCTATGACCTGCTGGCATCCGAGGCACGCCTGACGAGCTTCGTCGGCATCGCCAAGAATGAGCTCGCCGCGAAGCACTGGTTCCGTCTGGGTCGCCAGGTGACGCCGGTCCGGGACGAGGGTGCGCTGATTTCCTGGTCGGGCTCGATGTTCGAGTATCTGATGCCACTGCTCGTGCTGCACGCGCCCTACGGCAGCCTGCTCGAGCATACCGGCAGGCTGATCGTCGGCCGCCAGCGCGAGTACGGGAGCGAGCGCGGCGTGCCGTGGGGAGTCTCCGAATCGGCCTACAACGCGCGGGACCTGGAATTCACGTACCAGTATTCGAGCTTCGGTGTACCGGATCTCGGCCTCAAGCCGGGGCTGCGTCAGAGCTGCGTGGTCGCGCCCTATGCAACCGCGCTGGCAGCGATGATCGATCCGAAGAGTGCCGTGAACAACTTCCAGCGACTGCGCGATTGCGGCGCTTGCGGCCGGTACGGGTTCTACGAGGCTCTGGACTACACCCGCAGCCGCCTGCCACACGGATCGGAAGTGGCAGTCGTCCTGGCCTTCATGGCGCATCACCAGGGCATGATCATCGTCGCCATTGCCAATGCGCTGTTCGATGGCAGGATGCGCGCCCGCTTCCATTCCGATCCCAGCATCCAGGCGACGGAACTGCTGCTGCAGGAGCGCCAGCCGCGCGACATCGCCATTGCACATCCCCGGAGCGAAGAGCTGCGCCCTGCGGCCCCGATGGCGTCGAAATCCGAGGAGCGTCGGTTCTTCCATCCCCATCAGCCGACACCCCAGACTCAGCTGCTGTCGAATGGCCGCTACACGGTCATGATGACGGCTGCCGGATCGGGGTACAGCCGATGGAGAGAGCTCGCACTCACTCGCTGGCACGAAGATCCAACGCGCGAGGACAGCGGCAGCTACATCTTCCTGCGTGATCTCGACACTGGCATGGTGTGGAGCGCCGGCTTCCAGCCTACGGTCGCCGAGCCGGCGGCCTACGACGCGACATTCACGGAGGATCGTGCGCAGTTCCGGCGCACCGATGCGACGTTCACGACCGAGCTGGAGATCATCGTTTCGCCGGAAGACGATGCCGAAGTGCGCCGCCTTTCGATCACCAACGGTGGCCGCCGTACACGCGAAATCGAGGTCACGTCCTACTGCGAGCTGGTGCTCGCGCCGCGGGCCAGCGATGTCGCTCATCCGGCCTTCTCGAAGCTGTTCGTGCAAACCGAGCGCGTCGGCAGTGGTGGCGCGTTGCTGGCGACACGCCGGCGGCGCACGTCGGAGGAACCGGAGGTGTGGATGGCCCACCATGCCGTCGTCGAGGGCGAGCAATCGCAACCGGAGGAAGCGGAAACCGATCGGTCACGCTTCCTCGGACGCGGGCGCGAAATACGCTCGCCGGCTGCGATGGCGGCCGGAGCACAGCTCTCCGGCACCCTCGGCGTCGTGCTGGATCCGGTGTTTGCGCTCCGGTATCGAATGCGCATTGCACCGGGCGCGACAGCGCGCATCCACTTCTGGACCGAAGTCGCCGGATCCCGCCAGCGCGTCCTCGACCTGATCGACCGGCACCAGGAACCGAACGCCTATGTACGCGCGTCGACGCTGGCCTGGACCCAGGCGCAGATCCAGCTGCGCCACCTCGGAATCGATCCGGCTGAAGCTGCCCTTTACCAGAGCCTCGCCGGCCACTTGCTGTTCGCCAACGCGGCAATGCGGCCCACGCCGGACATCATTCGCCGCGGCAGCGGTGGCCCCGATGCGCTCTGGACCGAAGGAATTTCCGGAGACCTGCCGATCCTGCTGTTGCGCATCGATTCCGTGGAAGACGTGGCGATCGTGCGCACTCTGCTGCGGGCGCACTGCTACTGGCGCATGAAGCACTTTCCGGTCGATCTCGTGATCCTGAATGACCGGGCCGCTTCCTACGTGCAGGACCTGCAGGGCGCGGTGGAGGCGCAGCTGCGCACGAGTCGCGCGCAGCCGCAGCCCGGAACTGACAATGTGCCCGGTTCGGTATACCTGCTGCGCTCGGATCTGATCGCGGATACGACGCGGGATCGACTCTATTCGGTTGCCCGTGTCGTACTGGTCGCACAGCGCGGTGGCCTTGCCGAACAGCTCGGGCGCCTGCATCTGCCTGCCATGGCGCCACCAGGGGCGCCGCCACACGCGCCGCCACAACCGCCGAGCCACGCGAGCCCGCACACGGCGCCGCTGCCCGCGGGTCTTGAATTCTTCAACGGGCTGGGTGGCTTTGCTGCCGGGGGCCGAGAGTACGAGATTCATCTCGGGGCTGGCGCGGGCACGCCGGCTCCATGGATCAACGTGATCGCAAACCCCGAGTTCGGCTTCCAGGTCGCCGCCGAGGGCAGCGGATATACGTGGTCGCTCAACAGCCAGCAAAATCAGCTCACGCCGTGGTCCAATGATCCGGTCAGCGATCGGCCAGGCGAATGTCTGTACCTGCGTGATGAGGCCAGCGGCGAGGTTTGGGGACCGACGGCCTCGCCAATCCGCGTCCCCGGTGCGACCTACGTCGCAGGTCACGGGCAGGGATACTCGAGGTTCACGCACAGCTCGCACGGCATCGCGCTGGAGCTGCTCGTGTTTGTGCCCCTGGATGCCCCGATCAAGATCTCCCGTCTGCGGATCAGCAATGTGTCGGGTCGGAACAGAAGTCTGTCGCTCACGGCATATGTGGAATGGGTCCTGGGACCCGCACGCAGCACGACGGCCATGCACATCGTGACTGAGATCGATGCGCAGACCGGAGCACTGTTCGCCCGCAATCCCTGGAACGCCATGTTCGGCGCACGCGTGGCATTCTGTGATCTGGCGGGGAAGCAGACGCGGTGGACCGCTGACCGTCGGGAATTCATCGGCCGACAGGGCGAGCTGCAGCGGCCAGCGGGCCTGGCGCCGGGAGCGATGCTTTCGATGCAGGTCGGTGCCGGCCTCGATCCCTGTGCCGCACTGCAGAGTGCGTTCGAGCTCAAAGTCGGCGAGACGACGGAATTCGTGTACTTGCTCGGCGAAGCGGAAAGCAGCGCCGCAGCGCATGCACTGCTGCAGCGCTTCCGCGCCGCGGATCTCGACGAAGTGCTGAGTGGCGTCGTCCGATACTGGGACGAGTTGCTCGGCACCGTCCAGATCACTACGCCGGACAGGCCACTGGACCTCATCGTCAATCGCTGGCTGCTCTACCAGACACTGAGCTGTCGCGTGTGGGCGCGCGCCGCGTTCTACCAGGCAAGCGGCGCGTACGGATTTCGCGACCAGCTCCAGGACGGCATGGCGCTGGTCCTTGCGCGTCCGGAACTGACCAGAGAGCATCTGCTGCGCGCCGCAGGCCGCCAGTTCAAGGCCGGCGACGTTCAGCATTGGTGGCAACCTGCCGCGACGCCGGCGTCGCCCGGCGCGGGCGTGCGCACCCGGATCAGCGATGATCGCGTCTGGCTGCCGTTCGCCGCTGCCAGGTACATCGCGGCCACCGGCGACGAGGCGGTGCTCGATGAGCTCATCCCGTTTCTCGATGGGCCCGAACTGCGGCCCGGGGAGGGGGATGCCTACTTCACTCCCACGGTTTCGGGCGAGGTCGCGACACTGTTCGAGCACTGCGCGCGAGCACTGGACCAGAGTCTGGACACCGGCGTACATGGTCTGCCGCTGATCGGCACCGGGGACTGGAACGATGGCATGAACCGCGTCGGTCCGGCCGGAAAAGGCGAGAGCGTGTGGCTCGGATGGTTCCTGGCGACCGCGCTGGGGAACTTTGCACCGCTGGCGCAGCGTCGTGCGCAGAGCGCACGAGCGGCGCTCTGGATCTCGCATGCAAGCGCATTGCGGACCTCGATCGAGCGCGAAGCCTGGGACGGCGGCTGGTACCGCCGCGCGTTTCGCGATGACGGCACCCCGCTGGGCACTGCCGCCGACAGGGAATGCCGCATCGACTCGATCGCGCAATCCTGGAGCGTCATCTCCGGTGCGTCCAACCGCGGACGTGCTCTGGAGGCGATGGCGGCCGTGCATCGACTTCTGATCCAGCGCGAACCACCGCTGGCTCTGTTGCTCGCGCCCCCTTTCGGGGGCGCCACGACCGATCCGGGCTACATCGCCGCCTATCCCCCGGGGATCCGCGAGAACGGTGGTCAATATACGCACGCGGCCGCCTGGTCGGTGATTGCCTGCACGCTGCTCGGGCAGGGCGAGGAGGCCGCCTCCCTGTTCTCAATCCTCAACCCGATCACCCGCACGCGCACTCCCGAGGACGTCCAACGCTATAAGGTGGAGCCCTATGCTGTCGCTGCGGACGTCTACTCGGTCGAGCCGCACGCCGGACGCGGCGGCTGGACCTGGTACACGGGGTCCGCCGGGTGGATGTACCGCGCGGCCGTCGAGTGGATGCTCGGGCTCAGTGTCGAGGCGCAGCGTCTGCGACTTACTCCCTGCATTCCAGCGTGGTGGCCGGGGTTTCAGATCGACTACCGGCATGGATCCACCCGCTACATCATCACTGTCAGGAATCCAGACAGCGTCTGTCACGGAGTGGTGCATGCCGAACTTGACGGCCGGGCACTCGCACCTGGTCTCCCCGATATCGATCTTGTCGATGACGGAAAGGTTCACCGCGTAGCCGTGATCCTCGGCCGGACCACCGCGGGTCGCGCCACGGCCTGAGTCGCGTCACGACCGCACGCAGGGTATGTTCGCCGGCGCACCGACCCGCACCGCAGTTGCGCCTACCGTGACCACCTTGATGGAAGTCGGCTGAAGCGCCGGATCCACCGCAACCACGATAGGCCCCAGCATGAATCTTTCCTACCCATTCCACCGCCGCACGCGACTGCGTGTTCCGCTCGGCATCGCGGGCATCGTCCTGGTTGCCGCATGTGCCTCCACGCCGCCGCCGACCGCGAAACTGCAGGCCGCACGCGAGGCCATCGCGGCCGCGGAGCAGGCGCAGGCCGGCCAGTACGCCCCCAGTGAACTGAGCGAAGCACGCATGAAGATCGCATCAGCGAACAGCGCGGTGCAGGACCAGAACATGATCTCCGCGGCGCGGCTTGCCGACGAGTCGAGCACTGAAGCGAATCTCGCGACTGCCAGGACCATGGACGTGAAGGCCCAGGCCGTGAACGCGCAAATGCAGCAGAGCAACGCAACACTGATCAACGAAATGCAGCGCAGCGGCGGAGCAACTCCATGAATACGAAAGTCCAATTACTGACGATCCGCAGCTCGCTCATAGCGGCGGCGGTCGCCGCGGCATTGCTCGCGGGCTGCGCCAGCACCCCTGTCGCGCCCGAAGGAGCGGCGGCAGCGCGTCTCAAGCTGACGCGCCTGCAATCGGATCCGACACTGGCCGACCGTGCGCCGCTCGCGATCCACGAGGCCACTGCGGCGGTGGTGACTGCCGAGCAGCCTGAGGCAGACCAATCACTCGCGCAGCATCGGGTCTACATAGCCGACCGCATGGTGGATACCGCGCGTGCTGCCGCCGAGACCCGGCTCGCAGAGGACCAGCGCGTGGCGCTGGCAGCGCAGCGCGAGAGTTCGCGCCTCGATGCCCGCACCAGGGAGGCGAACGCGGCGCACTACCAGGCCGAAGTGGCACGCGCCGACGATGCGCAGCAGAAGCTGATCGCGAATGCGGCCACCGATCAGGCCCGTACCGCAATTGCGCAAGGCGAGCAGCAGCGGCTGAATGCCGAGACGGCGAGGGATCAGGCGGCTGACGCGCAGGCGCTGGGTGCGGAGCAGAAGCGGGATGCGGATTCGGCTCGCGCCGACGCCGCCACCGCGGCGGCCAACGCCGCGGATGCCGCCGCGCTCGCAGCAGCGGGCTCCGCCCGCCAGGCCGCAGAGCTGCAGCGGCAGATCGACCTGCTGCAGGCCAGGCCCACGGATCGCGGCCTGGTGCTGACGCTGGGCGACGTACTGTTCGTGAGCGGACGTTCGGAGCTCAGGGCTGGATCGTCGGATCACCTGAACAAGCTGGTGTCGTTCCTGAATCGTTATCCGGAGCGCAGTGCGGTCATAGAAGGCTACACGGACAGCATCGGCACGGAAGCCTACAACCAGGGGCTTTCGCAACGCCGTGCCGAGTCGGTGCGATCCTATCTGATAGCTCAAGGCGTGGCTTCCGCGCGCCTCGAAGCCTCCGGCAAGGGCGAGAGCAATCCGGTCGCGGACAATGCCTCGTCGGACGGTCGGCAGCAGAACCGTCGTGTCGAAGTCATCATCAGCAAGTCGGAAGTGGCGCTGCTGTAATCCCGGACCAAGGGCCGGCGTCGATCCAGGACCCGCGCGGCATCGGCCGCGCGGGTCTTTTCGCGTCTGCGGTACCGGCGGCAGGTATTGCAATCCGAATCGCTGGCCCTAGAGCTGCCGCGCTCCGAAGGTATCGCAGGCATCGACGCGCCCGCCTTCGAAGCCGCGCCTGAACCACGCCACGCGCTGCGCACTGGTGCCATGCGTGAAGCTCTCCGGCACCACCGTGCCCTGGGCCCGGCGCTGCAACGTATCATCACCGATCTGCGAGGCGGCATTCAGCGCGGCTTCGATGTCGCCGGGCTCGAGCCTCCAACCCTGCTCCTGCTGTGAGCGGTTGGCCCAGACGCCGGCGTAGCAATCCGCCTGCAACTCCAGCCGCACGCTCAGCGCGTTGGAATCTGCCCGGCTGGCACGCTCGCGCGCGCTATCGACCTTGCCGAGCGTACCGAGCAGGTTCTGCACGTGATGCCCGACCTCGTGACCGATCACATAGGCGTGCGCGAACTGGCCCGGTGCACCGAGCTGCTGTGTCATCAGGTCGAAGAATCCGAGGTCCAGATACACGATGCGGTCCTGCGAGCAGTAGAACGGGCCGGCGGCGGCTTCTCCCTGGCCGCAAGCCGTCGGGTAGCTGTCGCGATAGAGGCGCAGCCGCGGTTCCTCGTAGGTGCGGCCGGCCTGGCTGAACACGTCGCCCCACACCATCTCGGTACTACGCAGCACCTGTGAGACGAACCGGGCCTGGGCGTCGTCGGCCGGAGGCGGCGCGGCAGGCCGCGCTGGAGCGCTCTGCAGATCTGCGCCGCCACCGCTCAGCAGACTCAGGACCTGCAGCGGATTGATGCCGAAGATCCAGCCGCCTATCAGCGCGAGCGCGATGGTCCCGAGTCCCACCCCGTGCACGGTCCGGAACTGGAATCCCCCGCCCCCCGCGCCGCGCACGTCCTCGACGTTGCGGCTCTCCTCCTGGTCGTCCATCCTCACGGTGATTCTCCTTAGCCGCGGACTCAACGACCGCCGGCGACATCGAGAATCGCGCCGGTCGTATACGAAGCCTCCTCGCTGAGCAGCCACACGATCGCCGCAGCCACCTCGACCGGTTCGCCGGCGCGGCCGATGGGCGTCATCGCCCCGAGACGCCGGGCGCGATCGGGCTGGCCACCGCTGGCATGAATGTCGGTCTCGATAAGGCCGGGCCGGACCGCATTGACGCGCACACCCTGCGGCGCCAGCTCCTTCGACAGGCCGATCGTCAGGCTATCGAGCGCTCCCTTGCTTCCGGCATAGTCGGTGAATTCGAAGGGGCCGCCGAGGCGGCTCGCCGCCGAAGAAACGAATACGATCGCGCCACCGGCACCGCCGCGATCGCGGGGCAGCCGGCGCGCACCCTCCCGCGCGCATAGATAGGCGCCGTAAATGTTGGTATCGAACATGCGCCGCAGCCGCGCGGCGCTCATGTCGGCGAGCTGCTGGGCGGGCGCCGTGATACCGGCGTTGATCACCACTCCATCGAGCGGTCCCAGCGCAGCGGCGGCCGCATCGAACAGCGCGACGACCTCGTCCTCCTGTGCCACGTCGCCGCGCACCAGTGCCGCCCTGCCGCCGCCAGCCTCCACCTCGTGCGCAGTCCGGGCGGCGGCGCCTTCATCTCGGACGTAATTGATCGCCACGGACCAGGCGCGTGCACCGCACAGGATCGCCGTCGCGCGTCCGATGCCGCGGCTCGCGCCGGTAATCAGGATCCTTTTCATGGCTGCCGATGATACGGAGTCGCCCGCACGCTGTGAACGTGTGTCGGGCGGTCCCTTCGACTAAGCTGCGCCAATGAAGACCCCCACCGGACTGCAGCCGCTGATCGACGATGGCATCGTCGACTCGGTGGTGCGACGCCTCAAGAGCGGCAAAGAGGCCTCGGTGTACATCGTCGATTGCGCCGGCGAGCTGCGCTGCGCCAAGGTGTACAAGGACGCCCAGCAGAGAGGATTCCACCGGCTCGCCCAGTATCAGGAGGGTCGACGTACCCGCAACAGCCGCGACGCTCGCTCGACAGCCAGGCGCGGGCGGCACGGCCGCAGCGTGCAGGAAGCGGAATGGAAGAATGCCGAGGTCGAGGCACTGTACCGACTGGTACGTGCAGGCGTGCGCGTCCCGGCGCCGTACCTGGTCCACGAGGGCGTGCTGCTGATGGAGCTGGTCCGGGACGCGCATGGGGATCCGGCGCCGCGCCTCAACGACGTCGCATTCACTGCCGAGCAGGCCCGCGCCTGGCACGCCTTCATGATCACGCAGGTCGTGCGCATGCTGTGTGCCGGTCTGATCCACGGCGACTTGTCGGGCTTCAACGTACTGCTGGACGCGAATGGACCGGTCATCATCGACCTGCCCCAGGCAGTCGACGCCGCCGGCAACAACAACGCCTGCGCGATGCTCGAGCGAGACGTCAACAACCTGCGCGACACTTTCGGGCAGGCCGCGCCGGAGCTGCTCGAGACGCAGTACGCGCGCGAGATCTGGGGGATCTACGAGAACGGCACACTCAAGCCGGAGACCGCGACCACGGGCCGCTTCGCCGAGGATCTCGCAGCGCCGGACGTGGCGGCGGTGCTCGACCAGATCGAGGCGGAACGAGAGGCTGCGCTGGAGCGGGAGCGCCGCCGCCGCGACGCGGACCAGGCCTGATTCAGGCCTGCACTTCCACGACGTGCAGCAGGTTCGTCGTACGCGCGCTGCCGAAGGGCAGGCCGGCGGCGATCGCGATGCAGTCTCCCGGCTTTGCGAACTGTTCCGAGCGTGCCGTGGCGAGTGCTTTCGCGATCATTTCGGTGATGTCGTGGATCCCTTCCGTTTGCACCGAGTGCACACCCCACACCAGCGCCAGCCGCCGTGCGGTTCCGGCGCTGGGTGTGAGGCTCACGATCGTCGCCGCCGGACGCTCGCGTGCGGCACGCAGGCTCGTGAATCCCGAGCGCGTGAACGTCACGATCGCTGTCACGTGCAGCAGACGCGTCGTCTCGCGCAGCGCGCAACTGATCGCATCCGCGATCGTGTGCTGTGGCTCGCTGTGCGAGGCATCGATCACCGTCCGGTAATACGGATCGCCTTCGACCTGGATGATGATGCGGTTCATCATCGAGACCGCCTCGACCGGATACCGCCCCGATGCGGACTCCGCCGACAGCATCACGGCGTCGGCTCCATCGTAAACAGCGGTCGCGACATCCGAGGCCTCCGCGCGCGTCGGTATCGGGGCGGCGATCATCGATTCCAGCATCTGAGTCGCAATCACAACCGGGATGCCGGCCGAACGGCAGCAACGCACGATGCGCTTCTGAATCCTGGGGACCTGTTCGGCAGGCAGTTCCACGCCCAGATCGCCGCGCGCCACCATGATGCCATCCGAAAGCGCGACGATCTCTTCCAGGCACTGCAGAGCGGCCGGCTTCTCCAGCTTGGACATGATCGCCGCACGGCCGCGCGCCAGGTTCCGCACCTCCGCGACGTCCTCGGGGCGCTGCACGAACGACAGGGCGAGCCAGTCGATGCCAAGTTCCAGGCCGAAATCAAGGTCCTGGCGATCCTTCGGAGTCAGGGCCGAAAGCGGCAGGATTACGCCCGGGACGTTGACGCCCTTGCGATCCGACAGCGGACCGCCGTTGACGACGCAGGTGCGCGCGAAATCCGGTCCGCACTCCTCGACCCGCAGGCGGAGCTTGCCGTCATCGAGCAGCAGATCGGCGCCCGGCTTCAGAGCCGCGAAGATCTCGGGGTGCGGCAGCGGCGCGCGCGCGCTGCTGCCAGGCGTCGAGTCCAGGTCGAGGCGGAAGCCGGCGCCGGACTCGAGCATGACTGGACCGTTCGCGAAGCTGCCGACACGGAGCTTTGGGCCCTGCAGGTCGAGCAGGATGGCGATCGGCCGTCCGTGCTCCTGCTCGATGCGCCGTATGAGCTCGACGCGCTCCTTGTGCTGCTGCTGTGTGCCGTGACTGAAGTTGAGCCGAAACACATCGGCGCCCGCCTCGAACAGCGCCTGGATAGACGGCAGGTCTGAGCTCGAGGGGCCCAGGGTGGCGAGGATCTTGACGTGACGTTCGCGACGCATGCGTGGGATTGACGGTAACCGGTGCGGTTATGCGGCGACGGCCAGCGGCGCGCGGATCAGGTGATCAAACGCGCTCAGCGAGGCCTTGGCGCCCTCGCCGACGGCGATCACGATCTGCTTGTAGGGCACCGTCGTACAGTCACCAGCCGCGAACACGCCCGGCACGGACGTCTGGCCGCGCGCGTCGACTTCGATTTCACCACGGGCCGACAGCCTGACCACGCCTGCGAGCCAGTCTGTATTCGGGACCAGCCCGATCTGGACGAAAACGCCCGCGACCGGCACGGCGTGCACGGCGCCCTGCGCCCGGTCCCGGTACCGCAGTCCGTTCACCCGCTGACCGTCCCCAGTCACCTCGGTGGTCTGCGCGTTCGTGATCACCGCGACATTCGACAGGCTGTGGAGCCGCTGAGTGAGCACCGCATCGGCGCGCAGCTGCGGGTCGTACTCGATCAGCGTCACGTGGCTGGCGATGCCGGCCAGGTCGATGGCGGCCTCGACGCCGGAGTTGCCGCCGCCTATCACGGCCACGGCCTTGTTACGAAACAGCGGGCCATCGCAGTGCGGACAATAGGCGACACCCCGGTTGCGGTACTCGTGCTCTCCCGGAACCTTGATTTCGCGCCAGCGTGCGCCGGTGGCGATGATCACCGTGCGCGCCCGGAGCGTGGCACCGCTGGCCGTCCGAAGCTCTATCAGCGTGCCGGGGGTCAGCCGCTCCGCACGCTGCAGGTTCATCACATCGACGTCATAGTGCTGCACGTGGGACTCGAGCCCGGCGGCCAGCTTTGCGCCATCGGTCTCCTTGAGCGAAATGAAATTCTCGACTCCGAGGGTATCCAGCAGCTGGCCTCCGAAACGTTCCGCGACGATGCCGGTGCGGATGCCCTTGCGCGCAGCGTAGATCGCGGCCGCGGCGCCGGCGGGGCCGCCGCCCACGACCAGCACGTCGAACGGAGCCCGCTCGCTGATCTGCGCCGCGCGGCGCCCGTCGGCTCCTGCGTCGAGCCTGGCCATGATCTCCTCGAGCGCGAGCCGGCCCTGGCCGAACGGCTGACCGTTCAGGAACACAGTCGGGACCGCCATGACCTGCCGGCGCTCGACCTGCTCCGGGAACAGCGCGCCGTCGATCATCGTGTGCCGGATCTTCGGATTCGTGATCGCCATCAGGTTGAGCGCCTGGACCACGTCGGGGCACAGCTGGCAGCTCAGCGACACGAAGGTCTCGAACTCGAACTCGCCATCGAGTGCGCGGATCTGGTCGAGCACCGCCGCATCCACCTTCGGTGCATGGCCGCCAGCCTGCAGCAGCGCGAGCACCAGCGAGGTGAACTCATGACCCATCGGCAGGCCTGCGAAGCGGACGCGCGCCTCGCTGCCCGCGGGCGCCACCGTGAACGACGGTGCGAGTCGGGCTGCCGTGAGTGGCACATCTGTACGCTCGACCTCGACGGATACCAGCTCACACAGCGAGGCGATATCCCGCAGCAGCCCGAGCATCTCGCGCGAGCTGTCGTCCTCGCCTGCGCCGTCGCCGAGCGAAGCGCGAAGCACTACAGGCTGCGCGATGCGCCCGAGGTAGCCCTGCAGCTGGGTCTTGATCTCCTCACTGAGCATGGCTGCGTCTTCAGATCTTGCCGACCAGATCGAGCGACGGGGCGAGCGTCTTGGCGCCTGGCGTCCACTTCGCCGGACATACCTCGCCGGGGTGCGAGGCGACGTACTGGGCGGCCTGGACCTTGCGCAGCAGTTCCTTCGCGTCGCGACCGATGCCGTTGTCGTGCACTTCGATGATCTTGATCAGGCCGGCCGGATCGATCACGAAGGTGCCCCGGTAGGCCAGCCCTTCGGATTCGATCAGTACTTCGAAGTTGCGCGACAGCGCCAGCGTCGGATCCGCCACCAGCGGATACTGGACCTTGGCGATGGTCGCGGACGTATCGTGCCAGGCCTTGTGGGTGAAATGCGTGTCGGTGGATACGCCATAGATCTCGACGCCAAGCCGCTTGAATTCCGCATAGTGATCGGCGAGATCTCCGAGTTCGGTGGGGCAAACGAAGGTGAAATCGGCCGGATAGAACACGAACACGGACCATTTTCCCTTGATGGTCTCGTTGCTGACTGGAACGAACTTGCCGTCGTGATATGCGGTCGCCTTGAACGGCTTGATTTCAGTGTTGATCAGGGACATGGACTCTCTCCTGGAAGCGACGATGCGACAGGAGGGCATCATGCGCCCGGATCGTCCTGATTGGTATTCGATGGATATGATCGTACTGATAGTATCTATCTATGATCCGGTCCAGGACCTGCCAGCGACGCCCCGACGTCTGCCGGCACTACCCGCGCTCATGTCGTCAGATCAACAACTTACAGACGGAAAGGTGACCGATGGACCGTTCGCGCCGGTGGAGGCGTGCGTTCAGCCGTCTAGTGGCGCTGCCACCTCGTGTGGGCCACTCGCTTGAGACTGTAGCAGCGGTGCGTCATCGTGACCGACAAGTCACTCCAGAAGACGCGCAGGTAGTCCTCACCGAGTCGCTCGACGACCACGCCGCTGGCACTGGTTCCGGCACCATGATTGTCGTACTGCACGGTCTCGCCAACCTGTAGCGGCTGATCATCGTGTTCCATAACGGCTCCCATTACCTGATGTCTGGGATGGCTATCGGCCACCGGACCCGCGACGGGATGCGTAGAAACCGCAAGTTCGGCGGTATTGCGTCGCAAAGCATCGACCACACCGCAATCCCGTTCAGTCGCAGATGCCGAGCGCCAGCGCACAAGCCCGCGCCTCGTCCAGCCGTTCCTCGCCGGGCGGTCGGCCGGTGCGCCACTCCGGCCCCAGGTTTTCATCGAGAACCATGTCAACGACGCCGCGGACGCGCTGTGCCGCCGGTCTTCGGCGCGCCCGTCCGTGAACCTCCAGAGCTGCATCGGCGCATGCGGCTATCCGCGCCGCCGTCTCATAGTGCCGTTCCCGGCACGCGAGCAGAGCCATCGCGTCGAGTGCCAGATAGAGCTTGCCGCTATCGAAGCGAGCCGCCAGCTCGTAAAGCTCCGCCCCCGCAGCACGGGCCTCGTCGGTCTCGCCGGCGATCAGCAGCGCGCTGAAGGTCACTACCAGCAGTTCGATGCGCGTGTCACGTCGCCCCAGGTGCCGCAGGCTGAGCGCCAGCGGGCGGCCGAGCTGCAGCGCGGCGGCGACATCGTCACACGCGACGTCCAGCTCTACGATGTGGACGGTTGCTGCGAGCGCCTGACGCTCGCTGGTCGTCAATGCGAGCCGGAGCGCGCGTTGGTACGCGGTGCGAGCGGCGGCCAGCAGTCCGGCGCCGGTAAGCAGTGCGCCTTCGGTCAGGGCCCCATGGGCGAGCAGGCGCGCCGGCCACGCCGGGTCCTCGAGCGCGCGAGCGCTTTCCAACACCGTACGTGCCGTACTGATGTCGACCGGCCCGTTGATCGCGAGCTGCATCAATGCGTAGTAGCGCGAGCGCTCGTCGCCGACCGACGCGTGCATTGCTGCGGCGAGCTCCGCTGCGTAGCGCGCGCGATCACACTGTCGCGCAGAGTCGTAGGACGCGATAGCCTCCCAGAAGCGGCCGACGCGGGCGCGCGGCAGCGCGTCAGTGAGCAGCGCAAGCACGTGTTCGTACTGGGCACGACCCTGCATCTGAAGGTCGGATTCGACCAGTAGTGGCCACGCTGAGCCGTACAGAGCGACGCACAGTCCGGGGTCATGCTGCATGGCCCATTCCATGGCTGTGCGCACATTGTCCAGCTCCTGCTCGTAGCGATGCAGCCAGATGGCCTCGTCCAGCGACCAGTATTCCTGGTACGCCAGATCGAGCAGATCCAGGGTCGCGGCGGCCATGCGGCGCAGCGCCAGGTCCAGCTCTCCGCTGGCGCCAAGTTTCTCGAGCGCAAAGTAGCGGGCCGTCTCGAGCAGCAGGTAGCGAGGCGGGTCGAGCTTCAGCGCCGTCACCAGTGAGCGATCGACCAACCGCCCGATCAGGTCCATGGCCTCGGACATATCGATGGTCCCATCGGCCACACAGTGCCCGCCTGCCGCCATCGAGAAGCTGCCGGTGAAGCAGCCGAGACGGATGAATGCCTTCTGCTCAGAAGGCGACAGCAGGCTGTAGCTCCAGTCGAACGCAGCATACAGCGCGCCACGACGCTCATCGACGGGGCGGCCGGCAACTCTCAGCAACCGGAACCGGTCATCGAGCCTCGCGAGCAGGCTGGCGAGCCCAAGTGCGGGCACGCGAGCGGCCGCAAGTTCGATTGCGAGCGGAACCCCGTCGAGCCGACGGCAGATATCGGCGACCAGCGAGACGTTCGATGCCGTCAATTCGAAGCGCTGATCCGCGGCGCTCGCACGCTGGGCGAACAGTGCGATCGCCGCGAACCGTGCGGGATCGATGGGACCGTGGCCTGCCTTGGGCACCGGCAGGGCCGGCAGGCGATAGACAGTCTCCCCGGGGATGCCGAGCGGGGCCTGGCTCGTCACGAGCACGCGGACCGCCCGCGTTTGCACGATCAGCGAGGCCAGCGGCATCGCAAGCGCATCGCCCAGGCGCTCAGCACAGTCCAGGATAAGCAACAAAGGCACGTTCTCAACCGCCTGGGCCAGAGCCGCAAAGCCGTCGATGCCATCTGGCAGAGAGAGCCCGAGTGCGACGGCGATGGCCGACGGCACGTGATGCATGGAATCGAGAGGCGCGAGCGACACCCATGCGACGATCGCGTCGGGCTGCTCGGCCTCGCGTACCAGTACCTCCTGCGCGAGCCGCGTCTTGCCGACCCCCGCAACACCGACCACTGTCACCAGGGACGAGCGCTGGAGCGCCTCCTGGACAGCACGCAGATCATCTTCGCGCCCGATCAGGGAACCCAGGCGATCGGGCCATGCGCGACGCGGCACGGAGAATCGGGGCGTTTCCTGCCCGCGTGACGTCTCCGCATGAGGCGACGCGCGCCCGGTGGACCCGTAGCTCGATACTTCGAGCTCCAGACGGTAGCCGAATCCCTGAACGGTGCGTATGGCACCAGCGCCCAGCACGCGACGGAGGCTCGCAATCTGGGCGGGAATATTGTTCTCGTCGACCACGAGCCGAGGCCACACGCGCTCGAGCAGGGTGGACTTGGTGACCAGTCGACCGCGGTACTCGACGAGGACCAGCAAGACGTCGAAGGCGCGCGAACCGAGTTCCACGGGTTTGCCGGCGGCGCACAGCAGCCGCTCGGAAGGATACAGATCAAACGTCCCGACGCGCAGCAGGTCCATGGAGCTTCCGATCCTCGCGACGTTTCAGAATGGCTTCAGAGGCAATTCAAGACCCAAGAAACGACATGCGAGATCGTGCACCTGCGCCGAAACCGACGTCCAAGGCAGAAGCGCACATCGCCTGACAACCAATGGGAGAATGCCATGAAGAACCTGACCGCCCTCGTCGCCGTTGCGAGCTTCGCCGTCTGCGTCGTCCAAATTGCCCAAGCCGACGCCGTCGAGCCGCGCTCCGTCACCGTCCGTTTCGCAGATCTCAACACGGGCAGCGTCCAGGGCGCAGCGGCGCTCTATGCGCGCGTCAAACACGCCTCTGAAGGCGTCTGCGAGGATCTGAATTCGCGGCGCGACCTGAGTCTGCTGCAGCTCCATGCGCAGTGCGTTCATCAGGCGCTCGGCGACGCGATTGCAACGATCAATCGCCCTGCCGTGACCGCGTATGCCGCCGCCCATGGAATGCTCCCGGCGGATATCACGATCAGGATTGCCAGCAATAAGTGACCACCGGATTGCGCGGCTGGGGCCAGCGTGGATATAAGCCATTGATAATTGTATATATATAATCCTTCTGGCCCGTGCTCGCGCAATTTTCAGAAACAATTTATCCGCATTTCAGGACACCGGCGTGCGCGTGCGGAAGACTAGCGAACGGAAACCAAAGGAGAGGAACATGCCGAAATTTGTGATTGAAAGAGAGATCCCTGGCGCAGGCAAGTTGAGTCCCGCCGAGCTCAAGACGATCTCGAAGAAATCCTGCGGCGTACTCAGCAGCATGGGCCCCAGCGTGCAATGGCTCCACAGCTACGTGACCGGGGACAAGATCTACTGTGTGTACCGTGCCGCGGATGAATCGCTGGTGCGACGGCACGCGGAGCTCGGCGGATTCCCGGCCAACAAGATTTCCCGCGTGGTGAGCGTCATCGAACCAGAGACCGCGGAATAGCGCCCGGCGCGCGGCGCGCGGCGCGCGCGACTGCTCAGTCGCCGGTGGCCTGGCAAGACGGTCCGCGACCGAACGTGGCGGTGAGCCTGCAGACGGCGCGCAGCCGCTGGTTCCCGGGATCGAATACTGCGAGCAGAGGCGTCCCTCGGCCGGTGAATGCAATGGCATTCGACTGATCCGCGGCCAGACCCCACGCCCGCATGGCCTGCTTGAATGCATTTTTCTGTGGGCGCGAGAAGTACGGGACATCATCGACCGGCTTCAACTGCCTGCGCAGCGCCGGCAGGCCCTGTTCCCACGGCCTGTAGTAGCGCGGCATGGCGATCACATCGTCGCCGCCAGAAATAGCCGCCTGGAAGATGCGTGCGCGCTCCTGCGGATCCAGCGGCAGCGGCGCCCATATCCATCGCGGCAGGCTGTACCAGTGGGGTACCAGCACCGCGTTCTGCTGTCGCGCAAGCGTCAGTTCGTCGTGATTGATGTCGTAGGCCTGCACCAGCTGCAGCACGTTCTCGGAAAACGCGTAGTACAGCGGGCGCCCGCGCCAGAGCGATACCGTGCCGTAGAGGAGTGCGCAGATCTGCACCGCGACGATGATCGCGATATCCCGCCGCAGTTCCCGCTGCGGCTTGTCCGGACGGGCAACTACGGAGGTGAGCAGAGGACCGACTGCGACGTCGACTCCGGCAAGGACCATCACGACGCCCAGGGAATCGCTCAGGTACCAGCCCGGCCAGCGATACCATCCAAGATAGAGCATGCCGAGCACCAGCGTCAGTACGCTGGCGCTCGCGAGCAGGTGCAGCGCCAACGCCTTGAGCCTGAATCCCATTGCGCGTTCCCGAGAGGGCGCCCCGGTTGCGGGCGTCGCGGACCGGCTAGGGCAGCATCACCTTCGCGCGCGTATCCGGATCGCCGTCGATGTCGGTGACGAGGCCCCGATCGTCGAAGCTTA
>Ga0265318_10000664_pt1 | contig 23454 bp, 26 predicted proteins | sample 4821metaG_FD_192431 | JGI IMG/M metagenome (GOLD analysis project Ga0265318, IMG submission 192431) | Rhizosphere microbial communities from Carex aquatilis grown in University of Washington, Seatle, WA, United States - 4-8-21 metaG | ecosystem: Host-associated > Plants > Roots > Rhizosphere >... | reverse complement strand
AGGCATTCCTGCCAGCTTGGTGCCGAGTCATCCCGCCGTCGCTCCACTTTCAACAACCGACCGGACAACAGCCGGCACCCCACGAAGCTACACAGCTTGGTGCTCGCAACCCGGGAACCGGGCAACGCTGCCGGTCAAACCACACCCCGGCAGTACCGTCGTGGGCGGGTTCCGCTTGCCCACGTCTGCCGGCGTAGCAAGACTGTGGGTCGTGACGGGGTCGCATCGTCGTGTGGTCATCACCGGGCTGGGGGCGGTAACGCCCCTTGGACCGGACGCGGAGACGAGCTGGCGCCGCCTGCTTGCCGGCGAGGGCGCGTGCCGCGCGATCACCGCATTCGAGGCGGCGGAGCATCCTGTTCGGATCGCGTGCGAGGCCGACGAGTTCGACCCGAGCCGGTGGCTCGACAAGCGGGCGATCCACCGGACCGACCGGTTCGCCCAGCTGGCTGTCGCCGCCGCGCGGATGGCCGAGGCGGACGCCGGTCTCCACGTGGAGAAGGAGCCGGACCGGATGGGTGCGTCGATCGCGACCGCCCAGGGCGGCGTCGCGAGCCTCACGGAATGCTGCGCGGACGCCGACAGCGGACGGGTCCACCCGACCCTCGTGACCGCGTTCATGCCGAACATGGCCGCCGGGTGGATCTCGATGGAGCTCGGCCTCCGCGGCCCGGTCGGCGCGCCCTGCACCGCGTGCGCCGCCTCGGCGATGGCCCTCGGCGAGGGCTACGACGCGATCCGGCTGGGCCGCGCCGAGGTGATGCTCTGCGGCGGCAGCGAGGCGGGGATCACCCCATTGGCGATGGCGGGTTTCGCGGCGATGCGCGCGCTCTCACGCCGCAACGACGAGCCGGCGCGCGCGAGCCGGCCGTTCGACGCCGCCCGCAGCGGCTTCGTGATGGGGGAGGGAGCCGCCGTGCTCGTGCTCGAGGAGCTGGAGCACGCCCGCGCCCGCGGCGCGACCGTCTACGCGGAGCTGGCGGGCTACGGCGTCAGCTCGGACGCCCACCACATGACCGAGCCCGATCCCACCGGCGCCGGGCAGGCGCGCGCCATGCGCGCCGCGCTCGCCGACGCCGGCCTCGACGCCGCCGACGTCGACTACGTGAACGCGCACGCGAGCTCGACCGAGATCGGCGACGCGACCGAGACGTCGGCGCTCAAGCTCGCGCTCGGCGAGGAGAAGGCGCGCGCGACGCCCGTCTCCTCGATCAAGGGCGCGACCGGGCACTGCCTCGGGGCGGCGGGCGCGGTCGAGGCGGTGGCGACCGTGCTCGCCGTCCGGGACGACGTCGTTCCGCCCACGATCAACTACGAGACGGCCGACCCGTCCTGCGATCTCGACTACGTCCCGAACGAGGCGCGCCGGCTGCCGGTGCGCGCGGCGCTCAGCAACAGCTTCGGCTTCGGCGGCCACAACGCCGTGCTCGCCTTCCGCAAGCCCCCGGACTGGAGCGAGAGCTAGACGAGGATGCGGACTGCGGTTGCGACCGGGCAGCCGCTGTGGAGAAGGCGTGCCGCCTCGTGGATGTCGATGTCGAGCCGGCCGCAGAGGATCAACGCGTCCTTGGTCGGGTAACCCGCACGCTCGAGCTGTTCGAGCCGCCACTGACGCACCCAGTCGAGCGTCTCCTGCGGTGGGGTGAGCGTTGCTTGGGTCATACGACGACAATGACAGATGTGGCGGTCGGTCCCATCGGTGCCACCCACGATACTCCGGGGCGGTCCGCGGAGCGGGAATGCGGGAACGCCGCACGCAGGAGGGCTCCTGGTCAGCCGAGCAAGAGCTGGGCCAGGACGAGCTTCGCGATGATCGCGACGGGGTAGACGCTCGCATAGCCGAGGTTCAGCTCGCGGTCGTCCTCGAGCTGCTCCGCGGCGAAGGCGAGCACCGCCGGCTGGGTCTGGGCGCCTGCGATCAGGCCGGAGAGCGTCTCCGGCGCCAGCCGGAGCAGCCGCGTGCCGGCCAGGAGCAGCAGGCCCACTGCGGCGCTCGTCGCCACGAGCCCGGCGAGGAACACGTAGGCCGACGACGGGTCGGAGAGCGCGGAGCCGAACGAGCCGCCGGCCCGGATGCCGATGCCGGCGAGGAAGATGACGACGCCGAACTGGCGCAGCGTCAGCGACGCGGTGTACGGCGGCTGCCAGACGAGCGGGCCTGTCCGGCCGACTGCGCCGAGCAGGAGGCCGACGATGAGCGGGCCGCCCGCGAAGCCGAGCTCGAAGGTGCCGCCGCCGGGGAGCGGGAACGCGATCGCCCCGAGCGCCAGGCCCGCGGCGATGCCCAGGCTGAACGAGAGCACGTCGATCTCGCCGAGCGCCCGGTAGGAGTCGCCGAACAACCGGGTGACCTCGGCCATGCGCTTGCGCGGGCAGACGACACGCACGCGGTCGCCGAGCTCGAGCATCATCTCCGGGTCGGCGACGAGGTCGACGTCGCCGCGCCTCACCCGCGTGACCGTCGCCTCGTAGCGCTCCTCGAGGTCGAGATCCGCGAGCCGTCGGCCCGCTACGCGCCTGCTCGAGACGGCGATCCGCCGGGCGTCGAGCTCACGCCGGTCGAACTCGATCCGGGTGCGGGCCTCGTGGCCGAGCTCCGCGACGACCTCCTTGACGTGCGCCGGCAGGCCGACGACGGACAGGACGTCGCCGGGCTCCGGCGACACCTCGTCCGTGGCCACGGCCAGCGACCCGCCGCGCCGGATCCGGCCGAAGGTGACGGCCGCCGGGTGGCGCTGCCGCAGCTCTCCCAAGGCTGGAACGCGATGGTCGACGATGACGCTCCGGGAGACGATCGGCTCGAGCTTCGCGCGCCGGCGCTTCAGAACCATCTGCACGGCGAGCAGCGGGATGAGCACGCCCAGCGGGTAGCTCAGCGAGTAGCCGACCACCGGCGCCGCGGCCACGTGGGCCGGCGCGTGCTTCAGCGACTCGAGCAGCGCGGCGAGCGCGGGCGTGTTCGTCTGGCCGCCCGCGAAGGCGCCCGCGACGGAAGCGCGGGTCGCGCCCGTGAGCACGTGGATCAGGAAGGCGCCGCCGGCGGCTGCGGTGAGGGCCGCGACGACGACGGCGTTCGCTGCGATGCCGCGCCGCCGCAGGACGCTGACAAAGCCCGGCCCGCTCGCGAGGCCCGTCGTGTAGACGAAGACCGCGAGGCCGAGCACCCAGACCGCTTCGGGCAGCTCGAGCTTCGAGTCGAGCGCACCGAGCGCGATCCCCGCGAAGAGGACGGCCGCCACCCCGAACGAGAACCCCCGCACCCGCACGCGCGCCCCCAGGACGCCGGCGGCGGTGACCACGAAGAGGAGCAGGACCGGGTTGTCCTCGAGGAGGTGCACGCTCTCAGCGTTGCGGGAGTGCCACACCGCTGCATCGGTGGCCGGCCGCAGGCGGGCTTCGGGTTAGTGGCGGCCGCCAGATCCGTGTTCGGCGCGGATGACGGCGTCCAGCCCGCAGGTCAGACTGATGGGGCGATGGCGAACGAGACGGTCTTCACGCGCTACCCGGGCAACCCGATCGTGACCGCGGCGGCCGTGCCGCGCGCGAACAGCATCCACAACTCGGCGATCGTGAAACGCCGCGACGGCGACTACGCAGGCGTCTTCCGCGTGGACGAGATCAGCATGGACTTCACGCTCCACGTCGGCTTCAGCAAGGACGGGATCGAATGGCAGATCGACCCGGAGCCGCTGAAGATGGAGAGCGACGACTCCGACGTCGTCATGACCCCGCAGAGCTACGACCCGCGGCTGACGCGGCTCGGCGCCACGTACTACCTCACCTGGTGCAACGCCGGCCCGCAGGGTCCCACGATCGGGCTCGCCACCACCGAGGACTTCGCGGCGTTCAGGCAGTGGGAGAACATGCTGCCGCCGCCGAACCGGAACTGCGTGATCTTCCCGCGCACGATCGACGGGGAGTTCGCGATCTACCACCGGCCCTCCGACCGCGGGCACACGCCGTTCGGCGACATCTTCTACGCGACGAGCCCGGACCTCGTGCACTGGGGCCGGCACCGCTTCGTCTTCGGGCCCCGCGGCGGCTGGCAGTCGCTGAAGACCGGGCCCGGCCCGCATCCGATCGAGACCGACGACGGCTGGCTGCTCATCTACCACGGCGTCTGGCAGAGCTGCAACGGCTACCTCTACTACGTCGGCGGCGCGCTGCTCGACCTCGACGAGCCGTGGAAGGTGCTCTACCGGACGAAGGACTACCTGCTCGCGCCGACGGAGCTGTACGAGCGCGTCGGCGACGTGCCGAACGTGTGCTTCCCGAGCTCAGCCGTCGTGGAAGGCGACACGCTCCGCATGTACTACGGGTGCGCCGACACGTGCATCGGCATGGCGGAGGCGAAGCTCTCCAGGCTCGTCGAGTTCGTCAAGACGCACAGCTTCTGAGGAAGACCGCACCGAGGGCGACGAGCCCGATCCCGGTTGCTTGCCGCTGCCGCCTGCCCATCGGCAGGCCGAGAACGCTGTCGCGCGCGCGGGCCGAGAGGAGCGAGCGCCTCGAAGCGAACGAGAGCGCCGATCCGATCGAGCCGCAGGAGCCGATCGAGCCCACCGAGAGAATCGATCCGACCGACCCGATCGAGAGGATCGAGCCGTCGCTCGCGATCGAGAGGATCGAGCCGTTGGACATCCACGACCAGAGCGAGGGCATACCGCCTACTTCTCGTCGAGCTTCAGCGCGGCGGAGTTGATGCAGTAGCGCTGCCCGGTCGGGTGCGGGCCGTCGGGGAAGACGTGGCCCAGGTGGCCGCCGCAGCCCGCGCACAGCACCTCGGTGCGGCGCATCCCGTGGGTGCCGTCGGTCTCCTCCTCGACCGCGGCCTCGCTCGCCGGCGCGAAGAAGGCCGGCCAGCCGCAGCCGGAGTCGTACTTCGCGTCCGACTCGAACAGCTCTGCGCCGCAGCCCGCGCAACGGTACGTGCCCGGCTCGAAGACGTGGTCGTACTCGCCGGTGAACGGCGGCTCGGTGCCCTTCTCGCGCAGCACGTGGTACTGCTCGGAGGTCAGCTCGTGCCGCCACTGCTCGTTGGTCTTCTCGATCTTCGTCATGCGAACGGTGTAGCAGCCGCGAGGAATGTTGGCGAGCGCGATGCCCTGCTGCGTCTACAACTGCGACCAGGTCGCGACGACGTCGCGACCTGGTCGCGGCCGTTGAAACTGCACGCCGCCGTCGAGTCGCTACCCTCCATCGCCATGGCGACCCTTACGGGCCCGAGCAGGCCTGCTCCGCGCGTCCGCGTCATCTTCGGCGCCCTGATGCTCGTCATCCTGCTCGCGTCGCTCGACCAGACGATCGTCGCGACCGCGCTGCCGACGATCGTCGGCGACCTCGGCGGGCTCCAGCACCTCTCGTGGGTGGTGACCGCCTATCTGCTCGCGGCGACGGTGACCGGGCCGATCTACGGGAAGCTCGGCGACCTCTACGGGCGCAAAGGCATCCTCCAGACCGCGATCGTCATCTTCCTGGTCGGCTCCGCGCTCTGCGGCATCTCGCAGAACATGGCGGAGCTGATCTCCTTCCGCGCGCTCCAGGGGCTCGGCGCCGGCGGCCTGATGGTGACGACGATTGCCGTCGTCGGCGACATCATCCCGCCGCGCGACCGCGGCAAGTACCAGGGCGTGTTCGGTGCCGTCTTCGGCGTCTCCACCGTCGTCGGCCCGCTCCTCGGCGGCTTCTTCGTCGACAATCTCTCCTGGCGCTGGATCTTCTACGTCAACCTGCCCACCGGCGCCGTCGCCCTGTTCGTGATCGGCGCCGTCTTCCACGCGCGCGCCGAGCGCGTCGAGCACAGGATCGACTACCTCGGCGCTGCGCTCCTCGCCGGCTCGCTCTCGTCGATCGTGCTCTTCACGAGCCTCGGCGGCAGCACGTACGCGTGGGGATCCGCGCCGATCGTGATCATGGCCGTGCTCGGCGCGGTGCTGATGTGGCTGTTCGTGCTCGCCGAGCAGCGCGCGTCCGAGCCTATCCTCCCGCTCGAGCTCTTCCGCAACCGCATCTTCACGGTGACGAGCGGCATCGGCTTCATCATCGGCCTCGCGCTCTTCGGCTCGGTCACGTACCTGCCGCTGTTCCTGCAGATCGTGCGCGGCAAGAGCCCGACCAGCTCGGGCCTCCAGCTGACGCCGATGATGGCGGGGCTGCTCGTCACGTCGATCGCGTCCGGCCAGCTGATCAGCAAGTTCGGGCGCTACCGGCCGTTCCCGATCGTCGGTACGGCCCTGGTGACCGCCGGCATGGTGCTCCTCACGCACCTGAACGTGCACACGACGACGGTGCAGGCGTCCCTCTACATGCTCGTGCTCGGGCTGGGCCTCGGGATGGTGATGCAGGTGCTCGTGATCGCGGTGCAGAACGCCGTCGACTTCCGCACGATGGGTGTCGCGACCTCCGGGTCGATCCTCTTCCGCCAGGTCGGCGGCTCGGTCGGGATCGCGATCTTCGGCGCCATCTTCGTCAACCGGCTGCATGCGAACCTCGCCAAGGCGCTGCCGGCGGGGACCCACGGGCCGAGCACTCCGACGCCCGCGATCATCAACAAGCTGCCGCCGGAGATCCACGTGAAATACGTCGGCGCGTTCGCCGCGTCGCTTCATCCGATGTTCGTGGTCGCCGCGGCGATCTCGGCCTTCTCGTTCCTGCTCACGTGGTTCCTCAAGGAGGTACCGCTGCGCAAGACGACGCACGGGGCCTCCGCGGCCGAGGAGCTGGCCGCCCGGTCCGAGGTGATCGAGGCCTGATCCGACCTCTGAGCGCACGCCCTCCTGACTCCGTTCCGGCCCGATTTGCCCCAAACGTCTCGTTTGCTGCTACCGTGCGGTCCACGGATGGCAATGGGCCGTCCCGTGAGATTTCAGCTTCTCGTTCCTCCTTCGGTGGTTTCGAGCAGTGTGATCTCGAACCGCATTCCATGAAGGAGTCGAACATGCAGGAAGGTTTCAAGGCGCTCGGCGTGAGCGCGGCCGTGGAGCGTGCGCTCGCGGACCGCGGCATCGTCGAGCCGTTTCGCATCCAATCGCTCGTCTTGCCGGACGCGCTCGCAGGACGTGACGTCCTCGGGAAGGCCCCCACGGGCTCCGGCAAGACAATCGCCTTCGGCATCCCGCTCGTCGAGCGGACGCCGGCCAACGGCAAGGCCCCGTCGTCGCTCGTCCTCGTGCCGACCCGGGAGCTCGCGCTCCAGGTCGCCGAGGAGATCGCGACCGTGGCGGCCGCCAAGGGCGTCCGCGTCGCGGTCGCCTACGGCGGCGCCCCCGTCGCCGCACAGGCCAAGCGCCTGCGCGGCGCCGAGATCCTCGTCGCCACACCGGGTCGTCTCTTCGACCTGATGGAGCGCCGGCTCGTCTCGGTGGACGCCGTCCAGATGCTCGTCCTCGACGAGGCCGACCGGATGCTCGACATGGGCTTCCGCCCTCAGGTCGAGCGGATCGTGCGCCGCATCCCGGCTGACCGCCAGACGATGCTGTTCTCGGCGACGCTCGACGGCGAGGTCGGCGACCTCGCCCAGGAGTACACCCGCGACGCCGCCCGGTACGAGTACGCACGGGCAGTCGAGGCAAACGACGGCGTGATCGAGCATGATTTCGTCGCCGTGACCGCCGACGACAAGATCGACCGGCTCGTCGAGCTGCTCGACGAGGAGGAGGGGCTGTCGCTCGTCTTCGTGCGGACGAAGCGCGGCGCCGACCGGCTCTCGCAGAAGCTCGCCCGGCGCGGCGTCGTCGTGGTCGCCATGCACGGCGACATGGCGCAGCCGCAGCGCGAGCGCGCACTGGCCAGCTTCCGCGACGGCAACGCGACGACCCTCGTCGCGACCGACGTGGCCGCCCGCGGCCTCGATCTCGAAGCGATTTCCCACGTCATCAACTTCGACCCGCCCGAGGACGACAAGGGCTATGTGCACCGCGTGGGGAGGACCGGCCGTGCCGGCCGCTCCGGGCGTGGCAGCACCCTCGTCCTGCCGGAGCAGCAGGCCGACGTCAGTCGCGTCGCCGCTCGGCTCGGGCATCGGGAACAGTTCGAGCGCACCGGGATGCCGAGCGCGCGATCCAAGCTCGTGTACACGAGCCGCCGTGGTCGCCGTTCGCGCTGGTAGATGCGCGCGTACGAATGCAGCCGGGGGAGGTGACAACTATGGCAACCGGAACCGTGAAGTGGTTCAGCGACGAGAAGGGGTACGGCTTCATCACCCCCGAGGACGGCTCGAAGGACTTGTTCGTCCACCACTCGGGCATCGCCGGCGAGGGCTTCAAGTCCCTCTCGGAGGGCGCGAAGGTCGAGTTCGAGGCGACCGAGGGGCAGAAGGGCCCCCAGGCGACGAACGTCCGCGCGATCGCGTAGCAGTCCCGCTGACAGGCAGTTGGAGAGGCCCCGGAAACGGGGCCTCTCTGTATCCGGGGAGCGGTTCTCACTTGACGGTTGCTTATGCCTGTCATTAGGCTTGCAAACGCTACTTAATCGATGAGAAAGGTTGGACCGCCTCGATGCGCCGTTCGCTCGCCCTCTTGACCATCGCCGTCGCGCTCGTCGCGACCACTGCCGCGTCGGCCAAGCCGAACCAGAGCCGTGACACGACGCTCGCGCTCGCCGCCTATTCGATCCCGACGAACGTCTACCCGAAGCTCTTCGCCGCCTACCAGGCGACCCCGCAGGGCCAGGGGATCAAGTTCACGAGCTCGTTCGCGGCGTCCGAGGTGCAGAGCAAGGCGGTCGCCGCCGGCCTGCCGACCGACGTCGTCAACTTCTCGATCGCGACCGACATGGACAGGCTCGTGCAGGCCGGGCTCGTCGACAAGACCTGGGACTCGAACCCGTACCACGGCATCGTCTCCAAGTCCGTCGTCGTCTTCGTGCTGCGCAACGGAAACCCGAAGCACATCCGCACCTGGGACGACCTCGTGAAGCCGGGCGTCCAGGTCGTCTTCCCGAACCCGTTCAGCTCCGGCGGCGCGCGGTGGGACATCATGGCCGCCTACGGCGGAGAGCTACGTGCGGGGAAGACGCCGAAGCAGGCGCAGGCGTATCTCACCCAGCTCTTCCAGCACAACGTCTCGCAGGACACGAGCGGCCGCAACGCGCTCAACACGTTCCTCTCGGGCAAGGGCGACGTCCTGCTCGACTACGAGAGCGACGCGAAGCTCGCCCAGTCGCAGGGGAAGCCGGTCTTCTACCTGATCCCGAAGGCGACGCTGCAGATCGAGACGCCGCTCGCCGCCGTCAACGGCAGCAACAAGGCGGCCGCACAGCAGTTCGTGAACTGGCTCTTCACGCCCGCCGCGCAGACGATCTGGGCCCAGAACGGCTACCGGTCGGTGCTGCCGAACATCGAGAAGCTCTACCTCGGCGACTTCCCGCCGCGGCCGCAGCTCTTCACGATCAAGTACGTCGGCGGCTGGGACAAGGTGAACACGCAGTTCTTCGACCCGACGAACGGCATCGTGGCGAAGATCGAGCAGAGCCTGGGGCAGTCAACTGGTTGACGTCAGCGCACGGTTGCCGAGGGCGCGGCGTCGCGCCCTCGGCGCCCCAACGCTGAGCAGCGGGCTCGCGCTCGGCTACCTCAGCGTCATCGTTCTCATCCCGCTCGCGGCCCTCGTCGTCAAGGGCGCCCACGGCGGCTGGCACCACTTCTGGCAGGTCGCGTGGAATCCGGAGTCGAGTGCCGCGCTCGAGCTCACGCTCGGCCTCGCCGGCGCGGTCGTCGCGATCAACGCGGTCACCGGCACCGCGCTCGCGTGGACGCTCGTCCGCGACGACTTCCCGGGCAAGCGGTTCGTCAACACCCTGATCGACCTGCCGTTCGCGCTGCCGACGATCGTCGCCGGCCTGACGCTGCTCGCGCTCTACGGGCCCACCGGCGGCGTGGGGATCGACGTCGCGTACACGCGCTGGGGCGTGCTGATGGCGCTGCTGTTCGTGACGCTGCCGTTCGTCGTTCGCACCGTCCAGCCGGTGCTGATCGAGCTCGACCGGGAGATGGAGGAGGCCGCCGCGTCGCTCGGCGCCGCCCGGCTCACGATCTTCCGCCGCGTCGTCTTCCCGCACCTGCTCCCGGCCCTGCTCTCCGGGGTCGCGCTCGCGTTCGCGCGCGCCGTCGGCGAGTTCGGGGCCGTGATCCTCATCTCCGGCAACCTCCCGTTCAAGACCGAGGTCGCCTCGCTCTACGTCTTCCAGCGGATCAACAGCGGCGACACGACGGGCGCATCCGCGCTCGCGGTGCTGCTGCTCGTGATCTCGCTCGGCGTCCTGCTCACGATCGGCGCCCTGCGGCGCTGGGCCACCCGCCATGACCGTTAGCAGACGGACGAAGTACGGGATCCGCGCCTTCTCGCTCGGCTACCTGGCGCTGATCCTCGTCGCGCCCGTCGGGCTCATCTTCTGGCGGTCGTTCGAGCACGGCTGGGGCCCGTTCTGGGCGGCGATCTCGAACCACGACGCCGTGCACGCACTGAAGCTGACGCTCGAGATCACCGTGATCGTCGTGCCGCTGAACACGGCGTTCGGCATCCTCTGCGCGCTCGCGATCGTGCGCCACCGGATTCCGGGCATGGGGCTCGTGAACGCGATCGTCGACCTGCCGATGGCGCTCTCGCCGGTCGTCGTCGGGCTTGCGCTCTACCTGCTCTACGCGCGCGACGGCTGGTTCGGCTCGTGGCTGTTCGGGCACGGCATCCACATCCTGTTCGCGCTGCCGGCGATGCTGCTGGCCACGGCCTTCGTCTCGCTCCCGTTCGTCGTGCGCGAGGTGGTGCCCGTGCTGCGCGAGATCGGTATCGAGCAGGAAGAAGCCGCCGCCACGCTGGGTTCGTCCGCATTCACGACCTTTCGCCGGATCACGCTGCCGGCGCTCCGCTGGGCGGTCGCGTACGGCGTCGTGTTGACGACGGCGCGCTCGCTCGGCGAGTTCGGCGCCGTCAGCATCGTCTCGGGCGGCATCGCGGGACGCACGCAGACGTTGACCCAGTACGTGCAGGCGTCGTACGAGAACTTCAGCCTGACCGGCGCCTACGCGGCGTCGGTGGAGCTCGCGGTGCTGGCGATCGCGACGCTGCTGGCCATGACCATGCTGAAACCGCGACAAGGGGGGCACGATGGCAATCGAGGCGCGTAACGTCACGAAGCGATTCGGGGACTTCGTTGCCGTGGACGACGTCTCGATCTCCGTCGAGAGCGGCTCGCTCACGGCGCTGCTCGGCCCGAGCGGCAGCGGCAAGTCGACGCTGCTGCGCGTGATCGCGGGACTCGAGGTGGCCGACGCAGGAGATGTGTTCATCTCCGGCAAGGAGGCGACCGCTCTCGCGCCGCAGAAGCGCGGCGTCGGCTTCGTCTTCCAGCACTACGCCCCGTTCACGCACATGACGGTCTGGGACAACGTCGCCTTCGGGCTCTCGATCCGTCGCCGTCCGAAGAGCGAGATCCATACGCGTGTCGCCGAGCTGCTCGAGCTCGTGCAGCTCACCGGGCTCGGCGGCCGCTACCCGGCGCAGCTCTCCGGCGGCCAGCGCCAGCGCATGGCCCTCGCGCGTGCGCTCGCTCCCGAGCCGGAGGTGCTCCTGCTCGACGAGCCGTTCGGTGCGCTGGACGCGCGCGTGCGCAAGGAACTGCGCGAGTGGCTGCTCCGCCTTCACGACGAGATGCACGTGACGACGATCTTCGTCACCCACGACCAGGAGGAGGCGCTCGAGCTTGCCGACACCATCGTCGTCATGAACAGGGGCCGCGTCGAGCAGGTGGCGCCGCCCCGCCAGCTCTACGACGAGCCGGCCAACGCGTTCGTGATGAGCTTCGTCGGGCCGGTGAACCGGATCGGCGACACCTGGGTGCGGCCGCACGATGTCGAGCTGCGGCTGGAGCCGAACGGCACGACGCACGAGGCGCAGATCGAGCGGATCGTGCGGCTCGGCTTCGAGACGCGGGTCGACCTCGTCCGGGACGACGGCGAACGGATGCACGCGCAGCTGACACGCGACGAATGCGAAATGCTGGAGCTCGCCCCCGGCGACATCGTCTACATCAAGACGAAGCGCGCGAAGAGCTTCGCCTAAACGTCAGCGACCAGGTCGCGACGTAGTCGCGACCTGGTCGCAGTCGTCAACGCCGAACCCACGCATCCGCCTCGCTGGTGAGCTCTACCACGTGCGGCGGCAGCTCACCGCGCACCACGTCCGCCAGCGTCACGCGCTCGAGAACGGAGCGTACGCTCGCGCGCACGGCGACCCAGACGTCGCGCAGCCGCGCGGAGGCGCCTGGGTACTCGAGCGCGTCCGGCGAGATGCCGCGCACGTTCGCCAGCGGCCCTTCGACGGCGCGGATCACGTCGGCGATCGCGATCTCGTCCGCGGGGCGCGCGAGGAGGTGGCCGCCGCCCGAGCCGCGGCGGCTCTGGACGATGCCGGCCCGCTTGAGGTCGGCGAGGATGTTCTCGAGGAAGTTGATCGGGATACCGGCGGACTGCGAGATCTCGTCCGCGGTCCGGCTCCCGTCTCCGGCCGCCGCCAGCTCGACGGCGGCGCGGACGGCGTAGTCGGCCTTCGCGGTCGTGCGCACGTCCCGATTATGCTGGCCGCAGGTGTCCGAGCTCCCGATCGGCGGCGGCTGCCTCTGCGGCAGCGTCCGTTACGAGGTGACCGCGCCGCCCCTGTCGGCGGGGTATTGCCACTGGCTCGAACTGCGGCGGCGCGCTCTGGAGCAAGGACCCGGAGAGCGGCGAGGTGATCTACGCGGCCGCGTGGGAGCCGATCCCGGACGACGGGCTCGAGCGGTTCCCCGAGGCCAAGGCCAGGTGAGCGCATGATCGAGTTCCCGCTCACCGGCGGGTGTCTCTGCGGCGGCGTGCGCTTCGAGGTGACGGAGCCGCTCCGCGACGCCGGTTACTGCCACTGCACGCGCTGCCAGCGGCGCACCGGAACCGCGTCGTCCGTCTCCGGCGGCGTCGTGCCCGGCTCGCTGCGCATCCTCTCGGGCGAGGAGCTGATCACCGACTACCGGCCGCCTGACGGCTTCGTGAAGGTCTTCTGCGGTGCCTGCGGCAGCGCGCTCTGGAGCCGCCATCCCGAGAACCCCGATGTGATCGCGATCCGGCTCGGCACGTTCGACGGCGATCCGGGCGTCCGACCGTCGTGGCGGCAGTTCGTCGCCTACGCCGTGCCGTGGGAGCCGCTGCCGGACGACGGCCTGCCGCGCTTCTCCGAGTACCGGACGTAGAAACTCAGATCGAGTAGTCGGGCTGCTCGCGCCAGAGCCCGTGGTCGGGCGTGTACGGAGCTTCCTGCGAGACGCCGGCGACCCGCTCGAGCGCGGCCACGCGCTCGAGCAGCGAGATCAGCGTCTCGCCGAGGACGTCCGGCATCTCCCCGTGGTCGAGGTCGGACGCAAGGTGTCGGTCCCGCCGCTCGACGATCTCGCCCGGTACGCCGACGACGACCGAGTCGGGCGGCACCGGCTTGACGACGACCGCGTTCGCGCCGATCCGGCTGCCTTCGCCGACCGTGATCGGGCCGAGCACCTTCGCGCCGGCGCCGACGACGACGCGGTCGCCGAGGTTCGGGTGGCGCTTGCCCACCGCGAGGCTCGTGCCGCCGAGCGTGACGCCGTGGTAAAGGGTGACGTCGGCGCCGACCTCGGCCGTCTCCCCGATCACGACGCCCGTGGCGTGGTCGATGAACAGGCCCGGCCCGATGCGCGCCGCCGGGTGGATGTCGACGCCGGTCAGGATTCGTGTGAGCTGCGAGACGCAACGGGCGGCGAGCTTCAGCCGCGCGCGCCAGAGCGCGTGCGCGACCCGGTAGCCCCAGATCGCCCATACGCCCGGGTAGCAGAGCACGACCTCCAGCCGCGTGCGCGCGGCCGGGTCGCGCTCGAGCGCGGCGTGCACGTCCCGGCGCATGGCGGCGAGCACGAGGCTCTCAGTCCCCGGCGAGGTCTGCGAAGAGCACGGTGCTGAGATAGCGCTCTCCGAACGAGGGGATGATGACGACGATCAGCTTGCCGGCGTTCTCCGGCCGTCGCGCGACCTGCTCCGCCGCCCAGACGGCGGCGCCGGACGAGATGCCGACGAGCAGTCCCTCCTGGCGGGGAAGACGCCGAGCGGTCTCGAGCGCGTCCTCGTTGCCCACGCGGACGATCTCGTCGTAGATCTTCGTGTTGAGCACGCCGGGGACGAAGCCGGCGCCGATCCCCTGGATCGGATGAGGCCCCTTCTCGCCGCCCGAGAGGACGGGCGAGGCGTCGGGCTCGACCGCGACGATGCGCACCTCCGGCTTGTGCTCCTTCAGCACCTCGCCGACCCCGGTGATCGTGCCGCCCGTCCCGATGCCCGCCACGACGACGTCGACGCGTCCGTCCGTGTCGCGCCAGATCTCCTCGGCCGTCGTCCGCCGGTGGATCTCGGGGTTCGCCGGGTTCTCGAACTGCTGGGGGATGAAGTAGCGGGGATCGGAGGCGGCCAGCTCCTCGGCCTTGCGGATCGCGCCCGGCATCCCCTCGGCCCCGGGAGTGAGCACGAGCTCGGCGCCGTACGCGCGCAACAGCTGCCGCCGCTCCCTGCTCATCGTGTCGGGCATGACGATCGTGCAGCGGTAGCCGCGCGCGGCGCACACGAACGCGAGCGCGATCCCCGTGTTGCCGCTCGTCGGCTCGAGCACGATCGTGTCCGGGCCGATCTTCCCGTCCCGCTCGGCCGCGTCGATCATCGCCACGCCGATCCTGTCCTTGACGCTGTGCGCGGGACCGTAGAACTCGAGCTTTGCGACGACGTCCGCGCCGGACTCGCGCGAGCTGTGGCGTAGCCGGACGAGCGGTGTGTTCCCGACCAGCTCGGTGACGTCTTCGGCGATCTTCATCGACCCTCCTCGCTCGGGGCCGCGGCGCGGCCCTTTCGTATAACTACATTTTTGATAGCAGCGCGCGACCCTGGAATCGGTGATTCCCCTTATCGGATGCGATCAGAAGCGTCGGATCTCGGCAACCGTGCCGATCACGATCAGCGGGTGCGCGGCCGGGCGCAGCCCGCGCAGGAGCCGGAGCAGCTCCTCCTGGGGCAGGCTGATGCAGCCGTTCGTCGGCCCGCCGAGGTCGTCGTGCAGGAAGATCGCCGAGCCGCGTCCGCGGACGACCGGGTGCGCGTTGTACTCGACCACCGCGAACTGCTGATACGCGACCGTCGCCTGCCAGAGCGCCTCGCTGCCTCCGCCGAACGACGGCGCCTTCCCGCACGGCAGGTGGCGGAACGTGTTGTAGCCGGACGAGTACGGATCCTCGTTCCACCAGTCGCCGCAGACGAGCCGGTGGTAGTCGGTGCGCAGACCGGGGTTCGGCGCGATGCCGTAGACGGTCGAGCCGAGCGGATACGCGCCGGTCGGCGTGGTGCCGTCGCCTTCGCGCTTGCGGTCGGAGAGGCCGCTGCGGCCGAGCCGTGCCTGCCACGGGCCCGCGACGCGCTGCCAGCAGCCGCCGGGTGTGCTCTCCCAGAGGACGAGCGAGGCTGTCGTCTTCTTGTAGCCGGACGCCACGACGGTGACGAGCTGCGCCGCTCCCTGCGTCGACGCGAGCTGGTTTGCGAGCCCGCTGCACGGCGCCGCATGGGCGTGCGCAGCCACGGCGAGCACGATCGCCAGTACCCTCATGACCCTATGTTGGCGCTTCCGGCCGCACCGCCGCCGTTTGTGGCCCGCGTCGAGCATGTCAGCGCCGCGGGCCTGGGCGCCTCCTGGCACCGCGGCTGTCCGGTGGCGCCGGCGCAGCTCAGGCTCGTGCGCCTCCGTTACTTCGGCTTCGACGGCAAGCCGCACCTCGGTGCGCTCGTCGTCAACTCAGCCGTGGTGAGTGACGTCGAGCGCGTGTTCGCGAAGCTTTACGGCGAGCGCTTCCCCATCCGGCGCATGCGGCCGATCGCCGTCTACGGCGGCAGCGACGACCGCTCGATGGCCGCCGACAACACCTCTGCGTTCAACTGCCGCTACGCGGTCGCACCCGGCCCGAAGACGTGGTCGGTGCACGCGTTCGGCGAGGCGATCGACGTCAACACCGTGGAGAACCCGTACGTCCTCGGCGGCGCCGTGCTGCCGAAAGCCGGCAAGGCGTTCGTCGACCGCACGAACGTCCGGCGCGGCATGGCGGTGACCGGCGGCCTGCTCGTGCGGGCCTTTGCGCTCGTCGGCTGGTCGTGGGGAGGACGCTGGACGGGTTCACCCGACTATCAGCACTTCTCGTCGACCGGGGGATAGCCGACACGACTGCGACCAGGTCGCGACGAGGTCGCGACCTGGTCGCGGATTTACGCCCTGGCGGGATTGCGAATGCCGGCGGCGCCGATGGCGCCGCCGGCGGCAAGCAGCCCGGCGACGATGAGCATCGCGCGGTGGAAGCCCTGCGTGGAGAGATTCGCGCCGCTCGAGGCGGCGATGCCGACGGCGGCGATGGCGATGAGGCCTGCGACGCGGGCGACTGCGTTGTTCACGCCTGACGCGATGCCGGCGTCGCCGGGCCCGGCGTCGTTCAGCACGGTCGTGGTCAGCGGTGCCACCGTCATTGCGAGTCCGAGCGAGAAGACGAGCAGCGCGGGCAGCAGGTCCGTCCAGTAGTCGAGGCGCGCCGGCAGCCGCACGATCGACAGCGTGGCCGCGCCGGCGAGCAGCGGGCCTGCTCCCATGAACAGCCGCGGCCCGATGCGCATCGAGAGCCGTCCGACGTACCGCGAGAGGAAGAACATCACGATCGTCAACGGGAGCGTCGCGAGTCCGGACCGGAACGGCGAATAGCCCGCGACCTGCTGGAGGAACAGCGTGAGGAAGAAGCTCCACGCCGAGAGGCCGCCGTAGACGGCGAACGTCTCGAGATTCGTGACGGAGAAGTTCCGCCGCGCAAAGAGCCGCAGCGGCAGCATCGGCATGTCCGCCCGCAACTCGTAGAGGACGAACGCCGCCAGGAACACGGCGCCTGCCGCGAGCGAGCCCGGAACCGCCGGGTCGGTCCAGCCCAGCCGCGGCTGCTCGATGAAGCCGAAGACGAGCGTGCCGAGGCCCGCCGCGCAGAGAGCAGCGCCTGCGACGTCGATGCGGATGCCGGTCTTGCCGGAGATGGTGCGCGGAAGCTGGGTGAGCACGAGCGCCAGCGTGGCGCACGCGAGCGGCACGTTGAGGACGAAGATCAGGCGCCACGTCGAGACGCCGATCAGCCAGCCGCCGAGCAGCGGTCCGATCACGAACGAGATGCCGGTCCAGGCTGTCCACGATCCGATCGCCGCGCCCCGCTCGTGGCCCGAGAACGTGGATGTGATCACGGCGAGGGACGCCGGCGTCAGCAACGCGCCGCTGACGCCCTGGAGGCCGCGGAAGACGATCAGCGAGGTCGCGTCTGGCGCGACTGCACAGAGCACCGACGCGGCGCCGAAGGCGATGACGCCGAGGGTGAAGACTCGAACCTCGCCGAAGATGTCTCCGAGGGAGCCGCCCACGAGGATGAGCGAGCCCAGGGTCAGCAGGTACGCGTCGGCGATCCATTGCTGCGTCGCCAGGCCGCCGCCGAGGTCGCGCTGTATGGCCGGCAGGGCGACGTTGACGACCGATGCGTCGACGAAGACCATCGAGGAGCCGAGGATGGTCGCGAGCAGGGTGAAGCGCGCCGCGCGCGGCGAGAGAGAGACCGGGGCTGCCGCCGGCGCCTGCACCAAACCCGATCGTAGAGATCAGTATTCGGCCACGGAGGGGATCGGTGCGAGCTCTGAGGTGTCGCGGGCGGCCTGCAGCAACCCTCTTGCCATGGGTGCTGCACACAACGTCTCGACCATTCTCCCGACCGTCATGGCCGGCTTCGTCATGGTCTGGGCCGGGCTCGGCAAGAAGCGTCTCGAGCGCCGTCCGCAGGAGTGCCGCCACTGCCACCGGCGCTCGTGCACCTGCTCTTCACGCCACTGAGCCGCTGAGTCGCCGAGCGACCCGGCCGTCTTCCACTTCGGGTGAGCCGCCGCTGCCCGGGGAAGCAGCGACGGCTCACCCGTTGCGCCGGAGGGGAGCTACGAGGGGCGAACCCCGAGCGTGACGACGATCGACTTGGTGGAACCGCTGCGCGTGATCGTCAGAGTGACCTTGTCGCCCGGCGCGCGTCCGCTGATGTCGGCGGTGAGGTCGTTGGCGTCGGTGATCGAGTTGCCGTTGATCGCGGTGACCACGTCGCCGGCCTTCAACCCGGCCGTGTCGGCGGGGGCGCCGGAGACGACCTGCTCGATCTGAGCGCCGGTGCCGTTCGTGGTGTCGCCGACCTTGATCCCGAGGTAGGCGTGCTGAACCTTCCCGCCGGAGATCATCGTGTCGGCGACCTTCTTCGACGCGTCGATCGGGATGGCGAAGCCGACGCCGTCGCTGCCGCCGGAGTCGCTCTCGATCTGTGCGTTGATTCCGATCACGTCACCGCTCGAGTCGAGCAGCGGACCGCCCGAGTTGCCGTGGTTGATCGGCGCGTCGGTCTGGATCGCGCCGGCGATCGAGTAGTTGTTCGGGGCGGTGATCGTCCGGTTGATCGCGCTGACGATCCCGGAGGTCATCGTCTCGGGCAGGCCGAACGGGCTGCCGATCGCGGCGACGGCCTGGCCGGGGATGACCGCGGACGAGTCGCCGAGCGACAGCGGATGGAGCTGGGACGCGTCGACGCTGACCTTGACCACGGCCGTGTCGCTCGAATCGTCCGCGCCGACGAGCGTCGCCTTCGCGCTCTTGCCGTTCCAGAAGTGGACGGTGATCGAGTTGGCGCCGTCGACGACGTGGGCGTTCGTGATGATGTCGCCCTTCGTGTCGTAGACGAAGCCCGAGCCCTCGGCCTCGGTCTGCTGCTGCCCGCCGAAGCCGAACGAGTTGCCGGAGCTCGTGCCGGAGACCGTGATGTCGACGACTCCGGGTGAGGCGTCCTTGTAGATCTGGGTCAGGGTCGTCGCGGTCTGCGTCGCCACCGCCGGCTGCGCGGGCACGACGGCGATCGCCGTCGTCGCAGGCGAGCTCGAGCCGCCGCTGACGGCCGCATAGATGCCGGCGCCTGCGCCGGCGCCCACGGCGAGCGCGGCAGCGACCGGGGCGGCGCGGCGGGTGAGAAACGTTCGCATGTTCAATGTTCCGACTCCCTCATCGTTTCCTTGGGTATGTCTCCATGAAAGCGCGGCAGCTTAGGAGCGAGGTGAGAAGGCCGTGAAGGAACGATGAAGAGCCGATTTGCATCGTGGTCCGCGGCTTTCCGGAGGGCGTTTCTGCCGAAGGTTAAGAACATGCGTATCTCGCTCAAGAACCGGGCCGCAGTCGCCGATGAGAGTTGTGCATGAGCGACATCGACCCGGGCATCATCGAGCAGTATGCCGACCACCTCTACCGCAAGGCAGCGGCGCGGGTCACGGGCTACACGATCGTCGGCGCCCTCGTCGGCGCCCTGGCCGGGGCGGTGGCCGGTGGGCTCATCCACGTCACTTCCCACCCGCTGATCCCCAGCCATCTCGGCTACGCGACGCTCCTCGTCGGCGCGGCCGCCATCGGCTTCTTCGCCTACCGGATCGGCGTGCAGCGCGCCTTCCTGCTGCGGCTGCAGGCGCAGATGGCCCTGCACCAGCTCCAGGTCGAGCGCACGATCATGCGTCCCGCCGCCGCCGTCGCCGCGGCAGCCGTCCAGCGAGCCGAAGCACCCGCGCCGCCGGCTCCGCCCGTGGCACAGCCCGTCGCCCCGGTCGCCCCCGCCGTGCAGCAGCCTTTCGCGCCGCCGCCGGTCGCGCCGCCGCCGGTCGCGCCGCCGCCGGTCGCGCCGCCGCCGGTCGCTCCTGCGCCGGAGCCTCTTCCGGCCTTCGCCCCGCCGCCCGTCGCCGCTCCGGCGTTCGCTCCGCCGCCCTCCATTCCGCCGCCGGTCGCTGCCCCGCCCCTCGCCCCGCCGCCGGTCGCTCCGGCGCCGGAACCTCCGCCGGTCTTCGCCCCGCCTCCGGTCATCGCGATGCCCGCTCCGCCGCTGACGGCGCCCGCTCCGGTGTCCGTCGCCCCGCCGGCTCCCCAGTCCGTGCCGCCCGCGGCATCGGCTCCGGTCTATGCGCAGCCGCCCCGCCTGGTCGAGACGTCGCCGATGTCCGTGCCGCCTTTGACGCCGCCGGTCTCCGCGCGCCGCTACTCGTAGCGCTCCGTACTTCCCCGTAGCGGGTATCGCACCGGAGCCTGATGCCACGGCTCGTCACATCGCGCAGGCTGCGGTAACTCCGCGCCTTCAAGAGGGACGGCTCGATGCCCGACACGATCACCATCACCGACAACCGCACCGGTCGCACCATCGAGGTGCCGATCGAGGACGGGGCGATCCGCGCCAACGCACTCCGGCAGCTGAAGGTCGACGACGCCGACTTCGGGCTGATGAGCTACGACCCGGCGTTCCTGAACACCGCGTCGGTCACGAGCGCGGTCACGTTCATCGACGGCGACGCCGGGATTCTCCGCTACCGCGGCTATCCGATCGAGCAGCTGGCCGGCGAGAGCACGTATCTCGAGACCGCCTATCTCCTCCTCTTCGGCGACCTCCCGACCGAAGACCAGCTCATGCGGTTCGAGCACGAGGTCACGTACCACACGTTCCTGCACGAGAACCTCAAGCCGATCATGGAGGGCTTCCGCTACGACGCCCACCCGATGGGGATGTTCGTGAGCGTCGTCGCCGCTCTGGGCACCATGTACCCGGAGGCGTCGAAGGTCGACGATCCCGACGTCCGGCTCCTGCAGACGATCCGCATGATCGCGAAGGTGCCGACGATCGCCGCCTGGTCGTACCGGCACAGCAAGGGCCTGCCCTACGTGTACCCCGACAACGATCTCGGCTTCGCGGAGAACTTCCTCTCGATGATGTTCAAGATGGCCGAGCCGAAGTACCAGCCCGAGCCCGCGCTCGTCCGGGCGCTCGAGGTGCTCTTCATCCTCCACGCCGATCACGAGCAGAACTGCTCGACGAACGCGATGCGGGCCATCGGCTCCAGCAAGGTCGACCCGTACAGCGCCCTCGCCGGAGCAGCGGCCGCGCTGTACGGGCCGCTTCACGGCGGCGCGAACGAGGCCGTTCTGCGGATGCTCGCCCAGATCGGGGACGTCAAGAACGTGCCCGACTTCGTCGAGCGTGTGAAGGCGGGGGAGGGCCGGCTGATGGGCTTCGGTCACCGGGTCTACAAGAACTACGACCCGCGGGCGAAGATCATCAAGCAGACCGCCGACTCGGTGTTCGAGGTGACGGGCCGCAACCCGCTGCTCGACATCGCGCTCGAGCTGGAGAAGATCGCGCTGGAGGACGAGTACTTCGTCTCGCGCAAGCTCTACCCGAACGTCGACTTCTACTCGGGGCTGATCTACCAGGCCCTCGGGCTGCCGACGGCGATGTTCCCGGTGCTGTTCGCGATCCCCCGCACGGCGGGCTGGCTCGCGCAGTGGCTCGAAGGGATCGTCGACCCGGAGCAGAAGATTGCGCGGCCCCGCCAGATCTACGTCGGCGCGGGCACGCGGGACTACGTGCCGATCGGGCGGAGAACGAGCGGCACGAAGCAACTTGCCGGCGTGTTTTAGACGGCCACTCCGGCAAGAGTGGAGGGCCCCGGTCACTCGGGGCCCTCCACTACGTCTCCGCGGCACGCGCCGGGAGCGACGAGTTCTCGGGCGCCGTGCCGTCTACGTATCATGAGCATCGTGGATGCGTCGCGCACGCTGAGGGCTGCGGACGGCGAGCTGGCGGACAGGCTCGAGCGGCACCGGTCGGAGCTGACCGCGTACTGCTACCGGATGCTCGGCTCGCCGTTCGAGGCCGAGGACGCCGTCCAGGAGACGCTCATCCGCGCCTGGCGCGGCATCGACCGCTTCGAGGGCCGCGCGGCGCTGCGCTCGTGGCTCTACCGCATCGCGACAAACGTCTGCTTCGACCTCCTGAACGGGAGAGAGCGCCGCGCCCGGCCGATGGACCTCGGGCCGGCCCAGGAGCCCGTCATCGAGAACCTGCACACGCTGCCGGAGACGACGTGGATCCAGCCGATCCCGGACGGCCTCCTCGTGCCCGAAGGGGATCCGGCCGAGGTGGCGGTCGCGCGCGAGACGATCCGGCTGGCGTTCGTCGCCGCGCTGCAGCACCTTCCGCCCCGCCAGCGTGCGACGCTCATCCTCTGCGAGGTGCTGCACTGGAAGGCGTCGGAGGTCGCAGAGCTGCTCGACACGAGCGTCGCCTCCGTGAACAGCGCGCTGCAGCGGGCGCGCGCAACGCTCGCGGCGAGCAACGCGAGCGCGACCGAAGCGCCGCTCGAGGAGGCGGACCGCGAGCTGCTCGCCCGCTACGTCGAGGCGTTCGAGCGCTACGACATCGACGCACTCGTCTCGTTGATCCAGGAGGACGCGTCGCAGTCGATGCCGCCGTACGACATGTGGCTGCACGGCCGCGATGACATCCTCGCGTGGTGGTTCGGGCCCGGGATCGGCTGTCGCGGCTCGCGCGTGATCCCGACCGTTGCGGCGAACGGGTCGCCGGCGTTCGGGCAGTACAAGCCGAGCGCCGACGGCGGCGGCTACGACCCGTGGGCGCTGCAGGTGCTCGACGTGTCAGACAGCAGGATCGTGGAGTTCACGTTCTTTCTCGACACCGACACGCTGTTCCCGCTGTTCGGCCTGCCCGCCCGTCTCGACGCGTAGCACCTCGTTCAGGCCGGCGAAGGCGAGCAGCTCCTGCAGCTCGCGCGACGCGTGGCGCAGCCGGACTTCGAAACCGAGCCTTCGCGCGGCCAGCTGGAGCCGGGCGAGGGCGTCCACCGCGACGCCGTCAGGGACGACGGCGCCGACGTCGCAGACGATCGTGCTCGTGTCGGGCAGGCTCATCCAGAGCAGAGACGCCTCGGGGGTGCGAAACTCATCGGAGCGTGCGACCATGCCGGGATGCTCGCGCTCGCACTCGCAGCAGGCGTCGCCGCCTCCAAGCCGGATCCGACCAGGTTCCTCAGCGTCGACACACGGCACCGCGTCGTCTCGGTGACGCTGATCGCCGGCTACGACTCGTCGAACAACGGCTTCAACTTCGACGGGTACGGCCGCGGCGAGCTCACCGTCACCGTGCCGCTGCGCTGGCGCGTCCGCGTCACGTGTACGAACCGCGGCTCGCTGCGCCACTCGTGCGCGGTCGTGGCCGGAGCGATGAGCGCGGTGCCGGCCTTCAGTGGGGCCGAGACGCCACAACCGGTGGTGGGCCTTGGGCACGGAGAGACCGCCACGTTCTCCTTCGTGGCGTCGAAGCTGGGCGCGTTCCGTTTCGCCTGCCTCGTCCCCGGCCACGAGGAGGCACGCATGTGGGACGTCCTGGCCATTGTGCGCAAAGGCAAGCCGGCGATCTCGGCCCGCGCCGGACCCTGAGTAGTAAGCGCGCGTCCGAAGCCGACGCCAGGGGCCGGAGCGTAAGCCGGGCGCAGCCGGCTTACGAGGA
>Ga0265318_10000663_pt1 | contig 23466 bp, 26 predicted proteins | sample 4821metaG_FD_192431 | JGI IMG/M metagenome (GOLD analysis project Ga0265318, IMG submission 192431) | Rhizosphere microbial communities from Carex aquatilis grown in University of Washington, Seatle, WA, United States - 4-8-21 metaG | ecosystem: Host-associated > Plants > Roots > Rhizosphere >... | reverse complement strand
GCGGTCGCGGAGGCGGCGAAAGCGGTGTTGAAATAGTCATCCTCCCCCGTCCTTACGGGGGAGGTGCTCCGCGAAGCGGAGCGGAGGGGGAATTCCCCCCTCGCCCGGCTTCGCCGGGCACTCCCCTCGTAAGAACGGGGGGAGATGGCAACGGGATTTGAAGGAGTAAGGGGCATGGCATTGCGTGTTGCGATCAACGGCTTCGGCCGCATCGGGCGGCTGGTGCTGCGCGCGATCGTGGAGAGCGGGCGGCGCGACATCGAGGTCGTGGCCGTCAACGACCTCGGCCCCGTGGAGACCAACGCGCATCTGCTGCGCTACGATTCCGTGCATGGGCGCTTCCCCGTCAACGTGACCGTCGACGGCGAGCACATGATCGCCGCCGGCCACAAGATGAAGGTCACCGCGATCAGGAACCCCGCCGAGCTGCCGCACAAGGAGCTCGACGTCGACATCGCGCTGGAATGCACCGGCATCTTCACCTCGAAGGACAAGGCCGCCGCGCATCTGACCGCAGGCGCCAAGCGCGTTCTGATCTCCGCGCCCGCCGACGGCGTCGACCTGACCGTCGTCTACGGCGTCAATCACGACAAGCTGACGAAGGAGCATACCGTCGTCTCCAACGCCTCGTGCACCACGAACTGCCTGGTGCCGGTGGCGAAGGTCATCCACGACACGGTCGGCATCAATCACGGGTTCATGACCACGATCCATTCGTACACGAACGATCAGCCTTCGCTCGACCAGATGCACAAGGACCTCTACCGCGCCCGCGCCGCCGCCTTGTCGATGATCCCGACGTCGACGGGCGCGGCGAAAGCCGTGGGCCTCGTCATGCCCGACCTGAAAGGCAAGCTCGACGGCGTCTCGGTGCGCGTGCCGACGCCGAACGTGTCGCTGGTGGACCTGAAAGTGGTCTGCAAACGCGCGACCACGGTGCAGGAAATCAACGACGCGATGAAGGCCGCGGCCGCCGCGGGGCCGCTCAAGGGTATCCTCGGCATCGTCGACGCGCCGCTGGTCAGCCACGATTTCAACCACGATCCGCATTCCTCGAGCTTCGCGCTCGACCAGACCAAGGTGATGGACGGCACCTTCCTGTCGGTCATGACCTGGTACGACAACGAATGGGGCTTCTCCAACCGCATGGCCGACACCGCGGTGGCGATGGGGAAGCTGATCTAGCGGTTCAGTTGGGGCCGGACGGCGCGGCCTTTCCGGCCATGAACTGGGCCGTCACGTCGCGCGTCTGATGCAGGATGTGCGTCAGGCGGCCGGCGTCGTCGAACACCGGCATGTTGACCGACCGCCACCAGCGTTCGACGAAACGCCCATCGCGTCCGCACAGGTCATAGCGATGCGGCGGCCTGCGGTCGGCGACCTGGCGGTCGAGCACGCGCGCCAGCGACGCTTCGACGCCTTTGCGGCCGTCTTCCTCGGTTGCGTCCGCGGCGGGATTGCCGGGGAACACGTCGAACAGCGGGCAGCCTGCGATGTCGCTCTTGCGCAGCATCGTGAGCTCCAGATAGGCGGCATTGGCCGTCACGATCTTCAGATCGGACCGCATGACAAGGCTCGGCTGCTTCATGAAGTCCAGAACGGGCAGGACCTGCGGCGACTGGAGATGATCGAGGTTCGCGGGGCTCATGCTCTCGTTGATGGCGCGCATCGCCTTGACGACGCGTTCCCAAAAGCGCGCGCTCTCTTCGTCGCCTTCGGCGCGATGCGCCTTGGCCCGCACGGCGAGAATCTCCGGCGCCGCGGGACCCATCTCGTCCAGCAAGGCGGTGGCGGTTCTAACGATTTCTCCCAACGTCGCCATTCGAATCTCCACACGAATCGAATGCGATTAGGAAAGTCTTAACTGCCGTCCATTCCCAGCCAGGGAATATACGTACCCGCACAACATATTGATTTTTAAAGGTAAATTCCCCGGCGCCGTCAGCAACCTCCGCGATCTAGCGGCCCGCCACCGCGTTCTCGACGCGCCGGTCCGGCACCAGCCACATCAGCGCGACGAAGGCGTAGAGCGCATACGAGATCGCGGGCGCATAGAACGCCAGCGCGACGCCGCTCAGGTACAGGATGGGCGAGAGCTTGCCTTTGAGATCGCGCCCGATCGCCTTCTTGAGCGGCGAGCCTTCACCCTGCGCGGCAACGATGACGCGCTCCATGATGTAGAACGCGATCGCGCACATCAGCAGCACCGCGCCATAGACCGCGGCCGGCGCGGCGGCGAAGCCGTACTCGCCCACCCAGCTCGTCGCGAACGGCACCAGCGACAGCCAGAACAGCAGGTGCAGATTGGCCCACAGGATCGCGCCGTTCACCACCGGCGTGAGCTGGAAGAAGTGGTGATGGTTGTTCCAGTAGATCGCGACATAGACGAAGCTGAGCAGATAGGAGAGGAACGACGGCCACTGGGCGGCGAGCGCGCTCAAGCTCGTGCCGTGCGGCGCCTTCAGCTCCAGCACCATGATCGTGATGATGACCGCGATCACGCCGTCGGTGAATGCGGTAAGCCTGTCGCGGTCCATGGCAGACAATCTATGCTCAGACATGCGGCGATGTCATTCCTCTCCCCTTGTGGGAGAGGAAGAAAAATCATGGGCTTGGGCTGAGCGAAGCGAAGACCAAGCCCTTGATTTTTCAGGTGAGGGGTGAGTCGCAGGCGGTCCGAACCACGTCCCCCTCACCAGCAAAATCTAACGCTTAGCTTCGTTGCACTTCGCTAAGCGTAAGATTTTGCATCCTCTCCCACGAGGGGAGAGGAGAATCAAAACCTCACCGACAGATTCACCGCGCCGAACTGGTCGGCGGCTTTCTGCGTCGAATATTCGCGCGAGCGGATGACATGGGTGAAGGAGAGCTCGAAGGCGCGGAACGTCACCGCCGCGCCCATCTCGAGGTCGCCGACGAGATTCAATTTGTCGACGCTGCGGCTCCGCTCGAACGTGTTGCCGTCCAGGAAAAGGTTGCGCCCGATGGCGCGGCCGTCGACGCCGGCGAAGATATAGCCGCCGATGTCGCCCGTCGGCTCGAAGAAGCCCGATCCCGGAAGGCTCGGGTCGATGCGCAAGGGGCCGTAATCCTTCGGCAGGTTGAAGCCCAGCCGCGCCATGCCGCCCGCGTTGACGTAGTCGTAGACGTTGCCGATCGTGATTCCATAGTGCGGCTCGACGTCGAAGACGAGGCCGAGCACCGATTGCGGCGGGACCAGCTTCATGCTGCGCTCGTATTCGATGACGAGGCCCGGCTCGTCGCGCAGCTGCGTCGACCAGCCCTGCGGGTCGACGCCGTGGATGATCGAATGCACCCATTTCTGCGCCTCCTCGGCGAGCGAGGCCGGGCCGATGACGCCCAGGCTCACCTGGAGCTGGTCGAGATTAGTGCCGGTATCGTCCGCCAGCCCGAACGACCCGTAGAGGAAGCCGGCATAGGGCCGCTGCGTCAGGGGCGGGTTTTTGTCCTTGAGATCGCTCGGCGTGAAGATGTCCTGGCCGAGCGCATAGCGCGTGCGCACGTCGCCCTCCTGGGCGAAGAACGGCAGGAGGCGCGCGGTCCGCACCGCCCAGTCCGGGGTGTCCTGCGGCGCCGTGGTGTAGGCGAGCAGGACGCCGTTGGTGTAGTCGTGGTCGGAATTGTAGAAGATGTCGTTCTCGAAAAGTACCGAGAACGTGCCCTTTTCGGTGCCGTCGGCGGCCAGCGCGGGGCATGCGGCAAAGCTCATCAGGAGGATGAGGAAAACGGCTCTTGGCTTCACGCGGGTCACCCTGCTAGCAGAGACCCCAACGCACTCCCCCGGAACCGGTTCCCCGATGGCCAATTTCCGCACCCTCGACGACCTCGACGTGAGGGGCAAGCGCGTCCTGGTGCGCGCCGACCTCAACGTGCCCGTCAAGGACGGTGCCGTCACCGACACGCTGCGCATCGACCGCCAGGCGCCCACCATCCGCGAACTCGCCGAGAAGGGCGCGCGCGTGATCGTGCTCTCCCATTTCGACCGGCCCAAGGGCAAGGTCGTGCCGTCGATGTCGCTGAAGCCGATCGCAGCCCCGCTCGCCAGGGTGATCGGCCGGCCGGTCGCGTTCGGCGACGACACGGCCTCGCTCAAGGACGGCGAGGTGCTGCTGATGGAGAACATGCGCTTCCATCCGGGCGAGGAAGCCAACGATCCCGCTTTCGCCAAACAGATCGCCGCACTTGGCGACATCTTCGTCAACGACGCGTTCTCGGCCGCGCACCGCGCGCATGCGACGACGGAAGGCCTCGCGCATCTGCTGCCCTCGGCGGCGGGGCGCTCGATGGAGCAGGAGCTCACCCATCTCGAAAAAGCGCTGGGAGATCCCGAGCGGCCGGTGATGGCGGTGGTCGGCGGCGCCAAGGTCTCGACCAAGATCGCGCTCCTGGAGAATCTGGTGAAGACGGTCGAGACGCTCGTCATCGGCGGCGCGATGGCCAACACCTTCCTCGCCGCCGAAGGCATCGAGGTGGGCCGGTCGCTCGTCGAGCGCGACCATATCGAGACGGCCCAGCGCGTGATCCACATGGCGGTGGAGAGCGGCTGCGCCATCATCCTGCCCATCGACGTCGTGGTCGCCGGGGAATTCAAGGCGGACGCGCATCATCGCACCGTCGACGCGCACAGCGTGGGCAAGCATGAGATGATCCTGGATGTCGGCCGCAAGAGCGTCGAGGAATTCGCGCGGCGCCTTCTCAACACCCGCACGCTGGTGTGGAACGGCCCGCTCGGCGCGTTCGAGACGCGGCCCTTCGATCACGGCACGGTCGCTGCCGCGAAGCTCGCGGCCGCGGCGACGAAGGCAGGCAACCTGCTCAGCGTCGCGGGCGGCGGCGACACCGTGGCCGCGCTCAACCATGCGGGTGTCGCGGACGACTTCTCTTACGTGTCGACCGCGGGCGGCGCGTTTCTGGAATGGCTTGAAGGACAAGAGCTGCCGGGCGTTGCCGCCCTGGCGGCCCGCAAGGGGAGATGACGATGGACGCGAACGAACTGCATAGAATCGCCTGCGCGATGGTCGCCAAGGGCAAAGGCCTGCTGGCCGCCGACGAAAGCTCGGGCACGATCAAGAAGCGCTTCGACGCGATCAACGTCGAGAACATCGAGACCAACCGCCGCGACTATCGCGAATTCATGTTCCGCACGCCCGCGATGAAGGACCACATCTCCGGCGTCATCCTCTACGACGAGACCATCCGCCAGAAGGCGAAGGACGGCACGCCCCTCGTCGACATCATCAAGGCGTCGGGCGCCCTTCCCGGCATCAAGGTCGACAGCGGCGCCAAGCCTCTCGCCGGCTCGCCCGGAGAGACGGTGACCGAAGGCCTGGACGGGTTGCGCGAGCGCTTTGCCGAGTACCACAAGCTCGGTGCGCGCTTCGCCAAATGGCGCGCGACCTACGATCCGACGCGCACGAGCTACAACTGCGTCAACGCCAACGCCCATGCGCTGGCGCGCTATGCGGCGCTGGCGCAGGAGGCGGGCATCGTTCCTATCGTCGAGCCGGAAGTGCTGATGGATTTCGACAACGACATCGAGACCTGCGCGCGCGTCACCGAATGGGTGCTGAAGGACGTCTTCCAGCAGCTGTTCTATGCGCATGTGATGCTCGAAGGCACGATCCTGAAGCCCAACATGATCATCTCCGGAAAGAAAGCTGCCCGCCAGGCAGGCATCGAGGAAGTCGCCGAGCAGACGGTGAAGATCCTCAAGCGCTGCGTGCCGACATCGATTCCGGGCATCGCGTTCCTGTCGGGCGGCCAGTCGGACGAAGAGGCGACGGCGCATCTCAACGCCATGAACGCAGGGCATGACCTTCCCTGGGCGCTCACCTTCTCCTACGGCCGCGCGCTGCAGCACGCGCCGCAGAAGGCATGGGGCGGCAGGCCTGAGAACGTCGGTGCCGCGCAGGCCGCCTTCACCCACCGCGCCCGCATGAACGGTCTGGCCGCGATGGGCCAGTGGAAGCCGGAGCTGGAGAAAAAAGCGGCGTGAGGGCGCTCGCGTTCTGTCTGGCCGTCCTCGCGACGATCTCCTGCGCACCACCGAACGCGGGAAGCGGCGCACCTGCCACGTTCCTCGATAAAGCGGACGGGTTCTCGATCGCCGTTCCCGAGCATTGGGCGGCAAAGCCGGTTTCGCGCGAGCCGGCATATGCGGGCGTCATGATGCAAAGCCCCGATTACGGCAGGACGCATGCGCACTGCGCCGTCACCGCCTCACATGACACTTTCGCCGAGACCCAGGACGACCTGAACAAGGTCATGAGAAGCGGCCATTTGATGCAGGTGCCAGCGCGCGTGGCGAGGCGCGGATTGACGGTCCAGAACGGCAAGACAATCCAGTTCGCGAAAGGCATCCTTGGGTTCGCGACCGAGGGAACGCAGCGGACCGACCAGCTCTTCAGCCAGACCGCGGACCGCTTCGAGGCCCTGCAGGTGCTCATTCCGGGACATGCCTATATGGTGTCGTGCTTCGCCGCACTCGCCCTCTTTCCGGCACAGCGCAAGGCGTTTGATCAAACCATCGCCTCTTTCAAGCTCGTTGCTTCCAAATGACCTGCCGCCTCTATCTCATCACCCCACCGAAGCTCGAGCCGCGCGCGTTCGCGGAAGACTTGAAGCGCGCGTTCGGCGCGGGCGATGTGGCGTGCCTGCAGCTGCGCCTCAAGGGCGCGAGCGACGAGGAGATCGCGCGTGCAACGGAAGTCCTCATTCCCATCGCGCGAAAGCACGACACGGCGTTCATCCTGAACGACCGTCCCGATCTCGCCGCGCGTCTCGGCTGCGACGGCGTTCACATCGGCCAGCAGGACGCCAGCTATGAGCAAGCGCGCGCCGCGATGGGGCGCGAGCGCATCGTCGGCGTGACCTGTCATGGCTCGCGCGACCTGGCCTTCGACGCGGGCGAGGCGGGCGCGGACTATGTCGCTTTCGGCGCGTTCTTCCCGACCGCGACCAAAGAGGTGCAATACACCGCCGATATCGAGCTGCTCGAATGGTGGGCGCAGTACATGACGGTGCCCGTCGTCGCCATCGGCGGCATCACGGCCCAGAACGCGCCCGCGCTCGTCGAAGCCGGCGCCGATTTCCTCGCCGTCTCGTCCGGCGTATGGAACCACAAGGACGGCGCGGCGGCCGCGGTCCGGGAATTCAGCAAGCTGTTCGGGATTTCCTGATCACCGCCGATGCTGCGCCGCAGCAGCCGCAAATATACGACGTATGGCGCTTGTCCGAATCGGCGCGGCGGGGGCAGACTGCGCGCACCAACCTCCAAGGGGGAAATCATGACCGCAAGGAATGCAGCCATCCTGTTCGGCGTTGTCTTTCTTCTCGTCGGCGCGCTCGGCTATGTGCCCAATCCGATCGTCGGGCCCACCGGGATATTCGCGACGAATTCCCTTCACAACATCATCCATCTGGTCAGCGGCGTGGTGCTGCTCGCCGGCGCGTTCTCAGGGCTGGGCCCGTCGCTCGCGCTCAAGATCATCGGCGTCGTCTACGGCCTGGTCGCGATCTGCGGCTTCTTCATGGTCATGGACGGCATGATGATGGGCGTCGCGATCAACGACGCGGACAAGTGGCTGCATGTGGGCCTCGCGGTCGCGATCCTGGCGGCGGGCTTCCTGCTGCCGGGCGACAGCGCACAAGCGTCGGCGTAGCACAGTTTTTCCGGTTTTCGTCCCCGGTTCCCGGGCGGGATTGCCTTTGGGCATCCCGCCCGCTAGAACGCGCGCGTTCTTTGACCTCGACCCAGAAGGACCGCGCCCGCGTTCGAAGCGGCGCCGCACACACATATGGCCAAGATTTCCGGCAACGACATCAGCCCCGGCAAGACGATCGAGTACGACGGCGGATTGTGGATGGCGGTCAAGACGCAGAAGGTGAAGCCCGGCAAGGGCGGCGCCTACAACCAGGTCGAGCTCAAGAACATCCTGAACGGCACCAAGCTCAACCAGCGCTTCCGCTCCGACGAGGCGGTGGAGGAGGTCTATCTCGAGAAGAAGGACTTCCAGTTCCTCTTCGCCAACGGCGACATGCTGACCTTCATGGACCAGGAGACCTACGACCAGATCGAGCTCTCCATCGAGTTCGTGGGCGAGGACCAGGCGCGCTTCCTGCAGGACGGGATGAAGACGCTGGTCCAGCTCTATGACGGCAAGCCCATCGGCATCGCCCTGCCGCAGAACGTGACGCTGACGGTGGCCGAAGCCGATCCCGTCCTGCGCGGCGGCACCGCGGCGCCGTCCTACAAGGGCGCGGTGCTGGAGAACGGCATGAAGATCCAGGTCCCGCCCTTCGTCGAGGCCGGCGAGAAGATCGTCGTCGCCACGGAAGACGGATCGTATTTAAGGCGGGCGTAGTTCCGCGCTCCCTCACCCTTCGACAAGCTCAGGGTGAGGGTTTGTTCCACTCCCTCATGCTGAGCCCGTCGAAGCATGAGGGAAGCGAGGTACTTACTTGGCCTACATCTCCCCTGCCCTCAACGTGATGATGGCCGCCGCGCGCAAGGCGGGCAAACCGCTCATCCGCGATCTCGGCGAGCTCGAGAACCTGCAAGTCTCGATGAAGGGGCCGGCGGATTTCGTCACCAACGCCGACCAGCGCACCGAGAAGATCCTGATCGAGGAGCTGTCGCGCGCGCGCCCCGGCTACGGCTTCCTGGCTGAGGAAGGCGGCACGATCGAGGGCAAGGACAGGACGCACCGCTTCATCATCGATCCCATCGACGGCACGACGAACTTCCTGCACGGCATCCCGCATTTCGCGATCTCCATCGCGCTGGAGCGCGAGGGCCAGATCGTCTCGGCGCTCGTCTACAACCCGGCAACCGACGACATGTACGTCGCCGAGAAGGGCCACGGCACGTTTCTGAATTCCAAGCGCCTGCGCGTCGCCGCGCGCAAGACGCTGAACACCGCGCTGCTCGCGACCGGCCTTCCTTTCCACGGCCATACCGAGGAGCGCCACGCGCGCATGCAGGCCGAGCTCGCGTCCGTGATGCCGCACACCGCGGGCGTGCGCCGCTACGGAGCGGCGTCGCTCGATCTGGCCTACGTCGCCGCCGGCCGCTTCGACGCGTTCTGGGAGCGCGGCCTGGCGCCTTGGGACGTCGCGGCGGGCATCCTTCTGGTGCGCGAGGCGCAAGGCGTCGTCACCGACCTCGACGGCGGCAACCAGATGCTCGAAGGCGGCTCCATCCTCGCCGCCAACGACCCGCTGCATCCGGTGGTGCTGAAGATGATCCGGGGCGCGAGCCGCTAGCCTTACAATCCCAACGCGAACTTCACGAAATCCTTGAGCTGGTAGTTTGCTCCGCTCTTCGGCGTCCAGTTGGGCTCGGCGCTGAGATAGGAAAACTTGTCCGCGAACATCAGTCCCAGAAACACCTCAGCGACGATGCGTCCGCCGACCGGCCCGAGCTGCGGCGTGGAAAGCGGCTTGCCGCCCTTCGCCGGGATGTCGGGCGCTGGATTTTGCTCATGGCTCATCGCCTCCGCGAGGATATAGGTCCATAGCGGACATTTGTTCTTGAAGGCGCCGTTCGCGATCTTGTCGATGGGCGTCAGCGTATCGGCCGGATCGTGCGACGCCTTGCCGATGAGGATATCCTTGTCGTCCAGCACCGGCGCGCCCATCGCCCTGGCGATATCCTGGCCCGACGGCAGAAGGAAGCTCACGCCGCGCATGAGGTTGCGCAGCGCCAGCGACAGCGGCTTGTTGCCGGCGACGACTTCCGGCAAACGGCCGAGCGGATCGACCAGCGACGTGTCGAGCTTGTAAGCGAACTGCAGCCGCAGGAAGTTCTCGCGCGCCTGCTTGTCGCTGAGCTTTTCGCCCGGCTTGAGAGTGTCCGGATCGATCCCGTAATCGCGCAGATCGATGTCGATGAAGCGGCCCCAATCGATGCCCCAATCCGTGATCATTTTGCGGAAGCCCGTCAGCCCTTCCGGAAAGCCGGGTTTGTCATTGGTGGAAATCGGAAAGATCGGCAGCAGCGTCGCGTCGTTCAGACGGTAGCCGGGCCGCACCATCGAATGGCCGAGCCGGTAGGCCGCGACGGCGAATTCGACGGGGATGAACGGATCGTCGAACGAGATGAAGAATTTCAGCTTGTTCTTGTCGTATTTGCCGCCTGTGCGCAGCTCCTTGAGAACGTCGTCGCTCACGATCCGGGCGAGGAAGTCGTTCACCACCACATATTGATAGTGTTTGCGGAGCTCGGCCTGCGCCTTTTCGAAAGCGATGCCTTCGTTTTCAGCGCGACGCGGTTGTGGAAGCGCAGGAAAAGTCCCTGGAACTGGGAGACGATCGCGTTCTCGTCGTTCCTGGGATCGCCGATCAGCGCTCTGCCGGCCGCGTTCCTGGGAAGGTCATGCGCGTCCTTGGCGCCCAGCGTCAGCGGATCGCCGAGCAGGAAGGATTTGCCATCGGCGTACATGTAAGGTTGGTCGCCCGGTCCGCGTCCGTAGACGTTGTCGAGGTCGAAGGCGGGACTGCGATAGTCGGTGAGCGCGTCGGGATCCTTCTGCTTCTGGAAGCTGCCTTCCGGACCGAAGGTCAGGTCATGATCGATGAACTGGCCGAGATAGGTATAGAGCGCCGGAATACCGCTCTCTTCCGTATCGGGCCCGTCCTTGGGTGGCTCGAAACCGGCGACCATCTTCTTGGCGAGCTCGTGAAGATCGGACTCGGCGAAATCGGCGGGCTTCAGGCCGAGCTTCTCGAGATCGAACAGCCTGCCGAACCGGCCCTCGAACACGGGGCGTTGGGTTTGCGGTCTTTTGGCGGGCGTCTCTCCCGCCGCCCTCAATCCACGCACGAGTTCGCTATGCCGCCCGGTCATGGCCAGCCTCCAATCGTTTCAGAAATCGCGGGGACGCGGCATCACTCGCCGTGCGTCATCAACCAGTATTGGTTGAAATTGTCAAATTACAAACCAAAGGTATATTTAAAACGTCACCACGCTGCGGATGCTTTCGCCCTTGTGCATCAGGTCGAAGGCGTCGTTGATCTTCTCGATCGGCATGACGTGGGTGATCAGGTCGTCGATGTTGATCTTGCCGTCCATGTACCAGTCGACGATCTTGGGCACATCGGTGCGTCCGCGCGCGCCGCCGAAGGCGGTGCCTTTCCAGGCGCGCCCGGTGACGAGCTGGAACGGGCGTGTCTTGATCTCCTGGCCGCTGCCCGCGACGCCGATGATCACACTCACGCCCCAACCGCGATGGGTGCATTCCAGCGCCTGGCGCATCACATCGACATTGCCGATGCATTCGAAGGAATAATCCGCGCCGCCGCCGGTGAGCTCGACGAGATGCGGCACGAGATCGCCCTTCACATCCTTCGGATTGACAAAATGCGTCATGCCGAATTTGCGCGCCAGGGTCTCGCGCGCGGGATTGAGGTCCACGCCCACGATCATGTTCGCGCCGACCATCCGCGCGCCCTGCACGACGTTGAGGCCGATGCCACCCAGCCCGAAGACGACGACGTTGGCGCCCGCCTCCACCTTCGCGGTGTTGATCACCGCACCGATGCCGGTGGTGACGCCGCAGCCGATGTAGCAGACCTTGTCGAACGGCGCGTCGTCGCGGATCTTCGCCAGCGCGATCTCGGGCAGCACGGTGTGGTTCGAGAAGGTCGAGCAGCCCATGTAGTGATGCACCATCTGCCCGCCGACGGAAAAACGCGACGTGCCGTCCGGCATCACGCCTTTTCCTTGCGTGGCGCGGATCGCGGTGCAGAGATTGGTCTTGTGCGAGGTGCAGGCTTTGCACTGCCGGCACTCCGGTGTGTAGAGCGGGATGACGTGGTCGCCCTTCTTGAGCGTCGTGACCCCCGGCCCCACATCGACGACGATGCCGGCGCCCTCATGCCCGAAGATCGCCGGGAAAAGCCCTTCCGGATCGGCGCCCGAGCGCGTGAACTCGTCGGTGTGGCAGACCCCGCTCGCCCTGATCTCGACCAGGACCTCGCCGGCCTTCGGGCCTTGCAGGTCGACGGTCTCGACGACCAGCGGGTCTCCTGCCCTATAGGAAACGGCGGCCTTCGTCTTCATGGCGGTCCTTTCACGAATTCCTTCGGGCGCAATAGGCTATATCATCTGATTCGGCAGGGGGTTAGGCAATGTTGAGGAGGCCCCTCGCGACGGTTATTGTCGCGCCGCCATGGGACGATTTGTGAGACGGAATATCTTTGCGCTGGGTGTCGGCCTGCTGCTCGCAGCAGTGGCTCCGGCGTCGGCCCAGATCCAGCCCGACGTGACCGTGAACCCGAACGCGTCGGGCACGCGCGTGCTGCTCTATCCGGGCGGGAAATACGGCAGGGTGATGCGCCCGCTGATGGAGCCCGGCGAGCGCGATCCGAACGCGCCCATCGTGCTGCACATGCCGCGCAAGCACGTCCACCGCGTCGCACAGGCCAAGCCGAAGCCCAAGGTCGAAACGGCCGCGGCCGCGCCGCCGACGACGAAACCGGCGCCGCCCGAGGAGAGCGTTCCGTTGAGCGCCCTGCCCGACGAGAGCGCGGCGAAGCTCGTCATGGCGGAGCCCGCCAAGCCGTCTCAAACCAGGCCGAAGCCGGTACCGCCGCCGAAACAGGTCACGATAGCGAAACCGCCACCCGCTCCGCCCAAGCGGCAGGCCACGCCACCGAAGCTCGCGCCGAAACAGGTCGCATCCGCGAAGCCCGCACCCTCCAAGCCGCAGGGCCTGCCGCCGGCACCGAGCGAAACGGAGGCTTTCGTCCTGTCGGGCGATCAGAGCAGCCAGAGCGCCGCCGTCCCGCCGTCCGCGCCGGCTCCGGCGCCACCGCCTCCGGCGCAGCCGACGCGCACGGCCAGCGTCGAACCGGGGCCCGCGACCGAGCTTTCCAAGCGCAGCTCGATCCTGTTCACGCCCGGCGCCGAAGAGCCGCCGCCGAACGCGCTCGAGACCGTCAAAAGCATGACCCCGAGCCTGACGGCGGCATTGTGGAGCGGCACCGCCCACATCCAGCTCGAAGCCTTCGGCGGCAAGCCGGGCGACAAATCGTCCGACGCGCGCAGGCTCTCGCTCAAGCGCGCGCTGATCATCCGCCAGTTGCTGATCGACGACGGCATCCCGTCGGAGCGCATCGTCGTGCGCGCCATGGGCGGCGCCAATGACGGCGCGGCGGACCGGGTGGATATCTTCGTCGCGGCGTAGGGCTCCCCATTGTCATGGCCCGCGACCGCGGGCCACCCAGGTGCGGTCTTTTTCACTTTCTCAAATAAAATCGTCATCGCCGTCCGCACGCTGTCGCTACGGACCATGCGGGCGACCCAATTTCCTTCTTGTTCCCAAAATGGGTCGCCCGGACCCTTTGGGCCGGGCGATGACGATTATTTTGTAGGAGTGTGCAGAACCCACCTGGGTGGCCCGCAGTCGCGGGCCATGACATGTGAGTTTATGGAGATCCCTTCACCCCCATCTCCACATGCCGCGCCTCGCGGCCCGCAAGCGCCAGCGAGTAATTCCCGCCCTGCTGCTTGGATATCTTCGTAGCGGCGTAGAGCCAAGCGGCCGCTCACCCTTCGACAAGCTCAGGGTGAGGGTTTGAGCAAGACGGCACATTTAAGCAGTCCCTCATGCTGAGCTTGTCGAAGCATGAGGGTGTCGCGGCTGCTTCGTCTCACTCCCCCGCCGCCTTCACCCCCATCTCCACATGCCGCGCCTCGCGGCCCGCAAGCGCCAGCGTGGCGATGGCGATAGCCGCCGCGGCGGCGACGCTGGCCAGCGCGAGTGAATAATTCCCGCCCTGCTGCTTGGCGACATAGGACTGCAGCACCGCGTTGGACGAGGCGATGAAATTGCCGAGCTGGTAGACCGTGCCCGGGAAGGTGCCGCGGATGTCCGCGGGCGACAGTTCGTTGAGATGCGCCGGGATCACGCCCCAGGCGCCCTGCACGAAGAACTGCACCAGGAACGCGCCGATGGCGAGCATCACCGCCGTCTGCGAATAAGCCCAGAGATAGATCATCGGCAGCGTGAGCAGCGACGCCAGCACGATGGTGAAGCGCCGCCCGAGACGCTGGCTGAGCGAGCCGAACGTCAAGCCGCCCAGCATCGCGCCGATATTGTAGACGACGGCGATGATGCCGACCGTGTGCGCGTCGAATTTATGCTGCACCTGCAGGAAGGTCGGATAGAGGTCCTGCGTGCCGTGACTGAAGAAGTTGAACCCCGCCATCAGGAGGATGACATAGAGCGCCAGCCGCCAATCGCGGCGGAAATAGACGAGCGCGCCGGCGACGGGAAGGATCACGCTCGCGAACGCAACCGGCCCGATCCTGGGCAGCAGGAAGACCGAGATCGCGATGCTCGCCAGATAGAGGACCGCGATCCCGAGCTCCGCGCCGCCGAGGCCGCTTCCCGTCTTCGGCTGCGTCGCCCAGCCCGGCGATTCCGGCACGTTGCGGCGGATATAGAAGATCAGCAGCGCCGGGATCAGTCCGACCATGAACAGCCCGCGCCAGCCGATCTGCGCATAGAACAGTCCGTACACGACGGACGCGAGCAGGTAGCCCGTGGGATAGCCCGATTGCAGCAGGCCGGAGACGAAGCCGCGCGCCTCGGGCTTGACGCTCTCCATCGTCAGCGACGCGCCGATCCCCCACTCGCCGCCCATCGCGATGCCGAACAGCGAACGGATGATGAGGAAGCCGATCAGGTTCGGCGCGAACGCGGTCGCGAAGCCGAGCACCGAATAGAGCGCCACGTCGAGCATCAGGATGGGACGCCGGCCGAAGCGGTCGGCCAGCCTGCCGAAGATGAAGGCGCCGAGCGCGCGGAACGCCAGCGTCAGGGTGATCGCGAGCGCCACCGCCTCGCGCTCGACGCCGAACTCGTGGGCCACGTCCTTGATGACGAAGACCATGAGGAAGAAATCGAACGCATCCAGCGTCCAACCCAGATAGCTCGCGGCAACGACGTGCTTCTGCGTTCCCGTCCAGCCGCGCAATGCCCCCGTCGCCATCTCGGCCCCCGTTTGCGAATGCAAATCACATCGAAATAGAGCGATTTGCAGGGCCTTCGGCAACACCTATAGTCGGCCGCTCACTGGGAACCGGCCGGATGAAAAGAATTGTGACAGCCACGCTCGCCGCCATGCTCTGCGCGAGCGCGGCGCATGCAACCTCGACGGATGCGGGCCAGACCGTCGCCATCGCGCTTCCCGTCGCTGCGGGCGGCGTGGCGCTGCTGCACGATTGGGACTGGCAGGGCGTCGAACAGCTCACCCTCGACACGGGACTCACCGTCGGCACCGCCTTCGCGCTGAAGCAGTTCGTGCGCGAGCAGCGCCCCGACGGATCCGATTTCCACTCCTTCCCGTCGGACACCGCAGCCCTCGCCTTCGCGCCGGCGCAGTTCCTGTGGGACCGCTATGGCTGGCAATACGGTGTGCCCGCCTATCTCGCCGCGGGCTATGTCGGCTATGAGCGCGTCCATTCCGGGCAGCATCACTGGTGGGACGTCGCGGCGAGCGCCGGCATGAGCTTCGCCTACAGCAAGCTCGTCACCACGCGCTACCGCCGCCGCTTCTACACCGACGTCTACGCCTCCAACGGCGGCGGCTTCGTGAAGGTCGGATATGCGTTTTAGCACTCCTGTCATCCCCGGCCGAGCGCCGCAACGCGGCGCGAGGGGAAGGGGACCCAGGTGGAGAGATTGAGACCGGTCCAACCACCTGGGTCCCCTTCCCTCACATCGACGCTGGCGCGTCGATGCTCGCCGGGGATGACAGGAGTGCGGTGACGGGAACTACCGCCGCGCCGCCCGGCTGCGGAACTCTTCCGTCGTGTTGGTGAGCGGGAACGGTTGGGCCGGCACGGGCACGCCCAGGAAATCGCACAGCGGCCCCCAGCCGTCGGCCGCGTAGAACTCGAGCAGGCGCGCGGGCGGGATCTCGCGCCTGACCGCCTCGCCGTTGCGGCGATAGACGTCGAGGACGTGTTCCTTGTCGAAGCGGCCCCCGAACACCTTCTCGCCGACGATGTACTTCCCCATCTTGCGCTGGGCGCGCAGGATGGGCGGCAGGGCGCTCTCGTCGACCTCATGGGCCATGAACTCGAAGATCGTCTGCGAGATGCTCTCGTACCAGGCTTCCGGATCGCGCTCGGTCAGGATGATCTTGGCGTCGGGGAACATCGCCGCGTGCTCGCGCCAGAAATAGCTCGACGGCCAGTCGACCGCCGCCTTGTAGGGGCCGATCAGGGCGTCCCAATCGATCGCCTCGCCGCGCGCCGCCGCCTCCCACATCTCCGACTGGCCGGGATGGGTGAACACCTCCACCATGTGGTAGCAGGGCGCGAAACCCAGCATTTCCAGCGCGATCTTGAGCGAATGCGTGCCGGTGCGCCCGAAGCCGGCGCCGATGACCTTCAAGCTCATATGTCCCCCTTTTGAGGTGCGCAGTCTTGCCGAGAGCTGCGGCTCTCGACAATAGTGCGCCCGTGGCAAACGGGGAACAAAAGATGCGTCTCTTCGCTCTCGCTTTCGCCGTGCTGGCAGCGGCCTCGGCTCCTGCCTCGGCCATGCGGCTGACGAGCAGCGATTTCGTGGACGGCGGCGCGATCCCCGCCATTCACAACCACCCGAGCTGCGGCGGCCAGAACGTCTCGCCCGAGCTGTCGTGGAAAGGGGTGCCTGCGACGGCGAAGAGCCTGTATCTGACCGTGATCGACATCGACGTGGCGCCCAACCTGTTTTCGCACTGGATCGTGATCGACCTGCCCCCGGAATCGACGGGCCTGCCGCGCGGCACCACGACGCTGCCGGAAGGCGCGCTCGCCGTGGCCAACAATTTCGGCGACGCGCGATATGACGGCCCCTGCCCGCCCGAGAGCAACGGCACGCATCACTACCAGTTCACGCTGTGGGCGATCTCGCGGACGGGATTGCATCTGGGCGGCAATCTCAGCGCCCGTGCCGTGCAGGCGGCGCTGTCGCAGCTCGCCATCGACCACGCCACGATCACCGGCACGGTCAGGCGCTGACGTCGGTCAGCTTGTCGACGTCGCGCAGCGGCGGGAACAGCTTCATCCACACGCCCACCACCGCGAGCGTGCCGAGCCCGCCGATGACGACCGCGCGCACCGTGCCGAACAGGGCCGCGGTGATGCCGGACTCGAACTCGCCGAGCTCGTTCGACGCGCCGATGAAGAGCATGTTCACCGCGCCGACGCGTCCGCGCATGCGGTCGGGCGTGGCGAAATTGATCAGCGACGTGCGCACATAGACGCTGATCATGTCCGAGGCGCCGGTGACCGCGAGGGCTACGATCGAAAGCCAGAGATTGCGCGACAGGCCGAAGACGATCGTCGCCAGCCCGAAGATCGCGACACAGGCGAACATCGAAAGCCCTGCCCGGCGCCTGATCGGCCACCAGGCCAGCGCCAGTGCCGTCACCGCGGCGCCGGCCGCGGGCGAGGCCCGCAGGATGCCGAGCCAGAAAGGCCCCTGATGCAGGATGTCGCGCGCATAGACCGGCAGAAGCGCCACCGCGCCGCCCAGCAGCACCGCGAAGAGATCGAGTGAGATTGCACCCAGCACGACGGGACGCTCGCGCACGAAGCGGATGCCCTCCACGACGCGCGCAAGCCGCGAGGCTTCGTGCTGCGCGCTGCGGTCGATGCGGCGCCCGCCCAGGCCGAGCATCAGCCCCGCGGCGATCAGAAAGCCGGCAAGGCACATGCCATAGGTCGCGAGCGGCCCGAAGACGTAAAGCGCGCCGCCGAGCGCCGGGCCTGCGATGACGGCAACGGTGAAGACCGACGAATTGAACGCGATCGACCGCGCCAGCCGCTCCTGCGGCACCAGGAAGGCGAGCAGCGAACTGCCGGACGGCGCCGAAAAGCCGCGCGCCGCGCCGAACAGGATCAGGATCAGATAAAACGGCAGCGCGCGATGCGGCGCTGCGAGGCTGAGCAGCAGGAACAGCCCCGAGCACAGTCCCTGGAGCGCGAGTGCTGCGGCATAGACGCGGCGCTGGTCGAGACGATCGGCGATCTCACCCGCGGGCAGCGTGAGCAGGAACATCGGCAGGAACTGGCAGGCGCCGACCAGACCGAGCGCGAGCGGCGTGCGTTCGATGTCGTAGATCTGCCAGCCGATCGCGATCGACTGCACCTGCATCGCCACAGTCGACAGGAACCGCCCCGACACGAACGAGAAGAAGTCGCGGCGGCGGTAGAGGGTTGGGGCGGCGTCGCTGTTCATATGTCATCCCCGGCCGAGCGCCGCAACGCGGCGCGAGGGGAAGGGGGCCCAGGTGGAGAGAGCGAGACCAGTCTATCCACCTGGGTCCCCTTCCCTCGCCTCGACGCTATCGCGTCGAGGCTCGCCGGGGATGACAGTGGTGCTTTTGATGCAATCACTTGCGCCGCTGCCACTCCGCGCGCGTGATGCTCCAGATGTCGGCGGAGAAGTCCTTGCCGGCGATGTGCAGCATGCGAAGCTCGCCCTTGGTCTCGCCCAAGCGCCTGGCCACCGCTTGCGAGGCGATGTTGCCGGGATCGATGCAGGAGATGACGCGCTCGACCGGCTGGGTGAGGAACGCATAGTCCAGCGCGGCGCGCGCCGCTTCGGTGGCAAAGCCCTGTCCCCAATAGGGCTGGCCGAGCGTCCAGCCGACCTCGAGCCCGGGCCAGCCTTCCGGATTGATCATGCCGACGCGGCCGATGAAGGCGCCGTCGGATTTGCGCTCCACCGCCCACACGCCGTAGCCGCGCAGCTGCCAATGGCCGAGCGCGACCGCGAGGCTGCGCCAGGTGTCGGCGCGCGTCAGCGGCTCGCCGCTCAGATAGCGCGCCACGTCGGGATCGGCCATGAACTCGGCCAGCTTCTCGAAATCGCCTGCGGTCAGGCCGCGCAGGACGAGCCTTTCGGTTTCAAGACGGGGGATCATGCCTCGTCTATATTCAGTGCGGCGCTTCCGGGAAAGCGAATTTTTCCGCGCTAGGACATGATCGCTCACATCGAAACGGCCCGTCGCCCTTCGAGGCTCGCTGCGCTCGCACCTCAGGGTGACGGTCCTACTGAATCAATAAGCTCGTCATCCTGAGGTGCGAGCCGTCCGTAGCGACAGCGTACGGACGGTGAGCCTCGAAGGATGACCCATCAGAAACAAGCTCTGCTAATGCAGCCAGATCGAGATCGCGTTCTGGCCCGGCTTGAGCGCGATCTTGGCGGCATCGAAGCTCGGCGGCGCCAGATGCATCCAGTCCGGCCCCGCATTGTTGGAGAAACCGTAGCGTTCGGCGGGGATGCCCAGCCAGTCGAAGTCGAACCGTTCGTTGCGGTTGGCGTCCTGGAACATCTTGACCGCATAGATCCCGGGCGGCACGGGATCGAAGGTGACGATCTCGGTCCAGGGTTTGGCGGCGACGACCCTGTCGGCGACGGGCTCCGAATCGTCGTCGGCGAAGGATTTGCGGTCGTAGAGCGCGAGCCTGAGCTCGCCGCCCTTCGACGAGATGTGCTGCACGGTCACGACGAGCACGGCCTTCTCCTGCGCCCACGCGAGCGCGGGGGCGAGAAGCAACGCACAGACCAACGCGATTTTTCTCATGAATGCTCAGTGCAGCGTGACGGTGACGGCGTTCGAGCCCGCGTTGAGAGCGAATTTCGCGTCGTCGAAGCTCGGGATCGGCGCCGCCGGGTCATTGGAGAAACCATACGGCTCGGTGAACTTGAACCCGAAATCGAAATAGCCGTTGCGGTTAACGTCCTGGAACATCTTCACCGCATAGATGCCGGGCGCGAGCCCGTCGATGGTGACCGTCATCGTGCCCGGCCGCGCCGCCGTGATCTTGCCCGCGACCGGCGTGCCGTGCTTGGCCTTGAAGCCCGCCTCGTCATAGACGCCGATTTGGATCTGGCCGCCCGCGTCGCTGACGTTGAGCACGGTGACGGTCAGCGTCACCGGGGCCGTGGCGTCGGCGGCGAGCGCGGGCGGCGCCATGGCGAGGCCTGCGAACATGACGGCGGCAGCCCAGCGCATCTCAGTGCAACGTGATCGTGATGGTGGTCGCACCCGGCTTGAGCGCGATCTTCGCGTCGTCCCAGGGCGGCCCGCTCATCGTGGGCTTGGCGTCGTTCGACAGGCCGAAAGGTTCGGCCGGCATCATGCCCATCATCGACATGTCAAGCTTGCCGTTGCGGTTCAGGTCCTGCAGCACCTTGACGCCGTATTCGCCGGGCTTGAGGGTGAAGGTGAAGCTCATCGTCCCCGCCTTCGCCGGCACGACCTCGCCCGTCACGGGCTTGGAACCGCGCACCACGAACGTCGCCTGGTCATAGACGCCGATGCGCAGATCGCCGCCCTTGTCGGACACGTTGAGGACCTTGACGGTGAGTGTCGCGGTGTCCGCCGCGAAGGCCGCCTGGGAAAGAAGCATGACGCCGACGGACAAGACTCGGGCAATGCGCTTCATGACGATCCCCTGAAATCGACTTCATCTTCGTCCGTCGCGCGCAGACGTGCGCGGCGCACGACCAAGATATGGTTGAGGGTTGCGATCAACAAGATGCCGAGCAGCAGCGAAAATGCTCCGATCGACCAGCCTGTCCAGGCGTATTGCGGCGGCTCGTTTAGCAGGAAGACCGACACTGTGATGCCCAACGTGTAGACGACCCAGAACCGGCGTACGAATTCCCAACCCAGGTCCCGGATCGTGCGCCAATAGCCGGCTTCGGCCTGCGCGCGCGCGTTCAATCCGAGCGAGCGTTCCCGCCGCGCGCGCTCGAACGCGGAAAGCGCGTGGAGGGCGGCGCCCGCCAGCAGCGATCCGATCACGCAGGCAATGCCCGCCCATGCCAGCGGCCATGACGGCCACCAGATATTGGCGGCCAGGCCTGCGATCCCGAGCGCGATACCCAGCACGGGGGCGAGATCGCGCATCGCCGCTTACGCGAGCCTGCTGTCGAGCTTCCTGCAGGCCTCGATCAGCCCCTTCACCGAATCCGCGGACTTCACCAGCGCGGCGCGCTCCTCGGCGGTCAGCTCGAGCTCGACGATGCGCTCGATGCCGTTCTCGCCGATGACCGCGGGCACGCCGACATAGAGGTCCTTGATGCCATACGGGCCGTCGACATAGCAGGCGCAAGGCAGCACGCGCTTCTTGTCCTTCAGATAGCTCTCGGCCATCGCGATGGCGCTTGCGGCGGGCGCGTAGAACGCCGAGCCCGTCTTGAGCAGGCCCACGATCTCGGCGCCGCCGTCGCGCGTGCGCTGGGTGATGGCGTCGAGGCGGTCCTGTTTGATCCAGCCCATCTTGACGAGCTCCGGCAGCGGCACGCCCGCCACGGTGGAGAAGCGCGGCATCGGCACCATCGTGTCGCCGTGACCGCCGAGCACGAAGGCCGAGACGTCCTCGACCGAGACGTTCATCTCCTCGGCGAGGAAATGGCGGAAGCGCGCGCTGTCCAGCACGCCGGCCATGCCGACGACGTGGGAGTGCGGCAATCCGCAGAACTGGCGCAGCGCCCACACCATCGCGTCGAGCGGATTGGTGATGCAGATCACGAAGGCGCCCGGCGCATGCGCCTTGATGCCCTCGCCCACCGCCGACATGACTTTCAGGTTGATGCCGATCAGGTCGTCGCGACTCATGCCCGGCTTGCGCGCCACGCCCGCGGTGACGATCACGACGTCGGCGCCGGCGATGTCGGCATAGGAGTTCGTGCCCCTGAACTTCGCGTCGTAGCCTTCGACGGGGCCGGACTGTGCGATGTCGAGCGTCTTGCCCTGCGGCAGGCCTTCGACGATGTCGAACAGGACGACGTCGCCCAGTTCCTTGAGCGCGACCAGATGGGCGAGCGTTCCGCCGATCTGCCCGCCGCCGATGAGCGCGATTTTCCTGCGGGGCATGGGATGTCCTTCACGTTTGGGAAGCCGTGCCGGTTCCTAGCGCGGGGGAGCGCCAGGAGCAAGGGTGGCGGGAACGCCATACGACGTATCCATTCAGTAGAAATCAGAAAAATTCACGCTAAACTCGGTCGGCGGAAATCAACACAGTTTGGTCATGGCCAAGAAAAGCGCGCCTGCACCTCCACCGCTGACAGCGATTTCATTGATCGAATTCGTCAATCGATTTGTCGACAGCATCACGACCCAAGAACAGCGGTTCACGTGGTTTGTCGGTGCAGGCTGCTCGATTTCCTCCGGCATCAAAGCCGCAGGCGGACTGGTCGAGCAATGGCTGCAGGAGCTATGGGGCTATCAGGACCTCCCGCAAAGCAAGTACGACGACTGGCTGAAGAAGACGTTTCCGGCGTTTGACGCCAAGAGGCCGGCCGCCCACTACGCCCAGGTTTTCGAGAGGCGCCACCCAGCCCCGGCAGAACGGCAAAGAGAGATCGAGCGCATCTGCGAGGGCGGCGAACCGTCATATGGCTATGCCACATTCGCGCAGTTGTTGTCGGATTCGAAGGTCGGGCAGCGCTGCAATACAGTCCTTACGACCAATTTCGACGATCTGATCGCGGACGCGCTGTATGTCTATGGCGACAGGCGTTCGAGGCCCCAAGTCATCACGCACGAGGCATTGGCGCGCTACGTCCGGATCGCGTCACCGCGCCCGACGATTGTCAAGCTTCACGGCGACGCACATCTCGACCCGAAAAACTTGTCGCCGGAGACAAAACGAATTCAAGCCGACGTCGCAAAGCAGCTTCACCCTCTGCTTCTGAACAGCGCCATCGTCTTCGTCGGCTATGGAGGCAACGACGAAAGCATCGCCCACTTTTTCGACGAGTGCCCGACCGCGCAGCTTGCGCCTCAGATCTATTGGGTCGGCAAGCACGACCCCGCGCCCAACTTCTTGAAATGGCTTGGGGACCGCGGCGCGCTGCGGGTGGATCACACTGACTTCGACCAGCTCATGCACCTCTTGAGAGGCAAGCTCTACATAGATCTTCCTCAAAAAGAACGTTGGGATCGCGCATTCAAGGCATTCTTCGACCGTTACGAGCAATTCCAGAAGGAGCTCATGGACGTTCCCGAGGGCAAGGAGAAGGCGGCGCTGCGCCAGGCCTCGCAGGAGGTCGGCAAGTCTCTTCCGAACGAATGGGACTACTATGCAAAGACGTTCTCCGGCGAAACGCCGGATGAGAAGGAAGCGGCTTTCAATCAAGGCCTCAGCACCTATCCCAACAGTGCGCTTCTAGCCGGAATGTATGCTGCGTTTCTGCAGACTGTCCGCAAGGACATGGACGCGGCCGGGACCTTCTACAAGCGCGCCATCGAGGCCGATCCCAAACACGCCGACAATCTCGGCAACTACGCCCTATTCCTGGAGACCGTCCGCAAGGACATGGACGCGGCCGAGACCTTCTACAAGCGCGCCATCGAGGCCGATCCCAAACACGCCAACAATCTCGGCAACTACGCCATATTCCTGAAGACCATCCGCAAGGACATGGA
>Ga0265318_10000662_pt1 | contig 23494 bp, 20 predicted proteins | sample 4821metaG_FD_192431 | JGI IMG/M metagenome (GOLD analysis project Ga0265318, IMG submission 192431) | Rhizosphere microbial communities from Carex aquatilis grown in University of Washington, Seatle, WA, United States - 4-8-21 metaG | ecosystem: Host-associated > Plants > Roots > Rhizosphere >... | reverse complement strand
GCCCTACGACTCTCGGAGGTGCAATCGAAGTTCGAAGAAAATGTGATCGATTCGGTGCAGGCGTGGAGCAAGCACGTCACGCAAGAGTCGCTGCTGGCCGGCATGACGGAGCAAGGCAAGGCGGCAGCGCATGCGAAGGCGGTCGCCAAGAACTTGGAAGGGTTCCGTTTGACGCTCGACTTTCCGAGCTTCGACGCGGTCATCAGCTACGCGGCGGACCGCGACCTCCGCCGGGAGTTGTACGAAGCGTACGGAACCCGCGCATCGGATCAGGGGCCGCTCGCGGGGAAGTACGACAATACGCCGCTCATGGATGAGATCCTAGGCCTGCGCCACGAGCAAGCCCGGCTCCTCGGCTTGAAAAGCTTTGCCGAGATGTCCCTCGCCACCAAGATGGCTGGAGCGCCGGACGACGTCGAGAAGTTCTTGCTCGACCTCTTGGCTCGCGCCCGCCCGCGCGCCGAGACGGAGCTCGCCGAACTCAAGGCGTTCGCACTGGAGCTCGACGGCCTCGCCGACTTTCAACCGTGGGACGTCGCCTTTTACTCGGAGAAGCTGAGGCAACGGAAGCTCGGCTTTTCGGAAGACGAGCTTCGCCCCTATTTTCCCGCGGACCGCGCGATCGCCGGGATGTTCGCGCTCGTGAAGAAGCTCTACGGGGTGACCATCGAGAGAATCGATGGGATCCCTACCTGGCACCCCGACGTGACGACGTACGCGCTTCGTGAGGAAGATTGGACGCAGATAGGCGTCTTTTACCTCGATCCGTACGCTCGCGAGGACAAGCGCGGAGGCGCGTGGATGGACGAGTGCGTCGGCCGCCGACGGACTCGTTCGGGCTTGCAGCACCCTGCGGCCTACCTCACCTGCAACTTCGCACCGCCCCTGCCGGGGCAACCCGCGCTCCTGACGCACGACGAGCTACTGACGCTCTTCCACGAGTTCGGTCACGGGCTTCACCACCTGCTGACGCGCGTCGACGAAGGATCGGTCTCCGGGATCCGGGGCGTTGCGTGGGACGCAGTCGAGCTACCGAGTCAGTTCATGGAAAATTGGTGTTACCACGAGGAAACGCTGCGCTTCTTTGCGCGCCATTTTCAAACCGACGAGCCGATGCCGACGACGCTCCTCGAGAAAGTTCGAGCCGGGCGCACGTTCCAGGCGGGTCTGGCGACCCTGCGCCAAATCGAATTCGCACTCTTCGATCTGCGGTTGCACCGGAACTACGACCCTCAGGCCGGCGCTCGAGTCCTCGCGACGTTGAATCAGGTGCGCGGCGAAGTGAGCGTCTTTCCGCCACCCCCTTGGAATCGAATGCCCAACAGTTTCACCCACGTCTTCGCGGGCGGCTACGCGGCGGGCTACTACAGCTACAAATGGGCCGAGGTTCTTTCGGCCGACGCATTCGCCGCATTCGAAGAAACGTCGTTCGCACAATCGACGGGGCGGCGCTTCCGGGAAACGGTACTTGCGCAGGGCGGCTCGCGCGAGGCGATGGACCTGTTCGTCGATTTCCGCGGTCGACGCCCCAGCATCGACGCACTTCTTCGGTATGCCGGACTGGCTGCTTGATTCACGGTTCATTCCCGGCCGCGCCACGAGTACGCCTCGGCCGCCTCTCACGTGCCGTGCCCACTCAGCGTGGCAGACTGACACACGGAAGAGACGGTCTCGCGGAAGACAGCGCCCAGGACGCCGTGAGTCCCTTCACGCCGTCCGGCGCAGCGCGGAACTGCGGGTGAGCGCACCGGTTTCTCCGTAGGCGTGCGGCGTGCAACGCACGAGCCACGCGGAGGACAAGCTCCCGTTCAGCCGGGCTTGTCGAAAACCAATGGAGGCGCCCACCGTGAATCGACCAACTCACATTCGCCCTGCTGAAGGAAGACTGGCCGTGCTTCTGCCCGGAATGGGCGCCGTGGCGACGACGACGGTCGCGGGAGTGCTGCTCGCGCGGAGGGGTCTGGGCCGGCCGTTCGGGTCGCTCACCCAACTTTCGACGATTCGGCTGGGACGCCGCACGAGCGGCCGAGCGCCCAAAATCGGCGACTTCGTGCCTCTCGCTTCCCTTCAGGATCTCGTATTCGGGGGCTGGGACGTATTCCCGGGGCACGCATACGACAGAGCCGTCGAGGCAAACGTGCTTCGTCGCGAACACCTCGACAGTGTGCGCCGCGAGCTCGAGCTCATCCAGCCGATGCCGGGCGCTTTTTATCCCGAATACGTCCGGCGCTTGACGGGGACATACGTCAAGAGTGGCCGCACCAAAGCGGAAATGGTCGAACAGATACGCGACGACATGCGTCGCTTCGTCCGCGAGCGAGAGTGCAGTCGCGCCGTCTGCATTTGGTGCGGCTCGACCGAGACGTTCACTTCGCCATGCGGCGTTCACGAGTCGGTCTCGGCTTTCGAGCAGGGCCTCTACGAAAACCATCCAAGCATCACGAACTCACAGCTCTATGCCTGGGCGGCTTTGAAGGAAGGGATTCCGTTCGCGAACGGCGCGCCGAACCTGTGCGTCGACTTCCAGGCAGCGTGGCAGCTCGCTCGCGAGCGACAGGTTCCGCTCGCTGGAAAGGATTTCAAGACCGGCCAGACTCTGATGAAGACGGTCGTTGCCCCCGGGCTCAAGGCGCGAATGCTGGGCGTGCGAGGGTGGTTTTCGACGAACATTTTGGGCAATCGCGACGGCGAAGTGCTCGACGACCCGGCGTCCTTCAAGACGAAGGAGGCGAGCAAGCTCGGCGTGCTCGACGTCATCCTCGAACGGGAGGCCTATCCAGAACTCTACGCAGATCTCTTTCACAAGGTGCGGATCGAGTATTACCCGCCGCGGGGTGACGAGAAGGAAGGCTGGGACAACATCGACTTGTTCGGGTGGCTCGGTTACCCGATGCAGATCAAAATCGACTTCCTCTGTCGCGACTCGATTTTGGCGGCTCCGGTGGTGCTCGACTTGGCGCTCTTCTTGGACTTTGCGCGACGCGCATCGCTCCGCGGAACGCAGGAGTGGCTGTCCTTCTACTTCAAGAGCCCGATGACCGCGCCGGGGCTCCGCCCCGAGCACGACCTCTTCATTCAGCTCATGAAGCTGAAGAACACGCTGCGGTGGTTGATGGGCGAAGAGCTCATCACCCACATCGGCCACGAGTACTACGACTGACCGACGGGAGAGATTGGCTCAATAGGCGCACGTACAAGGGCGCACTTCGCAGAAGGCGCGCCCGTCCCGCTCGGGGAGGCGGGCGTGCGCCCATAGCTCCTGCGGAGTGTCGTTGATCGTGCTGTGCATGTACGTGGCGGGCGTGTCTTCGATGTGTCCGATGCCCAAGTGATGCCCGAGCTCATGCACCACGAGCGCGCGGTATTCTCCGGGATCGTCCACGCGTGTGGCCACGATCCAAATCCGCCCGCCCTTCGTCAGGGCCACGTGGCGCTGCCAGTCCGGGTCCCAAGGCTTCAGCTCGTCGGACCGCTCGAGCCTCGAGATGACCAGATCGCGTCCGCCCGGTTCGAAGCGAACGCGACCCCCGGTCCCGCGTTCCCAGACGCGCATGCCCTCTTCGACGAGTGCTTTCTCGTCGGCGCTGAACTGTGGGTCCAGCGAATACGTGATCGGCCTGTCACACGCCCCCGGGCACACGCCGGGATCGCGTACGGAATCCGCGGCCCCTGTTCCCAAAGAGGCAACGAAACAGGTCACTGCAATGGTACGGCGGAGCACTTCCCTCGGAGGGGAATGGACAAGCGAGCGCCGTGCCGGGGGAATGCCCTCGTCGAAGTCGCAGCCGTCAGCGCCGTTTTGGCTCGCTTGGTCCCCCGATTCCGCCGAGCACGCCCATTACGGCGAACTCGTGACCGCGGGGGCATCGTACCTTACCCGCCTCGGTTGCTTTCACTGTCGTGTGGACGCGCGCACCACACTCCGGGCACTCCAAGTCCACTGGGTCGTCTCCGCGTCCACCGATCATGGCCTTTCCCCTCCGGGATTGGGTGAGCAGCTTTCAGCTTGGCGCCGGCCGGCCGCCCACGCAAGCCTACCCTACATGAGCGTCATCATTCTCGACGGGCCGATGGGTACGGAGCTCACTCGTCGCGCAGTGCCGATGGATGACGGCGCGTGGAGCGCCCTCGCGCTCGACGTGGCTCCCGACGTCGTCGCAGCGATTCATCGCGACTACGCCGCCGCCGGGGCCGTCGTCCATACGGCGAATACCTTCCGGACCAAGCGACGGGACGTCGGGGAACGCTGGGAAGCGCTCGCGCGCCGCGCCGTGAAAATCGCGAAGGACAATGTTCCGGCGGGCCAGCGGGTCGCCGGTTCGATCGCCCCGCTGGCAGACTGCTATCGCCCCGACCGAAGCCCAGGGGCTGCCTCCGGTTCCGAACACGCCGAGCTGGCACGGGCGCTCGCAAAGGCCGGCGTCGACATCCTTCTGTGCGAGACATTTGCGCACGCCGACGAAGCCGCCGCCGCGGTGCGCGAATCCGTGCGCACCGGGGCAGAGACGTGGGTCGCATTCACAGGCGGACCCGATGGGTCGCTGATGACGCCCGAGGCGATGGGCAGCGCTGCGGCGCGGTGCGCGGCCGAGGGCGCTCGCGTCGTACTGGTCAACTGCACGCCGGCGACACGCACGCTCCGCTACCTCGATGCGCTCGGGCGCGTGGGCGTCCCGTTCGGCGCCTATGCGAACGCGGGCAGCGAGGCGGATTGCATCGGTTGGGGCTGGGACGCGGAAGGCGCCTCACGATACGCCGTCCTCGCGGCCCAATGGGTGGACGCCGGGGCCTCGGTCATCGGCGGCTGCTGCGGAACGGGCCCTGCACACATCGCCTCGTTGACGGAGTCCGTTTGGTACCGGTCCGAAACGAGATGAGCGGCCGCCATGCTCATTCGCTCTTGTCGGCTCCGCCCTCGCGAAGGCCGAGCTCCTTCATCTTCAACTGCAGCCCTTTTCGCGAGATCTTGAGAAGCCGCGCCGCGTGCGTGACATTCCCGTTGGTCTGCTGAAGCGCCCGGCTCACGAGCTCTCTCTCGAGGCGGCTCATGGCCACCTTGACGTGGCCTTTCAGGCCCCCTTCGCCGGCAAGCGCGGCCTGCAGGTCTGCCTGCGGAAGCGGGACATTGGCCATGGCGGGAATGCCGCGGATTTCGGGGGGCAAGTCGGCCGCGCGGAGTTTTTGGGTGTCGCAGAAGAGAACCGCGCGCTCGATCACGTTCTCGAGCTCGCGGATGTTCCCCGGCCAGGGGTATTGAGCGAGCGCCTCCATCGCGTCGGGCTCGACGCCTTCCACTTTCTTTTTCAGGCGCTCGTTGAACTTCGTGAGAAAATGCTCCCCGAGAAGCGGAATGTCGACGGTCCGCTCGCGCAGCGCAGGGAGCCGTATCGGCACGACGTTGAGGCGATAGAAGAGGTCTTCTCGAAACGTTCCGGCTCCGATGAGTTTCTTCAGATCGCGGTTGGTCGCCGCCACGAGGCGGACGTCGACGCGGATCGTCTTGATGCCACCGACGCGCTCGAACTCGCTCTCCTGAAGGGCGCGCAGCAGCTTCACCTGCATCTCGATCGGGATCTCTCCTATCTCGTCGAGAAACAGCGTTCCGCCGTTGGCAAGCTCGAATCGGCCCGGCTTGCTCGTCACCGCCCCGGTGAAAGCGCCCCGCTCGTAGCCAAAGAGCTCGCTCTCGATGAGCTCTTTCGGAATCGCCGCGCAGTTGACCTTGATGAACGGCTTGTCTTTGCGCCCGGAGTGCTCGTGAAGCGCGCGCGCGACGAGCTCCTTGCCGGTTCCGCTCTCGCCGGTGATGAGCACCGTGGTCGGCGTGTCGGCCACCCGCTCGAGGATGGCGTAGAGGTCGGTGATGCCTTGGGAAGTGCCGATGATCCCGAAGCGCGCCCCGCGGGCCGCCGTCGTCGGCGTCGCATCGGCCCCGCGAAGCTCGCGCGTCTTCAGGGCCTTCCCGACGATTTGGCGGACCTCGTCCTTGTCGAAGGGCTTCGTGACGAAGTCGAACGCGCCGCTCTTCAGCGCCTCGACGGCCGTGTCGATCGTGCCGTGCGCCGTGACGATGACGACCGGCATTTCCGCGTCTTCCTCGAGCGCGGTCTTGAGCAAGGTCATGCCGTCGACCTTGGGCATTTTCAAGTCGGTGATGATGAGGTCGATGTGGTGCTCGCGGAGCAGATGCAAGCCCTGCTCGCCGTCCTCCGCGGTCAGGACATCGTAGCCGTCGCGCGTCAGTTGGGCGGAGAGGATCCTACGCAGGTTCGGCTCGTCATCGACGATGAGCACCTGCTTTCGCTCGGGGAGCATGGAGGTATGCAGTTTACCACCTTCCGCGGGGATTCTCGTCCTAACTGGCGCCCGTGACGCACGGTTGCGACCACAGCGGACGATCCTCGTGGAGATACTCCTAGGCCCCTCGGGCGTGACGGACGGCTGAGCCGCGCCTCCCGTCGCGTTCGCCCGTCGCGTGTTCCCGCGAAGCGGGCGATTGCCTTTCGCTAAAGAACCTCTCGGTACCTGCCGTAATCACAGCTAACCGGTCTTGCACGATTCGCTCGATTCGTTTTTGGCGTTGCGCAGCCCAAAAGAAGTCCTGAGTCGAGAGCGCGAGGGACGTCGCGAGGACTCACTGCCTCACCGGTTGTGTGCAAGGCGCGCAGCGGGGCCGAACATCACCTCTTCGGCCGCGCTCCAGACGTCCGCAAACGCTCTCATTTTACTCTGTGGATGTCGCGCCGGTTCGGCCGGGCAACGACTCTGACGTCGAGTGTGCCGTCACGCTGATGGCAAGTGTCACTTCGTAGAGACCGCGGGGGGGCTCGACCACTCTGGATATCACCAAGGAGAAGAACATGTCCCCGCGTTCGCTGAGTCCCAGTTGGCACTGGATGCGGCCCATCGAAGCTCGTCCGACGTACGGCTCGTCCGGACAACGGAAGCTCGCGCTTCTGTGCAAGGGCCTAGGGGCGTCGAGTCGCGCGAGCCAGGAGGCGTTTCGAGTGTTTCGGCTTCTCAGTGATTCATGGGCGGACCGGCCGCTAGGCTCCACGCCAGCGTGGCAAACGGACATCACGGATGACGGCACTCCGTTCGAGTTTTCCGTCGCCTTCGACGGAGGCACGCCGAGAATCCGGATACTGATCGAATCCCAGAAAGGGGAGATGACACTCGCGTCGTCGTGGGCCGCCGGGCTCGAACTGAACGAGCGACTGGGCCACTTGGCCAATGTCGATCTGGAGCACTTCAATCGCGTGAGCGATCTGTTTGCCCCGTCTGAAGGAGCAGCGGTCAGCTTCGCCTTGTGGCACGGGGCCGAGCTCGACGCGAACAACCGCTGCTCCTACAAGGTTTACGTGAATCCGCAGGTGCATGGTCCGGGGGCAGCTTGGAGAACCGTCATGGAGTCGCTGGCCCGGTTGGGCGCCGAGAACGCGCGCGAGTTCATAGGGTCGCTTCTCGGTTCAAGCGACAACGGAAGCCGATTGGCCTTCTTTTCGCTAGATCTCTCGGCGGATCGAGGCTCACGGATCAAGATCTACGTCGCGAATCCGGGGATCGTTGCTGAAGACATCGAGCGAGTGCTGGCAGGGACACGAGACTACGTTGCCGGAGACGGCGCACATTGGATTCGTCAGTTGCTCGGCACGGACGGCCCATTGCAGCACCGGCCGCTCCTCACTTGCTTCTCGTTCACCGCCGGCGATCATACGCCGAGCGCGACCCTGCATGTTCCAATTCGCAACTACGCGCCTCACGACGGGTACAGCGTCGACCGGGCGTGTGAGTTTCTGACGCCCAAGGATGCGAAGACCCTGCGACGTACAGTCGCGCTCTTTGCATGTCGTCCGCTCGACGTGATGCCCGCCGTGCTGACCTACATCTCCTTGCGACGACTGCCGGGAGGCCTAAACGTCACGACCTACTTTGCCCCGGAGGCATTCACCGCTCGCGAGTCCGGGCGACACCCCGTCTAGAGATAGGCTGGTCTAGCGCGACTCGGGGTCCGGATAGCGGTCGTGGTGCAACTGCCGTAAGCCCCGAACGACACGTTCGATCATTTCGGGGGTCTCGCGCCGCCCGATTGCCACCTGTTCCACCGCGTGCCATGCGGCCGCCGCCGGGACGCTGCTGTGGACCGCCAGCCTGAACTTTGGTCGCCCAAGCATGTGAACACTCGACATGATCGCTCGAACGGAAGCCGCCTTGAAGCCGGTCCCGTCGTGGATGACCGAGAAGTGCTTGACGGTGTCGACCTTCATGAACTCCACGAAGGCGCGCCGCGCGTCGCCATCGGGCGGCGTCGTATCGACCTCGACGGTCTGGCATACACCCACGCCCTCCGGAAACTGCACGGCGAGTTCGGCCGCGATCGCCATACTGCGACGGTACACGGCAGCCAGCGTTCGCTTCCGCCATACGACGAAGAGCATATTGAACGCGATCGCTTTCGCGTGGTCCCCGTCCAACTCGACGAGTCGGAACAGTTCGCCGACGGTCGGCGCACGGGTCCCAGGATTGCGCTGCACGTTCAAATCTAGGAGATTACCAAAAGACGAGCGGTCGATCAACGAGCGCTTTTCACCGACGCCGACAATGTGGGCGAAACGACCTCGCGCTAGCGCGCGACGGCAGCCCGGGGCGGGCTGTCACTGTCCCCGCGCAGAGCGGCATCGAGGTCGTCTGCGAGCATCGCCATCAGTTCGAATGTCCGCTCGATCGAGCTCAGCACCTCCGGAACCACCTGCTCGTCGATGCCGATCGCTCCCAATTGCCGCTTGCCATCATTTCGGAATACGTCGTGGCTCCTCTCGATATCGAGGTGGCGGACAGCAAAGTACTTGAGGCCGTGTGCGACTCCAAGTCGCTCCGCGAATCCCGGCACACGAACGAAGAATTCTCGCCCGATCGCCTCCAGAGAAAGCACTACGGCGAGCCTGCTGCGGTCGTCGCCGGCGCTCAGAACCTGGGAAACGAGCGCGTATCCAACGTCCCGTGCGAACTCATGCTCGGCGGAGAACATCCAACGAACGTCCAGGGCCACGCCCAGCCGGGCGAGATCGTCGAGGTACCACAGATCATGGCCTTTGTCCTCGAGCTCGTGCTTTCGAGCAATTTCTCGTATCTGCGGGTCCTCGCATTTGTCTCGTGCAAGGCGAAGAACGTCCTGGAAGGCGAGAGTGAAAAATGCGTGACGCGGCAACGTTCGCCGAAACTGCTCGATCGTGCCCGTACCCTCCAATCGGAGCATGAAGGGGTGTTGCACGAGCGCGTCGCGATGACGCTCGATGACGCGCTCGATATCCAGCATCGTCAGCGGACCGTTCACCTTGATGTCGGGGGTTCGGGACAACACCATCAACAACCTCCATGAGCAACACCGCCTGACCGCGGTTGGCCAGAGCTTCGAGCCGCAAAGGGCATCATGGATTGTCTCGTCCCCCTTTCGCCTCGTCAAGGCGAGTTCTTTTCCGGAGCTCAAACTTTTTGACCAAATCACCACATTGGTGCGCAAGTGGCCTCCGTGCTCCTTCATCCTCCTTCCTCTTTCCCAGCGGCGCTCGGGCTGAGTTCACTGCCCCGTCGGCAGAGCGGATGCCGGAGACACGGTCGGTACGACGAGGGCCTGGCCGAAGGAGACGTTGAATCCGAACGGTGGAATCGGAACTCCGGTCGAATCGAGAGGCCGTTCGATCGGAACACCCAAGTCGACGCTGAAGACGGTGCGATCGAGCCACGGAAAGAGCGCGCGAAGGCCGACGCCGACCGACTGGTACGGCATGAACGAGTTGGCGCTATGAAATGCGTCGCCCGAGTCGAAGAACGCGACTCCGGCAAGTTGGCAGGACAAGATTTCGAGCGGGCGACTGCGAAACTCCACGTTGGAGACGAAGAAGTTCTGGTCCAGAAAGAAGTTCGTGGGATATCCCCGCAGCCGATCCCCGCCGCCGAGGTACGTCTTCGTTCTCAGGTAGTCCCGCCAGCGATAGAGGAACGTCGCGTCGAACACGATGCGACCGATCCGGCCAATCGAGGGCGAAACGAAGAACGCCGTCGGCTCGATGGCCGCATCGGAGATGCGGTTGGTCGGCGCGACTTCGAGCTCCGTTCGCGATTCGAATGCAACGCGGAAAAGCCCGTCGCGCACCGCCGCCGTGTACTGGACCGCTCCGTAGAACCCGAGCACGTCGCGGGTCGCCCCGAGCGCTCGAAAGCTCGGATAAACCCGGAGAACGACGTCGTGGCCCAGGCGATGGTCCTCCTGCAGTGCGAGTGTGTCGAAATCGATGACTCGAAGGTACCGCTCGGTGTGCGTGTGGTATTGAATCGAGGGTCCGACGCGGGTGTCGCTCACGGGGACGTACGCATTGACGAAGTCGGCGACCGTCTTCGGATTGGCGCCTGGGAAGTCGGCCCGGTACTCGAATCGATCGATGCCTGCGGCCAGCGTGAGGTCGTGTTTGACGTCCCAGCCGAACGAGCGGGTGAGCTCGTAGGTCGTGACGTATTGGCGCGCTTTCCACTGGAACGGGAGCGCCTGCCCGGTCGCCTGATCGACGAACGCCAGCTCTTGGGCATTGCTGAAGCGGCGCGCGATGAGGTCCTGCCACCCGGCGCTCGCGTCCCACGACCACTCCGTGCGTCCCGAGTAGAGCGGCTGTCCTGTGACGAGCGAGCCGAACGACCCCTCGGGAGCCCCGCTCCGGTGGTTGACCGTCACGTCGGCCGACGCCACGACGGCCACGCGCGACGAGCCGAGTCGCGGCGCGACGTAGCCCAGGCCAAACGTGTTCGTTTTGGGATCGTAGATGAAGTCGCCGCTCAGCGTCTGGTGGGTGCCGAGGAAGTTCTCCTCGGAGGGCTGCGCCTCGAAGAATTCGAGGCCGCCGCCGGTGAGTGCGATGTCCCAATTCAGGCGCAGGCTCCAGACGTCTTTGGTGATGACCACGACGCCGACGCGGCTCGGCGTGCTCCCCCTGGTTGCCACGACGAGAACCACCGATAGCTGGGGCAAGAGGCGTAGATTGCGCAACGTCTCGTCGGCGTGAATCTGCTCGTAGCGGTCCCCTTCGTGGAGAAGGAGCTCACGGCGGATGACCGACTCGCGCGACGTGACGTGGAGTTTGTTGACCCAGAGCGGCAGCGGATCGCGCTGTTCGATGACGTCGAGCGGAACGACGTCGACGTGCTCGATTGTCTTGCCCTCGGGCTCCGGGTCACGCTCCGCGTGCGTCACCGGCACGCCAGAACGGACGGGCGACCCCGGCGCGCCGAGCGACGCGAGCACTTGGTCGATCGTTTGGTCCTCGTACGTGGAGTGCACCCCTGCGCGCTCGGCGGGGGGCGGCGCCTGCTGCGCGCGCGCACACGCGGGCGGGAGGGCGGCGGACAAGCCCACAATCGCGGAGACGGCGTAGCGGAGTGCGGAAGTCGTCATCGCCGTGCCGTTTGGGGGTGAGCGCGCAGGGCTGCGAGGATTTCGCGAGCTGCCAGCCGGAATTATCACAAGATCAGCGGAAAAAGGCGGGGACTCGCCGCTCGACGGCGATCGGGGGTGCGGTATGCTTGAGCCCATGCATTTTGCGGGTATCGGTTCCTCGTCTGCGGCTCTTTTCGCCGTGCTTTCCATCACGGCGTGCGCCAAGAGCGGCGGTTCGGCGCCGTCGGGCGAGTCGTCCCCGGGCAGCGGATTCCCGGCCGCCACGAGCAGCGGGGGCGCCGGAGGCGGAACCGGAGGCGCGAGCGGAGGCCCCGGTGGCTCGAGCACCCCCGGCGGGTCCCAGGGCGGCGGGGGCATCGTCATCCTCGACGCAAACCCGCTCATGGGCGACGCGTGCCAGCACTTCGACGTCCAGTTTCTCCCTGAGATTCCGCTCGTCTTCGTCCTCGCCGACCAGTCGGGGAGCGAGTTCAACACGATAAAAGGCTCCGACGGGGGCAACACGGACGAATTCAACCCAATGCGCCAGGCGACGCTCGCCGTCGTGCAGAACCTTCAGAGCCAGGTGGCATTCGGCTTCGGCGCCTACACCGGGATAAACCCGAGCACCACGCCGGGCATGTGCCCGATCATGAAGCCGGTGCCGGTCACGCTCAACAATTATTCCGCCATCGCCGCGAACTACAATGCGATCACGCCGCCGATGTTCAAGGCCGAAACACCGGCCCAGTTGTCTCTGGAAATCGTGTCGCAGCTTCTCCTCCAGGCCGCGGCCACCCAGGCCGACGCCGGCGGCGCCCAGCCGGGCGGCAAGTACATTCTGTTCGTCACCGACAGCGAGACCGACTTCTGCGACGACGGCAATGCCGTATGCCCTGCAGATGCCGTCATTGCCGAAATCGAGAAGCTGTACGGCGAAGGGATTCAAACGCTGATTCTGGGAATCAATTCGACATTGACGAGCATCTCGGGCCCCGTGCTCCAGAGCTTCGCAAACGCCGGGGTGGGCATTCCGCCGCTCGCGCCGCCCAACGGCGCGGCGGGGCCGCCGCTGATGGCGTCGGACATCTACAACCAGTGTCAGGGCGTTCCCGGGTGGAAAACGCTCTTCACGGCGGCGGGGCTGACGACCGGGCAGGCGCTCGGGACGTACGCGGGGCCCGACGCGGCTGTGAACAACGCGACGGTCTACAGCCCCGACGTCGCCAACGTGGCGGACCTCACGACGAAGATCTCGGCGGCGCTCGCCACGGTCAAGAGCTGCGCGTTCGACCTCCAAGGCAAGATCAAAGTCGACCTCGCGAACGCCGGGAGGGGCGCAGTGAGCATCGACGGCAAGGCTGTTCCCTACGACCCGAACAACGGCTGGACCATGTCGAGCGCCACGGAGCTCGACTTCGTGGGAAGTGCCTGCCAGGAGTGGCGCGCGACGGGGATGAACGTGAGCTTCAACTTCCCCTGCGACATCATCATCCAAGTTGCGAAGTAGGGAGCGACTCGAACCGGCCGCTGGTCGCAAGCGGAAGACCTCAACCCGGGCCGGGGGGTGAGCTCTCCGCGTTCGTCGCCGGACTGTGACGTCTCCGCTCGCGAATGCGAAGAAGAGCGCATCGTCACGCTTCGATAACCGGCACTCCATAGAAGGCGAACGCCGTGTCGCGGGTGACGATCGCGAGGTGGTCCTCGAGCGCGTGGGCGACGAGGAGGCGATCGAACGGATCGCGATGATGCCAGGGCAGGCCCCGTACGCGGAGCGCACCGGAGAGCTGGAGGTCGGCGACTTCGAACCCCGTGCGGCGGAGCACGTCGGGCAGCCATCGCTCGGCCGGACTGGTGAGCTCGAGCTTTCCGAGGGACTGCTTGATGGCGATTTCCCAAGCTGTCACGACGCTCACGAGGACGTCGTTGGCCCCGTCCTCGATCGCGGCCCGCGACGCGGCGGTCAGGCGACCAGGATCGGTCGCGGCCCACAGGAGGACGTGGGTGTCGAGCAGAAGCTTCAAAGGAGCGCGCCGAGCGGCCCAGCGACGTCGGTAGGCAAGTCGTCGAAGTCGGCGTGTATCGTCGCTTGACCCTCGAAGAGGCCCAGCCGGCGACGCCGCACCGCGACCTTGTAGGGGACGAGCACGGCTACGGGTTCGCCGGCCCGCGCAATCACGACCCGCTCGCCCGCCTCGACTTCTTCGAGAAGGCGCGACAGGCCGGTCTTGGCTTCGTGGACGTTGACTTGGCGCATTGAACTAATGTTAGCTAACTTGCGGTTTGCGCGCCAACGGCATGCTGCCGCCCCTTCTCGGGAACGACACGGCTGCGTTGCCGCACGTCGCCAACTGGCTATCCTGCTCGCAATGAGCACGATCACGCCTGCGGCGAGCCACGGTGGAGGCGCAGTCCGCGGGAGCGGCCTCCCCGTTCTGATGAGAACGTAGGGACGCTCGCCTCAATACGGCATTCCGGGGATCGAACCGGGGACCGTGAAGAGTCCCTGGTTGCCGCTGCTGCCCTGGGTGGTGACGTAGAGCGTCTTGTGATCGTCGCCGCCGAACGCGACGTTCGTGACGATCGCCACGGTGCTCACACTGACGAGGGCGCCCAACTGCGCGCCCGCCGGGCTCAAGACGAGGATATTGCCAGTGCCGACGATCGCGCCGTAGATGTTTCCCGCGCAGTCGATCGCCATGCCGTCGACGTTCAGCGTCGCGTTGGGGGCCTGCGCGAACGGCGAACCGGGTCCGGTGCTTCCGTCGGGCATGACGGCATATTTTTGGATTCCGTTGATCGACGAGACATAAAGCGTCGTCTCGTCGAGCGACAGGGTCACGCCGTTCGGCTGGGACAGCGTGCCGTCCACCACCGAGAGCGTGCTCGTGCTCGGCGTATACCGGTAGACCCGGGTGGCCGTCTGCGGCGCGGGGCTGGGCGCCTGAAAATTCGGGTCCGTGAAGTAGATGGTACCGTCGCTTCGAATCGCGAGATCGTTGGGCGAATTGAAGCGCATTCCCATGTAGCTCGACACGATCGACGGAAGGGACCGCGTGCCGGCGGAGAGGTTGAATCGCGAGATGGACCCGTCTTCGTGAACCGCGCCGAAGAGCGTTCCGTCGTCGTCCACGGCGAGGCCGTTGGAGCCCGAATCGGCCACTTCGACGCTGACTTGCCCCGCGGACGTGACTTTGAGGATGCGCGAGGGAGGAGGATTGGGACTCCCCGGGTACTCCGACACGTAGAGGGCGTCACCGATCCAGACGGGGCCTTCGATCGACGTGAAGTTGTAGAGCGTGTTGTTGAAGGTGTCGCTCGGCGGCACACCCATCACTTTCGTGGCCGCTGCTCCCGCGGCAATCGGCGCTCCGAACGGTCCGGTGGGGCAAGTCCACCCGTATCTCGCGGCGCCGGTGAGATGTCCGCCGTCGGGATGGCCCGATGACCCGCCCGAGCTCGACCCGCCCGAGCTTCCCCCGGAAGTGGAGGCGTCGGGCCCGGACCCAGAACTCGAAGAGCTCCCCGCGCCGCTGCTGCTGCTACTGCTGCCGGCTCCGTCCCCAGTCCCACTGCTGCTGCTAGCACTGCTACTGATAGAGCCACTGCTGCTGCTGTTGCCACCGCTCCCGCTGCCGGTGCCGCTTCCGCTGCTGCTACCCGCCCCGGAGCCCGGGCCGCCCGGCTGTCCGGCTCCGCCGCTGGCGCACGAGGCGGCCAAGACACCCAGCGCTCCGGAAATGAGTGTGGTCGACCGAAGAAGACGAAGGTTGAGCGCCATGCTGAGCGCGGCGATGCTATCACGCGGCAGCCGGCATGCGCGCCCACGCGCCCCTCGAATTCATCCTCGTCGTTCTCTTCTGCGTGATGAGCGGGGATCTCGAATGCGGTCCCTCGCTCACGGCGCCGCAGCGCCAGGGGCAAGCACTCTACGCACGCATGTGCGTCGTCTGCCACGGCCGCGAAGGCGCCGGGTATGCCGCCGACGAAGCTCCGGCCCTCTCGCACTCGGATTTCCTCGCCACGGTCAGCGACGAATACCTGCGGAAGGCGATCACCGACGGGCGCCGCGACACGACGATGTCCGCTTGGTCCGCGGCACGCGGTGGCCCCCTGTCGACGGCCGACGTCGATGCGATCGTAGCGTTTTTCCGAAGCTGGCAGGACCTTCCTCCTCTGGCCCTCGACCCCCGTCCCCTCTCCGGCGATGTCGCGCGCGGGGGAGCGATTTTCTCGCGCGAGTGTGCGCGGTGCCACGGCGCTCGAGGAGTCGGCGGGCCCGCGGTCCACATCGGGAACCCGGAGCTCTTGGCGAGCGCGAGCGACGGCTTCCTCCGGTACGCCATCCTCCGCGGACGACGCGGTACCGGCATGCCGAGCTTCGAGCAGAAGCTGGGCGCGGCCGGCGTGGAGGACGTCATCGCTCAGTTGAGAGACTGGCAAGCGAGTTCCCCCATCGCGTCCAGCCGGCCGGCACCTCCCGGGAGGATTCCACTCGGGCCGACGCCCCTCCACCCGCACGGCCCCGAGCCGGTCGACTTCCATCCCTACCCGCAAATGACGTCCGTCGATGTGGTGAAAGCAGAGCTCGATCGCGGCGCCCGCCTTGGTCTGCTCGACGCGCGAGCCCCTTCCGACTACGTGAGCGGCCACATCGCGGGTGCGGTGAGCGTGCCGTTTTATGACCCAGACCCCTACTTTGCATCGCTCCCGAAAGACGCGTGGCTCGTCTGCTATTGCGCCTGCCCGCACGCCGAATCGGGCCAGCTGGCGAGCAAGCTCGCCAAGAACGGATTTACCGCGGTCACGGTCCTCGACGAAGGCTTCAACGTCTGGCGGGGAAAAAACTATCCGACGCGCGCCGGAGCGGCTCCATGAACCGCGAAGAAGACCACCCGCGCCCCGACCCGACCTGACCAACCCTCAAGACCAGGAGACAGCCGACGATGAGACGTTCTCGCGAGAGTAACGGCCGGATCGAGTCGTATCGCAACGGAGTTCGCGGCCTCGTCATGCTCGCGTGCGCGGCGCAGTCCGTCGCCTGCGTGGGAGACGCTCAGTTCACGACGCGATTCGCGTCCGACTACGTCCGCGATCATCACGTGGTGTCGGTGCTCGGCGTATACCGAGACGGGCGGATGAGCAGCGACGCGTGGGGGTCGATCGGTCCGAAGATCTCGGCTGCCCTCGGAGCGCAGAGTTGCAAGATCGCCTACGCCGAGCCGCTCGTTTCGACCAATGGTCCGCTGTGGTCCGCGATCGACGACTACGCGCGCGCGAACGGCCCCACCGACGACTTGCTCGCCCAGCTGGCTCCGGCGGCGAAGGGCGACCTCATCTTGGTCCTGACACTCGCCGGGACAGTGCCGTTGAAGGGGCGCGGGCCTCTGGCGGAGGAGGCGGCGGCGGCTTCCGGGCGAGGCCCGCCCAGACGCACGGGAGGCGGTGGACAGGGGGGTGGGGACCCGATGCGGGGCTCGCCGCGCCACAAGAAGGCCGAGACGAACGCACTCGACCTCTCGGCCTCGGTCTTTTCTGTAGCCGGTGGGCACTCGGTCGCCCTCGTGGCGATGCAGTACTCCGGGTTCAGCGCTGACGAGGCCGTCACGCTGTTTTCGTCGAGACTCGCCCAGGAGCTCCAGGGCTCGACCTGCGCCGGTTGGAGCTGGGACGTGCCGATCGATGCGTCACACATCCGACAAATGATCGATCCGTAACAAATGATCGACTAGCAAGGATAGTGCGCTAACGTGGTGTCGACCGGGGGGGACCACGAGTCGCGGAAGAGCCGATCCGCCCGGAGCAGAACCGGCCCCGACGAAACCAAACTGAAATAATTGGCCTCTCTCTATTCACACTTATTCCACATCACGGGCTGGCCGTACCCCGGCTGCGACCCTATACCTACCACCCGAGCTTCCCGCCGGTGTCGCGATCGGGACCAGGAAAAACACCATGACCGCACATCTCCCTCTGCCGTGGATGTTGGGTTCGTCCGACGATGCTCACGCCTCGCCCTCCGTCCGCGCCCAAACGGCAGTGGTGCGATCGCTCGCCGACGCGCTCGAGCAGCTGGCGCCGTCCAGCGACTCGGCCGTCTCCCTACGCCAACAGCTCGCCGAGGAGCTAGCCCGATTGGGCTATTGCATCCAGGAATCGGAATCCATGCCGGCGGCGATCCCCGGAGTGGGCAGGTAAGCGCTGGGGACTGAGGTCCGGAGCGGCCTGCCCTTCACGGCACGTCCGGCGGAGGGCTGGACTCGAGAGCGAGCACTTCACTCGGCTGGAGCACCCTCCCGTAGATTGTGACGTCGTCGACGTCTCCAACGAGGAAACGACCGCCGTTGGGTCCCGACCACGTGCCCACGTAGAGCGACGGCGCGCCCGGGAGAATCGCCGGAACTCCTTGCCTCGGCGGGCCCGCGAGCGTCCCGTCGACGTAGAGCGAAAGCGTGTGCGCCGTGTTGTCCACGACGGACACGAGGTGCATCCATTGATTGGGCACGATGCACGAGCAGCGCAGGATCGTGAGCGGGGGCTGAGGATCGCCTGGCACGCCGCCTTCTCGACTGTCCCAATAGGCGAAGTGTGCGGCGATGCCCGAGTCCCAAGGCTCCAGGTTGAACTGCCATCCACCGTCGTACAGGGTCTCGGTGCTGAGGAGCGTGCCGAATCCGTTGGGCGGGACGGCGAGGCGAACCCACGCCGACACGGTGAAATCGGGAGTCGCGTTCGGGAAATTGTCGACGGTCATGAAGTCGTTCCCGCTGAAGTGCAGGGCTCCCCCGAAGACCCCGCCTTCCAAGAGCCACATGCCCCCGCCGAGCGTGAGGATTCCGTCGCGCTTGTTGCCCGACGTGTCGTGGACGATGGTGCCGCCGTCCTCGTCCAATCGGTAGTGCGCCACGAGGCTATTCGTGAGCGGGTTCGGTGTGACGACAACCATCGGATCGGGACCACCGGTGGCTTCGAGAACCACTTTCCCGCAAGCGACGAGCGGCGGCACAGCGGCCAGGACGAGCAGGACGGTAGTTCGCTTCATAGCCAACCCACGATCGTGAGGCTGCCGAATAGGGACGGCTGGCTGATGCCCGGTCCTTCGACCTGCGATCCGTCCGGAACGGCGAAGCTCGTGACGATTTGTTCGAGCGTGAGCAGGGCCTGAGCCTCGAGATCGAGGTCGAAGCTATCGCTCAGACGAAATCGTAGGCCGACCCCCGCGTCGAGCGCGGCCGTCCAATGGCTCTTCGTGAACGCCGTGAAGCCGCGCGGGTTGATCCCGTTGACCGCCGCATTGAATGGGCCGCCGCCCAGCGAGATGACGGGCGCCAGAGCGGCGTCGGACCACGGAGTGGCGACGAGCTCGAAGAGGCCGAAGTTTTGGCTCACGGTCGCGCCGCTGTGCTGGGCCGCGGCGGAAGGCGGTGCGATGTTGGTGGTAGGCCCCAATCCGGCCGCCGTCGCGCGAAGCTGAAACGCGCGCCCCAAGAGCAAACGCACCCGGATCACCCCCAAGAGGGCCGGATCGATGCCGCCGAACCCGACCAACCCCGCCCCCCCCGCATCGAACCCCCACGTCGATTCTCGCTGAAGCTGGAGCTCGCCGGCCGCCCAGGTCGACGCTTTGCGTGCAGCCGCGACATCGACCGGCGGCGAAGCCTCCACGGCTGAACGCGGGCGCGACCGGATGAGAAGCTCCATCAGGCTCGCCCGCAATAGCTCCACCGCTCGGACCGAGAGGACTTGCGCCACCTGCGAAGCTTCTTGCGCCTCGATCTTCGTCCGGCGAATGACGGTCTTGTTGGTCAAGTGATCGATGACGCGGAGCTCGGCCGCCTGCTCGTCGGCGTCGACGACGAGTTCAATGCTGACCGAGTTGGTGTCTTCTCCCGCCGGCAAGCTAGGGACTTCTCCGGCGGCCGAATCCACGAAGGACACGTCGAACCCCTCGGCGGCAAGCTCCCCCTGCATCCGGTTCATCGCCTCTTTGGCAGACGCGGTAGACGAGTTGGTTCGCACGAGGAACACCCGGGGCGAGTTGGCGGCCCATGCATTCCCGGCACACGCCGCCCCGGCGAGCACCGCCAGAGCGACAACCAGGCCTCGAAAGGTCACAAACCAAGTGTTAGCGCATGTGCCGTCCGAGCGTACGTCCCGGATGGGAAGCGACGCACGTACGCCTCGGCGAGCGGCCGGGCCGCATCGTTTCCGTCGAGCTGCTGCACGAGAAGCATCTTCCGTCCCAACGCCTCCGACGCATACACGCCGTCGGGCGCTTCCATCAGATACGTCTCGAACCAGGACAGCGCGACTCGCTCGTCTTGCTGCGAATCGGCCAGCCTCCCGAGCGAGAACGCGGCCACGTGGGCGCGCTCGGACGCCGGAAATCGCCGGCGCACCGCCATGAACGCCCCGCGCGCCACCTCGTAACGGCGCGTGTAACGCGCCGCATCGGCAAGCGCGGCGAGATCGTCACTGCCGCTCGAAGAAAACGCCGTATCGAGCCCCATGTGGAGAGCGTCCTCCACGATCTCGCTGAACTTTCCATCGGCGAGCTCCGCCGCCCAGTGATGCTCGGGAGAGGCCACGACCGCAGGCGCAACCGTCCGGTGCCTTCCGGCCCGCTTGGGGGCGTGCACGTCGGCCGAATGTTCCGCGGTCGTCACCAGCTCGGGTTCGAGATCGCGATTCGACGCCTCCGCCGGCTCTTTCTTCACGTCCGCCTCGGGAGACCCCAGATCGCGAATGAGCACATCGCGCGCCCGCACCGTCAGCCACTGGCCCGCGCGAAGCCCGACCGGCTTGTCGAACACCGGCCCGCTCACGTTCACGGCTCCGTTTTCGAGCCGCACGTCGAGCCGCCCCTCCTCGGCCGACCACGAGATCCCAAACGCCGTTCCCGTCACATTCACGACGAAGGGCCCCGCGTCGAAGCTCCAGTGGGTCGCGACCGCGTGCGTGATGTAGGCGTGCGCGTGACCCTCGTCGAGCGTCACTTGCGCGCCGTGCTCGTCCACCGAGCGAACGTGAAGCCGCGAGGCCTCCGCGAGCGCCACTTCGCTTCCGTCGGAGAAGCGCAGCACCGGCCGGCTCGCAGCACCAGCCTCGACGGAACCCCCGGCGCGTAGATCCCCGCCTTCGACTCGGAACGAGAGCGGCTCCGCGTGCCCGTGATGGCGCGCGGCAAAGACGCCGACGACGGCCGCGCAAGACCCCGCGGCGACCACCATGAACGTGGACCGGCGGCGCGCACGACTCCGGCGGCGGTCGTCCATCTTCAGCCGGACGGCGTTCAAAATCGCCTCCCGCTGCCGGTCGGACATGTGCCCCAAATGCTGCCGAGCGAGCTCCGCGACACCGGCGGCGCGCGGGCTCAATCCTTCGGCCACGGCCTCAGGATGCGTCATTTTCCCCTCGGCTGTCGTTATCATAAGACCTCTTGCTATAAGGAGCGAGACTCGGATCTCGATCCATCTCCTGCGAGACGATTCGCGTGGCGTTGCTCAAGCGGCGCTTGACCGTGGCAAGGGACAGGCCAAGCGCGTCGGCGACTTCATCGAGCGTGAGATGTTCGATATGACGCAGCACGAACGCCGTACGCTCCTGAACATTCAAGCGATCGAGAATGACGTAGAGGCGCCTTACGGCCTGTCGGGACTCGGCGTCGAGCGCATCGACCGCCGGCTCCGGCAGGCGGTCGAAGGAAGAAGTTTGAAAAACCCGCCGAACGCGCCTTCGTCGGAGCTCCCACTTCAAAGTGCGAATCGCGATGGAGAAGATGAAGCTTCGAAGGGCCTGGCGATTGCGGAGGCCGCGGACCTTCGAAAAAAGTTGGAGGAAGACTTCCTGCGTCAGATCGTCCGCCCCTCCGGACGCTCCGAGCGCCCGCTGAAGGAACCGAAAGACCATCGCCGAGTGCTTGTCGTACGTGGCGGTCGCTGCCCAAAGTTCGCCGGCGATGAGGGCGTCGGCCAGTTCCTCGTCCTCCGGGTGGGTGTCGGAGGGACGAGGAGCGATACGCAGCTGCGTGGTTTTGCGGAGGGCAGACATCGTTTGAGCTACACCCCTACAGTGATTTTGGGGTCAAATTCGGCTCAAGTTGGGGGAACGTCAGCACGACCAGGCTTAGCACGAACGATGGCGCAGGCGACCCTCCGGCGGCGGCCGGCGCGATGATTTTACGGATTTTTCCAAGGTAGTTCAGTCGGCGCCGGGAACGTAATCGAACCAGTCGAAGTCGGCTGGAACCGTGCTGAGGCTGCCGTTTCCGGTCGCGTAGAGCCCGATTCTCGTGCCGGTGAAATAAGACCGCCCGGACGCCCCAACGGTCTCGGCGGAAAGCGGACGTGTAGCCAGGGAGCCAAGGGGCTGGAGGCCGCCAGGGGGGCCGACGAAAAAGCGGTACGTCTCGGCGCTGGCCCGAACCTCGAGGGTGAGACGGCCTTCTTTCATCGAGCGCCGGCGAACGACGCGCGAACGGCCCCCGACCCGCTGGCGCAGCACCGCCTCGAGACCGAATTTCCCGAGGCAGATCGCCAGGTCATAGCGGAAGTCTTCGTTCGAACGCACGGTCAAGCCCGCTTCCTCGTTCGGGCGGCGCGGAGAGAATTCGACCGCTGCGCTGCAACGGACGGCGAAATGCTGCTGACTCCGCACGACCAGGGCCGGCGAGTCGACCTGGTCCAGGGTGACGCTCGACCCCAGCAGACGCAGGTGCCCCGGTCGCTCGCTCAGAGACCAATCGCGCCGGTACGGATTGCGAACAAAATTCCACTCCGGCGCGAGATCTCGCCCATCGAAGTCGTCGCGCGTTGGGGCGCGCGGGAGGCGGGTCCGCGCGAGGGCGGGACCGGTCGCCTCGACTTCGATTCGACCCCCCTCGCCGATGAGCGGCCACCCATCCCGGGTCCAAGTCACGGGCGCCAGGAACGTTTCCCTCCCGAGATGGTGATGCCGGCCGCCCCGCGGACGGATGCCGAGCAAGACCGCCCACCAAGTCCCGTCGGCCAGCTCGACCAAATCGGCGTGTCCGGTGGCCTGAACGGGATCGTTTCGATGGAGTCGGTGCGACACGATCGGATTGCCGGGATACGGCTCGAACGGTCCGAAAGGCTGGGAACTGCGCGCGACGACTTCGCAATGATCGTATCCGGTGCCGCCCTCCGCGGCCATTAAGTAATAGGTCGTCCCCACTTTGTAGAGATGGGCGCCCTCGGGCCAGATCCCGCCGGTTCCCGACCAGATCGGCCGGAGCCCGCCGTCGATCTTCCCCGTCTCGACGTCGATTTTCCCCTGGTAGACCAGCGGATGGTCGAAGTCGGGGCCCTTGCCGTCGCGCGTGTAATACACCGATTCGCCGTCGAAGAGCAGCGACGGGTCGATGCCGTCGTCGTCTATCCAGATGGGGTCCGACCACGGCCCCTCGGGCCGCTTGGCCGTCACTAGGAAGTGCCCGCCGCCGCCGACATTGGTGGTGACGACGTAGAAGCGGCCTCGCGCGTGGCGCAGGGTGGGCGCGTAGATGCCGCCCGAGCTTCGCATCCCGCGGAGATCGAGCTGGCTCGCCCGCGTGAGCACGTGCCCCAACTGCCGCCAGTGGACGAGATCGCGGCTATGGAAGATCGGGACTCCGGGGAAGTATTCGAAGCTGCTCGTAATCAGATAGAAGTCGTCGCGGACGCGGCAAATGCTCGGGTCGGGGTGAAATCCGGCGATTACCGGGTTTCGGAAGGGGCGCTTCCTCTGGACAGTGTGGGGCCTTTGTCTCATCACGTTTCCTCCCCATCCTAGATGGGGGAGTCCGGCGAAACCCCTGAAGAAACGAACCGTCCGGCCGTTCTCCTGCGTAGAAGCGTGGAAATCGAGAGCGCGCCCCCAGCCGACCGTCGCCGGCGCATCCTCATCGTCGACGACGATGAGGGCCGGCGCGAGCTCTTCGCCAAGGTGCTCGGCCACGAGGGCTACGAAATCGACGTTTTGCCCGACGGTTCGGCGCTGGTCGCCCAGGTCCGCGCTCGGCCGCCCGATCTGGTGCTCCTCGACGTCATGCTGCCCGAGGTCAACGGCTTC
>Ga0265318_10000659_pt1 | contig 23565 bp, 21 predicted proteins | sample 4821metaG_FD_192431 | JGI IMG/M metagenome (GOLD analysis project Ga0265318, IMG submission 192431) | Rhizosphere microbial communities from Carex aquatilis grown in University of Washington, Seatle, WA, United States - 4-8-21 metaG | ecosystem: Host-associated > Plants > Roots > Rhizosphere >... | reverse complement strand
CCCACCCGAAAAATGCTTCGCATTTTTCGACCTCCCCACAAGGGGGAGGTGAAACAGGCGCGCATCGTCTCAATCCTCGTAATGCTCCGCCACCAGCCGGTCGAGCAGGCGCACGCCGAAGCCGACGCCCCAGCTCGGCACCAGGGCTTTCTGCTCGCCGTCCTGCCAGGCCATGCCGGCGATATCGAGATGCGCCCACGCCTGGCCCTTGTCGATAAAGCGCTGGAGGAACTGCGCCGCGGCGATCGAGCCGGCATAGGTCGAGCCGGTGATGTTCTTCATGTCGGCGATCTTGGAGCGGATCATCTTGTCGTAGCCGGGGCCGAGCGGCAGGCGCCACACCGGCTCGCCGACGGCGCGGCCCGCCTCGTGCAGGCGCTTGGAGAGCTTGTCGTCGTTGGAGAACAGGCCTGCATGCTCGCTGCCCAGCGCTACCATGATCGCGCCGGTCAGGGTCGCCAGGTCGATGACGAATTTCGGCTTGAAATTGCGCTGGGTGTAGGTGAGCGCGTCGGCCAGCACCAGCCGCCCCTCGGCATCGGTGTTGAGCACCTCGATCGTCTGGCCCGACATCGATTTGACGACGTCGTCGGGGCGTTGCGCCGTGCCGCTCGGCATGTTCTCGACCAGGCCGATGACGCCGACCGCGTTGACGCGCGCCTTGCGCCGGGCGAGCGCCTGCATCGCGCCGATGACGGCAGCGCCGCCGCCCATGTCGCCCTTCATGCCGATCATGCCCGCGCCCGGCTTGAGCGAGAGGCCGCCGGAATCGAAGCACACGCCCTTGCCGACGAAAGCGACCGGAGCGTCCGATTTCTTGCGCGAACCGTTCCAGCGCATCACCACGAGCTGGCTGTCGCGCTCGCTGCCCTGGCCGACGCCGAGCAGCGCGCCCATGCCGAGCTTCTTCATCTCGGCCTCGCCCAGCACCTCGACCTTGACGCCGAGCTTGGAGAGCTGCTTGGCGCGGTTCGCGAACTCGACGGGCGACAGCACGTTCGGCGGCTCGTTGACGAGATCGCGCGCCAGGAACATGCCGTCCGCGACGGCTTCGAGCGCGGGCCACGCCTTGCGCGCGCCCGCCGCGTCGGACGTGGCTATGACGACCGACTTCAACTTGAACTCGTGATCGTCGAGATCCTTCGTGCGGTAGTGATTGAAGGTATAGCTCTTGAGCCGCGCGCCCATCGCGACATGCGCCGCGAGCGGACCGGCTTTGAGCTTGCCGCCTTTGGGCGCATCGATCTCCAGCGTGACGGATGTTTCACCGGCCTTCGACATCGCGCCGACGGCGCCGGCGGCGGCGTTCTCGACCGCGTTGCCGTCGAGCTCGCCCGGCTTGCCCAGGCCGAGCACGACGACGCGCGAGGCTTTCGCGCCCTCGGGCGCCAGCACTTCCAGCATCTGTCCGGGCTTGCCCTTGAAGCGGCTGAACTTGAGCGCGCGGGAGATGGCGCCGGAGCACACCTGGTCCGCCTTCTGGGCGGCGGGCAGCAGCGCGGGCCCCTCCACGGCTCCGACCACCCAGGCGCCTGCGTTGACCGGCTGCGGCGCGGCAAAGGACAATTGCATAATCGATCTCCCGACTAGTATGTTGATTTTATTTGCTGAACCTGGGCTCAGGCAGCAAGGTTCCGTGGTGCTAGTCTAGGACGAATCGTGAAAGGGGCAAAGGCGGCATGGCCAGGCTCATAATGCCGCGACTGTCGCTATATGTCCTGGTCCAACTGATCGGGCCGACCGCGCTGTTCGCGCTCCTGATGACGATCGTGGTGTGGCTGACGCAGTCGCTGCGCCTGCTCGACCTCGTCATCAACCGCGGCCAGTCGGCGTCGACCTTCGTCTACCTCTCGCTCCTGGTCCTGCCGAGCCTGCTCGTCATCATCCTGCCCATCGCCTATTTCGCCGGCACGCTCTATGCGCTGACCAAGCTCAACACCGACAGCGAGCTGGTGGTGATGGCGTCGGCCGGCTACAGCCGCGCCCAGCTCACCGCGCCGGTCATGATATCGGCCGTGATCATCATGGCTTTCACCTATCTCTGCGGCCTCTATCTGATGCCGGCGGGCCAGCGCGCGATGAAGGACAAGGTGCTCGACATCCGCGCCGACGTCGGCGCCGCCCTCCTCGACGAGGGCGAGTTCAACACGCCGGCGCAGGGGCTGACCGTCTTCATCCGCTCGCTCAGCTCGACGGGCCACATCCGCGGCGTGATGGTCTATGACAGCCGCAACAAGACGCACGCGGTCGCCTATCTCGCCGAGAGCGGGCAGCTCGCCCAGACGCCGGCCGGCGCGCGCCTCATCATGTATGACGGCACCATCGAGCAGACGGGACAGAACGGCGCCGAGCTTTCGGTGCTCAAGTTCAAGAGCTACGTCTTCGACCTCGACCAGTTCACCAGCCAGCAGCGCACCGTCGAGCGCGCCACCAGCGAGCGGTTCCTGGGCGAGCTGTTCTGGCCGGATTCCTCCATCAAGGGGGCAACGCGCGCCGCCTATTTCGCGGAAGGCCACAACCGGCTGGCCCAGCCGCTCTATTGCATCGCCTTCGGGCTGATCGCGCTGGCCGTCATCACGCGCGGCCGGCGCGCGCGCGGCGCCCAGGCGTTGCGCGTGACCACAGCGGCGATGGCGGCCGCCGGATTGCGCATCGCGGGCTACGGCATCCAAGGCCTGGCGACGCATCACCCGACGCTGTCCACGCTTTTCTATTTCATTCCGTTCTTCGGGACTGCCGTCGCCATCGCGCTGATGATGGGCTTCGACGTGCGGCAGATGTTCCGCGCGCAGCGGCCGGCGGAGTCCGCCGCATGAGCTGGTCGTGGACGCTCTACCGCTATCTCGCGATCCAGTTCCTGATCGGCGTCGGCGTCGTCTACGGCGCATTCCTGATGATCGCGTTCTCCATCGACATCGTCGACATCATCAACCGTACCGCGGGCCGCAACATCACCACCAGCGTCGTCATCGGCATGGGCCTGCTCCAGCTTCCCGATCTCGGCCAGAAGCTGCTGCCCTTCTCGGTCCTGCTCGGCGGCGTCTTCGCTTTCGCGAGGCTTTCGCGCAACCAGGAGCTGGTCGCGACGCGCGCCGCGGGGCTTTCGGCCTGGGATTTCCTCGCGCCGCCGCTGGTCGTGGCCGTCCTGATCGGCTGCTTCGCGGTGCTCGTCTTCACGCCGATCTCCTCGCAGATGCTGGGCCAGTTCGCGGCGCTGGAGGCCAAGTACATCCGCGGCGAGGAATCCCAGCTCGCCGTCTCGATCAACGGGCTGTGGCTCAGGCAGGGCGACACGCGGCACCAATCCGTCATCCACGCGCTGCGCGTCGCCGACCAGGGCGTGCGGCTGGAGGACGTGACCGTCTTCCTCTACGGCGCGGACGACCATTTCCTCGGGCGCATCGATGCCAACGGCGCCGAGCTCAAGTCGGGCGCATGGCTCCTGCGCGACGCCAATGTCAGCGGCATCGAAGGCGCGGTGACGCACTACGACCAGTACCGCCTGCCCACCACCATGACGCCGACGCAGATCCAGGAGAGCTTCGCCTCGCCGGACACGCTCTCGTTCTGGGCGCTGCCGGGCTTCATCCGCACCGCGCAGAACGCAGGCTTCGCCGCGACGCGCTACGAGCTCTATTTCTACACGCTGCTCGCCATGCCGGCGCTGTTCGCGGCGATGGTGTTCATGGCGGCGAGCTTCTCGCTGCGCCTGCAGCGCGGCGGCGGGGTGGGGCGCATGGTGCTGATCAGCGCGCTCTCCGGCTTCGGCATCTATTTCTTCAGCGATCTCACCCGCGCGCTCGGCCAATCCGGAATCCTTCCGATCCTGCTGGCGGCGACGGCGCCCGCGCTCGCCTCGATCCTCATCGGCATGACGCTGGTCTTCCACCAGGAGGACGGATGAGACGCGCGCTGCCCCTCGCCGCCGCGCTCGCGCTCGCCTGCGCGCCGGCGCACGCCGCCACGGCGCCCAAGAAGCCTGCCAGCGACGTGCTGCTCCAGGCCGACGAGATCGATTACGATTCCGACAACCACATCGTCACCGCGCACGGCCATGTCGAGGTCGACCGCGACGGCCGCATATTGACCAGCGACAGGCTCGTCTACGACCAGAACGCCGACGTGCTCACCGCGACCGGGCACGTGACCTTGATGGATGCCAAGGGCAATGTCTCGTTCTCGCAGCGGGCCGTGCTCACCGACAAGATGCGCGACGGCGTGCTCGACGGCTTCCAGGCGCTGATCGGCAAGACCGGCCGCCTCGCCGCCACCAAGGCGCACCGCGACGAGGACCGCTTCACCACCGCGATCCGCGCCGCCTACACGCCGTGCAAGATCTGCAACAAGCCGGGGCAGACGACGCCGCTGTGGCAGGTCAAGGCCTATCGCGTCGTCCACGACCAGCTCAAGCACCGTATCAAGTTCCACGACGCCACCATCGAGGCGTTCGGAGTGCCGATCGCCTACACGCCCTATCTCTCGCAGCCCGACCCGACGGTGCGCTACAGCTCGGGCATCCTGATGCCCGACGTCGGCTCGTCGACGACCATCGGCTATTTCCTGCGCCTGCCGATCTACATCTCGATGTCGCCGTCGCAGGACGCCACCATCGCGCCGCTGATCACCAGCCATGGCGGCGACGTGCTCGAGGGCGAATACCGCGAGCGCTGGATGAACGGCGGCATGTGGCTGCAGGGCTCGGCCGGCTACAATCCGAACGGCGGCATCTCGCTCAACCAGGGCCAGATCTACTCGGACCTGTTCGGCTCGGGCCGCACGCCCATCGACAACGTCTGGTCCACGGGCTTCGACGTGCAGGTTTCCTCCGACCAGACCTTCCTGCAGCGCTACGACATCTCGTTCCTCGACCGTCTCACGACCGATCTTTTCCTGCAGGGCGAGAGCGGCCGCTCGCGCTTCGCGATCAGCGGCTATTTCTTCCAAGGCCTGCGCCCGACCGACGACAACCGCACCTTCCCCGTGCCGCTGCCGCTGATCCAGTACACCTATATCCCCGAGGACCGCATCCTCGACGGCCAGTTCCGCTTCGATCTTTCGAGCGTGGCGTTGACGCGCAACGTGGGCACCGACGACCAGCGCGTGAGCGCGGAGATGCGCTGGCGCAAACCCTGGATCGCCGGCAACGGCATGCTTGTGACGCTGGAGGCCGACGCGCGCGGCGACGTCTATCACATCGACAACGAGACGCCGCTGCCGCCGAGCGGACACTATGTCGAGCGCGGCCTTCCCTACGTCGCGCTCGACTGGCGCTGGCCGTTCGTGTCGAACGCGCCGAGCGGCAATTCCTACGTGATCGAGCCCATCGCGCAGGCCTTCTGGGCGCCCTATGGCGGCAACCCGAAGAACCTGCCGAACGAGGACAGCGGCTCCTTCGAACTGGACGAGAACAACCTCTTCGACTTCGACAGCCTGCCCGGCCAGGACCTCGTCGAGGACGGCCCGCATTTCACCGGCGGCCTGCGCGCCGACGCGATCTTCCCCTTCGCCCATGTCGAGGAGCTCATCGGCGAGAGCTTCCGGCTGAAGCCCGATCCGATCTTCGCCGCCGATTCGGGATTGGCGGGCAAGAACTCCGACATCGTCGAGCGCTTCAGCGTCAAGTTCGAGCCCTATCTCGAGCTCACGCACCGCCTGGATTTCGACCCCGACAGCGGCACGGTGGAGCGCAACGAGGCCTACATCACCGGCACCTACGGCCGTTCCTCGGCGCAGGTCTCCTACGTCCAGCTCGCGCCGTCGGCAGTGACCCTGGGGCTGGGCTCGCGCGAGGAAATCAACAGCCAGTTCGACCTGAACCTGTTCAAGTACTGGCAGGCCTTCGCCGCCATCCAGCGCGACCTGATCGCGGGCCAGATGATCAACACCGAATACGGGCTCGGCTACGAGGACGAGTGCATCGCCATCGCCCTCGCCTACCGCCGCAAATACACCAGCCAGCCGGGCCTGCCGCCCTCGACCGCGGTGATCCTGCATGTCGGCCTGAAGACCGGGGACCAGGAGGTGAAGCCTTTCAGCCTGTTCCACCAGGACATTTTCACCTACAACCGCCCTTGATGACGTCCCCGTAATGCCGTCAACCAAGCCGCGCCTTCGTCCTTGAACGGGAAGGCAAATTGCGTATTGTGCGCCGCTGGTTAGGGGCAGTCCGCGCGGGGGCGGGGTGATGCCGGGAAAGTCCTCGTGAGAACACTGCCGAACGGCCGATTCCTTCTTGCCTTCGCCGTCCTGGCCCTGTCGGGCCTGGGCTTGGCCGCGTCCGGGGCATCGGCCAAGCCGCGCCCCGCCAAGCAGCCCACCCAGGCCGAGGCGGCCGGGGCCGCAGCACCCGCTCCGCCGAAACCGTCCGACTATTCCGACTCGGACATAGACGAGAACGGCGTCGTCGCCGTCATCAACGACCAGATCGTGTCCGAATACGACCTGCGCCAGCGCCTGGCGCTGGTCTTGTCCACCTCCGGCATGGCGCCGACGGCGGACAACAAGAAGAAGATGCGCCCGCAGGTGCTCGAGACACTCAAGACCGAGAAGCTCGAGCTCGAGGAAGCCCAGCGCAAGAACATCACCGTCTCGCCGCCCGAGGTCGACAAGGAGATCGAGGGCATCCTCAAGGACAACAGCCTGACGACGGACCAGCTCAAAGGCGTGCTGGCGCGCTCGGGCGTGGCGATGGAGACGTTGCGCGGGCAGATCGCCGTTCAGCTCGCCTGGCAGAAGGCCATCGAGGACGAATACGGCGACCGCATCAACATCACCGACCAGGACGTCACCGACGAGATGGCGCGCGTGATGGAAGGCAAGGACAAGGCCCATTATCTGGCCGCCGAGATCTTCCTGCCCGTCGACTCGCCGGAGCAGGACGCGACCGTGCTCAAGAGCGCCAACGACCTGATCGCCCAGATGCAGAACGGCGCGCCCTTTCCCACCATCGCGCGCCAATTCAGCCAGAGCCCGACGGCCGCCGGCGGCGGCGATCTGGGCTGGATCGTCGACGGCCAGCTCTCGGGCGACCTCAACGACGCGATCAGCAAGCTTAGCGTCGGCGGCGTCTCGCCGCCGGTCCGCGCGGCGGGCGGCTATTACATCCTGGCGCTGCGCGACAAGCAGCTGGGTGCCAACGCGGTCGTGCCCGAGCCGGTGAAGGTGGCGCCGCAGAAGCCGGGCTATCTTCCCATCGTGCGCATCCTTTTGCCCCTGCCGCCGAAGGCTCCCAAGGAATATGTGCAGAGGGTCTTCGCCATGGCGGGCGATATGCGCGCCCATATCCAGACCTGCGCGCAGGCGCAGAAGATGGTGTCGATGGCCAGCAAGGCCATCGTGTTCCAGAACCTGGGCGAGATGAAGCTCTCCGATCTGAGCGGGCAGATCCAGGCCGAGCTCGCAAAGACCGAGCCCGGCGAGCCGACCGAACCCTTCATGTCGGCGGTCGGCATCGAGGTTTTCGCGCGTTGCGACGCGGCCGCGCCCAAAGCATTGAACAAATGGCCGACCCCCACGCGCGACCAGGTGGAGCGCCAGCTGTTCCAGCAGCAGATCTCCATGCTCGCCAGGCGCTACATCCGCGACCTGCGGCGCGAAGCCAATGTCGAAACCCGTTGAGGCGGCTGGCGGCGCTCCCATCCTCCTGACCATGGGCGAGCCGGCCGGGATCGGGCCGGAGATCGCCATCGCCGCTTACAAGGCACTGCAAGGCCGCGTCGGCGCGCGCGCGTTGCGCATCGTGGGCGACGCGAAGCTCTTCCCTGGCATTCCCGATGCGATCGCGACGGCGGCGGGCGTGGAGCGCGTACCGGGCAAGCCCGATCCGAAGAACGCCGCCGCCGTCGTCGAATCCATCGAGACGGCCGTGCGCATGTGCATGACGGGCGAAGCGGCTGCCGTCGTGACCGCGCCGATCAACAAGGCCGTGCTGATGCGATCGGGCTTCGGCTTTCCGGGCCATACCGAGTTCCTGGCCCATCTCACAGGCAGCCCGCGCGCGGTGATGATGCTGGCGAGCGAGACGCTGCGCGTCGTGCCGCTGACGATCCATATGCCGCTGTCCGAAGTGCCGCGCGCGGTCACGACCGAGGCGATCGTCGCCCAAGGCGCGATCATCCTCGAAGCGCTCGAGCGCGACTTCGCCATTGCGCGGCCGAGGCTCGCGGTCGCGGGCCTCAACCCGCATCCGGGCGAGTTCGGCGATGAAGACATGCGCATCATCGCGCCCGCGGTCGAGGCGCTGACGGTGCGCGGCCACGACGTGCGCGGGCCGCTTCCCGCCGACACCCTGTTCCACGAGGAAGCGCGCAAGACCTACGACGCGGCGCTGTGCATGTATCACGACCAGGCGCTGATCCCGATCAAGACGCTGTCGTTCTGGGACGGCGTCAACGTCACGCTCGGCCTTCCCATCGTGCGCACATCGCCCGATCACGGCACCGCCTTCGACATCGCCGGCACCGGCAAAGCCGACCCGCGCAGCATGATCGCCGCCATCAGGCTGGCGGCAAAGATCGCCGATGCCAGACGGCGCTGATCCGCTGCCGCCGCTGCGCGAGGTGATCGCGGCGCACGGTCTGGCCGCGAAGAGATCGCTCGGCCAGAACTTCCTCCTCGACCTCAACCTCACGCGCCGCATCGCGCGCGCCGCGGGGCCGCTGGACGGCACGACGGTCTACGAAGTCGGCCCCGGCCCCGGCGGCCTCACCCGCGCGCTGCTGGCGGAAGGCGCTGAGCGTGTCGTGGCGGTGGAGCGCGACGCGCGCTGCCTGCCCGCGCTCGCCGAGATCGCGGATGCGTTTCCCGGACGGCTGGAGGTGATCGAAGCCGACGCGCTCGCGCTCGACGAGGCGGCGCTGTTCAAGGCAGTGCCTGTGCGCGTCGCGGCGAACCTGCCCTACAATGTCGGCACCGCGCTCCTGGTGAAATGGCTGACGGCGGAGACGTTCTTCTGGCGGAGCCTGACGCTGATGTTCCAGCGCGAGGTCGCCGAGCGCATCGTGGCCGCGCCGGGGAGCAAAGCCTATGGCCGCCTGTCGGTGCTCGCGCAGTGGCGCACGCGCGCGAAGATCCTGTTCGACGTGAGCCCTCGCGCCTTCACGCCGCCGCCGAAGGTGACGTCGGCGATCCTGCGCGTGGAGCCGCTGGCCGAGCCCGTCGCGCCTGCGCGCCTCGCCGACCTCGAACGCGTGACCGAGGCCGCCTTCGGCCAGCGCCGCAAGATGCTGCGCCAGAGCCTCAAACCGCTGCTGCCGGAAGACGCGATCCTGGCCGCCGGCATCGATCCGACAAGACGCGCGGAAACGCTGTCGGTCAGCGAATTCGCGGCGCTGGCGCGCGCCACCGCTCTACTGTCATCCCCGGCCGAGCGCCGCAACGCGGCGCGAGGGTGAAGGGGACCCAGGTGGAAAGAGTGCGCTCAATCTATCCACCTGGGTCCCCTTCCCTCACATCGACGCTATCGCGTCGATGCTCGCCGGGGATGACAAGTGGAGCTACTGACGGATGGCCGTGAGCTTCTGGGTGCTGCCCCGCAGCTTGTCGACGAACGTCAGCGCCATCGTCTTGCCGTCGCTCGTCGTCATGGTGTTGGTCGAGACGACCTTTCCGTCGCGCATATCGGTCTCCACGATCGTGTCCGCGCCGAAACGCGCCACCGATACCGTGGTGATCCCGGGATCGCCCTTGTAGGGCACCGCAGGTCCGCCCAGCGTCGCGGTGTAGGATTGTCCGGTCGGCTGGGAGAACGAAACGCCGTCGCCGTCCGTCTTGAGCGTGAAGACGATCGCGCTGTCGGAGAAGCCTTCGTATTTCGTCGTTCGCCACGTGCCCGAAACGGCATGGGCGCCGGCCGGCGCGTCTTCCGTCCGCGCCTGATGGAAGGTCCCGCGCGCCGGCAGGCCGTTGACGGCGCTGGTGTCGATCATCACGGTCGTCATGTTCTTGAGGTCGGCGGACACGCTCATCGTGTAGACCCATTGGGTCTTCCCGGCTTTGGTCTGCGTCTCCACGACGGTGTGCGCATCGACGACCTTGATCGCCACGCTGTCGACATACGGATTGCCCGAGATCGCGTGGGGGGCGCCGTCCGCCGGGATCGTGAAAGGCGGTGCGCAGCTGCGGCAGGAATACTTGCCGCTCAGGAGCAGGTAGACATTCGGCTTGCTCGGCGGCGCCACGTTGGCGACATCGATCTTCCAGGTCCCATCGAACGGACCGGCGGCCAGAACCTGCACCGGTACCGCGGCGATAAGCGCGGCGAGCAGAATGGCTTTCATGGCGGCGTATCCTCCCGGGTAGGGAGGCATTCTCTAGCACATGCGTGCCGCGCGTCACACCTTCTCCGGCCGCTGCAGCACCGCGTTGAACACGACCGGTGGCAGACGATAGTCATCGGACGAATAAGCCGAGCGAAGCGCCGCAAAATGCGCGTCGGGATCGCGCGTCAGCCCGGCGAGCCCATCGAAGCGCACAAAATCGGCGTTCCGGCCGGGCTGGGGCATCGCACCCCACACGTCCCAAGGCAGCATCACCACGTCGTTGAGGGCTGCGAGGTCGCGCACGATGTTGCCGGCGATGAACCACCATCCGCTCATGTCGAGAACCCCGAACGCATCGGGATCGGCTTTGTGCTCGCGGCACATCACCCATGCATCGCCCGCAACGAGGAATTGGTCGCGGGGCACGTCGAGCGGGTCGAAATCGATGCGGAACAGCTTGCGCTGTACGTCGTCCATCTGCGGGTCGACCATCACCCAGCGCGCGCCGCTCCAATACTCCGCGACCCAATGGTCGAGATATCTGCCCTTCTCGAAATAGGCACCGAAACCGCAGCGCGCCCGCGCCGGGATCTTCTTGTGCCGCAGCATCGCGACCAGCAGCAGCGAGAAATGCCGGCACACGCCGATCGCGCGCTTCGCCGGCGGCCGCGCGACCGAGAGCGCCGCGCCGTCATGCTCCAGCACGCAGGCCAGGATATCGTCGACGCCGCGCAGATGCGCCTCGGCGATGCGCTCGGGCGCGATCGGCGCGCCATAGGCGGGGCCGATATGCTGGTGCAGCAGCAAGCCGGGCACGATGCGGGCCAGCGAGGCCACGTCGTCCGGCAGCGCGTCGAACAGCGCGGCGTGGCGGCCGGCGACCGGCCTGCGATAGAATGCCAAAATCTCGTCCATCTTCGCTTCCTTGACGGCAACAACCTGTCGCAGTTGAGAGCCTAGAAGCGCCATGCCACACTGACAATCAGTCAGAACAAGGAGACGCTCATGCTCAGCCAGGCCGTGGTCGAATTCGGCGCGCCGCTCAAGGAAATCGAGACGCCGACACCGGAGCCCAAGGGCACCGAGGTCCTGCTCAAAGTCCACAATGCGGGCGTCTGCCACAGCGACGTGCACATCCATGACGGCTATTTCGACCTCGGCGGCGGCAACAAGCTGCCGATGGCGAACATCCAGCTCCCCCACACGCTCGGCCACGAGATCGAGGGCGAAGTCGTCGCGGTCGGTCCGGAGGTGAAGGACATCAAGATCGGCGCGCGCTATGCCGCGTTCCCCTGGATCGGCTGCGGCAAGTGCCCGTCCTGCCTGCGCGGCGAGGAGAACATCTGCGTCGGCGGCCCGCGCCAGCTCGGCTGCAACAACGGCTGCCCCGGCGGCTATGCGACGCATGTGATGGTGCCGCATCCGAAATATCTCATCGACTACGGCAAGACCGATCCCGCGCTCGGCGCCGCCTATATGTGCTCGGGCGTCACGGCCTATGCGGCGATGAAGAAGGTCGGCAAGCTCGGCGAGAAGGACCAGGTGCTGGTGCTCGGCTGCGGCGGCGTCGGCATGATGGGCGTGCAGTTCGCGCGCGCGATGTTCGGAAAAGGCCCGCTGGCCGCCGACATCGTCGACAGCCATCTCGAGGCCGCGAAGAAGGCAGGCGCGGGCGCGACCTACAATCCCGCCAAGGACGGCGAGGCCAAGCGGCTGATGGCCGAGACCGGCGGCGGCGCCTATGCGGTCGTCGATTTCGTGGGTTCGGAGAAGAGCTTCGCGTTCGCCAGCCAGAGCGTGCGCCGCGGCGGCAAGGTGATCATCGTCGGCCTGTTCGGCGGCGCGATGCAGATGCCGCTGCCGATGTTCCCGTTCCGCGCGCTGGGCATCCAGGGCTCGATGGTCGGCTCGCTCTCCGACACCCAGGAGATGATGGAGCTGGTGCGCGCCGGCAAGGTCGATCCCGTGCCGGTGACCAGGCGTCCCCTCTCCGCCGCCAACGACACGCTCAACGACCTGCGCGAAGGCCGCATCGTCGGCCGGGTGGTGCTGACGCCGTAGCTTTGGGATGAAGAGGTTCCTGCTCGTCGTCGGAGCGGTGCTGCTATTCGCGGCGCTCGGCACGCTTGGGACTGTTGCCGGGGCCTATCTGCTCTATGCAGATGATCTCGATCCGAAAAGTTTGCGCTACGTCCTGTGGAAGCAAGACCTTGCCTGGATAGACCTGGACCGGGCCGTCGGCACGATCGAAGAGGACCCCGACGGCAAACGCAACTTGATCATCGGGCAAACCAAGGCGCAACTGCGCGCGCGCTTCGGGTTTCTCCTGACGCCGCACGACGCCGGTCCGCTTCTCGAACGCTGCGTTCAAGGGTCTTGGGCGGAAGGGAGAGACGCGCTGTTTCTGCGCGGCAGCAATATGATCGTCGTTTTCAGGAACGGCGTGGCGACGGAAACCGACATTTTGAAACCTTGCTAGGTGCAAACCTTGACCGCGATTTATGACTCGATTGGCGTCGGCTATGCGAACCACCGCAAGCCCGACCCGCGTATCGCGCGCGCGATCGAGACGGCGCTCGGCGACGCGCAGACGGTGATCAACATCGGCGCCGGCGCGGGGTCGTACGAGTCCGCGCATCGGCGCACGACGGCCATCGAGCCGTCGGCGACCATGATCGCGCAGCGTCCGCCCGGCACCGCCGATGCCATTCAAGCCTCCGCCGAAAGCCTGCCGTTTCCGGACAAGAGCTTCGACGCGGCGACCGCGTTCCTGACGACGCATCATTGGACCGATCTCGATGCAGGGCTCAAGGAGATGCGCCGCGTGACGCGCGGCCCTTGCGTTTTCCTCGATCATGCCCCGAACGGGACGGCGTTCTGGCTGGTCGAGGACTATTTCCCGCAAATGCGGCCCGGCTTTCGCCCGCTGCTTCCGCTCGACAAGGCGCGCGCGGTGTTCGGCGAACTGCGCATCGTCCCGCTGCCGGTGCCGCACGACTGCACCGACGGGTTCCTCGCCGCCTATTGGCGCCGGCCGGAAGCCTATCTCGATCCGTCCGTGCGCAGGGCCATTTCCTTTTTCGCCGGGGTTGACGACGACGATCCGCGCATCGAGCGCCTGCGCCGCGACATCGAAGACGGGACCTGGATGGCTCGCCACGGCCGTCTCATGCGCGAGGCGGCGATGGACTACGGCTACCGCCTCGTCATTGCGGACATCGTCATTGCGGACAGGGGCCGCCCGCATTGACCCAGCCGCGGAACGCGTCGACGAACTGGTCGTAGGTCAGCGGCGGCTTCGAGCGTTCATGGCCGTACAAATCCTTGCCGGGATCGAACGCCCAGGTCACCAGGCTGTCCGGCGCCTGGACATGGACGAGCAGGCCCATCAGGTCTCGCCCGCCGTTGCGCTTGGGGTCCTTGAGCATCGTGCACAACTGATGTCCCGTCATCGCGACGTTCGGCGCGGACTCCCACGCCATGCTGGGCGGCGCCAGATGCCAGTCCGGCGCGCCGGGAATGCCCAGCTTGTCGTTGTTGCTTTCGCCGTGGCAGGACGAGCAGCGCGCGACGATGGAGCCGAAGCCCGCGTCGGGCCCCGTCGACGGGCCGCGCACGACGTTGAAATGATGCGGATGGCGGTCGTCGGCTTGGCGCGGGAAGTTCGTCATGGTGTGGCAGTTGATGCAGCGTGGGAATGTCATCACCTTGTACATCTTCTGCCAGTCCGGCGTGCCGGACGAGGCCGGCGGCGCGTATTGGGGATCCGGCGTCAGCTTCAGCGATTTGAAGTAGTCGACCAGCATCGCCACGTCGTCGTCGTTCAGCAATCCCGGATAGACCTTCGGCATCGGCGGCGTGACGGTCTCGAAGAAATGCTTGAGCCGGTCCGCGTCGGTCAGCACGCTGACCTGGCGTCGGATCGACGGATAGGTGACACCGATGCCGTCCGGCCCGTGGCACGCCGAGCAGATCGCCGTATAGAGCTGCTTTCCGCCGAGCAGGAACGGCACGCGGTCCAGCTTCACGTTGGCGACGGGCTTGGCGTTCAGCGTATAGAGCTTGACCCGCAGCGGCCCGCCGACGCGCAAGGGCGTCGTGATGCCGGGCGGGTTCATCGTCACGCCGCCGACATCGGCCGCGACGTACTGCACGCTGTCGACCGCGTAGCTGATCAGGCCGTCGTTCAGCGCGCCTTGCGCATCGATGTTCTTGAGCAGCTTGCCGGTCCTGGCGTCGAGCGCCATGAGGTCGCCCAGCGTGTCGCCCGCGAAGACGACGCCGCCCGCGGTCGGCACCGTTCCCGCCTGCACCTGCGCCGGCGCGTGATAGCGCCACAGGACCTTGCCGCTGGCCGCGTCCATCGCGGTGACCCAACCCTGCGGCGGGTGGCCGAGGCTGAGGTCGGGCTGCGTGATGCCCAATCCATTGGCGTTGAAGTAGAACCAGCAGAAATCGTTCATCCCGACATAGAGCGTGCGCAAGCCCGGCGCATAGGACGTGCCGTTGAACTGCGCTCCGCCGATGCTTCCCGGGCAGACGCGCACGGCGTTCTGCGGCCGATCGAGTTCCTTGGTCAGGTTGAACGGAAACGGCGCCGCGCCGTTGAGCAGGCTCGTGCCCGGCGTCTGGAACAGCGGCTTCATGCTCGTGCGGTCGACGCCGTAGACGATGCCGTCCTTGCCGGCGACGGAAAGCCGCTCGTGATTGTCGATCGAATAGAGCGTCGCGGCGGTGCCGAGATCCCAGTCATGCACGTCGTGCGGCACCGCCTGGTAGTAGCGATTGTTGAGGTTTCCGCTCTTCGCATCGAGCGCCAGCACGGTATTGGTCTCGAGATTGGGGCCGGGCCGCAAATTGCCGTTGTAGTCGATGAACGGATTGGAAGCCGACGCGTAGAGCGTCCCGCCGTTCGCCGTATCGAGCGAGAACGTCGTCCAGAACGCGCCGCCTTTGTATTTGAGCTTTCCTGCCGGGACGGTGAAATGGGTCCAGAGCATGTGGCCGGTGTTGGCGTCGAACGCGCTCACCTGTCCGCGCGCGCCGATATCGGCCGTCGTGATCCCAATGAAGACAATGCCGTTCCAGGCGATCGGAGCGGCGACCGTGGAGTCGGTCTTGCCCACTCCGGGATAGGGCACGTTCCACAAGACCTTGCCGCTGGCCGCGTCGAGCGCGACGAGATGGCCGCTGGGCGTGCCGCGGAAAAGCCTGCCGTTCCAATAGCCGGCGCCGCGGTTGTTGTTGGTGTTCATCGGCTGCTCGTCGATCTGGGTCCGCCAGCGCAATCTGCAGCTCGTCGCGTCGATCGCGTAGGTCATGCGCCGCGTCGTGACGTAGAGCGTGCGGTCGATCTTGAGGATGCCGCTCGAGAAGCTCGACGCCTCGTTGAGGTCGATCTCGCAGAGCTCCTTCAGGTCCTTGACGTTGTCCGTCGTGATCTGGTGCAGATCGACGTAGCGCTGGCTGTCGTAGTTCTTGTTGACGGTGATCCAGTCGTCGCCGGCCGCGGCAACCGCGGCGGACGGGACGAGCAGCGCCGCGGCGGACAACAGACCCAGGATGCGGAGCATGGCATTTCCCCCGAAAAGCCCACGGCTCAGGCCTATAAGCGAGGAATTCCACAAAAGATAGTAGTGTAAGATTAAATCTCTAAGGTGGTGTCGCGAACGCGGCAGGTCCCCTTGCCCGCTTGACGCTATGGACGGGATGGGCCGGAATGCGCGCCATGACCACGGAACACATCCTCGAGCCCGAGCTTGCGATCGTCGACCCGCACCATCATCTGTGGGACCGGCCGACGGAGATCCTCAAGAACCTGCCGCCGTCCGACCACGGCTTCATGGACATCATCCGCGACATCCCGCGCTACCTGCTCGACGAGCTGCTCGCCGACCTGAAGAGCGGCCACAACGTGATCGGCACGGTCTACATGGAATGCGGCGCGATGTACCGCGCCGACGGGCCCGAGGCGCTGCGCTGCGTCGGCGAGACGGAGTTCGTCAACGGCATCGCCGCGATGACCGCAAGCGGGCTCTACGGCAATTTGCGCGCCTGCGCCGGCATCGTGGGCCATGTGGATTTCCGCATGGGCGCGGCGGTCGAAGACGTGCTGCGCTCGCATATCGCCGCCGGTCACGGCCGCTTCCGCGGCATCCGTCAGAGCTGCTCATGGGATGCCGATCCGGGCGTGCTCGGCCCTCTTGCCGGCCGGGTGCCGCAGGGCCTCTATGCCGACCCCAAGTTCCGCGAGGGCTTCAAGGTTCTGCACGCGCTGGGGCTTTCCTTCGATGCCTGGCTGCTGGAGCCGCAGATCCCCGAGCTCACCGACCTCGCCCGCGCCTTCCCCGAGACCGCGATCGTCCTCGATCACGTCGGCACGCCGCTCGGCATCGCGGCCTATGCGGGCAAGCGCGAGGAGCGCTTCGGCATCTGGCGCGACAACATCCGCACGCTCGCCAAATGCCCGAACGTCCATGTGAAGCTCGGCGGATTGCCGATGCCGTTCGCGGGCTGGCGCAAGCGCATGGCCGAGAAGCTGCCGACGTCGGAGATGCTCGCCGCGCAGTGGAAGCCCTATATCGACACCTGCATCGAGGCGTTCAAGCCCGAGCGCGGCATGTTCGAGAGCAATTTCCCCGTCGACCGCTTCGGCGCGGACTACGTAGCGCTGTGGAACGCGTTCAAGCGCCTCGCCGCGAACTATTCGGCGGACGAGAAGACCGCGCTGTTCAGCGGCACGGCGAAGAAGGTCTATCGCATCAACCTGAATTGAAAGGCATCCATGACAAAGACGTTCGGAGCGGAATCCACGACCGATCAGGTTCTGGAAGGCGTCAATCTCAGCGGCAAGCGGGTGCTGGTGACCGGCGCTTCGGCCGGCCTTGGCGTGGAGACGGCGCGCACACTCGCGGCCCACGGCGCGAGCGTCGTCGGCGCGGCGCGCGATCTGGGCAAGGCGCACACGGCCACGCAAGCCGTGCGCAAGGACGCCGCGCATGGCGGCAGCCTCGAACTGATCGAGCTCGATCTGGCGTCTCTCAAGAGCGTGCGCGCCTGCGCCGATGCGCTCGTCAAGGCCGCCAAGCCGTTCGACGCGGTGATCTGCAACGCCGGCGTCATGGCGTGCCCGAAAGGCACCACCTCCGACGGTTTCGAGACGCAGTTCGGCACCAACCATCTCGGCCACTTCGTGCTGGTGAACCGCATCGCCTCCCTGCTGAAGAGCGGCTCGCGCCTGGTCAACCTGTCGTCGGCGGGACATCGCTTCTCCGACGTCGATCTCGACGACCCCAATTTCGAGCGCACGCCCTACACCGAGTTCGGCGCTTATGGCCGCTCGAAGACCGCCAACATCCTCTTCGCAGTGGAGTTCGACCGGCGGCACCGCGGCGAAGGCGTCCGCGCGACCGCCGTGCATCCCGGCGGGATACAGACCGAGCTCGGACGCTACATGACGCCGGAGCTGATCCAGAACATGCTCAAGAGCATCGAAGATGCGAACAAGGCGGCGGGCGCGCCTGCGTTCCAATGGAAGACGATCCCGCAAGGCGCCGCCACGACGGTGTGGAGCGGCTTCGTCGCCGCAGCCGACGCGGTCGGCGGCAGATACTGCGAGGACTGCCACGTCGCCGAATTGCAGGAGAACCCCGCCGCACGCAGCGGCGTCCGCGCCTACGCGCTCGACCCCGCCCGCGCCAAGGCGCTCTGGGCGAAGAGCGAGGAAATGGTGGGAGAGCGGTTCGGTTGATCCGACTTTCCTCTCCCCTTGAGGGAGAGGAAGAAAAATCATGGGTTTGGGCTGAGCGCAGCGAAGACCAAGCCCTTGATTTTTCAGGTGAGGGGTGAGTCCGGCGCCAAGCCTTGTTCCCCCTCACCAGCAAAATCTAACGCTTAGCTTCACTTCGTTTCGCTAAGCGTAAGATTTTGCTTCCTCTCCCACAAGGGGAGAGGAAGTACCTATCGCATCAACTCCGCCACGAACTCGCCGACGCCGATGAGGCGCTGGCGCCGGGCGCGTTCGGCTTCGAGGATCGCCTTGACCTGCGCGAGCGCCCTTGCGATGTCGCGGTTGACGATGACGTAGTCGTATTCCGGCCAGTGGCTGATCTCCGACGCCGCCTTGGCCATGCGCTTGGCGACGATGGCGTCGCTGTCCTGCGCGCGCTCCTTCAGCCGGCGCTCGAGCTCGCCATGGCTGGGCGGCAGGATGAAGATGCTGACCAGGTCCTCGCGCGCGCGCTCCTTCAATTGCTGCGTGCCCTGCCAGTCGATGTCGAAGAGCACGTCACGGCCCGAGACCAGCGCGTCGTCGACCGGCCCCTTGGGCGTGCCGTAGCGATTCTCGAACACGATCGCATGTTCGAGGAACGCGTCCTTCCTGACCCAGCTCTCGAACTCGTCCGGCGTGACGAAGAAATAGTCGCGGCCCTCGACCTCGTTCGCGCGCATCGCGCGCGTCGTCGCCGAGACCGAGAGCGCGATGTCCCTGTCGCTCTCCAGCAAAAGGCGCGACAGCGTCGTCTTGCCCGCACCCGAAGGCGAGGACAGCACGAGCATCAGCCCGCGGCGCTTGATCTCACTCGACATTCTGCGCCTGCTCGCGGAACTGGTCGATCGCGGCCTTGAGCGCCAGCCCGGTGCGGGTGAGCGCGATGTCGGCGGATTTCGAGCACAGCGTGTTGGCTTCGCGGTTGAACTCCTGCGCCAGGAAATCGAGCTTGCGGCCGATCGCGTCGCCGGACGCGAACAGCGCGCGCGCCTCCTGCACGTGCGCGCGCAGCCGGTCGAGCTCCTCGCGCACGTCGGCGCGCAGCGCGAGCAGGGCGACTTCCTGCGCCAGCCGCTCTTCCGCCACCGTTCCGGCCTCGAGCAGCTCCTTCAATTGGAGGCCAAGCCTGTCGCGCAGCGCCTTGGGCTGCGTGGCCGCGAGGGTCGAGGCTTCCGCGACGAGCCGCTCGATCTCGGCCATCTGCGCCTCGAGCAGCGCCGCGAGCTTGGCGCCTTCGCTCTTGCGCGCCTTGGACAGCGCGTCGAGCGCCGCGGCCAGGGTCTCCAGGATGTTCGCGTCGCGCGCCGCGCGGCCGACCTCGTCGGTGGGCGCGGTGTCGTCCTGCACGATCACGCCCTTGAGCGCGAGCAGCCCGTCGACGCGCGCGGGCGCGAGCCCCGTCTCGGCCGCCACCTCCCTGGCGATGCGCACGGCGGAGGCAAGTGCTGCCGCGTCGACGCGCAGCCCGCGCGCGGCGTCCGCCGTCTCCATCGACAGCGTCGCCTGGATCGAGCCGCGGCGGAAGCGCTCCGTGGCGAGCACGCGCGCCGCGGGCTCGACGCTGTCCAAGCCCGGCGGCAGGCGCAGGCGCAGGTCGAGGCCGCGGCCGTTGACGCTCTTGGCCTCCCAGCGCCAACGCAAGCCATCGCGTCCGCCTTGCGCGTCCGCGAACCCGGTCATGCTGACAAGCGCCATGGGCGACTCCGAAAGAGGCGGCAGTCTACTTCCGCAACTCCGGCACCGGAAGCGGCCTGTTCAGGCGCTGCATCTGCTCGATCCTGCGCCACGCGGCGACGTTCTTGTTGTGCTCGTCGACGCTCTTGGAGAAGACGTGGCCGCCCCTGCCGTTGGCCACGAAATAGAGGTCGTCCGTCGTCTCGGGGTTCAGCACCGCGGCGATGGCGTCCTTGCCGGGATCGCAGATCGGCGTCGGCGGCAGGCCCGCAATGGCATAGGTGTTGTGCGGCGACGGGCGCTGCAGCTCGCTTTCGCGGATACCCCGGCCGAGCGGATAGCCCTTGGTGATGTCGTAGATGATCGTGGGATCGGATTGCAGCTTCATGCCGATCCGCAGCCGATTGACGAACACCGAGGCGATGTGGCGCCGCTCCTCGGGGATCGAGGTTTCCTTCTCGACGATAGAGGCAAGCGTGATCGCCGCCTCTCTGGTCTTGTAGGGAAGGTTGTCCGCGCGTGCGGGCCAGAGCTTCCTGAGGACCTCGGAACGCGCCTTGGCCATGCGCGCGAGCATCTGCGTGCGCGTCGTGCCGCGGGTGAAGAGATAGGTCTCGGGCAGCAGCGTGCCCTCGTCCGGCACCGCGCCCGCGTCGCCCACGAGCACGGGATCGGCGGCGACGATGTCGTAGATCATTTTGGCTGTCAGGCCTTCGGCGGCGGTCAGCTTGTGCTGGATCGACTTGCCGCTGGCCAGGATCCCCGCGACGCTCGCCATGCTGCCATGCGCGGGAAAACCGTATTCGCCCGCTTTCAGCGTGCCCTGGAGATTGCGGATGCGCAGGCCCAGACGGAACAGGTCGGCGTTCGCGACCACGCCCGCCTCGGCCAGGTGCTGCGCGATGACCGCGACGTGGTCGCCCGGCGCGACCATCACGACCTTGTAGGCCGGCGACGGTCCCGGCTTCTGCCAGTTCCATTGCTCCCAATACCAGGCGCCGCCGATGGCAGCGGCAAGGATCACGACGATCAGAAGAAAACGCTTCACGGACGCCCCCAAGCGAAACCCAACTGTCATCCCCGGCGAGCATGCGCGACAGCGCATGCGAGGGAAGGGGACCCAGGTGGCCAAGCACGCTGGGTCGTGGAAATTCTATATGGATTATCGGCGAAAGCGAGGCACACGCCGACCTGGGTCCCCTTCCCCTCGCGATGCTGACGCATCGCTCGGCCGGGGATGACAATTGGGGCGTGTAACTACTGCACCTGCGTCAGGATCAAAGCGGCATTGGTGCCGCCGAAGCCGAAGGAGTTGGACATCGCGGCCTTCACCTCGCGCTTGCGGGCGGTGTGAGGGACGAGGTCGATCTGCGTCTCGACGTCGGGATTGTCGAGGTTGAGCGTCGGCGGCACGATCTGGTCGCGCATCGCGAGCAGGCAGAAGATCGCCTCCACCGCGCCCGCGGCGCCGAGCAGATGGCCGATCGACGACTTGGTCGACGACATCGATACCTTTGCCGCGGCGTTGCCCATGAAGCGCTCGACGGCGCCGAGCTCGATGCCGTCGGCCATGGTCGAGGTGCCGTGCGCGTTGATGTAGTCGATGTCCGACGGCGTCAGGCCCGAACGCTTGAGCGCCATCTGCATGGCGCGGAAGCCGCCGTCGCCGTCCTCGGAGGGTGCCGTGATGTGGAACGCGTCGCCGGACAGGCCGTAGCCCGAGACCTCGCCGTAGATCTTGGCGCCGCGCGCCTTGGCGTGCTCGTATTCCTCGAGGATGACGGTGCCCGCGCCCTCGCCCATGACGAAGCCGTCGCGGTCCTTGTCGTAGGGGCGCGAAGCCTTCTGCGGCGTATCGTTGAATGCGGTCGACAGAGCGCGGCAGGCGTTGAAGCCCGCGATGCCGATGCGGCCGATGGCGGCTTCCGCGCCGCCCGCCAGCATCACGTCCGCGTCGTCGAAGGCGATGAGCCGCGCCGCGTCGCCGATGGCGTGCGCGCCGGTGGCGCAGGCCGTCACGACCGCGTGGTTCGGTCCCTTGAAGCCGAACTCGATCGAGGCATAGCCCGAAACCAGGTTGATCAGCCGCCCCGGGATGAAGAACGGCGACACGCGGCGCGGGCCCTTCTCCTGAAGCAGCAGCGCGGTCTCTGCGATGCCGTTGAGCCCGCCGATGCCGGAGCCGATCAGCACGCCGGTGCGGCAGCGATCTTCCTCGGTCGCAGGCACCCATCCGGAATCGGTCACCGCCTGCTTGGCGGCGGCAATCCCATAGAGGATGAAGTCGTCGACCCGGCGCTGCTCCTTCGGATCCATCCACTGGTCCGGATTGAAGGTGCCGTCCGTGCCGTCGCCGCGCGGCACCTGGCAGGCGATCTTCGTCGCCAGGTCCTGTGTCTCGAACGACGTGATCCGGCCGGCGCCCGATCTGGACGCGATCAGCCGCGACCACGACTCCTCGACGCCGCAGGCGAGCGGCGTGACGAGCCCCAACCCTGTGACCACTACGCGACGCGTGTTCACGCGCGCTTAGGCCGCTTGCTGCTTGTCGATGTACTTGACGGCGTCGCCGACGGTGACGATCGATTCCGCCGCGTCGTCGGGGATCTCGATGCCGAATTCTTCCTCGAACGCCATCACCAGCTCGACCGTGTCCAGGCTGTCGGCGCCCAGGTCTTCAATGAAAGAGGCGTTGTCGGTGACCTTGTCGGCATCGACATTGAGATGATCGACCACGATCTTCTTCACGCGCTCGGCAGTATCGCTCATGGGTTCAGAAACCTCTCGTTGCTGTGCATCCGCAGGCTTTGGCTCGTGGCCTGCGGCTAGGCCCTCACGCTTCAACGTGCGGGGATGATGAAAGTTCTGCTTCGTAACACAATGCTTTCCGGCCCGCCATACACGATGTAAGCGATTGTTTTATTTACGAAATCATCGCCATTCCGCCGTTTACATGGAGGGTTTGGCCGGTGATGTAGCCCCCTTCTTCGCTCGCCAGATAGACGACGGCGGCGCCGATATCCAGCCCGGAGCCGAAGCGCCCGGCCGGTATGCGGTTCATCTGGGCGGCTTTCTGCTCCTCGTTCAGCGCGTCGGTCATGGGGGTGGTGATGAACCCCGGCGCGACGCAGTTGACGGTGATGCCGCGCGTGGCGACCTCCCAGGCGAGCGACTTGGTCAGGCCCGCCAGCCCCGCCTTCGCGGCGGCGTAATTCGCCTGACCGGGATTTCCCGTCGTGCCCACGACGGAGGTGATGGAGATGATGCGGCCCCAGCGCTTCTTCATCATGCCGCGCATCACGGCGCGCGCGAGACGGAACGGCGCGGTCAGGTTGACCGCGATGACCTGGTCCCACTCGTCGTCCTTCATGCGCATCGAAAGGTTGTCGCGCGTGATGCCCGCATTGTTGACCAGGATGCCGATCGGTGCGCCGAGCGCGGCTTCGGCCGCCTTCGGAAGCGCTTCAACCGAAGCGGGATCGGAGAGATTGCACGTCGCGACGTGGGCGCGGTCGCCCAGCTCGGCCTTGACCTTCTCCAGCGCATCCGCGCGGGTACCCGAAAGCACCACGGATGCGCCTTGTTCGTAGAGCGCCTTGGCGATCGCGCCACCGATGCCGCCGGAAGCGCCGGTGACCAGTGCGGTTTTTCCTGAGAGATCGAACATGGGCGCTTCCTGCTCTTTTTAGGGTCGCGCGGCCGGACGCGCTTCGCGCTGGCCGACGCTCCGTGCCCCGGTGACCAGTGCGGTTTTTCCTGAGAGATCGAACATGGGCGCTTCCTGCTCTTTTTAGGGTCGCGCGGCCGGACGCGCTTCGCGCTGGCCGACGCTCCGTGCCCCGGTGACCAGTGCGGTTTTTC
>Ga0265318_10000658_pt1 | contig 23581 bp, 24 predicted proteins | sample 4821metaG_FD_192431 | JGI IMG/M metagenome (GOLD analysis project Ga0265318, IMG submission 192431) | Rhizosphere microbial communities from Carex aquatilis grown in University of Washington, Seatle, WA, United States - 4-8-21 metaG | ecosystem: Host-associated > Plants > Roots > Rhizosphere >... | reverse complement strand
CCATGGCAGGTGGCACAGCGGCTCGCGTATTCTGTCGCACCGCGCTGCGCCTGCTCGGCCGTGAAGACGCCGTCCCAGATCGAATGCCCGGCTTCCTGCGCGCGCAGCGCGCGCGCCGCAATTGCGCTGATGGCCAGCAGGCCGATCGCGGCAGCCAGCGGCAGCACGCGTCCGGCCCTACCCTTAAGCGGTCGCGGTGGACGTATCACGGGCATGACGATCCTCTCGAGCTCAGGCGCTGGCGGCAGGAGGCGCGGCCAGGCGCACCTGCAGCGTCTTGCGCAGGTAGTTGACGTTCGCGGCGAGTGTGTCACCGATGCTGCCGCCGCCGTCGCCCGGCCTTGGCGCATCGACGTCCACCATGACCCAACCCTTCCATTTCCGTTCGCGTATCACCTGGAAGATACCGGGGAAATCCACTCCGCCGTAGGCCCCCATCGTGCCCCAGATATTGCCGCTGGAATAGTCCTGCGGCGGGGGAGTGGACTTGTTGCCGCGATACTTCGCGTAGGTATCCTTCAGGTGGAACTCGGCGATTCGCGGCAGGAATTCCTTGACCATCTGCACGACGTCCATACCGCCGAGCACGTTATGTCCCGTATCGAGCGTCAGCCACACATAGCGCGGATCGGTGAGTTCCATGACGCGGCGGAACTCATGTTCGCGCTCCATCGGTCCCCAGATATGCGGATGCGGGCCCAGACGCACGCCATGGGCACTGGTCTGTCGGCCGATCTCGTTGAGCGTATCGGCAAGCTTCTTGAGTTGATCGTCGCTGGGTCCACCCGGCGGGCGGCCGCCGAGGTTGGTCTTCCAATGGTCACAGCCCGCAGGCGCCAGAAAATCGCGCGCAAAGCTCACCATGTCCCGGACCAGCTGGTCATGCCCTTCCTCGCCAAGCCAGGGAAAAGGGCCGGTGCCAAAGGGAGATGCGGCGGCCGCGGCGCCGCCAGCGGCTGGAGCGGCCGGGGCAGGCGCCGGGCCCCGCCGCGGCAGATCCCCGACATCCACCAGCGTGACGCCCGCCAGGTCGCACAGGCGCTTGAGCGCCAGCGGTTGATCGATGTACGGGGCGGCCTGATCCGAATACGGCTCCAGCCCCTGGAATCCATAGCGCTTCACGTCCGCCAGAATGCGCGGAATATCCGTGATGTTCTTCATGCGCCCGTTGGACCATTCACCCCAGGTCGAACCAGTGATTCCGAAGCGGATATCGGGATTGACCGGGTCGAGCGCGTGGGAGTCCGCGGCCCAGACGCGAGCGATGCCGACGCTGCCGATTGCGGCCGCCGCGCCCGAACACGCCAGCGCCGAGCTCAGGAAGTCCCGCCGGTTCACGGGGCGATTTGCGTGATCTGCATCCATGGACAGTGCTCCCCTTGTAGTTATTCAGCGCTCGCGGCTCCGCCGCCGCGCCGGCCCACCCACCTGCCGGAATTTTAAGACAAAAACGGATTGCGACCCAGCGGCCCGAGGGCCGCCAGCGACACGGCCACGTCCGGCGTCAGATCGTCACGTTGCCGGCCTTTGCTGCCCTGACCAGGTGATCGGCCGCGCGGTAGGCCAAGGCCGAAATCGTCATGGTCGGGTGGTTGCGGCCGCCGGTGACGAAGCTGCTGCCGTCCACTATGAACAGGTTCGGCACGTCGTGCGCACGGTGGTACTTGTTCACGACCGACCTGGACGGATCGTTGCCCATCCGGCAGGTACCGCGGGAATGCGCGCCGCCACGGCTGTCAGAGACCTGATCGCGCCAGATCTCGGTCGCGCCTGCCGCCTGCAGCACGTCCACCGACCGGTCGATGAAGAACTGCATCGCCTTGAAGTCGTTCTCATGACTGCTCGAGGTGATGCGCATCGCCGGCAGTCCCCAGGCGTCCTTGACGTCCGGATCCAGATCGACCCGATTGGTTTCGACCGGCAGCTGCGAGATGAAGTTGGAAACATCGAGGCGGTGGTTGGCCTGCGTAAGGAGCGCCTTCTTGTAGCCCGCACCCCAGCTCGGCGCATTGTGCGCGCCGCGCAGCCCGTATTCGATCGGAGTCGTGAACCCGCGCGCGGTCATGCGGCCGCCGCCGTAGAAGCCGCGCTTCTGCGCATCGTTCGGCACGTAGTCGACGATGGCCGCACCGGTGACGCAACCCTTGTACTCGTTGAGCGGATGCTCGAACAGGCCGGAAGCGCCGCCACCATTGCCGCTCATCAGGTACCGCCCGACCACGCCGCTGGAATTCGCGAGCCCGTTCGGAAAGCGCTTCGAGCTCGACAGCAGCAACAGGCGCGGCGTCTCGGTGCCGTTGGCGCTGAGCACGACCACCTTGGCCTTCTGGAACTGCTCGCGCTGCTGGTCGTCGAAGTAGACCGCGCCGGTGACCTTGCCGGCATCATTCACCGAGATCTCGCGCACATAGCTGTTCGCGCGGATCTCGCAGCGGTTGGTCTTCTCGGCAATCGGCAGCAGCGCCACGGCCGAGCTGGAGCGGGCCTTCACCTGGCAGCCGAAGCCCGAGCACATGCCGCATTGAATGCAGGCCGCGCGCCCGTTGTACGGCTCGGTAATGATTGCCGCGACGTTCGGTACCACGGTAAGTCCGAGCTTGGAGGCGGCGACCTTGAACAGTGCGCCAGAGCTCTTCAAGGGCAGCGCCTTCAACGGGTACGGCTTCGACATCGGTGCCATGAATGGCGTATCGACCCGCTCGCCGCTGATGCCGAGTTCCCATTCCGCCTGCGTGTAGTAGGGCTCGAGTTCCTCGTAGGAGATCGGCCAGTCGGCGACGCCGGTGCCGGCGATCGTGCCGAAGCGGCTGGCCTCGTTGAACTCCCACGGCAGGTGCCGCCAGCTGCTGCCACCATACGTCACCGTTCCGCCACCAACCACGCAGCCATAAGTATGGTTTCCGGGGACGGCTTTTTCGGAGGCATTGCGGCGGAACGTGTTGCGCTGCTTTTTCGGGTCGCTCATCATCGCGTCAGCTGCGTCCGGGTGCCGGTTCAGCAGCTCGTCCTTGTTGAAATCCTGCTCATGTCCGTAGGCGCCCCACGGACCCTGCTCGAGCACGACGACCGAGAATCCCGCGACCGACAGCTGCTTGGCCATCACGGCACCGCCGGCACCTGAACCGATGACCAGGAAGTCGACCTCAGTGGAGGGTGAGTATTTGATCATTGAGATGCTCCCTGTCTAGCGGTCGTAGTAGCCGAAGGGCGGCTTGAACGCGAGCGTGTCTTCGAAGCCGATCAGGTGCCAGCCCACCTTGTCGAAGTTGCCGCCATGCTTCGGGCTCGCGAACATGCCCATGATCGTGTGATCGCGCACCTGCTTGAAGAACGGCGTGGTCTCGATTGCCGTCAGAACCTGGATCTGCTGGGCGGAAGTCAACGCCGAGAACGTCGTCGCGCCGGGGACCAGTTCCCTGGACTTGGACTGCAGGTCCTGAATGCCCTGCGTGTAGAGCGGCTGCGCGTCCTGCGCAAAACTCGTCAGCGAGCGATCGATGAAGTGCACCACCCGCGCCTCGCGGGCGCCCGGCGTGTCGTCGGTCGGGAAGATCTGCGCCGACATGGCTTCGATCTCGGCCGCCTGCCCGTCGGAAAAGAACGCGAATTGGGCGGACTGGTGCGCCATCTGCTGGGCCTGCACCACGGCCGGCCAGTTCAGGGCGATCCACGCCGTACTGACACCGGTCATGGAACTGACCAGGAATTGTCGTCGGGTAGTGTCTTCAGCGCTCATGGCTCGCTCCTCAGGGCTGACGTTTGGCGTATCGGGTAATACCGTGGGGTGGGGAGTTGACCGCTCCGTACATCGTGCCGCCGGCATCGACGACGACTCCCTCGCCGGCCGAATCATCCGGCACGAACGCCGTCGGCTGTCCGCTGCGGATGCTGCCGATCCAGACGCCCTTGTGCCAGCCCGGGTGGACGGTCTCGTTGGAATCGGCATCGATCGCGTACAGCGTGTCCTTCTTATCCACATAGAAGCCGGCCGGACGCCCGAATTGGGTCCACTGGTCCAGGAACTTGCCATCCTGATCGAAGATCTGGATGCGCGAGTTGCCCCGGTCGGCGACGAACAAGCGCCCGTGCGAATCGAACGCCAGCGCATGCGGATTGCTGAATTCACTGGGTCCGCTTCCCGCCTGACCCCATTGTTTGATGAATTTCCCGTCCTTGGAGAATTTCACGATCCGCGGCACGCTGCCGGCGGGTATCGTGTTCGGGATTGCGGTGTGGCCGTCGGCGACGAAGATATCGCCGTTGGGAGCGGTGATCACATCAGCCGGTGCCTGGAAATGGCTCTCGTCGCTGCCCCGGACGCCGGCGGTGCCGAGGCGCAGCAGCACCTTGCCTTGCGGGCTCAGTTCGATGACCTGCACGCCGCGGGTTCCGTCCTTGCTCGTGGCCCCGTCCGTGACCCAGATGTTGCCGTGGCGATCGACGTGCAGTCCGTGCGGAAATACGAACAGTCCAGCACCGATGCTGCGGATCGGCTTGCCCGTCGCCGTGTCCAGGAGATTGACGGGCGGGATGTCGGAACCATCGCAACTGTTGACGCCGCAGCGATCGATGGCCCAGATTTCATCGTGCGGACCGCGCTTCACGGCGGCGCTCGATCCCCAGGGGCCGGCCCCGGCGGGTTTGGCCCACTGGTATTCGGGCGCCTGGAAGGGATCTGGCAGCCCGGAGATGGGAGCGTCCGCCGCGCACGCCCACGCGGCCGGCAGCGCACACAGCGCGGTCAGCGCTAACCAGGATTTCGCCATCAACACCCCCCAACAAATAGGACGGCACGCTAGCACCGGGCTCGCAAGCCGTCAAAGCCCAGCTCGCCGGCAGCGCAGCCGGGCGGCGGGCGAGCCTTTCGAGCCCGGTGGGTGGCGCCGGCTTCAGCTCTTCAGGCCACCGGTGGCAGCTTGATGCCGAGCACGTCCCGGAGGTAATTGATGTTGTGCGAGAAATAATCGTCCACGGCCAGATCGAAGCTGAGATTGCCGCCGATCGCATCGAAGCCGTCGTCGCCTTTCCGCGGTCCATCGACGTCGAACACCGCCCAACCCTTGAAGTGGCGTTCGCGCAGCACCTGGAACACGCCCGCGAAGTCCACGCCGCCGCCGCCGAAATTGTGATAGACGCTGGCGGCCCGGTGCATCTCCTGGGTAGGCGTCTCGGTATTGCCACGGTACTTCGCGTACGTATCCTTTAGATGGATTTCGGCGATCCGCGGGAAATAGTCCTTCACGATCTGCACGGCGTCGCCGCCGCCCAGCGTCAGATGCCCGAGATCGGCAGTCATCCACACGTACTTGGGATCGGTCAGCTCCATGACGCGGCGCATGTCCTTTTCGCGCTCGAGCGGACCCCAGATGTGCGGATGCGGCGCCAGCCGGATGCCCATCGCGAGTGTCTGGCGGCCGATCTGGTTGAGGGTGTCGGCGAGCCGCTTGAGCTGCTCGTCGGTCGGGCCTCCCGGGGGGCGGGCGCCCATGTTGACCTTCCAGTGATCGGCGCCGAGGGGCTGCAGGAAATCGCGCGCAAACGCGACATGATCAGCAATGGTTTTCGGGATCTGCTCCGGGTCGATGAAGTTCGTCGACTGACCTTTCTCGCCGTTCGAGGCATCGACGAAGGTGATGCCGGCCTGGTCGAACAGCTTCTTCAGGCCCTGCGGATTGCTGCGCCACACCTCGATTTCCGTGCCATAGGGCTCGATGCCCTGCAGGCCGTATGCGGCAACGCGTGGGATCCAGTAGGCCAGGTCATGGGCCTTGTCGGGGGCAACGCCGCCGCCACCCCAGATCGAGCTGGTGGTGCCGAACAGTATGTCGGGATTGAGCGGATCGAGCGGCAGGTGCTTGATTTTCTTATCCGCTGCCCAGGCGGTTGCCGAGCCGAATACGCCCGCTGCCGCGGCCGCGCCGCCCACGGACAGGGCAGATTTCATGAAATCGCGTCGCGCAGTGCTGCGCAGATCCGTACTTCCGGCCATGTGGATGCTCCCCCTGAAGGAATGGTTTTTCGAATTCTCGGGTGGTCGCGTAGGCGACTCGCCCGGCCGCGGCGGCGATGATTGGGCGCGTTTGTGCCCGAAGTCAAGAGCCCGCATCGGTCGCGCGCCTGCGGCTTGATTTACAGGGCTGGGTGGAAATGCGACAGTGCTCCGAACACGGCGCGGGCGGGACGGGCGGACAAGGGCGGGGGAATCCATGCGTACCACGGCTACGGCCGCGCTTGCGGGCGTGGCAGGAATCTTCCTATTGGTGGTTGCATTGCTGGCGCCGCCGGCGCGGGCGCAGCAGAGCGCGCCGAACGTGCAGTTCGCCTGGAGTCCGAAGCTGGACGCGTTGCCGGGCTACGGCTCCAACAAGCCTGTTACGCGACTGCGGGAGGTATTGGCCGCGCACCAGGGCCAGGCCCACTGGCGGGAAGACGTCGTCGAGACGCAGCGCTGGGATGCCCACTGGATTCAGATGGCACCGGGCGAGAAGACCCGTGCACAGTTCTATGGAGATGACCGCACCGTGTGGGTCGTCTGGGGCGGGAGGATCCGGTTCACGATCGCCGGCCAGCAGCCATTTGTCGCCGCCAAGGGCTTCATCGTCCAGGCGCCGGCGCGCGTCGCGTACCGCCTGGAGACGGTCGGCGATGAGCCCTCGCTGCGCTTCGAGGTCACGCACGCGGGCCGCGAGCCGCTGTTTCCGGCAGACGACGGTGCTCCGGCTCCTCCCGACAGACCTGACGTTCACTACATCAAGATCAGCTCGCCGACCCCGCCGGCCGTCTACTCAGGCGTGAACCGGCCCTACGTCGATTTCCTCAAGGACGTCGTAGCCGCCGATCCAACGCATGGACCGAAGGACGGCTCGACCGTTCGCGATGATGACATGTACGTCAACATCATCCGCGGCCAGGGTGTACCGCTGCCCCCGGAGACGAACCGCGGTCACTACCATGTCGCGGTGGACGAATTCTGGTTCATCCTGGAAGGCAGGATGGACTATCTGTTCGAAGGGGTGGGACTGGTAACCGCCGATGCCGGCGACGTGGCGTTCACGCCGCCCTACCGGTGGCATCGCGCCAGCTGGCACGAGGGGCAGATGGACACGCGGTTGTCCTTCAACAACCGGCCCGGACTGTTCCACAACTTCGGCGAGCACGCGAACGCGCGGCAATAGCGCGTCCGACTGGGGAATCGACATGCGTATTTCGGGTCCTTTATTCGCCGGCATGCTCGCAATGTGCGCGCTGCCTGTCGTTGCGCAGCAGGATCATGTGTGGATGGCATGGGCACCCAAACCTACGGTCCTGCCAGACTATGGCGCAAACAAGCCCGTGACGCGCCTCCCGGAGGTCCGGGCCGCGCACCAGGGGAAGGACAGCTGGAGTCAAGACGTCGTCGTGACGCGCCGCTTCACAGCGCGGTGGATCCAGATGGCACCTGGGGAGACGACCCGCGAGCAGTTCTGGGGTGATGATCGGACCGTATGGGTCGTATGGGGCGGCCAGATCCGCTTTCACATCCAGGGCCAGCAGCCGTTCGTGGCTGGCAAGGGTTTCCTGGTTCAGGTTCCCTATCGCGTCCCTTACAGTCTCGAAACCGTCGGCGATCAGCCCGCGCTGCGCTTCGAGGTCACCCATACCGGTCGCCTGCCGTCCTACCCCGCGAATCACGACGAGCCGCAGCCGCCGAGCCTGCCAGGCGTGCACTACATCCGGATCAGCCGCGATCTGTCGATGGACCGCTACGACGAGCGCAATCGCATGGTCGTGGATTTCTTCAAGGACGTAGTCGCGAAATATCCGAACGGCGCTCCACCACAGCCGCTGTTCACCGACTTCGACGATGGCCTGGTCGACATCATCCGGGGCCAGGGCGTGCCGACCCCGCCGGAGAGCAATCGCGGCCATTTTCATATCGGCAACGACGAATTCTGGTTCATCCTCGAGGGCAAGTGCGACTACCTGATCGAGGGGGTAGGGCTGTTGACGGCGAATCAGGGCGATATCGTGTTCGTGCCGCCGAGCCGCTGGCATCGCGCCAGCTGGCATGAGGGGCAGATGGACACGAGGCTGTCGTTCAATACGCGCCCGAGCATGCTGCACAACTACGGCGCAGACGCGAACGGACGCCAATAGGGTCGGCGCGGGCCCACGCGCGTCTTTCGGGGTCCGAACGCACCTGCACCATCGCGCGCTGCTGCTCATCGCCATCGCCTGCATGGGGGTGCTGGCGGTGCAGCTGGTGCGCCATCGACCACGCTGGATCGAGACGCCGCAGCTGGGCGCCGTGCGGGCGTTTCCGGCGTGGTTCGGCCAGCGCGGTTTCGTCTATGTCTTCTCCGGCGCGTCGGGCTGGGATGCCGGCGACGAACGGGTGGCCCGCAGGCTCGCGCTGCGTGGCAACTATGTCGCCGGACTCGACGCGCCGAAATTCCTCGACCGCCTGAATCGGCTGCATCCCGGCTGCGTTTACCTCCCCGGAATGCTCGAGAACTACAGCCACGCCGAGCAGCTCGCGGCGCGGACCGCGCGTTTCTCTGAGAGCCTGCTGCTCGGACATTCCCTGGGTGGCACGCTGGTCTACGTGGCGCAGCTGCAGGCGCCGGCTCTGGCCCTGCGCGCGGCGATCGGTGTGGATCCGGAGCCGCGGCTGGCACTGCAGGTTCCATTGTGCGATCACCCGGCCCGTGCGCGCACGGCGGATGGCCTCACGCTCGTGCCTGAAGCCCTGAGTCATACGGTACCGGCCCGGCTGCTCGTCGATCGTTGCGCGAGTCCGGTCCAGCGCAGCTTCGTCGCGGCAGTGGGGCGAGCGGACCGCGCCGCCGCATCAAGGCCGGATGGCGCGCCGATGCAGACGGCGCAGTGCGAGGACTATTCCGGGGCGCTGGCCGGCATCGACGCCGAGCGGGAGCGCAGTGGCATCGACGAGCTGCCGATTGTGGAAGTACCGGCCTCCCCGGCCACCAGTCCGATGTTCGCGATCATCTACTCCGGCGACGGCGGATGGCGCGACCTGGATCGCACGCTGGCCGACGTTCTGGCCTCGAGGGGGGTCAGCGTGGTCGGCATCGATGTGCTGCGCTATTACTGGAGAGCAAAATCGCCGCGTGCCGCCGCCGCGGATCTGGCGCGTGTCATCCGCTACTACCGGCAGGCCTGGCAGCGCCAGCGCGTGATCCTGATCGGCTTCTCGTTCGGTGCCGACGTGCTGCCGTTTTTGGTCGACCGGCTGCCGTCCGACGTGCGCGCCGAGCTCAGCCTGGTGACGCTGCTCTCGCCCGAGCGCACGACGGCGTTTGAGGTGGAGCCGCGAGGCTGGTTCGGACGTCCGAGCCGTGCCGGTGTGCCGGTAGAGCCCATGCTGCAACGCCTCGGCACGCTGCGAGTGCAGTGCATCTACGGCGCCGACGAGGCGGACACCAGCCTGTGCACGACGAGCGCGGCACGAGCGCACCAGATCGTGCGCAAACCCGGCGGACATCATTTCGACGCGGACTACGGCGAACTGGCGAATGACATCCTGGCCGCCGCACGCTGAAGAATGCCGTAACGCTTGCAGGGGCGGCCAGCGACTGGCAACCTCGGGCGACAATTCAATCAAGAGCGATCCGCTGGTGCCATCCATGCAAGGTTCGTTGCTGCGCTTCTATGTGCACGAATACCAGCGCGTGAACCAGCGACTGCTCTGGGAGTGGCTGCTGCGCCAGGCCGACCGCCTGTCGATCCATGGTGGCGTCGCGGTGCGCACCATGGCGGGCTGCGGCCGGCGGCAGGCATTGCGCGAGCAGCCGTTCATGGAACCGACGGGAAGCTTCACCGTCCAGGTGGATTTCATCGTGGATGACGCAGAGGCGGAACGGCTGCTCGAGGTGGTCCGCCAGGAGAAGATCCGCGTATTCTTCGCGCGCCTTCCGGCACAGTTCGGCATCCTGAATGCCGACGCGCCGGAATGACCCGTCAACGCATGAGGACCCGAACGATGCCGAGATTCGCCGGATACCTGGTTCTGCCGCTGGCGGCGGTGGCGGCCGCAGCAGCGGGAGCGGCAGCAGCAGCATCGGCAGCGGGAGCGGCAGCGGCGGTGGTGTCCGCTCCTGCGCCTGGGGCTGCGGCCACGCCATCGGCTCTGGCGACACCGCCGGCGCTCGAATACCCACTGCAGCACGGGTACCACGCGATCCGTAGCTTCAAGGCTGCCTCGGGCCTGACCGGGTGGGTGATCCAGTCCCAGGACGGCAGCTATAGCGTCTTCTATTCGACCGCGGATGGTCAGTCCCTGATTGCCGGTGATCTTCTCGACAGCAACGGCGAGAACCTGACCGACCGCTATATCGAGCAGTACGCGCCGGCGCCCGATCTCGCCGCGTTCTGGCCGCGATTCGAGCACGCGAGCAGCATCGTGACCGGGACGCACAGCAATCCGAAATCCGTGATCTACGCGATCATGGATCCGAACTGCATCTTCTGCCACCTGCTGTGGATCGCGCTCAAACCCTATGAGGCGGCTGGCCTGCAGGTACGCTGGGTGCCGGTCGGATTCCTGCACCAGGACTCCGCGCCCAAGGCCGCGGCACTGCTCAGCGGCGGCGAGAGCGCGCTCACGCAGCTGCAGGATCACTTCGACGAGAAGAAGGAAAGTGGTGGTATTGCGGGCATCGCGGTGACGCCGGAACTCAAGCGCGAGCTGGACGCCAACCTCGCGCTGATGCGCGACGCGCGGGTGCAGGGCACACCCGGTATCTTTTACCGGACTGCGGCCGGCCAGGTGCGCCGCAAGTCCGGAATGCCAAGTCTCGCAGAGCTGGTCGACATCACCGGGCTGCCGGCGCAGCCGGAGACCAATCCGGAGCTTGCCGAGTTCGGCGCGCTGGCCGCAGCTGCGCCCAAGTAGATCTGAGACGCGCGATGCAAACCCGTTCGATCGGTGGCGTCCAGGTCTCGGCGATCGGCCTCGGCTGCATGAACCTGAGTCATGCCTACGGCAATCCGCCATCGCGTGAATCGGCGCTGGCGCTGCTGCACCGGGCCCTCGAACTCGGCATCACGCATTTCGACACCGCGGCGCTGTACGGGTTCGGCAGCAACGAGGAACTGGTCGGGCCGGCACTCAAGGCCGCCCGCCAGCGCATCTTCCTGGCGAGCAAGTGCGGTGCCACCGGCGTGGACGGGCGCCGGGTCATCGACGGGCGACCCGAGACCCTGCGCCGCACCTGCCTCGCGGCGCTGACCCGGCTGCAGACCGAAGTCATCGATCTGTACTACCTGCATCGCTGGGACCGGCAGGTCCCGATCGAGGAGAGCGTCGGAGCGCTGGCCGAGCTGGTGCGGGCCGGCCACATCCGTGCGATCGGACTGTCGGAAGTGTCGGCGGCCACGCTGCGACGGGCTCATGCCATACATCCGGTCAGCGCGGTGCAGAGCGAATACTCGATCTGGACGCGCAATCCGGAGGTGGCAGTGCTCGCCGAATGCCGGCGGCTCGGAGTGGCGTTCGTCGCCTTCTCACCGCTGGCGCGCGGATTCTTCGGCGGCGCCGCCTTCGATCCACTTGCACTCGTTCCGCGGGACATTCGACGCGACATGCCTCGATTCCAGCCGCCGCATCTCGCGGTCAATGCGGAGTTGGCCGCTGGAATCGCGCAGCTGGCCCGCGAGGCAGGATGCACGTCGGCCCAGCTGTGCCTGGCGTGGTTGCTGGCGCGGGGCCCCGACATCCTGCCGATCCCGGGAACGACTTCAATCGATCATCTGGAGCAGAACTTTGCCGCCGCTGCGATCCGCCTCGGACCCAGTCTCATCGAGCGCATCGATGCGCTCGTGAATGCCAAGACCGTCAGTGGAGCACGCTACAGTGAGAGCGCCCAACGGGATATCGATACTGAAGAAATATAGTTCTCTTACAATAGGTTCAGAATAAAAGCTCTAGTAAAGCTTTACAAAGATCCAGACTGCTGCACCGCGGAGTACTGGATGGACGCCAGCGCCGGGCGACCGATAGCCTGCCGGCATGATCCGCCGGCGCAATCCGAGCAACCCCCTGGAATCGACCGATGAGCTGCGCTGGTACACGGTGCGCTCGATGCACGGTGCACTGCTCGAAGCGCGCGCGCTGCCGCGCGGCAGCGACCTCAAGCGCGCGTTCGTCGGCGCGATGCTGGAGTGGCTCGATGCCGGCTGGCAGCTCGGAGAGTTCTCATCGGTCTCGGGCACGTTCTTCTGCACGCGCGGGACGGAGCGGCGCATCGTCGGCATCAGCCCGGGTGATCCGCAGCTCGAGCACCGCTACGGCGCGGCGCACCTGCTCAGCTGCCCATCGTGCGAGGAATGAGCGGGGCCTCCTGCTCCGGTGGCGGTTCTGTGCGCTTCCGCACGGCCCCGGGTCGATCCGGTTCCTAGTATCGGGCTACCTGTCCCGCCTTAAGGACATTCCCGGCCATGCCGATGACTCACGAACGGTACGAGATCTCCCCGATGGCCCCCGAGCCGGAGGCCGATGCGCTGCTGCAGCAGGTGCACGTGCTGCCGGAGGCCGAGGCGCTGCAACTCTACGCGCGGCTCTCGCCGCGGCTGCAGTGGCTGGCGCGCCAGCGCACCAGCGGCCCGCGCCGCTCAGCGCTGATCGTGCACCACGCGCTCACGCATTCCCACGCTCGCTGACGGGCGCGCTCACGCCTGTTCGGGCAGCGAGCGCAGCCGGCCCGTGTTGACCTTGCTGGGCGAGCGGCCGAAGACGACGCAGTTCTTGCCGTTCGCCTTGGCTTCATACAGCGCCGCGTCGGCGCGCGCATAAATCGAACGCCAGCCCACGTCCTCCGCCTGGCTCTCGGCGACACCGAAGCTGCTGGTGAAGCGCACGATGCCCTTGGGGCAGTGCACCCCCTCCTTGCCGATCTGCTCGCCGATGCGCGCGGCGAGCTGGCACAGGGAGGTCTCGTTCACTGCGCCGAAGCACAGCACGGCGAATTCCTCCCCGCCAAGCCGCGCGACGATATCGTCGCGATCGCGGACCTGTTCCTTCAGGATCCGGCCCATCGCGCGCAGCACTTCGTCGCCGACATCGTGGCCGTATTCGTCGTTGACCTGCTTGAAATCGTCCAGGTCGAGCAGGATCAGTCCGTATGGCGTACCGGTCTGCTGGAAGCGCCGGGCGGCCGCCTCGCTGTGCTCACTGAACACGCGCCGATTGGACAGCCCGGTCAGGTAGTCGATCACGCTCTCCTGCACCAGGCGCGTATGGGCGGCCTCGAGCGCCTTGACCGCGGCGCGCAGCGCGCTCACGTCGGTCGAGAGCACGTAGAATCCCTGCACTTCGCCGCCCTCGCCGACGTCAGGAATGTAGCGCACGTCGAGCGTCGCCACGCTGCCGTCGGGCATCGGGATGGAGCGCTCGAAGCGCTGCGCCTGCCCCGCGAGTGCCTGCAGTGTCCTGGGTTCGATATCCTGGAACTGCGCCTCGCCTACGATCTCGGCCATGGTCTTGCCGACCACATCCTCGGGCGCAATGCCGAACCAGTCGCGGTGCGCCTCGTTCGCGAATTCGCAGTGCAGTGAGCGCGAAAAGTACGCGATCAGCGCCGGCACCGCGTTCGCGATCGCCGTCAGGCGCTGCTGCGACAGCCGCAGTGCGTGTTCGGACTCGATGGTCTGCTTGAACTGCACGCGCAGGGTGTCATTGCGCTCCAGCAGCTGCCGGGTCTGCAGCGCCACCTCGGCGGCGAGCGAGTCGCGCATGCGCCGCAGTTCCGCCTCGGTCTGCTTCTTCTCCGAGATGTCCTCGATGACCCCAATCAGGAACTGCGGTACGCCGGTGGGCGAGCGTCGTACGCTGACCGACAGATTGGTCCACAGGTAATCGCCGCTGCGGCGCCGGAATCGCTTGTCCAGCCGGTAGGCGTCGATCCTGCCGGCGGCGGCCTGCCGGAACAGGGTCATGTTCTTTGCGACATCGTCCGGATGCGTGATGTCGATGAAGGACTCGGCGCGCAACTCCTCGAGACTGTAGCCAAGCATCTGGCACAGCCGGCGGTTCGCGCGCATGAACTGGCCGTTCAGCGCGGTGTGAGCGATGCCGACGTCGGCCAGGTCGAAGGTATCGCCGAACAGCCGCTCCCGCTCGAGAGCGCACTGGCGCAAGCTCTCGGCACGGACAGCGCGCTCGCGCGCGTGAATGCCGTCCTCGAACAGGCGCGCGAACTCCCAGACCTGGCGGATGACGTGCTCGCCGAAGCGGCGTACCCGCGTGTCCATCGCGCACAGCGTGGCGATCGGCTGGCCGGTGAGCGTGTGGACAGGCACGCCCAGATAGGCGCGGACCTGCGGCGGTCCGCTGACCAGCGCGCTGCCGGCAAAACGCGGATCGGCCAGCGCATCCTCGACCGCCAGCGCCTGACGCTGCGCGATCACGTGGCCGCAAAACGAGCCTTCGCGCGCCAGGGTCCCGAGTTCGGTACCGACGCGCGCCACAGGCAGCAATCGCGACTCATCGACCAGGCAGATCGCCACGATCGGAAACCCGAGGGTCTCCGACATCAGGCGCACGATCCGGTTGCCGGACTCGGCGGCAGCATCGTCCATGAGGCCCGCACTGCGCAACGCGGCCAGCCGCTCGGTCTCGCAGGTGGCGTTGGGTGCGACGGACGCAAGCCCGCTGCAATCGGCGGAGTCTGGCTGCTGACTCATAGGTGCAGTCTCGGTCCGGTCAGGACACACCGGGCGTGATTATGATCACAGGCCAGGCATGTGGCCATCGGGAGCCACCGCGGCCTATGACGCGCTACCAGATCTTACCGGGTCGGTACGGCCTCGGAGGGCTTGCTACATTCTGCCGCGCTGCAGCGCGCGCAGTCGCCCGGTCGACGTACGACTGTTCAAGTGGCCGAAGACGATACGGTCCTTGCCGCTGGCTTTCGCCTCGTACAGCGCGGCGTCGGCACGAGCGTAGATGTTGCGCCAGCCTGAATCTTCCACGCTGCACAGGGCGACGCCGAAGCTGCTGGTGAAATGGACCATGCCACGCGGGCTCGGTACGCTCGCACGGCTGATCTGCACCCGGATGCGCTCGGCCAGCGCGCACAGCGCCGTCTCATCCAGCGGCCCGAAGCACAGTACCGCGAATTCCTCGCCGCCCAGGCGTGCCGCGATGTCCTCGCGCCCGCGCAGCTGTTCGCCGAGGATCCGGCCGAGCGCGCGCAGCACTTCATCGCCGATGTCATGGCCGTACTCGTCGTTGATGTGCTTGAAGTCATCCAGATCCATCAGGATCAGGCCATAGGGGTCGCCCGCGGAGGCGAAGGCCTGCGCCGCCGCCTCGCTGTGCTCGCTGAAGACCCGCCGGTTGGACAGGCCTGTCAGATAGTCCAGCACGCTCTCCTGCAGCAGCCTGGCGTGAGCGTCCTCGAGCTCCACGAGCGCCTGGCGCAGCGCAGTCACATCCGTGACCAGCGCATGGAAGCCACGCACTTCCCCGGTCTCGCTGATGTCCGGCACGTAGCGCACATCGGCGATCGAGACGCTGCCGTCCGGGCGCACGTGGCGCCGTTCGAAGCGCTGCGCCTGACCGGCCAGCGTCAGCGCCACGTGCGACTCGTTCAGCGCGAACACCTCGGGACCCATGAATTCCTGCATCGACATGCCTTCGATCTCTTCGGCGGTGCGGCCGAACCACTCGCGGTAGGCCTTGTTCGCGAACTCGCAGCGCAGCTCGCGGCTCCAGTAACCGATCATCGCCGGGACGGCATTGGCGATCGAGCTCAGGCGCTGCTGCGACTGCCGCAGGGCATGCTCGGACTCGATGGTCTGCATGAACTGCATGCGCAGCGCGTCATTGCGCTCCTGCAGCTGGCTGGTCTGACGTTCGACCTCGGCCGCGAGCGAGTCACGCATCCGGGTCAGTTCCGCCTCGTTACGCTTCTTCTCCGTGATGTCCTCGATCACGGTGATCAGGTACAGGATGCTGCCGGTGGCGGAGCGCTTCAGGCTCACGGAAACATTGACCCACAGGTAGTCGCCGTTCTTGCGCCGGTAGCGCTTCTCGAAGTGGTACTTGTCGGCCTTGCCGGCCAGGATCTGGCGGAACAGTGTCGCGTTGTTCGACACATCGTCCGGGTGCGTGATATCGAGGAAGCTCAGGTGCGAGAGTTCCTCGGCGCTGTAGCCGAGCATTTCGCAGGCGCGCGGATTGGCCCGCAGCAGCTGTCCGCGCACCCCGGTGTGCAGGATACCGACAGCGGCCAGCTCGAAGGTGTCGCGGAACACCTGCTCGGGCTCCGGTGCGCCGGGCGCGGCCGGCCATCCCGTTGCTTGCACGGATGGAGGATTCATGGGTACAAGTGTCCGATCAGAGCGGCTACTTCAAGCGTGATGACCGTCACAACACGGCCATCGCGCGGGCGCCCGCGCCGGTGGCTGCGGCCGCGGGGACGGACACGCAAATGGTGGAGGCGGCGGGAATTGAACCCGCGTCCGCAAGTCCTAGACTTCAGGATCTACGCGCGTAGCCCATTCTTTGTTTCTCATCCGTCGCTACCCGAAGGGCAGGGAAGACGCCGGACCAGCGACGGTATCTCTTAGCGGAACCACCCCGTCGCACGGTGGCCCGCGATCCTATGAGCGCTACCCCTGATTCAGTCGCATAGGCACGAGCTGGTCAGAGGGATAGCTGCGTTTAGGCAGCTAGAGCGTAGTTGTCGTCGTTGGCAACTAGAGTTTGCAGCAGTGTTTTACGAGGGCCACTGCACCTCGGCACGCCCCTGAAGGTTCGCAACCCACGTCGAAACCGGTCGCCCCCTTGCAGGAAACACCACCACTATAGCCGGAATCGCCCGGTACCGCGAATGGACGCAGGCCGTCGTCACCCGCGGCGCAACGCCCGGGCGCGGTCGCGTTCCCAGTCGCGGTCCTTCTCGGCGGCGCGCTTGTCGTGCTGCTTCTTGCCCTTGGCGAGTCCGATCTGCAGCTTGGCCCGGCCGTGTTTCCAGAACAGCTCGAGGGGCACGATCGTGTAGCCCCGGCGCTCCGTGGCGCCGACCAGATGATCCAGCTCTTTGCGATGGAGCAGCAGCTTGCGGGTGCGTACCGGGTCCGCGATCTTGTGGGTCGAGGTCGTGCGCAGCGGGGACAGGTGCGCTCCGGTCAGGAAGGCCTCGCCATTGCGCACGTAGACGTAGGCTTCTGCGAGCTGCGCGCGCCCGGCGCGCATCGACTTGACTTCCCAGCCCTCGAGCGCGAGACCCGCTTCGAGCCGCTCTTCGATGAAATACTCGTGGCGCGCACGCCGGTTCTCGGCAATCAGGCGTTGACTGGTTTCGGGTTTGGTCACCCGCTCATTGTACAGAGCGGGGCGGGTGCGGCTTGAGTGCGGGGCGACGCTCGGCGACACTGCCGCGATGCGTGAAACCGTCCGTACCGCGCTCGTCGCCCGGCCGCCCGCGGTGCTCTACGATCTGGTCGTCGACGTCGAACGCTATCCGGCCTTCGTTCCCGGGGTCAGCGCGGCTGCCGTGCTCGAGCGCACCGGGAATGAACAGCTCGCAAGTCTGACCGTGCAGCGCGGGCCGCTGCGCACGGCATTCACGACCCGCAACTACCTGGTGCCAGGGCAGAGCGTGGACATGCAGCTGGTCGAGGGTCCCTTCAAGGTCCTGCAGGGTCACTGGAGCTTCACGCCCGTGGCCAGCAACGGCTGCCGGATCGAATTCCGGGTGCGCTTCCAGTTCTCCAACCCGCTCAAGTCGGCGCTGTTCGAACCGCTGTTCGAGGACACGGTGGCGGCGCTGGTGCGTGCCTTCGTGGCGCGCGCCCAGGGCTCGAACCTGCCGTGAAGCGGGTGCGCGTACTGTGCGATGCCCCGGGCGGCTTCATCGACTGCGTGCTCGAGCTGCCGGATCCGGCAACCATCGCCGAGGCGCTCAGCGCTGCCCATGCGCTGCTCGGCCGGCCGGAGCTGGCAGCCCCGGACGCGGTAAGCGGAGTCGATGGACGCGTGCGCCCACGGTCGTACGTCCCCGCGGATGGCGAGCGCATCGAGATCTACCGTGCATTGCGCATCGATCCACGCGCCCAGCGCCGGGCACGCGCGCGGCGTGGGCGCGCCTAGAAGGGCTGCGGCGCGTGTGCGCCGCGCGCACTGACCGGCGCGAACGGCGCAGTCTTCACGTCGCTCTGGACGCTCGCGACCAGGTTCTTCTCGAAGCGCACCACGACGTGTCCGCGCTGCGGGGTCTCGAGCCGCCGGGTCTTGAAGAAAAAGTCGTAGTCCCAGCGCGTATTGTCGAACGCATCCGGCACCATCGGCGTGCCGAGCAGGTAGCGCACCTGGCTGTGCGTCATACCAGGCTTGACCTGCCCGATCACGTCCGGATCCAGATAGTTGCCCTGCAGGATCGGCATCCGGTACACGCACGCGCACAGCAGCGCAGCGAGGCCGAGCAGCACGACACGCGCGGCGCTACGCGCCCCGGCGCCGCGCGTTGCTGGCCGCGCTGGCTGTGAATCGGCGATAATCCGGTACATCGAATCATCATACCGCATCGTGCGGGCTCCGTCGGTCGCCCCGAGGTACTACATGGAAGGCAAGGACCTGCGCAAGGCAGGACTGAAGGTTACGCTGCCGCGGCTGAAGATCCTCGAGATACTCGAGGGCAGCCCGATGCACCACCTGTCGGCCGAGGAGATCTACAAGCGGCTGCTGGACTCGGCCGAGGATATCGGTCTCGCAACGGTCTACCGCGTGCTCACCCAATTCGAGGCCGCGGGGCTCGTGAACCGCCACCACTTCGAGGATGGCATGGCGGTGTTCGAGATCAACCACGGCAGCCATCACGATCATATCGTCTGCATGGACTGCGCGGCGGTCGAGGAGTTCGTCGAGCCCGACATCGAGGCACGGCAGCACGCGATTGCCGAGCGCCTGGGCTTTCGCATCGAAGCACATTCGATGGTGCTCTACGGGCGCTGCAAGCGTGCCGACTGCCCGGCGCGAGTGCAGGGGCGGGTCAAGACCCCCGTGTAGCGAGCCGTCATTCGGCGCGCTTCGCACCCGTCTTGCCTGGTACGGCCGCGCCAGCACTGCTGCGCATCTCGAGCGCGTGAGCGCGTGTGCGTGGCGTGATCTCGACCCCACCGAGCATGCGCGCGATCTCCTCGACGCGGGCCGCCTCGTCGAGCACAGTGATCCCGGTGCGGGTGCTGCGTCCGTCGGTGTGCTTGGAGACCCGCAGGTGCTGGTGCCCCTGCGCTGCGACCTGCGCGAGGTGCGTCACGCACAGCACCTGGGCCGAGTTGCCGAGTGCGCGCAGCTCGCGACCGACGATTTCGGCGACGGCACCGCCGATACCGGTGTCGACCTCATCGAACACCATGCACGGGGCCGCCTGCGCCGCACAGCAGACCTGCACGGCGAGTGACAGGCGCGCGAGTTCTCCGCCGGAGGCGACCTTCGCGACCGCACGCGGTGCCTGCCCCGGGTTCGTGCTGACGCGGAATTCCACGCGATCGAGTCCGTGCGGCGCCGGCTCCGCCGAATCCAGCGGCGTGACCTCGATCAGGAACCGGCCACCGGCCATTCCGAGCTCCTGCATGCGTCCGGAGATCTCCTTGGCCAGCGCCCGCGCCGCCGCGGCGCGCCGCGCCGAGAGCTGTCGCGCCAGCTCCTGGAAGCGCGCCAGCGCGGCATTGAGCTGACCGCGGATCGCGCCCAGATCGGCGGCCGCGGTTTCGAGGCCCGCCAGCTCGGCGGCGAGCGCGTGGCCCTGTCCGATCAGCGCCGAGGGCGCGATGCGATGCTTGCGCGCGAGCTCCTCGACCGCGGCCAGGCGCCGCTCGATCGCGTCGGCGCGCTGCGGATCGATGTCGAGGGTATCGAGGTACTGCTGCAGCGTATGGCTGGCGTCCTTGATGCGCAGCGCAGCCTCATCGAGCAGCGGGACCAGCGGGCCCAGCTGCGCGTCGAGCGCGGCCGCGGTACGCAGCCCGGACATCGAGCGCGCGATCAGGACGTGGGCGTTGGCGCCCTCGGCCTCGTACAGTCCGTCCAGCGCGGCGCGCGCGGCCAGCAGCAGTCGTCCGCGGTTCGCGAGCCGCGCATGCTCGGCGTGCAGCGCTTCGATCTCGCCTTCCTGGAGCTGCAGCGCCTCGATCTCGCGCTGCTGGTAGCGCAGCAGCTCGAGCCGTGAGCCGCGCTCGTCGGCCGCACTCTCGAGTTCGACGCTGCGGTTGAGCAGCGCGAGCCACAGACTGTGCGCGGTACGTACCTGGGCGCTCAGCGCCTCGAGGCGCCCGTAGCTGTCGAGCAGCGTACGCTGCGTCGCCGGGCGCACCAAGGACTGGAATTCGTGCTGGCCGTGGATATCGAACAGCAGCGCGGCAGCAGCCTGCAGCACCTGCAGCGGCACGGATTGGCCGCCGAGCCAGGCGCGGCTGCGGCCGTCGCTGCCGATCACGCGCCGCAACACCAGCTCACCCTGTGCCGGGATCGCATGCTCTTCGAGCAGGTGCAGCAGCTCGCCGGCCGTCGCGCTGATGTCCGCGGTCGCGCTGATCTCGGCGCGCTCGGCGCCGCTGCGTACCCACTCGGCGCCAGCGCGGCCGCCGGCCAGCAGCTCGAGTGCGTCCACGATCATCGACTTGCCGGCCCCGGTCTCCCCGGTCAGCACGGTAAGGCCCGGCTGGAACTCGAGTTCCACCGCCTCGATCAGCGCGAAGTCGCGGATCTGCAGGTAACGCAGCACGCTCTAGCGCTCGTGTTCGAGCCCGCCACGGCCCCAGTGAAGCTTCGAGCGCAGCAGCCTGAAATAGTCATAGCCAGGAGGGTGCAACAGCGTGATCGCCCGCTCGGACGGTTGAATCTCCAGCAGTCCGCCGGGCCGCAGCTCCCCGAGCAGGCGCGCATCGCAGGTGACCTGGGCACTCACGTCGCTGGAGCCGGTCAGCCGTATCGCGATCTTCGAATCCCCGGGAACCAGGATCGGCCGGTCAGAGAGCGTGTGCGGACTGATCGGGGCCAGTACCAGCACATTGAGCCGCGGATCGACGATCGGGCCGCCGCAGGACAGCGCATACGCGGTCGAGCCGGTGGCGGTCGCGACCACCAGTCCGTCGGCGCCGTGCGAGTTGACATAGCGTCCGTCCACGTGGGTCTCGAAGTCCAGCATGCGGCCGGTTTCGAGGCGGTTGAACACCACGTCGTTGAGCGCAAAGCAGTCGGCAACGCCGCCACCCGGTGCCGTCAGTCGGGCGTGCAGCAGGCGGCGTCGTTCGTCCGTGCATTCGCCGGCGAGCACCGCATCGACACAGGTGACCATGTCCTGTGGCAGCACGTCAGTCAGGAAGCCGAGCCGGCCGCGGTTGATGCCGAGCAGCGGGATCCCGGAGTCGCCTACCAGTCCGGCGGCGTGCAGCAGCGTGCCGTCCCCGCCGATCGCAATAACCAGTTGCGCGCGCGCGAGCAGCTCGGGCAGCGCGACCGACAGCGCTCCCGGCGGAGCCATACCGTCAGGGCCGGTCTCCGGCGTGAGCACCGTGAGCTGCCTGGCAAGCAGCACAGGGATCAGCGCCTGGGCGCATTCGCCCACCCGCGGGTCCTGGAACTGGCCGACCAGGGCACAGGTGCGTATCGACTTATGCAACGCGAGAGCCTGTTCAACTGCTGTGATGCTGTCCTTGTAGCATGACACGACCCCGTCGGGCACGCGCTCGCCGCGCCTGCGCTTTGGGGCAGAAACCGGTACCGCGCTGTGCCGGCGGATGGCGGCGCTTGACGAGGCCGCGAGGTGCTGATTAGCTGAAGACTCAACGATGGCCGCCGACAGCAAAGAGGAAGGACTGAACGAGCGGGCGCAGCGGCTGCTGCGCGTGCTGGTCCAGAGCTATATCCGCGATGGCGCCCCGGTCGGTTCGCGCACTCTCTCGCGCGATTCCGGGCTCGCTCTCAGTTCGGCCACCGTTCGCAACGTGATGTCGGATCTCGAGCAGCTCGGCTTCGTGACATCGCCGCATACTTCGGCCGGACGCGTACCCACCGACAAGGCCTATCGCTTCTTCGTCGACAGCCTGATGCGGGCCCAGCTGCCGACCGACGAATCCAACCTCGAGGAGATCCGCCGGCAACTCGACCTTCCCGCCGGTACCTCCAAGGCGCTGGTGGCTTCCGCCTCGCAGCTGCTCTCGAACATCACGCACCTGGCGGGCGTCGTGACCCTGCCACTGGCCCAGTCCGCGGCACTGACGCAGATCGAGTTCCTGCCACTGTCGGAGAACCGGCTCCTGGTCGTGCTGGTGCTCAACGACCGCGAGGTCCAGAACCGCATCATCCAGCTCGATCGCCACTATTCCGGCGAGGAGCTGCGACGCGCGGCCAACTTCCTGAACGAGCAGTTCGCCGGGCACACGCTCGCGCAGATCCACAAGGAGATGATTCAGCAGCTCAAGGATACGCACGAGCACCTGAACCAGGAAATGTTGAACGGGATCGCGATGGCGCAGAGCCTGTTTTCGCAGTCCGGGCCCACCGAGGATATCGAGTACGTGATCGCCGGTGAGACCAACCTTATGGGATTCTCGCAGTTCGGCAACGTCGAGAAGCTGCGCCGGCTGTTCGAGGCATTCAACGAAAAGCGCGACATCCTGCAGCTGCTCGACCAGAGCCTGCGCGCCGAGGGCGTGCAGATCTTCATCGGCCAGGAATCCGGCTACCAGATCCTCGATGACTACAGTGTCGTCACCGCCCCGTACAGCTCGGACCAGGGCGTGGTCGGCGTGCTCGGGGTCATCGGACCTACCCGCATGGCCTACGAACGCATCATCCCGATAGTCGATCTGACGGCCAAACTGCTCGGTGCGGCCTTGAATTCCCGGCGTTGACCGCCATCTATCGGGCAGGACTGGAAGCTCTGACGAGAGCTTTGTGCACGCTTTTACTCCAAGTCTTTGTTATTCTGGGACTCTTAAGCTATGAGTGATACCAGTAAGCAGGCTGCGGCGCAGCAGGAGTTGCCGGATTCGGGCGACGTTTCGGAGCCAGCGACCACCGATGATGCGGCCCTGCACACGGCGCTTGCCGAGGCGCAGGAGCAGGCCCGTATCCAGCGCGACCTGTATCTGCGTGCGGCCGCCGAACTCGATAACGTGCGTAAACGCGCCCAGCGCGATATCGAGAGCGCCCATCGCTTTGCGCTCGAACGCTTTGCGGCGGAGTTGCTGCCGGTCCATGACAGCCTCGCCCTGGGTGTCGCGAATGGCGCGAACGCCGATGCGGCGACGCTGCTTGCCGGCCAGCAGGCCACGCTCAAGCTGCTCGACCGCGCGTTTGAGAAATTCTCGATCGCCCCGATCGATCCGGCCGGCCGGCGATTCGATCCAGGCCTGCATGAAGCGGTACTGATCCAGGAATCCGGTGACGTGGCGCCCGACACCGTGCTGACCGTGGTTCAGTCCGGCTACGAACTCAACGGTCGGCTGCTGCGTCCCGCCCGGGTCGTGGTGGCGAGGGCGCCGGCGGGTGCGGGCGCGCCTTGAGGCGCAGCCCGAATTGCGCGGTGGATGCACAAACCGACTTGAAAGCAGGCCTGAAGGTCCCAACTTC
>Ga0265318_10000657_pt1 | contig 23614 bp, 25 predicted proteins | sample 4821metaG_FD_192431 | JGI IMG/M metagenome (GOLD analysis project Ga0265318, IMG submission 192431) | Rhizosphere microbial communities from Carex aquatilis grown in University of Washington, Seatle, WA, United States - 4-8-21 metaG | ecosystem: Host-associated > Plants > Roots > Rhizosphere >... | reverse complement strand
TCGAGATCGCGCGGGTAGTACGTCAGCCATTCGACGCCGTCATCGGTGACCGCGATCGTGTCCGAGTGCCGGAACCCGCCCACGCTGGGCGCGTAGAGCCCCGGTTCGACCGTGAAGACCATCCCCGGCCGGATCTCCGTCTCGTCGCCCCGGTCGAGGAACGGCCCCTCGTGGTAGCGCAGCCCGATCGCGTGCCCGACGTGATGGCGCCAGTTGTCCCAGAGCCCGTGCTGCTCGAAATAGTCGCGCACGCGACGGTCGACCTCGGCGCACGGCACCCCCGGCTGGATCGTGTCCACCGCCAGATCCTGCAGCGCGACCATGTGGTCGAACAGCCGCCGCTGCTCGTCGCTCGGCGGCCCGATCACCATCGTCCGCTCGAGCTCCGAGTGGTAGCCCCAGACGGGCGCGGTCGCACCGGTGACGAGCACATCGCCGGCCTGGAAGACGATGTTGTTCGGCAGCGCGTGCGGGATCGCGGCGTTGCGGCCGATCTGGCCGCGATAGCCCGCAGCCGCACCCGAGTACCAGATGCTCTGCGCCCGGTAGATCGGGCCGATCGCGTCGAGCATCGCGTACGTCGCCTCCGTCGAAGCGCGGTTCTCCACCTCCGTCTCGGACACGCCCGGACGGGTGTACCGCTGCAGCAGCGTGTGCGCGAGGTTGCCCCATTTGCAGCTCTCCCGCAGCAGCGCGAGCTCCGCGTCGCTCTTGATCGCCATCTGATCCTCGATCACGTCCCCGATCGGCCGCACCTCTGCGCCCGCCGTCTCGCTCAACGACGGCCCGCGATACCCGAACACGCGCGGGTACCCGTCCTGGTCGGCGCCGATCGCACCGCGAACGCCGAGCGCGCCGAGCAGCTCGGCGAGCGCCTCGAGCTGCGGCCGGTCGCCCGGGTACTCGTCGTAGTGCGCAACCTCCTGCACGGCGGCGTTCGCCTGCGCATGCTCGACCTCGAGCCGCGGCACGAGCATGCCGCCCCGCCCGTCGGCCGCCAGCGCGAACGCGATCGGCCGCTCGGTCGGGACGAAGGCGAAACCGGTGTAGTAGAGGACGTAGTGCGGGTCGAACAGGGCCGCGCCGGCGAGGCGGCGCTCCTCCAGGGACGCCGCCAGCGCGGCCCGCCGGGCCGCGAACTCCTCGGGCCGGATCGCGAGCGTCACGCGGCCTCGTTTCCGAGCTTGTCGCGCCAGAGCTCGTCGAGGTTGCGCAGCCTGCGCACGCGCTCGCCGGTCGGCGGATGGGTCACGAACAGCGCGGCGAGCCCCTCCTCCATGAACGGGTTGAGCGTATAGAGCGGCTCCGTCGCAGGGCTGGCCTGGAAGTCGACGAGCTCGGCGGCCCGCTCGAGGCGGATCAGGGCGTCGGCGAGCCCGTGCGGCGAGCCGCACAGGCCGGCCGCGGTGCGGTCCGCCTCGAACTCCCGCTTCGGCGAGAGCAGCACGTGAACGCACGCGGCGGCGACCGGGCCGAGGACGAACAGGAGCGCTCGCTGCAGCCAGCCGCCCACGCGGCTCAGCTCGACGAGCGAGGCGGCGAGCACGACGACGCCGGTCTGGATGGCCACGTCGCGGTGCCGGACGTGCGCCAGCTCGTGTGCGAGCACCCCTTCGAGCTCGGCCGGCGTGCACGCCGAGACGCAGCCGGCGCTGATCGCGAGCGAAGAGCTGCGCGGCCCGCGGCCGGTTGCGAGCGCGCGCGGCAGCCCGTCCGGGATCAGGTACAGGCGCGGCTTCGCCACGCCCGCGATCGCCGCCAGCCGCTCCACGCTCGAATGGAGCAGCGGCGCCTCACCCACCGGCAGCTCGCGCGCGCCGACCATGCCGAGCACGACCCGGTCGAAGTACCAGTAGCCGCCGGTGACGAGCAGCAGCGCGCAGAACCCGAAGATGGAGAGGAGCCGGAAGCCGCCGAGCTCCCAGCCGACCAGCGCGAAGAGACCGGTGATGCCGACCAGCAGCAGCCAGGCCTTCAGCACATTGCGGGCCGCGATGAAGCCGCGCACCGGGCGCTACGTGTCTTCGGGCTCGCCGCGGCCGTCGTCGTCCAGCAGCCCCCGCGGCGGCCAGTCGTCGTTCTGCGGAGCGTCGCAGCGACTCGAGCAGTGGAGCGACGCGATGTTCTGGAGCGGAACGAGGATGTGCCCGTTCAACTCGATGTGTGCAACCTCGTCGACGTAGCAGTAGGCGGTGAGGACGCCCTCCTGGTACTCGCCGCCGAAGAGAGCCACCTCGACCTGTTCGCCCTTGTATTTGCTGGTGTAGTCCTCCACCGGCTCGAGGCTCAGTCTATCGGGCGGAACAACCCGCCCTCACAGGCCACGGCCCAGACGGCGCAGTTGTCCAGCACGGGCAGCGCCACGCCGAGGACGGACGCCTGGGCCCGGCGGATCGAGCCGCCGTGGGTGACCACGACGACCCGCTCGCCCGCGTGCCGCTCGGCGATCCAGTGCAGGACGCGAAGCGTCCGCTCGCGGTGCGCCGCCGTCGTCTCGCCCACGAGCTCGACGCGCTCCCGCTCTGCCGCCGTCAGCCCCTCCCAGTTGCCCCAGTTCTTCTCGCGCAGGTCCGCGTGCACGGCCACCGGCAGCCCGAGCCGCGCGGCGACGATGCCGGCCGTCTCCCGGGCGCGCGCGAGGTCGCTCGCGTAGACGGCGTCGATCCCGTCGCCGGCGAGCCTCTCGGCCAGCGCCTCCGCCTGCGACCGGCCGTACTCGTTCAGCGGCCGGTCGGTGTGCCCCTGCAGGCGCCCCGCGGCGTTCCAGTCGGTCTCGCCGTGGCGTACGAGGAGGAGAGTCGTCACTGGAAGCTAGGCTAGCCAGCCGTGGATCTCGGACTGCGCGATTCCGTCTGTCTCGTCACCGGCTCGACCGGCGGCATCGGGCTGGAGACGGCGCGGCTGCTCGCCGCCGAGGGCGCGGCCGTCGTCACGACCGGCCGCGGAGCGCACGGGCCCGGCGTCGGCGAGGCGCTCCATGTTGCCGCCGAGCTCGTCCGGGCAGGCGAGTCCGAGCGGCTCGTGCGCGAGGTCGAGGCGACGCTCGGCCGGGTCGACTGCCTCGTGAACAACGTCGGCGCCGGCTACCGGCGCTCGTTCGAGGAGGTGAGCGACGAGCAGTGGGAGGAGCTCTGGCAGCTGAACGTCATGAGCTACGTCCGCGCGATCCGGGCCGTGGTGCCGGCGATGCGGACGCGCGGCGCGGGCGTGATCGTGAACGTCTCGTCCACCGCCGGCAAGCGGCCGTCGACGTCGATGCCCGACTACTCGGTGACGAAGGCCGCGGTGCTGTCGCTGTCGCGGCTCGTCGCAGACCTTTATGCCAAGGACGGGATCCGTTGCAACGCCGTCACTCCGGGGCCGGTCGCGACGCAGGCCTGGCTCGCCGAGGGCGGGCTCGCCGACCAGCAGGGCGCCCGCAGCGGCAAGTCGCGCGAGGACGTGCTCGCCGCCGTCGGCGCGGCGCGGCCGCTCGGCCGTCTGGCCGAACCGGAGGAGATCGCAGCGGTGATCGCGTTCCTGTGCTCGCCGCGGACGAGCTACGTCACCGGCGCCGCCTGGAGCGCCGACGGCGGCACGGTCCCGATCATCATCTGACCCGCCCCTGCGGCCACTGTGCGCCTTCCGCTTGAACGACTACGCTGGCCCTACGATGCCGGAGCTTGCCGGTCGTGTTGCCGATGCCTTCGAGGGCCTCGTACGAGAGAACGAGGAGCGTTGGCTGTCGCCGCTCGCCGTTCGTTCGTACGACAGCCGCGGCCGCAACCTGCCGGAGGAGGAATGCCGCCTGCGCACGCCGTTCCAGCGCGATCGCGACCGGATCGTGCACGCGAAGGCGTTCCGCCGCCTGCGCCACAAGACGCAGGTGTTCGTCGATCCCGAGGGCGACCACTTCCGCACGCGGCTCACACACACGCTCGAGACGACCGGGATCGCGCGCGGCGTCGCACGGGCACTGCGCCTCAACGAGGACCTCGTCGAAGCGGTCGGCCTCGGCCACGACCTCGGGCATCCGCCGTTCGGCCACGCCGGCGAGCAGGCCCTCGACGAGCTGTTGCGCGAGCGCGGCGGCCGCGGCTTCCGGCACAACGAGCACTCGCTCCGCGTGGTCGAGCGGCTCGAGCGCGACGGGCGCGGCCTGAACCTCACGTGGGAGGTGCGCGACGGGATCCTGAAGCACACCGGCGCCGACGAGCCCGAGACGCTCGAGGGGAAGATCGTGCGCATCGTCGACCGCGTCGCGTACATCAACCACGACATCGACGACGCGATCCGCGCCGGGATCCTCGACCCGCGCGACCTGCCGGCGAACGAGCTGGCGGTGCTCGGCACGACCGGGTCGCGGCGGATCGACACGCTCGTGCACGACCTCGTCGAGACGTCCGCAGCGGCCGGGGACATCGCGCAGAGCGACGAGATCGGCGGCTCCATGCTCGCGCTCCGGCAGTTCATGTTCGACCACGTGTACCTCGGGCCGCACACGGCGGAAGAGCACGCACGCATCCGCCGTACCGTGCGGCGCATCTTCGAGCACCTCGTGGACGAACGCGGAGACGACCTCGAGCACGCGACCGACTACCTCGCCGGCATGACCGACCGCTTCGCGCTGACGTACGCCGCCGAGCTCGACTAGTGCACTAGTGGCGCGGATCAAGGACACCTCGGTCGAGGCGGTCAAGGCGGCCGCGGAGATCCTGCCGCTCGTCGAGGACTACGTCCGCCTGCGCAAGTCCGGCGGCACGTACAAGGGCCTCTGCCCCTTCCACCAGGAGCGGACACCGAGCTTCACCGTCTCGCCGGCCCGCGGCACGTACAAGTGCTTCGGCTGCGGCGAAGGCGGCGACGCGATCTCCTTCGTCGAGCGGCTCGAGCAGGTGGACTTCGTCGGCGCGATCGAGTCGCTTGCGAAGCGGTTCGGCGTCGCGATCGAGTACGAGGAGATCTCGCCCGAGGCCGAGCAGCAGCGACGCCGGCGCGAGCGGCTCGGCCAGGTGCTCGAGCGCGCCACCGCCTTCTACGAGCGCGTGCTGTGGGAGAGCGAAAGCGGCGCGTTCGCGCGCGAGTACCTCGCCTCGCGCGAGCTCGGCGAGGACGTGTGCAGAAAGTTCCGGCTCGGCTACGCGCCCGAGGGCGCAACGCTCTCGCGGCGCGCGCTGCAGGAGGGCTACACGCGCGAGGAGCTGCTCGCCGCGGGGCTCAGCAACCGCAGCGGCAACGACTACTTCCAGCGGCGGCTCCTCTTTCCGCTCGCCGACGCCCGCGGCGCGGTGCGCGGCTTCCAGGCGCGCAGGCTGCACGACGACGACCGCCTGCAGGCGAAGTACGTCAACTCGCCGGAGAGCGACCTCTTCAAGAAGGGCGATCTCCTCTACGGCCTCGACACCGCGCGCCAGCAGATCGCGAAAGAAGACCGTGCGGTGATCGTCGAGGGCAACACCGACGTGCTCGCGCTGCGGCAGGCCGGCTTCGAGCCCGTCGTCGCCTCGATGGGCACGGCACTCACGGAGCGCCAGTTGAAGGAGCTCGCGCGCCTGACGACGCGGCTCTACCTGTGCTTCGATGCGGACGCCGCCGGCCAGGACGCGACGCTGCGCGGCATGGAGCTCGCCAACAAGCAGTTCACCGTGAACGTCGTGGTCCTGCCCATCGGCAAGGACCCCGCGGACGACCCGGCGGCGTTCGAGCAGCAGCTGGCTGCGCCGGTGAGCTACCCGGTGCACCAGGTGCGCCTCATCCACGCGCGGGCGCGTGACCGGCAGAGCGAGTTCGCGGCCGTGCGCACGTTCCTCGTATCGCTCCCCGATTCGCCTGAGCGGCAGGACGCCCTGCGGCTCGCCGCCGACCTGCTCGACCTGCCGCCGGAGATGCAGGCCGGGCTCGCGCCGGCCCGAGGCGGCAGCTCGAGAGCCGCCGGCGTCGTCTCGCCGAGGCTGCTCGACGCGGGTGCGCGGCTCGAGCGGAGCGCGCTCGCGGGAGTCGCCGCCCACCCGGAGCTGACGCGCATCCTCGCGGAGCTCGGCCCCGAGCACTTCGACAGCGAGCCGCACCGCCACGCGCGAGCCCATCTGCTCGGCGAGGCGCCGGCCGACGGCGAGCTGACGCCGCTGCTGGCGGAGCTCTACGCCCTCGCCGAGCAAGACAGCATCGGCGTCCCGACCGCGAAGCAGCTGCTGCTCGGCCTGCGCGAGCGCCAGCTCGAGCGGGAGCTGGCGGCGGCCGCCAACGGCCGCGTCCTGCAGCTGCAGCAGGCGCTGCAGCGGATCCGCGCCGAGATTCGCGAGCTCGATTGACCCCTCGCTAGAATGCGCCCGCCGATCCCCGGTAGCTCAATTGGCAGAGCATCCGGCTGTTAACCGGAGGGTTGTTGGTTCGAGTCCAACCCGGGGAGTAACAGGTTCGAGCTCGATGTCGCCTCCGGTTGCCGGGAGCGAAAGGCGGAACGTGGTTCCGGCGTGCTCGCGGCTCTTGACCGTGACGCGGCCGCCGTGCGCCTCGGCGATCGTCTTGACGATCGAGAGACCGAGGCCGATGCCGGGTTCCGCCTGTGTGCGCTTGCCGCGGAAGAAACGTTCGAACACATGCCGCTGGTCGTCGGCCGAGATGCCCACCCCGGTATCGGTGACCTCGAGCACGACAGCGCGCCTTCGCCGGGCTACGCGAACGTCGACCGAGCCTCCCGCGGGGGTGAACTTGAGCGCGTTCGAGAGCAGGTTCTCGAGCAGCTCGGCGATCCGGGCCGGGTCGACGCGGGCGCGCAGGGATTCTTCGGCGAGGACCCCGATGCGGATGCCGGATTCAGCGGCCCGGGGGAGGAGGGCGTGAACCGCCTCGCGAGCGAGCTCGGTCAGGTCGGCGTCTGCGAGGTCGAGGTCGAGCTTGCCCGATTCCGCACGCGCGATGACGAGCACGTCGTTGACGAGGGCAAGCAGCCGGTCGGCGCCGCGGCGGACCGCCGCGAGGTAGCTCTGCTGTTCGGAGCTCAGCGGGCAGGCGGCCTCCTCGTCCCTCAGCAGCTCGAGGTAGCCGATCACCGATGTCAGGGGTGTACGGAGGTCGTGGGAGACGATGGAGAGAAGCTCGTTCTTCAGTTGGTCCGCTTCCTGCAGCATCACGTTCTGCTGTTCCATCAGCTTCGCCGTGCGCTTCCGTTCGGCTTCTGCTGCCTTGCGGTCGCTGATGTCACGGAGCGTGACCAGGTATCCGCACACGGCAGGCTCGTCGACGAGGTTCTTGCCGGTTGTCTCCAGCCAACGCCAGGATCCGTCGGCGTGACGCATGCGGTAGTCGACCTCACCGACCGTTCCCGGTGTTTCGCGCTCGGCGGAAATGGCAGCCGCAAGGGCCGGAACGTCGTCGGGGTGCAGCCAGGAGACCACTGTCGTGCCGACGAGCTCCTCCGGCCGCCGGCCGAGGACGCGCTCGACGGCCGGGTTCGCGTATCGGATCACACTGTCGGCGTCGGTGACGACGATCAGGTCGACCGAGTGCTCGATCAGCGCCTGAAAACGCTCGGCGCCGAGCCGCAAGTCCGCGGCGTCGGCGCCCGGCCCTAGCGGGTCTCCGGGGGCGACGCCGAGAGATGCGGATCGCTGGTCGGGGATCGAGTCGTACGTGCGGAGCTCCCTCGCTGGACTCTGTTGAGGCGCTCCGATGGGGTGTCGGCAAGGCGACGAAGCACCTGGATCCTCGATACAGCGCGAGTCGGTGTCTCGGTAACGCTGAACCTTCTCACCCGAAAGGGGGCGATCCGGCTACCCTCCGCCGCGTGAACGATCGCTTCCAGGAGCTCCAGCGCCGTCTGGCCGAGATCCACGACCTCGAGAAGGCCGCCGGCCTCCTCTCGTGGGACGAGGAGACGAAGATGCCGCCTGCCGGCGCCGAGGCGCGTGCCGAGCACCGCGCCACGCTGAACCGCATCGCGCACGAGCTCCAGGTGCAGCCGGAGCTCGGCGAGCTGTTCGAGGAGCTGCGCCCCTTCGAGGAGGTGCACGAGTACGACTCCTACGAGGCGAGCCTCATCCGGATCGCGCGCCGCGACTTCGAGAAGGCGGTGTGTGTCCCGCCCGACCTGCGCGCCGAGCTGACCCGCGCCGGCTCGCTCGCCTACCGGGCCTGGCTGCACGCGCGCGAGCAAGAGGACTACGGGATCATGCTGCCCCATCTCCAGCACAACCTCGACCTGCGGCGCGAGTACATCCGCTGCTTCGAGGCGCAGGGCGACCCGTACGACGTTCTGCTCGACGACTACGAGCCGGGGACGAAGACGGCGGAGGTGGAAACGATCTTCGAGCAGCTGAAGACGGCACTTGTGCCGATGCTGCGCGCAGTTGCCGACGCGCCGCCGGTCGACGACTCGTGCCTCCGCGGCAGCTTCCCGCATGAAGCGCAGCGCCGCTTCTCACTCTCGATGCTGGAGCGGTGGGGGATGGACCGGGAGGCGTGGCGGCTCGACGGCACGGTGCACCCGTTTGCGATGTCGATGTCGCCGGGGGACATCCGCCTGACGACGAACTTCCACGAGGACAGCCTGCACGGCATCCTCTCCTGCCTGCACGAGTTCGGCCACGGGCTGTACGAGCACCAGGTCGAGGCGCGGTACGACCGCACTCCTCTCGGCCACGGGGTGTCGGCCGCGCTCCACGAGTCGCAGAGCCGCATGTGGGAGAACCTCGTCGGACGCGGCCTGTCCACGTGGAAGTTCTTCTACCCGCAGCTCCAGGAGGTGTTCCCCAAGCAGTTCGGCACCGTGTCGCTCGAGCAGTTTCATCGGGCGTTGAACAAGGTGCAGCCGTCGCTTCGGCGTGTCGACGCCGACGAGATCACGTACTGCCTGCACATCATCCTTCGCTTCGAGCTCGAGCGTGACGTGCTCTACGGCAATGTCGAGCTGCGCGACCTGCCGGACGCGTTCGACGCGAAGATGCGCGAGTACCTCGGTCTGCAGCCGCCGGACCTCTCGCGCGGTGTCCTCCAGGACGTCCACTGGTCGGACATGAGCTTCGGCTACTTCCCCACGTATGCGCTCGGCAATGTGATCTCGGTGCAGCTCTGGGAGCGCGCGATCAGCGACCTGGGCGACCTCGACGAGCAGTTCGAGCGGGGAGAGTTCGCGCCGCTGAGAACGTGGCTCGGCGAGCACGTGCACCGGCACGGCCGGGCGTTCACACCCCAGGAGCTGCTCCAGCGCGTGGTCGGCACCGGCATGGACGCGGTGCCGTATCTCGGCTACCTCGAGCGCAAGCTCGGCGAGCTGTTCGGCGCAGCCACCGCCTGAGTCGGTCGCCGCTGCAGCGGCAGACGCGCTCGCCGAGCGTGGTCCGGCCGTCGGCTTCCAGGCTCCCGGGGAGCCGCTAAGATCGGCACGTGAGCTGGCTGTACATCGCCCTGCTCGCACTGGCGCTCGCGGTGGTCGTCGGAGCGGAGTGGCCGCGCTTCGGCGCACACGTGGGGGTCGATGCGCGCAGGCGCCGTGCGCGGGAGAAGCGGAAGGCCTCCTTCCGGGTCGTGCCCACCGAAGCCGACGACTTCGCCGCCAGCGTCGAGCGGGATCTCGCGAACCTGCCGACGATCGAGGAGACGGACCGCCGCTAGCCGCGCACCGTGAAGTGCGTGCTGATGGTGCGCGTGTTCGGGAGGATCGGGCCGACGTCCTCCATGTTCTTCGTCTCCTGGTAGTCCGCGACCGTGACGGTCAGTGTGTGCGTCCCGACCTTCCGTGCGGCGGTGCCGATCGTCAGGATGCCGCCGGAGTAGGAGGGATTGGCGCGCCGCTTGTCGACGGAGACGCTGATCGACGCCGGGTCGACGCCCGAGCCGGCGTCGTGCACCGCGAGGCGCACAAGCCGGCCCCGCCGGACCGAGCGCTGCAGCAGCTTCACGGTCGGAGGCGTCGTGTCGTTGACCCAGAATCGGAACGAGAACGGGCCGGGCCGGCCGCCGGCCGGCGTGTCGAAGACGAGGTCGTAGGCGCCCTTGCCGGGGAGCACGTCCCCGACCACCGGTTCGACGCCGCCGAAGCTCGCATACGGGTTGATGTCCACCGGCAGGCCGGAGTAGCCGACGAGCCGGTTCTCGTCACCGGCGACGACGAGCCGCGGGGTGACGCTCACGCCTGGGCCGTGTCCGGTCACGACGGCGCCGAAGTTCGCAATCGTCTGCGTCACCGTGAACCGGAACACCTGCTCGGGCCCGGACAGGTTGAGCGCGATCCCCGCTCCGAGCCCGCCCTCCGGGTACCGGTAGGTGGAGACGAGCGACGGCTTGCCGGCCGTGTTGCCGTCATAGGCGCCCGGCCCGGTGATCGCGGTGTGCGGCTCGCCCGCGAGCTTCGGCGCCTCGACGTGCAGCCAGTACGGGATGCGGCGGCGGACGTCCGCGCGGGAGAGGATGACGAAGCCGGTCGAGTCGCCTTCGGCTGCGTCGGCGGCGACGGTGAGCGTGATCCCGACGCTCGTGCCGGGCACGACCGTCGGCGCGGTCGGCGCGAGGACGGCGCCCGTCGTCGCAGCGTGCGGCTCGATGGTGACCGTCCACGGATCCGGGCCGCCGCCTGCGTCGGTCACCGCGAGCTGCTGCGTGACGGTGTCGCCGCGCTTGACGAGCCCGAACGACAGCCCGGTCGGGTCGGTGAAGACGAGCGGGTTGTCGGCGTTGGGGAGGTCGATCCGCCCGCCGCCTTCGCGGAGAGGCAGCACCTCGGTCGTGGTTCCCGCGACGTGCACCGGGTCTCCGGTCGACTCGAGAGCCGACTTGATCTGCTCGACCGTCCACGTCGGGTGCCGTTCCTTGAGGAGCGCGGCCGCGCCGGCGACGTGCGGCGTCGCCATGCTGGTGCCGCTCCAGTCGTGCGGCGACCATTGATTGTGCGGCAGCGAGGAGAGGATGTCGACGCCGGGCGCGGTCACGTCCGGCTTCATCTGGAGCGTGATCGGCGTCGGGCCGCTCGAGGAGAAGTCGGCGATCTCGTCCGGCGGCCCTCCGAAGTTCTCCGTGGACGCCGCGACCGTGATCGCCTTCGGCGCGGTGCCGGGCGATCCGACGGAGCCGCGGCCGGCGTCGAGGTTGTCGTTCCCGGCCGCGATCACGGGGACGACTCCCGCGTCCGCGGCGTCGTCGATCGCCTGCACGACGACGTCGCGCGTCGGCTCGACCTCCGGCTCGCCGAGCGAGAGGTTGATCACGTCCATGCCGTCCTTCACCGCCTGCTCGATGCCGGCCGCGATCTCCGGAGAGTTGCCGTCGAGCCCGAACTGCTCGGTCGGGATCGTCAGCACCTTGTAGTTGCCGAGGTACGCGTTCGGCGCGACCCCCGAGACCGGGATGTTGTTCCCCTGGACGTTGGCGATCGTGCCGTGGTCGCCGGCCGCGATGCCCGCGACGTTCGTCGCATGGTCCGAGTTCTCGGGGTCGAACGGTGTGTTCGCGTACTTCCACGCCGGCTCGGCGGGAGCGAACGCGCGCGCCACGATCACCTTGGGAGTCGTGTACGCGGTGTTCCCCTTCGGGAAGCCCGCCGGGTAGCTGAAGCCGGCCGGGGAGAAGAAGACGTGCGTCTGGTCGACGCCGTCGTCGATGATCCCGATCTTCATCCCGTTGCCGGCGGTGGCGAGCGTCGGGCCCCAGACGGTCGGAGCGCCGATCAGCTCCGGCGAGCGGTCGAGGAGCTCGTGGTACGTCACGGTCGGCCAGACCGTCACGCCCTTCAGCGCCCCGAGGCGGCCGAGCTGGGAGCGCGGGACGACCACGGCGACGCCGTTCAGCACCACGCCGTAGTGCCAGCGCACCCGGGCCTGCGGGATCGCGCGCGCCAGGCGCGCCTGGAGCTGCCTCTGCGCGGCCGCGAGCGTGCGCAGATACGCGACGCTCGCCGGCGCGCGCACGTTCACGCGGTGGTTCACGGTCGCCGCGGCCGCGAGGCCACGGTCGTGGAGGACCGCCTCCGAGAGCGGCGGCTGCGGCAGCGTCACGACGACCTCGACGAGGTCGCTGCCGCGAGCGGCGGCGGGCCCGGTCCGGGCGGTGGCGCCGGCCGTCGCGAAGAGCGCGAGCGAGCCGAGCACGGTGCAGGCGAGGAGGGCGACCCGGGACAGCCGGGACATGGTACGCGTGGGCGCGTATTCGAGTTTCACACGGCTACACTGTCCGTCCGCGCGGATGTGGCGGAATTGGTAGACGCGCACGGTTCAGGTCCGTGTGGGGGCAACCCCGTGGAGGTTCAAGTCCTCTCATCCGCACTGCGACAGTTGGAGTAAGAGTTGCACGGTAGTGGGCGGTCTTCGGGCCGCCTCGACTGTCTGGATCTCCTCGATGTCGTGACCCTCGGCGTCCGGAGGCCTACGTCCAGAGGTCGCGCTCGCCGCTGACGACAAGGTCGGCCCGGACGTCGGGCCGTTCGCGTGCCCTGTAATCGTCCTCTTCGGCGATCCACGTCTCCCACCGCGTACGCGCTTCTTCGCCGTCCAGTTCCAGCCCGCGGCGGAGGCGCACGTCGCGGTCGGCCTCGATCCAGATCGTGTAGGTCAGGTACGGCCGAAACGCTTCGCGCGACGCCGTCACGCCTTCGAGAAGCATGAACTCGGCCGGAACGACCTCGATCAGTTCGCGTGCCATCTCGGGAGTCCATGCCGACCGGCGGAACTGACCGCCTTCTCCCCGCGCGAGCGGGTCGAGCACCTTCTCGATCAGCTCCGGCCACCAGTCGATCGGGTTGTCCCAGCTTGCGAAGTCGTCGGTGTGGACGATCTGGCAGCCGCCGAGCGCGACCGCGAGATGCTCGGCAAAGCTGCTCTTGCCCGCGCCGCCGGGGCCGTCAACGGCGATCACCCGCGTGCGCATCCGACCCGGCGGCTCGCGCACGGCGCACGCTGCGACGATCTGCGCGACAAACATCGAGAAGTCGTTGTCCGAGCGGTGGGTCGTGCGAGTCATGCTCGTACGATAGGGACGCGTCAGTCCCCGACAGGAATCCGTGTGTCTCGCTCCGCGAGGGGACGTACACCGGCCCGCGTGGAGCACGTACGTGGGGCGCATTTGGCGCGACTGGCTCGGCGGCACAAAGCCAGTCTGGATGCGGCCCCAGGCGCCGCCCTGCAACTGTCCCACTGGGCTTTCCGGCTCTTGCGGTCGATACCGCAGGGGTATGACAGGACGGCGCCGCCTCCTCTCGCTCCTGTTCCTCGTCCCGGTCGTGCTGATCAGGCTCAGCTGCTCGGGTGCCTTCGACACCTCCGCGTGCCCGGGAGGAGGGTCCGGCCCATGCACGCGCGTCCTCTTCATCGGCAACACGTACACCGGCACGAACGACCTGCCCGGCATGTTCGCGAAGCTCGCACGCTCCGGGAACCACCGCATCCGGACCGCGGTGAACGACGACGACTCCATCTCGCTCGTCGACCACGTTGCGTCACACGACACGAAGAGGTTGCTCGCCTCCACGCACTGGACCTTCGTCGTGCTCCAGGAGCAGAGCATCACGCCGTTGCTGGAGGAGTTTCGACAGGCCGAGATGTACCCGGCCGCGCGCGAGCTCGTCGACATGGTGCGCGGCGCGGGGGCGACGCCGCTGTTCTTCCTCACCTGGGCGCACCGTGTCGGTCTGTCGGACACCGGGCCGACGGGGAGCTACGCCGGCATGCAGAAGGCGACGGACGACGCGTACCTGACGATCGCACGCGAGGAGCACGCGGGCGTCGCCCCGGTCGGATACGCATGGTGGACGCTGTACGACCGTGACCCTGGGGCCGCGCTCTGGCAGGCCGACGGCACCCACCCGTCGGTCGAGGGGACGTACCTCGCCGCCTGCGTCTTCTACGCGACGATCTTCCGGGAAAGCCCGTTGGGGCTCGGCTATCGCGCCGGCCTGCCGGACAGCGTGGCTGCCACCGTGCAGAAGATCGCGGCGGACGTCGTCCTCGCCAATGCGGCGACGTGGGGCCTTCCGCCGACGCCTCCCGGAACGTAGGAGCTCCGCTTTCGGGGCAGGAGTACCCTGGAGGTGTGAAGATCGGCGCTCAGCGCAGATCGCGGAAACGCCGCACGCTCATGATCGTCGCGGCCGTCCTTGCGGAGCCGGTCGTGATGAAGCTGCGCGGCTACCGGATGGGCGGGAATCTCGTCGTTCGCTGCCGGAAGGGCCACCTGTTCACGACGATCTGGGTTCCCGGTGCGTCCCTGAAGGCGGTTCGGCTGGGCTGGTGGAGATTCCAGCGCTGCCCGGTCGGGAACCACTGGTCCCTCGTGACCCCGGTCAAGGAGTCCGACCTGACCGAAGACGAGAAGCGCCTCGCGAGCGAGCACAAGGACGTTCGGATCCCCTGAGGTCTTAGGAAGCTCACAACCACGTCTCATCTCGGTCTCAGCCGGGCCCGCGATGCTCCCAGGCATAACACCCACAAAGGAGCCGACGTGAGCAGCGCGAACGTGACCCGCATGTACAGGAAGCTCTCCGACCCACAGAACGAAGTCGACGACGACATCCGCCACATCCGCGACCTCGTCTTCGTCCGCAACCTGCTCGCCAGGCGCGGGGCGACCTACGCCGAGCTGCGGAACTGCGACGCCGTGATCGACGGCGTCCGGCGCCAGCTCGCGGACGCCGCCAAGCGCGCCTCGGCCGGCTACGCGACCGCGGCCTAGCGCAGCCCCTAGGCCAGCTCGACCTCGGCGTCCGGGTACAGCACCCGCCAGACGCGGAGGTAGATCTCGAGCTCGGCACGGTCGACTTCGTCCCCGGACTCCTCGAGCTCGACGTAATCGGGCCCGCTCACGATCGGACGCTGACCGAGGCTACGCAGGAACGAGGCCAGACGGTCCGTGTAGGCCGGATCGTGGAGTGTGAGGTGCATACGGAAGAGGGTCGTCGCACGATCCTCGCGCGCGGGCCCACCGCTATGCACCCCCCGGAATAGGGAGGGACGATCCCCCGAACGAGGGATTTCGTTCCGGCGGCTACGTGCCGAGAGCGGCGAGAACGTCATCTGCATGCGTCGCCGGCTTGACGTTGTGGAAGATCTTCTTCACCGTGCCGTCGGCATCGATGACGAAGGTCGAGCGGCTCACGCCGAGGAACGTCTTGCCCAGGTAGCTCTTCTCGCCCCAGACGCCGTACTCCTCGGCGACCGTGTGGTTCGTGTCCGCGAGCAATGTGAAGGGGAGCCCGTATTTCTTGCGGAACTTCACGTGCGAGCCCTCGTTGTCGGGCGAGACGCCGAGGACGACCGCGCCGGCGTGCTCGAACTCGGCGAAGGAGTCGCGGATCCCGCACGCCTGCGTCGTGCAGCCCGGCGTGTCGTCCTTGGGATAGAAGTACAGGACGACCGGACGGCCGCGCAGCTCCGAGAGCCGCACCGTCTCTCCGGTGTCGCTCGTCAGCTCGAAGTCGGGGGCGGGCTTGCCTTCCTCGATCACGTCGCGTCCTCTCAGTAGGGTGGCGTCTGGATGCTAACGGCGCATCACACGTTCGCATTCCTCGTGCTGGCGGCGACCTTTGGGGCGGCGCTGCTGGCAGGGGTCGCCTACTATCGCCGGCGCGAGCCCCGCGGGATCGTCACGCACCTCCTCGCGCTCACCCAGACGCTGCTCGTCGCGCAGGTGGGGCTCGGGCTGCTGCTCCTCTCCGACCACCGCCGCGCACCGCAGCGGCTGCACTACCTCTACGGCTCGCTCGCGCTCTTCGCCGCGCTCTCGCCCTGGCTCTACGCCCCGGCCGGCCGGCGGGCCCGGCTCAGGTGGTTCGCGGGGGCTACCCTGCTGGCAGGAGCGCTCGCCGTGCGGGCGTACATGACCGGTTGAGAGCCTTCTTCTCCCGCCTGAACCCGACGCTGCGCGGGTTCCTGATCCTCGCCGCGATCGCGGGGATCGTCGTCCTGCTCCAGCTCGAGACGGCGCTCGCGGCGGTCGCCATCCTCGCCCGGATCGCGTTCCTGCTCGCGATCGCCTTCTTCATCTTCCTCATGTGGCGGGAGCGGCGGGGAGAGATCGGCGTGTGGCCCCTGCGGGCGCAGGTCGTCTTCTACGGCGCCGCGCTGCTCGCGGTCGCCGACCTCGGCGTCGACTGGTACGGCGGCGCGCACGGGCTCCAGGTACTCGCCTTCGTCGGCGTGCTCGTCCTCGCCGGCGTCGCCATGTGGCGCACCTGGCGCGCACAACACCACTACAGCTGAGCGGCTAGAGCTCTGCGCGGACGGACGCGCCGTCGAGCGCGTCCAGCGCCGCCCGCACGGCCACGGACTGGCCGACGAAGATCGGCGTGTCGCGTTCCGTGTAGCGCGACGCCTCGCTCTCGCGCAGCGTCAGCATCAGGTGCATGAAGTCCGCCGGCTCGTCGCACTCGAAGGCGGTCATGAACTCCTGGTCGTCGATCCCGAACGAGTAGGTCGTGTGGTTGTGGATCGACTCGAACTCGTGCCCGACCCGCATGTGCTCCTCCATCGCCCGCTGCCGGTCGGCCTCGGGCAGCGCGTACCAGGGGCGCACCTTCACGAACGGGTAGACGACGAGGTACGGCGAGCCTTTCGGGACGATCTTGCGCGCCTTGCGCGCGCTCGTGTACTGGGAGGCCTTCGTCGTCGCCAGGTACGAGTAGGGCGTCTCGAGCCAGCCCGCGAGGGGCGTCCCGTTGAGCGCCGCTCCGAGCTCGCCGAGGTCGTCGTACCGCTGCGTGATCTTCCAGAAGAAGAAGTCCGTCTCGGGGCGGACGCCGGTGGTCGTGTAGCAGCGGAGCGCGTCGAAGCGGTCGGCGAACTCGTCGATCGCCTCGGCGAAGGCGTCCTTGCCCGCCTGGCGCTCCTCGTCGGGCAGCCGCCGCCAGGCCGGGTCGACCCGGTAGAAGGTGTATGCGACGTACTGGCCGCTCACGCCGCAAATCCTAGCGGGCGGGCTACGGTAGCCCTGTCGTGGTGAGTCGGGTCCAGAACCAGCTGAAGGCGCTGCCGGCCCGGCCCGGCGTCTACGTGTTCCGCGACGCCGACGGCGAGGTGCTCTACATCGGCAAGGCGAAGTCGCTGCGCTCCCGCGTCCGCTCCTACTTCCAGAAGACGACCGACGGCCGGGCGCAGATCCGGCAGCTCCCAGAGCGCGTCGCCGACGTCGAGGTGATCGTCACCGGCAGCGAGGTGGAGGCGCTTCACCTCGAGCAGAACCTCGTCAAGCGCCACCGGCCTCCGTTCAACGTCCGGCTGCGGGACGACAAGTCGTTCCCGTACATCGCGGTCACGATGGAGGACGAGTTCCCGCGCGTCATGTTCACGCGCGAGCGGCACCGGCCCGGCGTCTGGTACTTCGGCCCGTACGCCAACGCGAAGAAGGTGCGCGAAACCCTCGACGTGCTCAACCGCGTCTTCCCCTACCGGCCGTGCGAGGGCCCGAAGCCCGGCCGGCACTCCGGGATCCCCTGCCTCGACTTCCACATCGACCGCTGCCTCGCACCCTGCGTCGGCTACGTCTCGAAGGAGGACTACCGCGCCATCATCGACGCGGTGATCGAGTTCCTCTCCGGCGACGTGAAGCCGATCCAGCACGAGCTCGAGGCGCGGATGCACGCCGCGGCCACCGAGGAGCGCTTCGAGGAGGCCGCCCGCTACCGGAACCGGCTGTTCGCGGTGCAGCACCTCGTCGAGCGGCAGTCGGTCGAGCGGCACTCGGGAGCCGCCGTCGACGTGATCGGCTTCGCCGCCGAGGGCGACCGGGCCGTGGTGCAGATCTTCCCGCTGCGCGGCGGCAAGATGGTCGACCGGTACTCGTTCCACCTCGAGAACGTCGGCGGCCAGGACGTGACGACGGTGCTCGAGTTGTTCTGCCTCGAGTACTACGGGAGCGTCCCGAGCGTGCCGCCGCAGATCATCGTCCCCCGCGACGCCGGCGATCTCTCCGCGCTCGCCGACTTCCTCTCGGAGCGGCGCGGGGCGCGGGTCGAGGTGCGCACGGCCGAGCGCGGGGAGAAGCGGCGCCTCCAGGCGCTCGCGGACGAGAACGCTCAGCACGCGCTCGTCACCGAGCAGGCGCAGACGGAGCAGAGGCGCGCCCGGCGCTACGAGGCGCTCGAGGAGCTGCGCGAGGCGCTCAACCTCGAGTCGCTCCCGATCAGGATCGAGTGCTACGACATCTCGCACGCCATGGGGCAGGACCCGGTCGGCTCGATGGTCGTCTTCCAGGACGCCGTCTCGAGGAAGTCGGACTACCGCAAGTTCGGGATCAAGACCGCCGGCGCCGATCCGGACGACTTCGCGGCGATGGCGGAGGTGATCTCGCGCCGCTTCGCCCGGCTCTCCGACGGGACGGGGCAGACGCACGACGCCTCGTTTGCGGCGGCCCCGAACCTCGTCGTCGTCGACGGCGGCAAGGGGCAGCTCTCGGCCGCGGTCGAGGCCATGCGCGCGTACGACCTGCCGCGCGTGGCGGTGATCGCGCTCGCGAAACGGATCGAGGAGGTCTTCGTCCCCGGACGCTCGGAGCCGATCGTGCTCTCGCGCCACAACCCGGGCTTGCAGCTCCTCCAGCAGCTCCGGGACGAGGCGCATCGCTTCGCACTCGGGTTCCACCGGCAGCGGCGCGAGTCGCGCGGCTTCGGGTCGATCTTCGACGAGCTGGCCGGCGTCGGACCGGCCCGGCGGCGCGCGCTGCTCCAGCACTTCGGCTCGGTCGAGGAGATGCTGGCCGCGAGCCAGGATGAGCTGGAAGGCGTGCCCGGCGTGCCCGCGGCCACCGCGCGCCAGATCTACGCGCAGCTGCACAAGGCGGGCGGCGCATAGCAACCGCGCCCACGACCGGGCCGGCCGCCGCCCTGCGGCTGATCGGCGATCGAAACTTCGGCCCGTACTTCGTCGGCAACGCGGCATCCGCCAGCGGCACGTGGTTCCAGAACCTCGCCGCGGCGCTGCTGATCTACCGGCTGACGCACTCGGCCTTCCTGCTCGGCGTCCTCAACTTCGCGAACTTCGTCCCGGTGCTGCTGCTCGCGCCGTGGGCGGGGAGCGCGGCCGACCGCTTCGACCGGCGGCGCCTGCTGCTCGTGACGCAGTTCGTCTCGACCGGGCTCAGCGGCGGGCTGGCCGTGCTCGCGTGGACGGGTCACGCGCCCGTCTGGGTGGTGATGGTCTGCGCGGCCGGCCTCGGCATCTCGAGCGCGTACGGGACGCCGGCGGCGCAGGCGCTGATCGGCGAGCTCGTGCCGCGCGACCAGCTCGCCTCCGCCGTCGGGCTCAACTCGATGACGTTCAACCTCGCGCGGGCGATCGGCCCAGCGCTCGCCGCCGTTTCGGTGCACGAGCTCGGCATCCCCGCGTCGTTTGCGATCAACTCCGCCTCGTACCTCCTCCTCGTCGCCGGGCTGCTCGTGGTGCGGCCGGCGGCGCGGCGGCTCGCCTCCCGCGGCGAGGCCCGTCTGCGCGACAGCTTGAAGCTCGTCGCAGCGCAGCCGCGGCTGCTCGCCTTCCTGCTCGTCGTCTCTGCGGTCGGCTTCGCGTCCGACCCCGTGAACACCGAGGCGCCCGCGTTCGCGCACGCGTTCGGGCGCCTCGACACGGAGGCCGGGTTCATCATCGGGGCGTTCGGAGGCGGCGCCGTCGCAGCCGCGTTCCTGCTCGCGGGGCGCGTCGCCGGCTCGAGGCGGCGGATGCTCCTGACGCTCGTCGCCGTGGGCGGCGGCATCGTCGGCTTCTCGCTCGTCCCGTGGCTCCCGCTCGGCTTCGGGTTCCTCGCCGTCGCCGGCTTCGGCTACCTCGCCTCGAACACGTCGGCGACGAGCCGGCTCCAGCTCGAGGTCGAGGAGCACCAGCGCGGGCGGATCATGGCTCTCTGGAGCGTCGCCTTCCTCGGCCTGCGGCCGATCGCGAGCCTCACCGACGGGGCCCTGGCCGGCGCGTTCGGCGTCCGCGCCGCCGGTGTCTGCCTCGCGGTGCCTGCTCTGGCGGGCGCCGCGGCGCTCGCATTCGTCGAGCGTGGACGCTTCAACCTCTTACACGGCCCTCAACGATCGCCAACAACTCCCCTCTAGCCTTTTGTCATGGCGCTGTATCTGATCGCCGAGGACCTCCGCGACCACGCCTGGTACGAGGAGCTCTTCGTGACCACGATCGCCGAGGTCGAGGAGTTCACCGCCCGCTGGGCGGCCTTCGAGGAGCTCGTCGCCTCCGTCGCCGACGAGCCGGCGAACCCTTCTTCTTAGTCCTCGTCGAGGAACGGGTAGCGGTAGTCCGTCGGCGGCACGAACGTCTCCTTGATCGTGCGGGGCGAGACCCAGCGGATCAGGTTCCACATCGAGCCCGCCTTGTCGTTCGTGCCCGAGGCGCGCGCCCCGCCGAACGGCTGCTGCCCGACGACCGCGCCGGTCGGCTTGTCGTTGACGTAGAAGTTGCCCGCCGCGTAGCGGAGCTTCTCCCGCGCCGTCTCGACAGCCGCGCGCTCGCGTGCGAACACGGCGCCCGTGAGCCCGTAGGGCGCGCCGCGGTCGATCAGGTCGAGCGTCTCGTCGTAGCGGCGCTCGTCGTAGACGAACGCCGTCACCACGGGCCCGAACAGCTCCTCCCGCATCGTGCGGAAGTCCGGATCGGTCGTCTCGATCACGGTCGGCTCGACGAACCACCCCTCGGTGTCGTCGTAGCCGCCGCCGACGAGCACCGACGCGTCGCCGGACGTCCTCGCCTCGTCGATCGCCGCCTTCTGCGTCGCGAACGAGCTGCCGTCGATCACAGCGCCGACGAAGTTCGAGAAGTCGGAGACGTCGCCCATCCGCAGCCCGCGCACCTGCTCGACCAACCGTTCTCGCAGCTCCGGCCAGAGGTTCGAAGGCGCGAAGACACGCGACGCGGCCGAGCACTTCTGCCCCTGGTACTCGAACGAGCCGCGCACGATCGCCGTCGCCAGTGAGTCCACGTCCGCGGACGGGTGGGCGACGATGAAGTCCTTGCCGCCCGTCTCGCCGACGATGCGCGGGTAGTTGCGGTACGTGCCGAGGTTGTTCGCCACCGTCCGCCACATGCCGTTGAAGACGTCGGTCGAGCCGGTGAAGTGGATTCCCGCGAGGTCGGGGCTCGCGAGCGCGGGATCGCCGACCTGGGAGCCGGAGCCGTAGACGAGGTTGATCACGCCGGGCGGCATCCCGGCCGCCTCGTACAGCTTCATCAGCCACCACGCGCCGTAGGCCGCGGTCGACGCCGGCTTCCAGACGACGGTGTTGCCCATCAGCGCGGCCGAGGTGGGGAGGTTGCCCGCGATCGCGGTGAAGTTGAACGGGGTGACCGCGAAGACGAAGCCCTCCAGGGGCCGGTACTCGAGCCGGTTCCAGACACCCGGCGAGGAAGCCGGCTGCTCCTCGTAGATGCGCGTCATGTACTTGACGTTGAAGCGCCAGAAGTCGATCAGCTCGCACGCCGCGTCGATCTCCGCCTGGTGCGCCGTCTTCGACTGGCCGAGCATGGTGGCCGCGTTCAGCGTCGAGCGCCAGGGGCCGGCGAGCAGCTCGGACGCGCGCAGGATCACCGCGGCGCGCTCCTCCCACGGCCAGCGTGACCAGTCCTGCCAGGCGGCCCCCGCGGCCGCGACGGCGCGCTGCACCTCGGCGCCGCCGCCCTTGTGCACCTTCGCGAGCACGTGCGCGCGCCGGTGCGGCATCACGGCGTCGAAGGTCTCGCCGGTGCGAACCTCCTCGCCGCCGATCACGAGCGGGATGTCGAGCTGCTGCGACTCGAGGTCGCGCAGGCGCTGCTGGAGCTCGGCGCGCTCGGGGCTGCCGGGCGCGTAGGACTTGACGGGCTCGTTGTACGGCTCTGGGGCGCGGAAGATCGCGTGGGTGCTCATGGATCGATTCTAGGATCAGAGTCGTGGCCGTGACGGAGGTCGCCTACGAGGCGGAGGGCTGGGGCGTGGGGGAGCTGTGGCTCGAGGACGGCCGCGTGGTCTGGCACGAGCTGCCCTGGCCGAGGGCGGCTGTTCCCGACGGCCCGAAGAGGGGAGGCTTCGCGGCGGAGATCGTCCGCCTCGTGCAGGCGTACTTCGCGGGCAAGCCGGTGTCCCTCGCGGACGTCCCGGTCGACCTCGAGTACGAGACCCCGTTTCTCGAGCGCTGCGCCCGCGCCCTGCGGGAGATCCCGCGCGGCGAGGTCGTGACCTACGGCGAGCTTGCCGCGCTCGCCGGCGCGCCCGGCGCGGCCAGAGCCGCCGGGAGCTTCTGCGCCCGCAACAGGCTCGGCCTGTTCGTGCCCTGCCATCGCGTCGTCGCCGCCGGAGGCCTCGGCTCGTACGGCTCGTTCGGCCTCGCGTACAAGCGCCGCCTGCTGGAGCTCGAAGGTGCCTCTTTCCGCTGACCTGCGCGAGGAGCTCGCCGCGATTGCGCCGGAGTCCGACTGCGACCGGCTCGCCGAGCTGTCCGGGCTCTTCTACGTCGCCGGCAGCGTCCACCTGCGCGGCCGCGGGAACGTCGCCGTCCATCTCGACCTCTCGAGCTCGGGCGTCGCCCGGCGCGCGTTCGCGCTCCTCCGCGCCTTCGACGTCGAGTCCGAGATTCGCACGTACCAGCGCCGGGCCTTCGACCGCGCCACCCGCTACCAGCTCCACGTCGAAGGGGCGCCGCACGCCTATGCGACCCTGCACAGGGCGGGGGTCCTGGACGCGTCCCACCGGCCGCTCGAGCATCCGCCTCAGCGCGTGCTCGCCCGGCGGTGCTGCCGCGGCGCCTACCTGCGGGGTGCGCTCCTCGGCGCGGGCTCGATCAGCGGCCCGCGCGACCCGCACCTCGAGATCCGCACCGCCGAGGTCGAGGGCGCGCGCTTCCTCGCCGCCGTCGCCGCCCGCACGGGCGCCGAGCTCCACGTCGTCGAGCGCGCGCGGCACGCCACCGCCTACGCGAAGGGGACCGAGGCGATCGCGGACGTCCTCGTCGTCGCAGGCGCCGCCGACGTCGTCCTCGCGCTCGAGGAGAGCTCCGTCATGGCGGCGACGCGCGCCGCCGCGAACCGGCTCGCGAATGCCGACCACGCGAACCTCGTCCGCACGAGCCGAGCCGCGCACGCGCAGCTCGAGGCGGTCCGCAAGCTCGACCTCGACGCCCTCCCGGACGATCTTCGCGAGCTGGCAGCACTGCGCCTGCGGCACCCGACGCTGTCGATCGCCGACCTCGCCGCGCGCTGCCGGCCGCCGGCGACGAAGGCCACCGCATACCGGCGCCTTCTGCGGCTCCAGAGCCTCGCGGAAGACTGATCGAGATACGAGTTGCAAACTCTCTAGCTCCCCGCAATTCGAGGCGTCATACTCGATCGCGGCGGGTTCGCGCTCGTCCGGCGGCGGATTCAGACCCCGTCCGTCGCCACGGTCTCGGGTGTGTTGAACCGGAGGGGAGGGTCGTCCTCGGAGCTTCCCCTCCGGTCCCGCCGCGCTTAGCGCGGCGGGACCGGAGACATCGAGTCCCGCGAAGCGGGCGTAAGTCTGCGACCAGGTCGCCTCCGGCGACCTGGTCGCAGCCGTCAGCTCCGTATTTCCGTGGAAAACCCCGCCCGGGTGCGGCCTCCTGCGTACTTCCCCGCAGACGACCCTGGCTAGACTCGAAGTAGAGACGAAACGAACGAATACGAAAGGCAACCATGGCGAAGATCAGGGTCGGCATCAACGGATTCGGCAGGATCGG
>Ga0265318_10000654_pt1 | contig 23653 bp, 24 predicted proteins | sample 4821metaG_FD_192431 | JGI IMG/M metagenome (GOLD analysis project Ga0265318, IMG submission 192431) | Rhizosphere microbial communities from Carex aquatilis grown in University of Washington, Seatle, WA, United States - 4-8-21 metaG | ecosystem: Host-associated > Plants > Roots > Rhizosphere >... | reverse complement strand
GCAGATAAAAATGGTAATTTTGAGCAGTCAAAGAGAAAATGTATCGGATTGGGAGACCGTGACGTTTCTCGATAACCAGCGACCTCATTCCGCGGAAACCGGGCAATGCAAAAGCATCTGACCCACGTTAAGTTTGCATTAACTCTCGGGCCCGCCGGGACCCGGGGAGGGGACCCGTTCCGGATGCCCCAATGGGGCGGGGATTTTTCCCCTTGCCAACGGGTCCCTCACTCTATGGTTTTGACCGCTCCTCACATGCTAAAGACCAAGAAATCCGTAGCCAAGCGCTTCAAATTGTCGGCCCGCGGCAAGCTCGTGCGCCGCACACCCGGCTTCCGCCACATGCTTTCGGCCAAGTCGACGAAGCAGAAGCGCCGGGCCACCAAGGATAAGCTGGTCGCCGAGGGCCACGCGAAGCCGCTCCTGCGCTGCCTGCCCTTCGGCCTCTAGAGCCGGGGTCCCGGCCCGTTTTTCAATCCCAACAACGCCCGGCGGGTGATTTTTCAAGCCGACCCGCCGGCGATTAACTAAAAGGAACACCACAACATGGCTCGTGCAACAAACTCACCCGCGTCGCGCAAGCGCCGCAAGAAGGTGCTGAAATACGCCAAGGGCTATTTCGGCAACAAGTCCAAGCTCTTCCGCTACGCGAAGGAGGCCGTCCAGCACGCCTGGCAGTACGCCTACCGCGACCGCAAGAAGAAGAAGGGCGAATGGCGCGGCCTCTGGATCGTGCGCCTGAACGCGGCCTGCCGCGCCAACGACATCAGCTACAGCCGCTTCATCGAGGGCCTCAAGGCCGCCGGGATCGGGCTCGACCGCAAGGTCCTCGCGGACATCGCCGTCCACGACGAGGTCGCCTTCAAGGCGCTGGTCGGCCAGGCCCGCGACGCGCTGAAGACCAAGTCGTCCGCCAAGAAATCCTGACGCCCCGAAGCAGGACGGAGATGCAAGAGCAACTCTCCTCGCTTCTCGCCAAGGCCGCCTCGGAGCTCCAGGCGATACAGACCCGCCCGGAGCTGGAGTCGGCCAAGGCGCGCTACGTGGGCCCCAACGGGGAGTTCACGGCGCTCATGAAGCAGATGGGTTCGGTCGCCAAGGAGCTGCGCCCCGCGGTGGGCAAGCTCGTGAACGAGTCCAAGGCCTCGCTGCAGGCGCTGCTCGACTCGCGGCTGCGCGCGATCGAGGAGTCGGAGCTCTCCGCCAGGCTCGGCCCCGCCGTCGACGCCACGCTGCCGTCGCCCGACGAGGGCCCGGGCACGTTCCATCCGCTGACCCTGGTGCGCGAGGAGGTGTGCCGGATACTGCGCAAGGTCGGGTTCACGGTCGCCGACGGCCCCGAGGTCGAGACGGAGTTCTACTGCTTTGACGCCCTGAACACCCCGCGCGACCACCCGGCGAGGGACGCCCAGGACACGTTCTACCTGCCTCCGGGCGCGGCCTTCGCCAACGTCTCCCGCCACACGCCCGGCGAGCGCTACCTCCTGCGCACGCACACCTCGTCGGTGCAGGTGCGCACGATGCTGAAGGGGCCGCCCCCGATTCGGATCGTCTCCCCCGGCCGCGTGTACCGGCGCGACACGACCGACGCCTCGCACAGCGCCAACTTCCACCAGGTCGAGTGCCTCTACGTCGACCGGAACGTGACCGTGCGCGACCTGAAGGCCCTGATCGACTACCTCTTCGAGGCGCTGCTCGGGCCGGGCACGAAGACCCGCTTCAGGCCGCACTACTTCGGGTACACGGAGCCGAGCTTCGAGGTCGACCTCTCGGCCAAGCACCTTCCGAAGGTGAACAAGGAGTGGATCGAGATCTGCGGCTGCGGGATCGTGGACCCCGAGGTCTTCAGGTCGGTCGGGTACGACCCCGAGGTCTGGACGGGCTACGCCTTCGGGATGGGGATCGAGCGCCTGGCCATGACCCTCTACGGCATCGACGACATCCGCGTGTTCTACCAGAACGACCTGCGGCTCCTTAGGCAGTTCACGGGCGGGATATGAGCGCGTCCCCCCACACCGGATGAAGATCTCGCTCAACTGGATCAGGGACTACGTCGCGCTGGAGGCCCCCGTGGCCGAGATCACCCGCGCGATCACGTTCCTCGGCTTCGAGGTCGAGCACGTGGCCTCGACCGGCGCGCCCAGGCTGGACGGCGTCGTGGTCGGCGAGGTGCTGACCCGCTCCAAGCACCCGAACGCCGACAAGCTCTCGGTCTGCACGGTCGACATCGGGCCCGCCGGCGGCGTCAAGACGATCGTCTGCGGCGCCCAGAACTACACGGTCGGGGACCGGGTCCCCGTGGCGCTGCCGGGCGCCGTGCTCCCGGGCGACTTCAGGATCAAGCAGTCGAAGATCCGCGGCGAGCTCTCCGACGGCATGCTCTGCTCCGGAAAGGAGCTCGGCATCGGCGACGACCAGTCCGGGCTCCTCATCCTGCCGGGGCGCCCGGCGCTCGGCGCCCCGATCAACGACGTGCTGCCCCCCGGGGACACGGTGTTCGACATCGAGATCACGCCCAACCGGCCCGACTGCCTCTCCCACATCGGGATCGCGCGCGAGCTCGCCGCCTGGTTCCGCAAGGACCTCGCGTATCCCCAGGAGAGGTTCCGGGGCGACGTGGGCGACGCGGCGCAGAGCGACCTCTTCTCCGGCGTCACCGTGGAGTCCCCCGAGGACTGCCCGCTGTACACCGCCCACGTGGTGGCCGGCGTGAAGGTGGGCCCCAGCCCCGCGTGGATGCAGGAGCGCCTGAGGGCCGTGGGCCTGCGGCCGATCAACAACGTGGTGGACGTCGGCAACTACGTGATGCTCGAGTACGGGCAGCCCCTCCACGCGTTCGACGCGAAGAAGCTCGCCGGGGGCCGGATCATCGTGCGGCGGGCGGCGGACGGGGAGAAGATCACGACCCTCGACGGCAGGGAGAGGACGCTGGCGAGCCGCACGCTCGTGATCGCCGACGCGGCCAAGGCGGTCGTCGTCGCGGGCGTCATGGGCGGGGTCAATTCCGGAATCGACGAGGCGACGACCTCGATCGTGATCGAGTGCGCTATCTTCAGGGCGTCCTCGGTGCGCTGGACGTCCCGCACGCTCGGGCTCTCGTCGGACTCCTCGTACCGCTACGAGCGCGGGGTGGACCCCCACACGGCCGTCGAGGCCGCGTGGCGCGCGATCGACCTCATCCTCGCGACGGCCGGAGGGACGGTCGTCGGGCCGGTCTGCGTGGTCGGGCGCGACGTCCCCTGGAAGCGGGAGATCACGGTTTCCTCGGGCTTCATAGCGGAAAGGCTGGGCTTCGACATCCCGGCGCCCGAGATGAGGTCGGCGCTGGAGTCGCTCGAGCTGAACGTGACCCGCGAGACCGAGGCAGGGGGCGGCGGCGCGGAGTGGACGGTCTCCATACCGAGCTGGCGCGACGACCTCGACCGGCCCATAGACCTCGTGGAGGAGGTCCTGAGGATCCACGGGACGGACAGGATCCCCGCCTCGAGGGTGGCGGCGGTCGGCCTGCCCGCGGAGGACGACCCGGTCGTCCTGTTCAACCGGGCGGCCTCGTCCTACCTCGTGGGGCACGACTTCCACGAGTGCGTCAACATCACGCTTCGGCCCGGCTCCGAGATCACGACCTGGGTCTCGCAGGCCGCCGCCGCCGAGCTCGCCCTCGCGAACCCCTTTGTCGAGGACCAGTCCCACCTGCGCCCTACCATCATCATCGGCCTGCTGGACTCGCTCCTCCTGAACCAGTCGCGCGGCGTCCCCGCGACGCGGCTCTTCGAGGTCGGCAGGATCTTCGTCGAGAGCAACGGCCAGAACTACGAGGGCGCGGCCGCCGGGTTCGTGATCGCCGAGGACAGGGGCCGGCACTGGAAGCGCCGGGAGCCGGCCGACTTCTACACGGTGAAGCACCACCTGGCCGCGATTGCAGCCGCGGCCGGGATCGACCTCGGCGCCCAGGAGCTTGAGCCCGTCGCCGGCCCGGGGTTCGGCTGGCAGCCGGGGCACTCCGTCAGCTCGGGCTCCGTCGACAGGGGATGGGTCGCGCGCCTCGGCCTCGTGAACCTCTCGATGCTCAGGGCAAAGGGTATCGAGGGAACGGTGCTGGCGGGAGTCTTCACGATTCTTCCCGAGAAGCTGCCGTCCGCCCGGACCCGGGTCCGCGCGCGCGAGCTCAGCCTCTACCCGGCGGCCCTGCGGGACATCGCGCTCGTGGTCGACCGGTCAGCCCGCGCCGAGGACGTCAGGCGGGACGTCGCCAGGGCCGCGGCGGCGGCGGCGGCCGGCCAGTTCACGGTCGAGGGCGTCGAGGTGTTCGACGTGTACGAGGGCAAGGGGCTCGCCGAGGGGAAGAAGGGCCTCGCCCTCTCGCTCGTCTTCCGCTCGCCCTCACGGACGCTGACGGACGACGAGGTGAATGCCGTCCTTAAGGGGACCGTCGGCGAGCTCGCGAGGACGACGCCCCACCAGCTGAGGACCTAGAACGCCATGCCCAAGCCCCAAGACCTCAACCTGGACCACGTGGCGAACCTCGCCCGTATCGCGCTGACGCCCGAGGAGAAGGCGCGCTTCGGCGCGCAGCTGGGCGACGTGCTGGCCTACATCAATCTCCTCAACGAGGCCGACGTCGAGGGGATCGAGCCGACCGCGCACGCGTTCCCGGTCGTGAACGTGTGGGCCGCGGACGTGCCCGAGCCCGGCCTCTCGGTCGAGGACGCGCTTCGCAACGCGCCCGAGAAGAGGGACAACATGTTCGTCGTTCCCAAGGTCGTCGAATAGCCGTGGCCGACGAGATCTTCTATTCCACGGTCGCGGAGCTTTCCCGGAGGATGGGCAAGGGCGAGCTCTCGTCCGCCGAGCTGATGGCCGCGGTCATCGCCCGGACGAAGGCGGTCGACGGGCGCGTGAAGGCGTTCAACTCGTTCGACGAGGCGGACGCGATGGCGCAGGCGCACGCCTCGGACGAGCGCCGGGCGAGGGCCCCGGGCGCGTGCGGCCCCCTCGAGGGGATCCCGGTCGGGATGAAGGACGTCATCTCCGTCGCGGGCCAGCCCCTCACGGCGTCCAGCAGGATGCTGAAGGACTTCGTCTCGCCCTACGACGCCACGGCGACCCGCAAGCTCAAGTCGGCCGGGGCGATCTGCTGGGGGCGCCTGAACCTGGACGAGTTCGCGATGGGGTCCTCCACCGAGAACTCGGCCTTCCACACGACGTGCAACCCCTGGGACCTCGAGCGGGTGCCCGGCGGCTCGTCGGGCGGTAGCGCCGCGGCCGTGGCCGCGGGCGAGGCGATCGCCACCCTCGGCTCGGACACGGGCGGATCGATCCGCCAGCCGGCGGCGCTCTGCAGCGTGGTCGGGCTCAAGCCCTCCTACGGCAGGGTCTCCCGCTACGGCCTGATCGCGTTCGCGTCCTCGCTGGACCAGATCGGCCCCTTCGCCCGCTCGGTCGGCGACGCCGCGTCGGTCCTGGGCGCCATCGCCGGGCACGACCCCAGGGACTCCACGTAGGTGAAGGCGGACGTGCCCGACTACGCCGCCGGCATGGCCGAGATGGCCAGGTCCGGGCGCACATGGAGGCTCGGCATCCCGAAGGAGTACTTCGGGGAGGGACTCGACCCGGAGGTCGGCTCCGCCGTCCAGGAGGCGATCGCGGAATACAGGAAGATGGGGTGCGAGATCAAGGAGGTCTCGCTGCCCCACACGAAGTACGCGGTCGGGGCCTACTACATCATCGCGACCGCGGAATGCTCCTCGAACCTGGCGCGCTACGACGGCGTGCGCTACGGGCACCGCTCGAAGGACGCCAAGGACGCGCTCGACATCTACTTCAAGTCCCGCGCGGAGGGCTTCGGCCAGGAGGTCAAGCGCAGGATCATCCTCGGGACCTACGTCCTCTCGAGCGGCTACTACGACGCCTATTACCTGAGGGCCCAGAAGGTGCGCACGCTGATCCGCCGCGACTTCCTCGAGGCGTACAGGGAGGTCGACGCGATCGTCACCCCGACGTCGCCGACGCCGGCCTTCAGGGCGGGGGAGAAGGCCGCCAACCCGCTCGCGATGTACCTGAACGACATCTACACGATCGGCGTCAACCTGGCGGGGCTTCCCGGGATCAGCCTGCCGTGCGGCTTCACGAGGGGCGGCCTCCCCATAGGCCTGCAGGTGATCGGCCAGCCCTTCAGGGAGACGGAGCTCCTCGCCGTGGCCCAGGCCTACGAGGGGCGCACCGCCTGGCACGCGAGGAGGCCCAGCCTGTGACCTACGAGCCCGTCATAGGCCTGGAGGTGCACGTGCAGCTCAAGACCCGCTCCAAGATGTTCACGCGGGCGGCGGCGGGCTACGGCTTCCCCGAGAACACACTCACCGACCCCGTGGTCCTCGCGCTGCCCGGGACGCTGCCTGTCATGAACAAGGAGGCCCTGGACAAGATCATCAAGTCCGGCCTCCTCCTCGGCTGCGAGATCGCGGCCGTCTGCAAGTGGGACCGGAAGAACTACTTCTACCCCGACTCCCCGAAGAACTACCAGATATCCCAGTACGACCAGCCGCTCTGCAAGGGGGGCCAGGTCGAGATCGAGCTGCCCGGGGCGGCCCGCAACGTCATGGGCGAGCACAAGACAATCGCCCTTACCCGGATCCACCTGGAGGAGGACGTGGGCAAGCTGAACCACGGCGACGGGGAGTCGCTCGTCGACTTCAACAGGGCGGGGACGCCGCTCATGGAGATCGTCTCGGAGCCCGTGATCCGGAGCGCCGAGGAGGCTTTCGCCTACCTGACGGCGCTCAAGACGGTCATGATCTACGGCGGGATCTCGGACTGCGACATGGAGAAGGGCCAGCTGCGCTGCGACGCGAACATCTCGATCCGGCCCGTCGGCTCGACGGGTCTGGGGACGAAGGTCGAGCTCAAGAACCTGAACTCGATCTCCTTCGTGCGCGACGGGATCGCCCAGGAGATACGCCGCCAGACGGCGGTCGTCATGGCCGGGGGCAAGGTCGACCAGGAGACCCGCGACTACGACGGCCAGACGGGGGCCTCGCAGTCCCTGCGCTCGAAGGAGATGGCCCACGACTACCGTTATTTCCCGGACCCGGACCTCATGCCCGTCGAGGTGGGGGAGGCCTGGAAGGCCGAGATCCGCGCCACGTGCCCGGAGCTGCCTTTCGACAGGCAGCGCCGGCTGCTCACGCAGTACGGCGTCCCCTACACGATCACCTCCGTCCTCGTCCCGGACAGGGACCTGGCCGACTTCTTCGAGGAGGCCGCGAAGGGCTCCAAGAACCCCCAGGCCGTCGGCAACTGGATCGCGAACGACCTGCTGCGGGAGCTCGGCGCGGCAAAGGTCGGCCTCGCGCAGTCAAAGGTGAGGCCCGCGCACGTCGCGGGCCTGGTGCGGCTCCTCGAGGAGGGCGCCATCCTCAGCAACGCCGCGAAGGAGGTCTTCATCGACATGTTCCAGACCGGGGAGGCGCCCGAGGCCGTCGTGGCGAGGCGGGGCCTCAGGGCCGAGACGAACATGGACGAGATCGAGCGCTGGTGCGCCGAGGCCGTCGCCGCCAACCCGAAGTCCGTCGCGGACTTCAAGTCCGGCAAGGACAGCGCGATCAACGCCTTCAAGGGGCCCGTCATGAAGGCGGCCAAGGGCAAGGCCGACCCGAAGCGGGTCGACGAGGTGCTGCGCCGCCTGCTGGCGGGCTAGGGGCGCCGGCCGGCGCCCCCCTTCTCGCAGACTTGCCAGCGGCGCCCCGGCGCCCTTAGAGTCCGGCCATGACGCGACGCGACGCTATCAAGGTGATCGGCGGAGGCGCGGCGCTGGTGGGCCTGGGGGCCGTCCAGGCGTCCTGGGCGGCCGACCCGGCCGCGGGCTCGACACCGCAGCCGTTCGTGTTGCCGAAGCTCAACTATGCGTTCGACGCCCTGGAGCCGCACATCGACGCGCGCACGATGGAGATCCATTACACGAAGCACCACGCGGCCTACATCAAGAAGGCCAACGAGGCCCTGGCCGCGCACCCCGAGCTCGCGGGCAAGACGGCGGAGGAGATCCTGGCAGGCCTGCCCTCGATCGCGGACCCGCTGGCGACCACCCTGCGCAATAACGTCGGCGGCCACGTGAACCACAGCTTCTTCTGGTCGATCCTCTCGCCCCAGGGCGGCGGGCAGCCCGTGGGCGCCCTCGCCGAGGCCATGGCGTCGACCTACAAGTCCTACGACCTCTTCAAGGAGCGGTTCAAGGGCGCCGGCATGAAGTGGTTTGGAAGCGGATGGCAGTGGCTCGCGCTGTCGAAGGCCGGCCCGCTCGTCATCCACGGCACGCCGAACCAGAACTCACCGCTCAGCGAGGGCAGCATCCCGATCATCGGCCTCGACGTCTGGGAGCACGCCTACTACCTTAAGCACCAGAACCTGCGCGGGGACTACATCGACGCGTTCTGGAACGTCGTCGACTGGGCGCAGGCGGAAAAAAATTACGCCGCGGCAAAGGCCGCGGCGCAGTCCTGACCCCTGCGGGTCCTCAGGTGGCCGGGACGGCGGGGACGACGACCTCGGCCTGCGAGCGGTGGCCCGCCGGCGACTTGCCGAAGAATTCGACGATGTGGCCGACCTCGGCGTAGCCCTGGGAGCGGAGGGTGTCCTCGACCAGCTGCACCGCGCGGCGCAGCTCGTTCGCGGAGGCCGCGTCCAGCTCCTCGACCTTGTTCGTCTGCTTGCAGACGACATGGTAGCGGTTCGGGTCGCCCAGGTTGATCTCGTAGAGGCTGGTGCCGTTGATGAGGAAGGCGCGGCGGACGAGGCCGATCGACTCGAACGCGGCCATGCACCTGTAGACGGTGACGATGTCGCAGGAATTGTGCCCGAGCTCGCCGTGGAGGGCGTCGATGCTCGTCGGGCGCCCCGTCTTGATGAGGGCCGCGAGGATTGCGATGCGCGGCTGCGTGATCCTGAGGCCGGCTTCCTTCAGTTTGTAACACGCTACCTCAACCGGCGTCTGGCCTTTGCCATCGTTGACCCCGGCGATCGGATGATTGGTCTGGGTGGAAGCGATCATTGTTGAGGCGAGAGTGGGGGCACTTACGTCATTTTGCGAGCCCAGAAGCGATTCTTTTGCAACTCGCCATCCTTGGCGCAGATAGGCTGCATTTGAAGGGCAATGTTGCGCCGGCAAGGCGCACATGCCAAGTTCGCGCCCCAAACATGCAAGATTCGGATTTTCCCCGCATTGTCGCCCTCATCTGCAAGGAGGACACCCGTTTTGACCGAAAAGCCTATGACTTCGTGAGGCTCGGGCTCGACCACACGGTCAAGGACATCCGCAAGAAGGACTCAAGCCGCAGCGGGAAGTCCCGGCACGTCACGGGTCCCGAGCTCCTGAACGGGCTGCGAGTCTATGCGCTGGAACAGTTTGGGCCGCTGACCAAGACCGTTCTCAACTCCTGGGGCGTCACGCGCTGCCAGGACTTTGGAGACATTGTGTTCAACCTGATCGAGTACAACGCGTTCAGCAAGACCGACAACGACCGCCGAGAGGACTTCGCGGACATATACGAATTTGACGAGGTTTTTGTAAAGCCATTCCTGCCGGCGCAGCGCCCCAGGGGTCCATCCGCCGCAGAGGCGGTCGGTTCCGCCTGAGGAGCACCCTGATGGCGAAGCCCAAACCCCCGCAGAAGGACCGCGCCCTCCTGGACGCGTTCTGGCGCGAGCCCGTCGAGCGGACCGTCCTCGCGAACGGCCTCACGCTGCTCGTGAAGCCCGACCGCTCGGCCGCGCTCGCCTCGGTGCAGGTGTGGGTGCGCACCGGCAGCATCCACGAGGGGGGCCAGCTGGGCGCCGGCCTGTCGCACTACCTCGAGCACATGCTCTTCAAGGGGACGGAGCGCCGCAGCGGGCGCGACATCTCGGCGACCGTCCAGGCGAACGGCGGCTACATCAACGCGTACACGACCTTCGACCGGACGGTCTACTACATCGACCTGCCGAGCGAGCACCTCGAGGTTGCCGTGGACCTGCTCGCCGACGCCGTGCTGCACTCGACGCTCCCCGAGGACGAGGTCGCCCGGGAGAAGAACGTGATCCTGCGCGAGATCGCGATGACCCGCGACGACCCGGAGAACCGCCTCTGGGAGTCCGTCTTCGCCACCGCGTTCCGGGAGCATCCCTACCGCCAGCCCGTGATCGGCCACCAGGACGTCTTCGCCGCGGTCGACCGCGACGCGCTGCACCGCTATTACCGGGAGCGCTACGTGCCGAACAACATGGTCGTCGTGATCGCCGGCGACGTGGGGGCGACCGAGGCGCGGGCGGCGGTCGAGCGGCACTTCGGTGCCGCGCCGAGGTCGCGGCTCGCCCCGGTCCTCGTCCCGGCCGAGCCGCTCCAGCTGGGGCCTAGGAGCGCCCACCGCTACGAGAAGGTGGAGGTCACGCGCGCGGCGCTGGCGTGGCCCATCCCGGGCCTCACCGACCCCTCGGCCCCCGTCCTCGACATCCTGGCCCTCGTCCTCGGCGGCGGCGAAAGCTCCATCCTCTGGCGCAAGGTCCGCGAGGAGCAGAAGCTCGTGCACGCGATCGACGCGTCGAGCTGGAACCCGGGCTCGAGCGGCCTCTTCTGCATCACGTTCACCTGCGACGCCGGCAAGCGGGAGGAGGCGCAGGCCGCGATCGCGCGGATCCTCGCGTCCCTCGCGGTGCCCGGCGCCTTCACGCCCGGCCAGGTGAGGAAGGCCTTCAGGCAGTCCGTCGTGGGGGAGATCAACTCCTGCAAGACGATGAGCGGCCAGGCCTCGAGGCTCGGCATGGCCGAGGTCGTCGTGGGCGACCTGGACTTCAGCCGCACGTACTTCGACCGCCTGGGGCGCGTGCGCCCGGGCGACCTTGGCCGGGCCCTCAGGGCGAACCTCGTGCCCAGCCGGCTGATCTCGGTCTCGCTCGAGCCGCAGGCGGACGGTCCCGCCGCGGCCAAGGGCGCCCCGGCGTTTCTCGGGGGCCGCCCCGACTTCGAGGTCGTCGCCCTTCCGAACGGGGCGAGGATCCTCTTCCAGCCGGACCGCCGCCTGCCGAACCTGCACATGCGCCTCCTCACCCGCGGGGGCCCCGTCACCGAGGCGCCGGACCGGCGGGGAAGCTCGACGCTCCTGGCGACGCTGCTCACGAAGGACACCCGCCGGCGCAGCGCCGCCGGGGTTGCCCAGCGGATCGAGGAGGTCGGCGGCACGTTCAGCTCCTTCGCCGGCGACAACACGCTCGGCATGGCGGCCGAGGTGCTCCCGCCCGACGCGGAGCGCGCGCTCGGGCTGATCGCCGACGGGGCGCTGGCGCCTGCGTTCACCGCGGGGACGCTCGGCAACGAGCGCGACGCCCAGCTCGCCGGCCTCAAGGAGGAGAACGACGACGTCGTGGCCTTCGCCCGGCGCATGCTTCGAAGGAAGTTCTTCGGGTCGCACCCGTTCGCGATCCCCCCCCAGGGCGACGAGGCGGGCGTCGCGGCGTCCGAGGCGGCCGACCTCTCGGCGCTCTGGAGGCGCCTGCTCGTGGGTCCCGGCGTCGTCCTCTCGGTGGCCGGCGACTTCGACCCGGACAAGCTTGTCCCGAAGCTCGAGGCCTTCATGAAGCGGATCCCGCGGGGCACGCCGCTCGGGGCCGGCCGGGAGTTCGCGGGCCCCGCCGCCGGCGACTTTGTCGAGACGCAGCCGCGTGAGCAGGCGGTCGTCCTCCAGGGCTTCCCCGGGCCCACCCTCGACGCGGCCGACTACTACGCGGGGGACGTTGCGGACGAACTCTTCAGCGGGATGGCCTCCCGGCTGTTCGAGCGCGTGAGGGACCAACTGGGGCTCGCGTATTTCATTCGCTCGGGGCGCCTGGCGTGCCGGAGCGCCGCCATGTTCTACTTCATGGCGGGGACGCAGCCCGGCAAGGAGCAGGCGGTGCTGGACGAGGTCGCCGCCGAGATCGCTCGCGTGCAGGCGGGCGAGGTGTCGCCCGAGGAGCTGAGGCGCTGCCAGGTGCGTCTCAAGGCCGGAGCCAGGAAGGCGCTCCAGGCCAACTCGTCGCGGGCCATGCAGTCCGCCGTCGACGTGCTCCTCGGCAAGCCGGCCAACCACTGGAAGCGGTACGACTCCCTGATCGACGCGGTGACGGTCGCCGACCTCGCCGCCTTCGCCCAGACCCACCTCCAGACGTCCAAGAGGGTCCAGCTCGTCGTGCGGCCCTAGCTGGTCCCGTGGTCGACGGCGCCGCCGCTCCACTTGAGCTTCGTGCGCACGACCGAGAAATGGGAGTAGCCGCGCTGCTGGGCCAGCGGAAGGCGAAGCTTGGCGATCGAGATGTCGATCGCGTCGTCCGTCGAGGCCCTGAGCTCGCCGTGGCCGTCGATGCAGACGAGCACCTTCGTGCCGACGGTGCGGTTGTGGACCCGCAGCTTGACCGTGTCGCGGAAGATGATCGAGCGGTTGGTGAGCGTGTGCGGGCAGATCGGCGTCATCGCGACGACGTCCGCCGCGGGGTGCACGATGGGCCCGCCGGCCGAGAGGTTGTAGGCGGTCGACCCGGTCGCCGTCGAGAAGATGAGGCCGTCGCAGAGGTAGTCGGTGACGAGCTCGCCGTCGGCGAAGACCTCGAGGTGGACGAGCCGCGTGCTCAGCAGGTCCTTTATGACCACGTCGTTGAGCGCGAGTCCCGGCGGGCCGCTGGCGACCGAGCACTCGAGCATCGCGCGGCGGTCGACGTGGAAGGTGCCCTTCAGCAGGTCGCCGAACTCCAGCCGGGCCTCCTCCGGGGAGAAGGTGGTGAGGAAGCCGAGGCTCCCGCGGTTGACGCCGATGATGGGCACCCCGTTGATCGCGGCCTCGCGGACGGCGCCGAGCAGCGTGCCGTCGCCTCCGATGACGCAGCAGGCGTCGCAGCCGCGCAGGTAGCCCCGGGGCAGGGGAAAGCGGCTCGTCTGCTTGAGTTTCACGCCCTTCTCGCGGGCGGCGGCGACCAGCACGCGGGCGAGCTCCACGGCGCCGGGCTTCCCGGCGTTGATGACGAAGGCTAGCGAGCGGATGGGCTTCATGTCCTTGTTCGGGCAAATCTGCCTACGAACGGCGGAGGCACAACAGGAATTCCCGGTTCCCGTCTGCGCCCTGGATCGGCGAGTCCATCGACCCGACGAGCCGGGAGCCCGCGAGGCTCCCCAGGGCGAAATCGCGCACGCCCGCGAGGGCGGCCTCCTGCACCGCGGCGTCGCGGATGACGCCCCGGCCCCTGTCGGCCTCCGCCTTGCCCGCCTCGAACTGGGGCTTCACGAGGGCCACGAGGATGCCCCCCGGCCGCAGGAGCGGCCACACGGCCGGCAGCACCGACTTGAGGGAGATGAAGGACAGGTCCATCACGATGGCGTCGAATTCGCTCCGGGGTAGGTCGGACGCCCTGAGGCTGCGGGCGTTCAGCTTCTCGATGTTCACGACCCGGGGATCGGCCCGCAGCCTCGCGTGGAGCTGGGCGCGGCCGACGTCCACGCAGACGACCGAGGCGGCGCCCGCCTGCAGGACGCAGTCCGTGAAACCCCCCGTCGAGGCGCCGACGTCGAGCACGTGCGCCCCCTTCATGTCGATCGCGTAGGCCTCGAGGGCGGCGACGAGCTTCTCGCCGCCGCGGCTGACGAAGCGGGGCGGCTGGGTGACCGTGACCGCGAGGTCCGGCGGGTATTCCTTGCCGGGCTTGTCGAGGCGCTCGGTCCCGCTGGAGACGCGGCCCGCCATCACGAGGGCCTTCGCCTGGGACCTCGTCTGCGCAAGCCCGCGCGCGACGAGGATCTCGTCGAGGCGCTGCTTCATCGAAGGGACGCCGCGAATGCCCCGAAATCCGCGAACACGGGCACCGTGCCCGCGGCCACCTCCGGTATCGACTCCGGCGGCACCTTTCCGGTGCGCACCGCCGCCGCCCGGATCCCTGCGGCCAGCGCCGCGCCGACGTCGGCCTTCGAGTCGCCGACCATCCAGCACCCGGCGGGGTCGAGCCCGTGCATGGCCACCGTCTCGAGGATGAACCTCGGGGACGGCTTCCTGTAGTCCGACGGCTGGCCCGGCGCCTCCGGCGCGATGCAGATCCCGTCAAAGACGGGGGCGGGAAGCCCCAGGAGCTCCTCCATGCGCCCGTTCACGCGGTGGGTGTCCTCCACCGAGTGGAGCCCGCGCCCGATCCCCGACTGGTTCGTGAAGAGGAAGACCCCGAAGCCGAGGGCGCGCGCCCGGCGCAGACCCTCGGCGGCGCCCGGGATTAGCTCAACGCCCGCCGGGTCGGCGAGGTACACCTTGTCCACGATCAGCGTTCCGTCGCGGTCGAGGAAGAGGGCCCGCTTCACGGCGCGCTCGAGACGTGGCCGAGAAGCTCGTCCGGCGTGACGGTCGCTGTCCCGAGCTTGGCGACCACGACTCCGGCGGCCGCGTTCGCGAAGTGCGCGGCCTCCTCGAGGCCCGCGCCCGAGGTGAGCGCGAGGACGAGGCCCGCGAGCGCGGTGTCCCCGGCCCCGGAGACGTCGTAGATCTCCCGGGCTGACGTGGGGATGGTCTTGATCGCGCGGCCGGCGGCGCTCAGCAGCATGCCGTCCTCGCCGAGAGTGATGACGACGTTCTTGGTGGCGAAGCGCTCGTTGAGCCTCGCGCACACCGCGGCTGCGGGGAAGGGCGAGCCCGGTGGCGGCTCGATGCCGGCCAGCTGGAGCGCCTCCCTCTTGTTAGGGGTGATGAGGTCCAGGCCGCTGAACGCCAGCGGGTGCTTCGGCTTCGGGTCCAGCGCTATGAACTTCCTCTCGGCGCGGGCGAGCTGCGTGACCTGCGCGACAAGCCGGTCGTCGACGAGCCCCTTGGCGTAGTCGGAGAGGATGACCGCGTCGCAGGCCTTGACGGCCTTGGCGAGGAGGCGCCCGGCGTGGGCGGAGCTGACCCCGTAGGCCGAGGGAGGTGACTCGCGGTCCAGGCGGCAGAGCTGCTGGTGCTGCACCATGACGCGGGTCTTGACGATCGTCGTGCCCTTGCCCGGCGCCCGGATGGCGTCGACGCCCTTCTGCCTGAGGATGCTGCCCAGGCGGGCGCCTTCGGCGTCGTTGCCGATGAAGCCGAAGACCGTGCAGCGGGCGCCAAGGCTCGCGATGTTGATGGCGACATTGGCGGCGCCGCCCGCGGTCCACGAGTCGCGCGCGATGTCGATCACCGGGACCGGCGCCTCGGGCGAGATGCGCGTCGCGTCGCCCCAGATGTAGTGGTCCAGCATCACGTCGCCGATGACGAGGATGCGCAGGCCCGAGATCCTCTTCAGGAGCGCCTTTGCCTTTGCGAGGGGTATGGACATGCCGTGCACCGCGCGGAGGGCGCTACCTGAGCTCCCAGGCGTAGGGATAGCTGGAGAGCATGCGGGCGCCGCCGCCGGTTACCTGGACGACGTCCTCGATCCTGCAGGCGCCCACGCCCGGGTAGTAGAGGCCCGGCTCGACCGTGACCACTGCGCCCTTCTTGAGCGGGACGTCGTAGGTCGAGTTGATCCGGGGAGCCTCGTGGATGTCCAGGCCCACGCCGTGCCCCGTCCCGTGGAAGAAGCCGACGGACCCGCGCGCGGTGTGCTTGGTCTCGAACCCGCGGGCGGCAAAGGTCTCCGACACCCGGCGGTGCACCTCGCGCCCGTCCGCGCCCGCCCGGATGGCCCCCATCGCCTTCCTCTGCGCCGCCCGGACGGCTGCGACGATCGCCCGCTGGGCGTCGCTGGCGCGCCCGCGCACGAAGGTGCGCGTCATGTCTCCGAAGAAGCCCGTGCGCGTGACCCGGGGGAACACGTCGACGATGATCGTCTCGTTCGCGCGCAGGGGGCCGGAGCCCCGGTCATGGGGGTCGCAGGCCTGGTCGCCCCCGGCGGCGATCGTCGACATGGAGACGGAGCCGTGCTCGATGCACGCGGTCTCGATCGCGGCCTTGAGGCGCTCGCTGGTGAGGACCCGGCCCCCGTGGAAGAGGACCCCCCTGCGGATGCGGCTAGCGCGCAGCATGTGCTCGGCCGCCGCTATCCCCGCGGCGCTGCAGCGGTTGCCCTCGCGGATGGCCGCGGCCTCGGCGGCGGTCTTCACCTCCCGCTCTGGGAAGAGCGGGCCGTCGGAGATGCGGATCCTGAGCCCAAGGTCCCGGAGCTCCGTGTAGAGCCCCGCGGGAAAATCCTCCGGCACCGTGAAGGCCCCGGCCCCGAATTCCCTTGAGAGGACGGCGAGCAGGCGGGCGGGTCCCGGCTTGCGGCGCGGCGAGGCGCGGCGGGTCTTCTCCATGCAGGCCTCGAGAGCGAGGACCGAGTCGAAGTCCGATGTCCGCTTCACGCGGCCGAACTCAAGGGCGCTCACGACAGCGAACTTGCGTCCCCGCAGGCTGAACGCCAGGAACGGGTCGTGCATCTCGACGCCGCCGAAGTAGAGGGCGTCGGCGCTCTTTGAGGTGTCGGCGTAAAGCAGGATGTCGCGTTTTTTTCCGGGGGCCATGGGACAGACGGGGATTGTCTTGAAAGGTGGCTGGGGATTAACCTGTTTCCCCGTGAAAAATGCAAATCCGGTTTCTTCTGGGCTGAGGGCGGCGGCGGCGCTTTTCCTCGCGTCCCTCGGCGCCGGATGCGGCGCCGGAAGGCCGCCCGAGGCGGCCTCGGCGCCGATGACCGTGCTCGACCACTTCACGGTCGGGGTCGGGGGCCATCCCCTGAGCCTCCAGTTCGCGGTCACCCAGGGCGAGCAGGAGCGCGGGCTCATGCAGAGGATGGACCTCGGCAGGGACGAGGGGATGATCTTCGTCGCCGAGGCGCCGCAGCGAGAAAGGTTCTGGATGAAGAACACGCCCGAGCCCCTCGACATCGCCTTCGCGGGGCGCGACGGGGTGATCGCGGAGATCTACCCGCTTTACCCGTTCAACCTGCAGACGCTCGAGTCGCGCGGCGACCGGATGGTGTTCGCGGTCGAGACCCGCCAGGGATGGTTCTCCGAGAACGGGGTGCGCGCGGGCGCCGTGATCGACCTGAAGGCCGTCGCCGCTGCGATGAAGGCGCGGGGCTTCGACCCCGCCAAGTACGGCCTCGGGGGGCTCGCCCCATATTAGCCCTTGGGGATCTCGTTGTCGGTGCGCAGGACGAGGACGGGCGTCTTCGTCTTCACCCAGAGCTCGGCGTCCCTGAAGAACTTCCCGGGCACGTTCTCGACGGCGTCGCCGACGGTCTTGGCCGGGTAGAGCCTTCCCTTCTTCGACGCGTTGTAGTCGTAGGCGCCCTTCAGCAGGCGCTCCTGGACGGAGGCCGGGCTCTCATCCTCGGGGATCTGCAGGACCCATCCGGTGAAGTCCCCCTTGGGCATCCGCTCGTCGGGGTCGCTCACGAGGATGATGTACTGCTTCTTCACGGGCGGCGCCGCGTCCCCCTCCCCGGGGTCGGGCTGGACCGCGAGGTTCATCTCCTCGACCACGCGGCGCAGGACCGCGGGGTCGATGTGGTTCTTCTTCAGGATTTCGGCGACCTTGTTGACGTCAATTTTGGGCATGAAAGTCTGGGGACGGGGCTAGCGCTTGCCGCGGAGGGCCTTGATCTCCTCGAACTGCTTGGGGGAGAGCAGCCGCCTCGGCACGCGCCTCTCTGCCTCGGAGATCAGGCGCTCCCAGTCCTCGTCGCTCGGGACCAGGTCCTCCCACGACGTGAAATGCCCCTGCTTGCGCAGCCACTTGAGGTTCCCGCCGTGGATGATCGCCTTCACCTGGAATTTTCCCTCCTCGGGGTCCCTGACCCACCATCCGAATTCCATGCTCATGGCAGGGGGAAGTGCGCGACCTCGCGGCCTGGGCGGTACTCGCCGCCCCGCTCGTCCACGCGGCGCACGCGGACCCCGTCGTCGGAGACCTCGGCGGCCATGGCCCCGAACGGCCGGCTGAAGGAGCCGGTGTTGATGACGGTGACGCCGGACGGCATCCTCCACACCCCGGGCCGGTGGGTGTGGCCGGTGATGATGAAGCGCGCCCCCGGCCTGTGCCTCTCGGCGAGCGCGGCCGCCCGGCCGGGCGCCTGGCTCCACGCCTTCAGGATCGAGACGACCCGGTGCGGGGGCCAGACGGTGTCGGTCGCGAGCTTCGCCACGTACCGCAGCGGGTTCGTCTCCGACTGGTGGAGCTGGTGCACGCTGGCGGCCACCGAGCGGAACGCCGCCAGCCGCCCCTCGAGGGCGCCGGGGCCGTCCCGGGGCGCCCCGGCGAGGGCGGCGGCTATCCGCTCGCGGATCACGGGCGCGTCCTTGGACCACGGGACGATGGCGTCGAAGAGGATGTCCCCGTGCGTCACGAGCACGGCGCCCCCCGCGAGCTCGAGCGAGCTGTCGCCCGTCAGGTCGGGGTCGTGGTTGCCCGTGAGGAGGGTGACCGGAATCGGGGCCGAGGAGGCGAACTCCAGCACTTCGCGGCGCAGGCTCTCGGTGCGCGCCGCGTCCTCGCTCGGCCGCGTGTCCAGCGTGTCGCCGTTGAAGACGAACGCGCTGGCGCCCTCAAGGAGCGGGCGCAGGCGGTCGAGCGAGCGCACGCGGCAGGAACGGTCCCCGTAATGGACGTCCGATATGATGCGGATCGGGTGCGCTCCCACTCAGTTGTTCCCGTCCGCGGGCCGCGCCCCGGGGAAGCCCCCGGGGAACGCCCCGCCCATCATGGCGCCCAGGTCGAACTTGCGCCAGTCGCTGGGAGGCGTGAACAGGGAGTCCGGCAGGCTCTGCTTCTCGACGGAGGTCACCTCGAGCTTGAAGGTCTTGCCGCTCGTCTCGGTGCCCGTCACGCGCATCGGGAAGAAGGCGCTGCCCTTGATCACGTTCTCCCATTCCTGGGGAGCCTGGGAGTGGCGACCGGGCCCGCCTGACATCGTGAAGCCGCCGAACGTGCCGAGCTGGTCGGTGGCCCAGATGTCGGCCTTGGAACCCTTGGCGCTTATGACCTCATACTTCTCGCACGGGTAGCCGAGGATGGTCTCCTTTTCGCCGGTGTCCTTGAATGAGCTCCCGGAGGCCGCGGCCCTCGCGGCGGGGACCGCGCCCGCGGGAGCGCCGGCGGCCGCCGGGATCTCGCCAGAATCGGCCATCGACCGCACCATGTACATCTTCTGCTGGGGCATGAGGATGATCATTTGCTTGTTCTTGAAGTCCGTGATGATGCCGCCGCCGCTCTTTGCGGTCACGACGTCGATCCTCAACAGGCCCTCCTTTATGCTGTAGTTGACCGACTGGGGTCCATCCTTCGAGGCCGACGACGTCATCGACATGGTGACCTTTCCTTCGAAGGATTCGGCGGCAAGCGCGCAGGGCAGGAGCAGCGCGCAGAGGGGTGCAAGCGATCGAATTAATTTCATGGCGGGTCAATTATCGGATTGCCGCGTGCCGGTGCAATGAAAGAAGCCCAAGGTGTTGAATTACAGGCACGCCTACCACGCGGGCAATTTTGCGGACGTGCTTAAGCATGCTCTCCTCGTGCGGCTCATGCGCTCGCTCCAGAGGAAGGAGACGCCGTTCGTGTTCGTGGACACCCACGCCGGCCGCGGCAGCTACGACCTGCTCGCGGCGTCCGAGGGCGAGACGCACCCGAGGGCGCCGGAATGGCCGGGCGGGATTGGCCGGCTCTGGGACAGCGCCGAGCTGCCCCCCGGGTTGGCGGACTACGTCGGGCTCGTCCGCGGCTATGACCGCGCCCGGGGAAACCCCGGGCCCGGCCCGCGCTTCTATCCGGGCTCGCCGAGGCTGGCTCGCCTGGCCGCCCGGGCGCAGGACCGCCTGGAGCTCTGGGAGAGGCAGCCCGACGAATGCGCGGCGCTTCGGGAGGACGTCCTCGGCGAGCGCCGGGTATCGGTCCACGGCGAGGACGGCTACGGGGCGATGCGCGCCTGCCTGCCCCCCGCGGAGAGGAGGGCCCTCGTCCTTGTGGACCCCCCGTTCGAGGCCCAGGGGGAGTGGAACGCCGTCGAGGCCGCGCTCGGGGAGGGCCTCACGCGCTTCCCGGGGGGCACCTACGCGGTCTGGTATCCCTTGACCGCGCGGGCGCGCCCGGACGAGTTTTTCGGCTTCCTCAAGTCGACCGAGGCTCCCTCGCTCTGCGCGGAGCTCGTGGTCGATCCGTCGGCCCCGCGTATGGCGGGGTGCGGGCTCGCGATCCTCAATCCGCCGTGGCTCTTCGACAGCGAGGCCCGGGAAATCCTAACCTACTTGTCGAGCGTGACTTATCGGGACAGCGGGGCCCAGGGCGACGTGCGCTGGATCGTGTCCGAATAGGGCAGGACGGGGGCGACCGGCTGGACATCCAGCGGGGGCGGACGGAACGTGGGACGGTACCACCTCGCGTCCTCGCGGTGGGGCGTGTACGGTGCGTAAATCGCCACGGGGTCAGTCAGTAGCGGTCGCGCACGAAAACTGACGGCGTGCGGTGTCGGTGTCATGGTGCACGCTTTGACAGGGGTCCAAAATAAAAGTGCCACCGATATTCTTGGGCTGAACACCCTATGCCGCGCGGAGCCCGCGGGCCGCGACCGCCGCCGGGTGGCGGAGGGGCAGCCCGCGGGCTCGCGGGGCGTCGGCCTTACGCGACGCGCACCAGCCTGTGCGCCGGCGCCAGGCTCTCCTGGCGCTTGGGCACGGACAGGGTGAGGACGCCGTCGCTTATCCCGGCCTGCATCTGGGAAAAGTCGAAGCCGAGCCCGAGGCGCAGGCGCAGCTTGTAGTCCCGCTGGGACCCCTCGAGGTTCAGGGCCTGCCAGTTCACACGCACGAAGCGCGTCTTCTGCGCCGTGATGACGAGGTCGGGCCCGTGGGCCTCGATCTCCACGCCGGAGGCGCCCACGCCGGGGACGTAGACGACGACGGAGACGGCGTCGGGGAGCTCGCGGCAGTCGTAGTTCGGCTGGCGGAACGTGGCGCTCGACGCCTCGTATGCGCTGCGATGACGGCTGGACGTGCTCGTGGTGTGGGTTCTCGTGTTCATGGTGGGAAAGGCAGTTGCCTCCTGGGGGCTTTTGGCCTCCGGGCTTCTGGGTTTCTAAACGATTTCCTGGTAGGGAGGGTTTAGACCTCGAAGCCCGCGCCGGCCGTTTTGTTCCAATTGGAAATGGCGACCTGACGCATCACGGCGCAGCCATACCCGACGGCCTTCGTGATCGAAGTGCCTCGGAAGCTGAGGTGATGTTTGTGGGTCAGTGCCATTGGAACGGTGTGACAAGGTGCATAATGCAGGCCCCGTGCCAAGTTTTTTCCAAAGTTATGACAGGGCACCCTGCGCGGTTGCGCAGGGGAGGGCCAGCGGCCACCCTCGGCCCATGCCCGCGCTCACAGACTCCACCACCACCGTCTCCCAGCTCAGGGAAAGCGTGCTCGCGTTCGTGCGCGAGCGCGACTGGGAGCAGTTCCACTCGCCGAAGAACCTGAGCATGGCGCTCGCCGCGGAGGCGGCCGAGCTGATGGAGCACTTCCTCTGGGCGACGCCCGAGGAGTCCCGCAAGGTCGCCTCCGATCCAGCCAAGCGGGCGAAGATAGCCGAGGAGCTCGCCGACGTCGTGATCTATGCGCTCGAGTTCGCCAACGCCACGGGACTCGACGTCGCCGCGAGCATCGAGGGCAAGATCGCCGCGAACGCCCGGAAGTACCCCGTCGAGAAGGCGAGGGGCCGCTCGGCCAAGTACACGGAGCTCTAGGCGGTCATTTCCCGGGCGCGTGGGCCAGGGTGATCGCGAGGTTCCTCTTGGCATCCTCGTAGCCCGGGTCCAGGTCGACCGCCCTCTGGAATTCCGCGATGGCCTCCGCGGCGCGGCCGTCCCTCGCGAGGGCGATCCCGAGGCTGTTGCGCACGTGGGCGTTCCCGGGATCGGCCTCGAGGACCTTGCGGTACTCCGCGGCGGCGTCGGCGGGATGCCCCTGCAGCACGAGGAGGTTGCCGAGGTTGACGCGCGCGATGGCGTAGCCGGGGTCGATCTCGAGCGCCCTTCGGTAGCAGGCGGCCGCCTGGTCGGCCTGGCCCCTGCGGGCGTACAGGGCGCCGGCGTCGTTCTGGATCTGCGGGTCGTCGGGCTTGAGCGCCAGGGCAGCCATGACGCTGGACGAGGCCTCGTCCGGCTTGCCGTCCTGCAGGAGGGCGTTGGCGAGCACGTCCCGCGCCTCGGCGTAGTCGGGCTTGAGCTCGAGCGCCCGCTTGAGGTGGGGAAGGGCCTCGCCGGCCTTGCCGTCGCTCATGAGCCCCAGGGCGATGCTGAAGTGCGCCTCGGCGTTCTCCTCGTCGAGCTCGAGGACTTTCCGGAACTGCGCCATCGCCTCGGCGGTGCGGCCCGCCCTCACGAGGGCCGAGCCCAGGGCGTAGCGGGTCTGCGCGTCGTCCGGCTCAATCTCCGCCGCCCTCTGGAACTGCGTGACGGCGTCCGACCACTGCTTTTCCTGAAGGTAGGCCGCCGCGAGGTCCTTGCGGGCCTTCGCGCTCTTGGGATCGATCTGGGCCGCATGCTGGAAGTGGTTGGCCGCAAGCTCGGGCTCGCCCTTCTGAAGCAACGCGACGCCGAGGTTCAGGTGCGTCTCGGCGTCGTTGGGGGCGATGGCGAGCGCCCTCTGGTAGAGGGCCACGGCCTCGTCCACCTTGCCCTGCTGCATCGTGGCGACCCCGAGCTCGTTCATCGCCTCCGTGTCGCCCGGGTTCAAGTCGAGGGCTTTTCGAAACTGCTCCTCGGCCTTGTCCGCGCGGTCGGCCCTCATGAGGACGCCGCCGAGGTTCTGATAGGCCATCCAGCACGCCGGGTTCCTCGCGATCGTGGCGCGCCAGAGCGTCTCGGCGTCGGTGTAAGTCGCGCACTGGACGAAAGTGAGGCAGCCAAGCCCGGCGACAAGGCAGGCGCCGGCGGCGGCCCGGGCAATGAGGGGCAGGCGGGCGGCCGCAGCCGCGGCCGCGGCGGCGAGCGACGAGATCGCGAAGGCCGCCGCCAGATACTGGAAGTGGTCGGCGACGAAGGAATAGACGAAGGGAAAGACGTTGATGAACCCCAGCGCGGGAAAGAGCGTGCCCGCGAAGAGGAGCGCGGCGGCAAGCGGGCCGCGGGAGCGGCCCCTCAGGGCGAAGAGCGCCGCGACAACCGCAGCAGCGGCCAGCGGGAACGCATACTGCCAGGCGTCGCCGGAATCAACGGCCCAGCGCGGGTAGATGAACATGAGGTCCGCCGGCCAGAGGATCTTCCCTAGATAGAACCAGAGGGCCCTGCCCGCGATGAGGAAGCGGTCGGCCACGCTTAGGTTGAAGGCCGCACCGGTGGCGCCGATGTAGGCCTTCTCCACCCAGGCCGTCACGACCCCCGCGGCGGCGCCGAAAGCCAGAAAGGGGGCGAGCGGCAGGACGTCGCCTCTCCACGAAAGCCGCCCGCGCCGCCACCAGAGGACGACGAGGAGGGCCGCCGGCAGGGTCGCCGTCACGGTCTTCGTCGCAAGGGCGAGGGCGAACAGGGCGAGGGCGAGGACGTAGGGCGCCCTCCTGCGCGAGGCGTCGAACCGCAGGTACGCGAGCGCCGCGGCCAGGTAGAACGCCCCCGAGAGCGTGTTCTTCTGCTCGGAGACCCAGGCGACGGATTCGACGCACACCGGGTGGACGGCGAAGACCGCAGCAGCGAGGAGCGCCCCTGGAAGCGAGAG
>Ga0265318_10000653_pt1 | contig 23661 bp, 19 predicted proteins | sample 4821metaG_FD_192431 | JGI IMG/M metagenome (GOLD analysis project Ga0265318, IMG submission 192431) | Rhizosphere microbial communities from Carex aquatilis grown in University of Washington, Seatle, WA, United States - 4-8-21 metaG | ecosystem: Host-associated > Plants > Roots > Rhizosphere >... | reverse complement strand
CCACCCCTCCCTCCGCCACCCGTCGACCCGCCGGCGCTTCCGGCTGTACCCGCGCCGGCGTTCCCACCGGTACGCCCTGGAGCACCCGCGTTGCCGGCCGAGCCCGTTGTACCCGCGGTTGCTCCGCCTTGGCCTGTGCCAGTGGATCCCGAGTGCCCGCCGCCGTCTCCGTTGCCGGAGACAGAGCCACATCCTGAAAGCAGCATCGCAAACGCGAGATAGACGAGTCGCTTCATGTCGGTCCGCAGATGCATTGTTCGCGCCGGCTCGAAACCCGCGTCCGTCGAAGTATTAGCTCGCCAGACCATCAGAATTCTGAGAGATGAGCATAGGAATTTTAACCCAGACCTTCCACGCTCCGGGTCCCGAACAGCACGGCCGAAGTCGGCGGTTTGAAATCGCCGATAGTAGATCTTACTTTCGCCCCCATTCGACCGAAACCAGACACGAATATTTGCCCGTCTAGCCGGTGGGCCCTGGTCTTCGCCGTGGGCTCGGGCGTGCTGGTCACGAGCCTCTATCTGAGCCTCACCCCCATCGCCCGCTTGGTTGCGCACGACGTTCCGCCGCGGCTCGAGGCCGAGTTGGGCCAGGGCCTGTCCACGATCCTCGCCCGGCGCTACTGCGACACCGAGGCCGCCCGACGAGCGCTCGCACACCTGACGGTGCGCCTCGGAGGAGGCGCCGACGGCGAGCTTCATATCCTCGATACGGACGCCGTCAACGCGTTCACGCTCCCCGGGGGTGCCGTGATCGTCACGCGGGGTCTGCTGGACCAAGCCCGCGGGCCCGACGAGGTGGCGGGCGTCCTCGCACACGAGCTCGAACACGTGCGCCTGCGCCACGTGATGATCCGGGTCGTGCGCAGCTCCATCATGACGGCACTATGGCACGCCACTCTCGGCGACTACGCCGGTCTGCTGGTGATCGACCCCAAGACGGCGCTGGACGTGACCAACCTGCGTTTCTCCCGCGACGACGAGCGCGCGGCCGACCGGGGCGCCCTCGATCGCCTGGCCGCCGGCCACATCTCGGCGGATGGGTTCGCGCTCTTCTTCGAACGTCTCCGCGCGAAGTCCGACGTCGTTCCGGCGTGGATCTCCAGCCACCCCGCGAGCGCCGAACGTCTCGCCCACATCCGCGACTCCGGAACCACCTCCGCGGGCTCGACGCGGCCAGCCCTCGACGACACCGAGTGGAGATCGCTGCAGGAATCGGCACGCGCGAACCGCACGAAGCGGCTCTGAACCCCGAAGGTAGCCCTACCCCGCGGATGGCACGGCCGAGGCCATCCCGCCTGGGGGTGGCCACTCACGGGATGGGGCATGGGGCCAGGCACTCGCAGTGGTCGCCCGTCCAGCGGCACTGGTCATATTCGCAGTCGGAGTCGGCGGAACATGCGTCGGCGGCACTCTGGCCGAACGAGGTCCGACTTCAGTCGGTATGATCCTTGCGTTCGAATCGGTCACAATGAACTCGATGAGATATCGAAGCGGTCGCCGACGGAGCAGGAGTCCAGGGGCCGACATTTCCGTCCGGATCTGGTCGTGGATGTTGTTCCTCCTCGGGTGTGCGGGCTCGTGCGCGGGTCGCGCCGGCAGCGTGCCGACTGGGGCCGGGAACCGTGGGGCCCAACCTGGTGGCGACGTGACTGGCGCCTCCGTGATCGACGTTGCCGCCATGTACCTGGACCAGCCGGCACAATTCGCGATTGTTGCTTCGACCCCGAGCTCCACGTGGCCGACGACGGGCGATGCTCAGGCCCCAGGTGTGAGCACGGGGGATTCGGACTTCCAGCAGATGACCTGGTTGTCGGACGCGGGAGTCATGGTGGGCGCCGCGTTCACCCCTCCCACGGCGTGTCCGGAGACGCTCGTGACCGCCGCAGCGACGGCACGACGCCGCATCGTTCCTTCCGACTATCCCACCATCCAGGCCGCCATTGACGCGGCGGACCCAGGCGACGTCGTCTTCGTGGAGCCGGGGACCTATCGGGAACACGTGCGTTTGCGATCTCAGATCAGCCTGATCGGAGCCGGTGCGAACGTGACCACGCTCGATGGGGAGGGCCGAGGCGTTTCGCTGGTCGACTATACCGGCGCACGGAACGTCGTGTTGCAAGGTTTCACTCTGACCGGCGTCGGGAAGGCTTCGGGCTGTCCTGCCCCGGACGATCCGTTCTTCTGTAGCGGCAACTGGTACGCGGCAGCGATCTTTGGCGACGGCAGTGGCAATGGAGACATCGCTCGCGGCAATGACAGCGTCCAGGGGGGCACGGGTGGCAGCGGTGGCGGCGGTGGTGGGAGCACTGGCGGCGTGGGGGGCAGCGGCGGCGGCGGTAGCGCCGAGGTTGCTGATGGCGGGTCCACCTCGGGACCGGCTCGTCCCTGTACCGATACGTCGATCCTGGTCACGCAGAATATCGTGCGGGGCAATTCGATCGGGATGATGGCGTTCTTCCACGCGCGCGCCGTGGTTCGAAACAATCTCTTCGTCGACAACACCCATGCCTTCGTGGCCAACCACCTCCAGGACCATGCGCTGGTCCTGAACAACGCCTTCTTTCGAAATCAGCAGATGGCCGTGGCGAGCCAGGCCGCGTACCTGGATGTCGTGGGCAACATCATCGAGAGTTCCCAAGTGGGAGTCAGCCACGAATTCGTTCAGACTGGCCGAATCTCATGTAACGGGTTTGCCCTGAACGGAAACGACGGTGAGCGCGTTCCGATCGACCAGGGGGGCAACGTGTCCCTCGGACAGGCCTTCATCGCTCCGGACGAGGGAGACTTTCGACCAACCCCCGCGCTGATCTCCGCGGTGGGCCAGTGTCTGCCCGACGTCTCTGAACTCGTGGCGTCGTGGTCGCGCGCCGAGCCCGGCGCATTTGGTGGCGTCCTTGGCGCCTGGAGCACGGGGTCAGCCGGGCCTTCCCTTGCTTCTGGCGGCACGACTGGCTCGGGTGGCGAGGCTGGCTGGGGCGGTTCGCTCGGATCAGGTGGCACAGTCGGCTCGGGTGGAGATCCATTCGCGACTCGATGAGATGGCTCACGAGCGTCGTGGGCACCCGGACGGCCTCAGAAGCCAATTCATGGGCCGGATCCGGCTCGCTTCATGGGCTCGCCTGGACGTCGTCGATGTGGAGATACAACCACGCCCGCGATGTGGCTGAGCGCGGCCTCGGTCAGTTCTTCGCGCACGAGCCGGCGTTTTCGCTCGGGCATCGAGGGAGTGGCAGCGGACGAAGCAGATCCTTTGGGCATCGGTACCGTTGTCCATTCTATGAAATGCCTGTCCTTGCGTCCCCGCGCCGCTGCCTTCATTACAACGCTAGGTTCGTGTTGAACGCGTACGGCAGGAACTTGTCGAGCGATCTGCGCCACGTCCACCGCACGAGTACGGTGCGAAAGAACCAGGCCTCTTGCGGGTGGTCGATTTCGACCTTGATGACCGCAGCTCAACATGAGATGGCCTCGGTTGAGCTTCCTATATGCTCGAGAGGGAGGTTCTTCATGAACTGCGCCACCGTTCGCTTGCCGACGCTCGCCGCTGCCGTCGCGACTGCCGTCGCTGCTGGGGCCTGCCTCGGTGCTTGTCATTCCGGCAAGGGCGCTCCCTGCGCGACCAGTGACGCGAAGTCTACCCCGACCGCAACACCGTTCGCGGTCTCCGCTCTTCTGCAATGTCTTGGAGCACCGCCCGAGGCTCTGTACGCGCCCGAGCAACTGGATGCGACGCCAACGCCCGGTCTTTCGGTACACACCTTCGAGCAGGAGACATCGAACTGCGGGCCGGTCGAGCGCCGCTACGTCTCCTATATCCCGGTGCCGCTCGGCGCACGAACCAACGCTCCGGTCATCCTCGTGCTGCACGGCAAAGGATCGAGCGCCGAGAGTATGATGACATTTCAAACCGAAGGCGCTTTCAACACCCTCGCCGACACCGATGGTTTTGTCGTGGTCTACGGCAACGGCTTACCCACGAGCGACAACTTTCCTGGCCAGCTCAATTCGGGCGAGTGGCGTTCGGAGTACACCGCGCTCGGCGAGACGGTGGATGAGCTCGCTTACCTTCAGCAGATCGTGAGCGACCTCGTGGACCGTGGCGTCATCGCCGGCGGGAACGCGGTCTACCTGGTTGGTCAGTCCAACGGGGGAGGGATGGCGCTGAGCGCAGGCTTGCGGCAGCCGGATGCGTACACCGGTGTCGCCGCGTTCATGCCTTTCGTCCGGTTCTTGGCCACCGCGCCGCAAAGCCTCGCCGGCACACGGCTCCGGCACGTTCTCTTCGCCTACAGCCTGGCGGACCCAGGGCTTCCGACCGCTTACTCGGCTCAGGTACTCTCCCCGCTCGCCGACGGCTGGGCGCGAGGCCTCGGCTTCACCGAAGCCGAGATCGCGGATCCCACCGTCATGCGACTGCCCGAGGTGGTTCAAGAGGGGCAGGGCCTCGTGGACGACGCGCCGGCAGTGCAAGCCACACGCGACAGCACAGTGCAGCAGATTGACCTGAAGTCGGCGAACGGCGGCATGCGCCGGCTGGTCTTCGACCACGCTGGGCACTTCTGGCCCACGCCTCGTGACAACGACCCGCAACAGGTCTTGGATCAATTTGGCCTTCGTAACCAGGATATCGAAGGGGCGGCTCAAACCTGGAACTTCTTTGGCGAGTGAAGTGCGGTATCCCCCGCCGCCATCGCGGTGTGCCTGACCCGCTATTCGAGACCACGGTGGTCGGCCTGCGGCGGAGCCGCAGCGGCGCCGCCACGTTGGTGGATCCGGGCAACCAGGTTGTCGAAGGTCCTGGCCGTGCCTACGTGGACGCCGATCTTGACGAAGGTCTCGAAGTGCTCCGCCGACGGACAGCGGATCGTCACCAGCATGCGCGTGAGCTCGCCCTGTGCATCGAGCCGCACGACGCCCTCGGCGCCGAGCGCATCGAAGACGAGCTTCGCCGGCCGCTCGACGACTTTGTAGACGCCGACAAACGGGGGAGCATGCCCCGCGGTGACGAATCGGAATCCTCCGTTCGGGCGGAGGTCCACGCTGCACTCCACGAGCTTCATTCCCGAGGGGTCCCACCACCTCGCGATTTCTTCCGGGCGCGTCCAGGCGTCGAACACCTCCTCGCGCGAGGCACGGAGCGTGCGCTGAAACGTGAAGGTGAGCGTCTCCCGGTCAATCGAGTTCTCCATGGTCACTTCTCCTTCTTCTTCGCCCTGGTCTTCGCCTCGAGGAACGACTCGAGCCCATCGAAACGCCGCTCCCACTGCGCGCGAAACGGCGCCAGCCACCCGTCGATCTCCCGGAGCGGCCCGCCGCCGACGAGGCTGCGCGGTCTGCGCTGCGCATCGCGGCCGGCTCGAATCAGCCCGGCTTCTTCGAGCACCCGCAGGTGCCGGGAGATCGTCGGCTGCCGCATGTGAAACGGCTCCGCCAGCTCCGTCACGGTTGCGTCGCCGCCAGCGAGTCGTTGCCATATTGCCCGGCGGGTGGGGTCCGAGAGAGCCGAGAACACCCGGTCGATGCGCGCTGGCGCTTCCATTCATGTATAGCTATATAGCTACATAAGAATTGAAGCAAGCGGCCCGGCCCTGGAAATTTTCCGTGGGCTCGATCGGTGAGCGGAGTAGCTTCTCGGCGTGGTGGTCGAGGAGCTCTTCACGGTATTCTTGATCTCGCCGGCCAGTCTCGGTGGCCAGCGGGCCAGGCTGGTGTTCAACCCCGAGGCCGACTTCGAGGTGGCGCGCCGGCTCAGGTCCCGGGAGGGCGTGGCGCTCGGCGAGGTGTTCGCCTTCGTGAGTGGGCTCTACTTCCGCGGCAAGAAGACCTACGCGGAGATCTTCGGTCGTCCGCCGCCGAGCCTCACCGGCGGGCTCGTGATCACTCCCTGCGAGGGGCTGCGGCGCCTCGAGGAGCAAGTGACCCGCGAGCGCCTGCTCGCCTGGGCGGACGTGTCGATCGACGTGGGCAACCCGCGGTTCACCCGGCCCCTGGTCGAACAGGCGGCGGCCATGGCCTCCGCCCATGGAGCGCGCACCCGCTTCGTGCTCCTCGGTAGCGTCGCCACCGAGAAGTACGTTGGCCCTCTCATGGAGGTGCTCGGTGAGCGGCTGTTCTTTCCGGCGGACTTCGTCGGTCGCGGCGACATGAGCCGTGGGGCGCTCTTGCTGCAGGCCGCTCGAACCGGGATCGAGCTCGCCTACGCGCCGGTCAAGACGACCGCCCTCCGGGGGCGGCGGGCGCCTGGGATTCGCGGCCCGCGCGCCTGAGCCCGACCGCGGGGCCACGCGCGCCCGCGCGCCCATGTCTCCCCACGCGAAGGCCGTCCCGCGGTTCACGGCCGCCTGCCGAGCACCAAGGGGCCCGACGCCAGCCCTCCCGGGGGCCGAAACGCCCGTGCGTCATATAGTTGCGGGGATGAGCACACGTCTCCCATCGCCGTCCTCGTCAGCCCCTCCCAATCCCGAGCAAGTGTGGAGCGGCATGTGGGAAACCTTTGGCAAAACAAACCAGGACATCGATTTTGCTGATCAAGCGTGGGAGTTCTTTCAGCGCCACGCCAAGCGCAAGTGACTCTGGATGAGGTCGCGCTATGTGGCCGTTGCTAAGCCTTGCCGTCGAGGTTGGGGCGCGATCGCTTGCATCAGGCAGGGCACGAACCCAGGTGTCCACGCCCGCCAGGCGCCGAGGCCCCACGCCATGCGCTGCGACAGGAAACACCAGCGCTCACCAACAAGCCGGGGCTGCACCCCTGTGGTGGTCAAGTCCAGCTCCCGCGCCACCTCCCCAACGCTCTTCTCGCTGTTCTTGATCAGCTTGACCACCTGGCCTTGTACTCCGGGTCAACTTCCGTCGCTTCCGTCGTCCCATGGATCACCATCTTCTTCAAATTGAAGGTGTCCAACAAATCGGGGCAGGCGTCAGCGCGACGCGGCGACTCCGCCCGCCAGATCGGTCCAACCTTCTGGCCGGATTCAGCCCAAACGGCGGCAAAGTTGACGTAAAATTCGCCTCTTCAGGAGAATCTGTGTGCGCAAAATCAGGTGAGCCAGGAGAACGATGCCCGAGATCGTCGGGGGTTTCAGCCGATCTGGCCCGCGAGGGCACGGCTCCGTATCCGACCCCAGATTCAACATCGCGGCATTAGGGGCTGTGGACCCTGTGGGCCAGGCACTGGGCGTGCGTCACACCGACGGTAACGCCGCTTGCCTGGTCCATGAGTCCACAGCCCTCTGGGCCCAGAAATGCGCCCACAGATCCTCCCGGGGAGCCTAACATTCTAACTGGGCGCTTTCAGACGGCCGACTTCGGCCGTGCTGTTCGGAGCCTCGACAAGGGAACCCCTGGGTTAAACTTCCTATGCTCCCCGCCGCCGCACCTTGGCAGCCCGGCTGCGCGGCGCGGCCGAGCATCTCGGCGAGCGCACGGCGCGACGACGAGCACCTCGGGATTGGCGTCGATGACCGATGGCCAGGAGGTCGCCGCCGAGTGGGCATTCGGGTTCCCGAGCGCACACCGGTCTCGTGCAAGCTGCATGAGCTCCGGACCCCAGTTCTCCGTTGGGAAGATGGGGTCGAGCCACTCGAGTCACCACCACGGAGCGGCGCCGAACGTCTTGAAAGCAGGTCGCGCCAGCCCTCGAGCCGGTCACGAATGCCGGTGATGAGCGCCGAGGTGCGAATGGCCGAGACCAAGCTCCTGGCGCTGGAGCACGCGGTGGTCTCGGTGCGCCGGTGCCTTGAGAGTCAGGACAGGGGGCTCATGGACCGACGAGATCTCACGGAAACCTGAAGACGATCGCCAACCCGTATCTTCGACTCTTCTTGGCCGGGTCGACAACGGTCAGGAATCCGCTTTCCACCCACGCGGCAAGGATCACGCGCGCGGTGCGCTGAGAGACGCCGAACAGCGTTTGCACGTCCCTGCTGGTGATGGTCTCGTGCCCGCGGAACAGTTCCAGCGCCTTGCGCTGTCGAGCATCCAGCTGGCGGAGCAGGAGCGACTGATCCTGGGCGCCACCGCGTGCAGCTTCCAGCGCCCGCTGCCGCACGCTTTCGAAGCTGTCGGCCACGCCGTCGCAGAAATACTCGACCCACGGCGCGATGTCCGCGCCCGCGCGCCCTTCGTAGAAGTTGTGCGAGGGGCCGAGGGTCAGGGCCTTGTAGTAGGCGCTGAGGTCGCGGGCGTAGTACTCCTCGAGCGAATACAGCCCCTTCAGATCGTACCCGCCCCGGTGCAGGATCAGCGTCGTCAGCAGACGTGCCGTGCGCCCGTTGCCGTCATAGTAAGGGTGGATGGTGGCAAACTGGTATTGGGCGATTCCCGCGCGGATGGGACTGGGGAGCCCTTCCGGCTCGACAGCTCTGATCCAAGCGGTCAGCGCCCGCATCAGTTCCGGCACGTCCTTGGCTTCTGGCGGCATGTAGACGATGCCGCCGCTGCGGCTGTCACGGATGACGTTCTGCCCGTCGCGGTAGGGCGACGGTTTCACGCGCTTGCGCCCGCCCGCCATCACCAGCGCGTGGAGCGCTTGGATGTGCAACTCCGTCACGGGCCCGCGCGCGGCAGCGAGCTGCTCCGCCCTATCGAGGGCGGCGTAGTAGCCAAGCACTTCTTTCTCGTCGCGGTCCCGGCCGGGGAAGTGCTGCTGCTTCTCGATAACCTTGGAGACCTGATCCTGGGTCAGGCGGTTTCCCTCGATCATCGTGGAGTAGTGCGTGGAGAACAGTCGCGCCGTCTCCCTCAGCGTCGCGAGCACGGAAGGCGTGATCGGCAAGTGCACGACGGCCTCCCTCGCTGCCTCGATCCGCATCAGGGCACGGGCTACCCTGGAGGTGATGGTGAACTTCGGAATGAATGCCGGAGGGGGTTTGGTCATACGGCGGTTCACGGCTTTAAAGGCTGCCGATAAGGTGCCGTTAAACTGCCGTTAACGCAAGGCAAAAACGGACTCGGCTCCACCGCTTCGTCTCCGGGGTCCGAGAAAATTTGGGGCTGCAGGGGGCGAAGCCCCTTTGCCTTGGCGGGTGGGTGGGGGGCTGTTTCACCTATGCCGTGCGTCGCCGCGGGCGAATCACGGGGCGCCGGCTCGGTCGACAGAGCGCCTTGAAGGCCATTCTGCCCTGTGGGTGGCGCGGACTCCCAATCGGACAGACAACACCACCATCTGCCTGACCGAGAAAGAACCCCAGTCGGCCTGGCGCCCCCGCTGGCGACCATCGGCCTCGTTGACACCGCGTTTTAGAGTCGCACCGGCGGCGCGCCCGCCGCGGTCGTCTACGTGATGATCCGCCGAATTTCCAGCCAGACCGCTGGTCTATGATGAACCGAGTAGTCCGTCCCGCCTACTGGTTAAGTTAGGGTAATTGCTAGGTTCTGGTGAGCGTCTGAGGCTCCGTTGCCACGCCGTTGCCACGGGCAAAAGCGGAGCGCGCGCCGAGCATGGCGAGGACCCGCTCGTCCGGATCGGCTATGGATTTCCCGGCGGCGAGAATGTCGTCCGGGATGGGGCGGTGGTGCTCTTCGACGTGGTGGACGTAGCGTAGGGTCATGTTGATGGTCGAGTGCCCCAGCCACGCCTGCAGTCGCCACGGGTCCACCCCGAAGCGCGCCGCGTGCGTAGCGAAGGTGTGCCGGAGCGTGTGCCAGCTGCGCTCCGGGAGCCCGCCCGACGACACACGCGATACACGCCGTGCTTGAGCGCGGCCTCCGCCACTGACTGGCCGTCCGGCTCGCAGATGACCCGTCCGACGCGTACCTGGGCGAGCCCCTTGATGGCGGTTGCCAACGCAGCCGTCATCGGGACGCTTCGACGACGCCCACTCTTCGGCGTTCCCTCCACCCCCTTGCGCAACTGCCGGGTGACCGCCACCCGTCCGGCGACGAGATCGATGCTTTCCCACCGCAACGCCAGGACTCCACCGAGGCGAAGGCCCGCGTCTCCCGCCAACAGCGCCGCCACAAGCATCCCCGGGCCCTCGTTCCGCGCTGTCGTGACGAATCGTCGCCACTCGTCGAGATCCCAGCATTCGATCTCGGGCCGCTCGGACTTGTACGCCCGGATGCGGGGCGCCTCGTCGATCAGCTCCACCTCGGCAGCGTACTTCAACGCGTTCGAGAGAATCCCGAGCACGTTGTTGCGCGTCTTGAGCGCGAGCGGCTTTCCATATCGGTTGCCTCCCGCGTTCATCGCTGCCTTCAGTCCCTGAACCACCCCGACGTCAATTTGATCGGGCCGCCGCGCGCCCAGGAAGCCGCGCAGGTGGTGCGCGAAGATCGAGCGCTTCTCGGCCACGGTCGCCGGCTTGTTCTGCTGGGCCTCGCACCATTCCTTCATGTACCGCCCCAGGAACCATTCCTCGAATGTGGCCATCTCCTTTCGCAGGTTCGACAGTTTCGGATTTGCGGCCTCTTCCAGGAGCCGGCGGATATGGGCAGCCTTTGAAGCCTGCCGCCCGACATGATACTTATCGTAGGTCTGAAAATTTCTTGGAAGCCCTTTCGTTTCATGGCACCCATTGCAAGGACAAAGACCGACTCGCTCCTCGGCCTCGCCCGCAAGCGTGCGCCCTAGCTCGCGTATCCGAAGCTCGAAGTCGTTCGGGCCAGTGGCGGCGCCCGCTCGCACGGTATTGAGACCCGCCTCATTGACGGCGTGAAGGTGCAAATCACGACGCCCGCGAAGACGGTGGCCGATTGCTTCCGATTCCGACGCCACGTCGGCTTCGACGTCGCGCTCTCGGCGCTCAAGGACTTCCTGAAAAGCCGCAAGGGCAGCATCGACGCGCTCGTCGCGGCGGCGCAGGCCGATCGCATCTGCGCGTTCATGCGCCCGTACCTGGAGGCGCTGGCGTGACGAAGAGACCGCTCGCGGACATCGGCACCTCCGTGCGCGCACGACTGCTCCGCATCGCTCACGAGCGGGGCGAGGATTTTCAACTGCTGCTCACGGGCTACGAAAACGAGCGGCTGCTCTTCAGGCTGGCGTCGTCTCACCACGCATCCCGGTTCGTGCTGAAGGGGGCAGCCCTCTTCACGGTGTGGACCGGCCATCCACATCGGGCGACGCGAGACCTCGACCTGCTCGGGTTCGGCGAGCCGGGCGTTGCGCCCGTTCGTGCGACGTTTTTGAAGAGATCCTGAGGTTCGAGGTCGCCGACGACGGCGTCCAGGTCGACCCCGACTCCCTCCGAGTTGGGCTCATTCGGGAGGAACAGGAGTACGGCGGCGTACGCGTCGAAGTCATCGACCGCATGACGGCCGCACAGGTTCGGGCCAGCGGGTCTCTCCCGAAATGCTCCCGGCTACAGAAGCCAACCCCCACTGCGTCTGGCCCTGACGCCTTCACGTCGACCCCATCAATTGGGATTTGTACCTCGAGAACGGCAAGTCCGGACCGCCCCCCGGCCGTCCCAAAGCGGACATTTCTAGTTAGCCATGACATCTTCAAGACGGCCGACGGGCCGTGCTGTTCGCGGCCCGGAGGGGGCCCGGAGAGGGAAGGCCTGGGTTAAGATTCCTATGCTCCTATGCTCAAAGAGAACTATCTGCGCGATGCCTGGCACCCCGAATAGACAGGCCGAGAAGACGACCGCGATGCGGATGCGCTGGGAGGAGAGGGCGCACGAGCCGCCTCCGTCGACGGGCCCGGGGACGATGCTGGGGGCGGTCGCCATCGCGACCACGACCCTGCTCGCGTGCGTCGCACCGCCGTCCCCGCGCATCCTCCCGGCCTCGGGAATCGAGGGTCAGGCGCGGGTGTCGATGACCGCGCGCCGCAGACCCGGGGATGGGCCCTTTCGGGACGTCTACTTCGTGCTCGATCCCGAGTCGAACGCGGCGCGCACCGCGGAGAAGTGGCGCGCCTCGCGGCCGGCGGACGCCGCGGCCATCGACAAGATCGCGGGTCAGCCGGCGGCGGCGTGGATCGGAAACTGGAGCAACCCCGTCGAGCTCGAGGTCGATCGGCTGGTGTCGCTCAAGACGCGGGCGGGTGGCCTCCCGATGATGATCATCTACAACCTGCCGTTCCGCGATTGCGGACAATACTCGGCCGGGGGGGCGGGCTCGGCGGACGGGTATCGGGCCTGGATCCGGCACGTCGCCGCCGGGATCGACGATCGCCGGGCGCTGGTGATCCTCGAGCCGGATGGCCTGCCGATGCTGACCAAGTGCCTCAGTCCAGAGAAGCAGCAAGAACGCATCGCGCTGGTGCGCTTCGCGCTGGAGACGTTGATGGCGCTGCCGGGGGTGGCGCTCTACATCGACTCCGGACATTCGAAATGGCAGCCAGTGTCGGAGATGGCCGCGCGGCTGAAGGCGGCGGGGATCGATCGGGCGGACGGCTTCTCGCTCAACGTCTCGAACTACCAGGCGGTCGAGACCGAGCTCGCCTACGGGCGGGCGCTGTCGGCCGCGCTCGGGGGGAAGCACTTCGTCATCGACACCAGCCGCGACGGCAACGGCCCGCCGGTGGGGGTGTCGCCCGACGACGAGCGCGCCTGGTGCAACCCGCCCGGACGCGCCCTTGGTCCACCCCCGAGCACGCAGACCGGGGAGCCCCTGTGTGATGCCTTCCTGTGGCTCAAGCCCCCCGGCGAATCCGACGGTCGCTGCAACGGTGGCCCGGCCGCGGGGATGTGGTGGCCGGAGCGCGCGCTCGAGCTTGCCCGCAACGCCCGCTGGTGAGCGCGGATTCCTCTGCGCACGCGCGAAGCCGTCTGCGTGCCGCCGCCTGGTTCGAAGACGAGCACCAAGGGCGGGGATGGGGTAGGCCCGCGGGATGAGCCAGGGGGGCTTTTCCAGGGTTGTGTTCGGAGCCGGAGTCTGACGACGCGGCCGACGTCGCTGTGCCGTGGGGGCCGGAGAGTGGGAAGGCCTGAGTCAAGATTGGGTGCGGGTCTCTCTCTTGCGCGACAGGAAATCGGCTTGGGTGACCAGGCGTTCGGCCAAACCAGCCGCAGCTGCCTTTCGTCCACGGGCCTGCGCCGTAGGGCCACCCAGGCGAGCCCTGGGCGTCACTTCCAGCGCCCTTCATCCTTGCATAGAGCTGGGGCCGGGGATGTCGAGGAGGCATGCGGCCTCCGCCCGGTTCCCTTCCGCCCGGGTGGTCGCGCGCTCGATGAGCTCCCTTTCGAGCTTCGCGGTGCCGAGGCGAAGGTTGAGCTCCTCGTCAGTGCCCGCGCGGGCGCCAGGCTGCGCCAGGACGTCGGAGCCCAGGGCTGGTTTTGAACCTTCCCGAGCGGCGACGCTGCGTCGAGCGGGGAGATGGCTTGGAGTGCTGACGCCGTGAATGTGGTGAGGTCGCCTCGATCACCTTCCTGCTGGCGCACCCCGAGACCGGAACACCCGACTTCGTTCGGGAGCATTTCCCGGCTCTGGCCCAGACCTCCGTCCTGGGAGTGGCTGCGCGGCAGGTGTGCCGATGATCGCGGCTCTCGCGGGGGCGGTGGCAATCGGCGGCGGGCTCTCGCGGCTGTTCCATCGCCTCTCGAGGCTGCTTTCGAAGCGGTCCGGGAACAACTGGTTCGTACCCCTCAGCCGTAGCGTCCAGAACCCGAGGATCGAGCGACGTGCTTGACGCGGAGGCGCTCGTTCATGGGGCGGCCATGGGCGGCGCCAGGCTGGCAGTCCTCCCGGAGGCCGCCTTCGAAGTGTCACCCCGGGGGACGACCGGCCATGGAGGCCCCCTGGTCGCAACTGGCCCGCCATGACCGCGTCTGGCTGGTCATCCCGTTTCGAGACCGGGACCGTCCCGGAAATCGCGCCGCGGTGGTCGATTCGACGGGCCAGAAACGCGGCGAATACACCAAGTATCACCTGGTCCCACTGGCCGAGCCCTATCCTCCCGGGGACGGCGCGCTGCGATCTTGATCGTCGACGGTGTGCGCGTCGGCGTCGCCCTGCCAGGACGACAACCTTCGAGACGTCGCGCGCGCCTACGCACGACGCGGCGTCCAGCTCCTGGTGGTGCCGACCCTCGAGGGCCCTCCGGCGGTCGCGCCTTGCCACTTCAGAAACAGCGTGCTGCGCACGATCGAAAATCCGATGGCGCTCGTCCGTGCCACCGCCGACGGGCAAGGCGCCGCCATCGCCCCCGGCCGAAAGATCGTGGCGTCGTTCGATCATGCCCGAGACATGCCAGAGCCCCGGCCTCGGGGCTCTCGACTACATCACCGACCCGGCCGAAGGAAAGCCCACCCCGCTGATGGTGCCACTGGCGCGCTCCGCACCAACCCCATCACTCTGGCGGCGCGAACCCACCAAGAGAGCCGTCAGCTTACGCTGCGCCGTAACAGCATCGACCGCGCTCATTCGAGTAGACCCACGACAATGGTGTCCTGATCCCACCTCACGTACGGGACCGGCCTGCCACACCGATCGGCATTCCGGACAGCTCGTGATGGTGGCGCCGGAATTGCACCTGCATCGCCCAAATGAAAACCAAAACTGGACCGTCGGTTACCAGGCGGTCACCCTTGGGTGTTGCCGCTGTGCGATTGATCCTGGTCTGCCTCACCCCTTGGCTCGCCGCGAATGGATGTGGAAGCGCCTCTCTCGTCGCAGTTGACGGTGGGTTGGGCGACGGCGGCGGGGACCATAGCGACGGCCCCGACACGTTTGTCCCTGCACCATATTCCCTGGCAGGCTGTTTTCTGACTACAGCGGATGTGCAAACGATTCTTCCGACCTCCGGTGTCGGCCAAGGGTTGGATCCCCTGACTCCCCTTCCAGGGCATTGGTACTGGAGCACGGGCTGCCGATGGTCGGACAGCGCAAACGGAGCATATGTCGTTTTGAGCGTGGAAGGAGCGCTGACGTTGGAAGGCAATGCAGTTCTAGACTCGTCACTCGGCCTTGGCGCGGATGGTGGCGCCAGTGTCATGGCAGTAGACGGCGTCGGGGAGAAGGCCGTGTACGTCAATGACGCCGGGCGATCTCAAACTCTCTCGGCGCGGTTCGGAAGCTTCCTCGCCAGTATCGCCGCCTACTCCATCACACCTGACGTCCCAGAGGTATCTTTGGTGCCCCTGATGGTCAAGGAAATCGACGGCATTGAGCGTGCGCGGGATCTCTGAGGAGGAGCAGATCAAGGAGAATTCAGGACGCGAAGGACTACGATGGGTGTCGGTCTACCGTCGACCCCGGGTGAGTCATGAAGGGCGGGCCGATGACCGAGCCGGCGTCCGTGATGCGCTGGCGGAGACTCTGACTTGGGGCTGGCAGCCCTTGGTGAGGATCTCCGCGTCGCGAAACGGGCGGGGCAAGGCCGTCTGCGGCGTCGCCGCTCGCTTGAATACCGCCAGTATTCCGCGCTTCGCTGCTCCTTTCGTCCGGCCTCGCCGCGCCCATTTCGGCTCGGTCCGACTTCCACCACGGTTGCTGCTAGCATGGCGAAGGCCGACCGGTTCGCCGGCGCGACCCCGGTGACCGCGTCGGCCGCCGCCGACGTCGCCCCCACCTGTGGTCTTCCCACCGCTCTTCACACCACCTCTGCGTAACGGATTGGACGTCCAGGCTACGACTCGGTCAGTGTTTTCAGCTACTTGGCACTGCTGGTAACGACGGGTTACGGGCCTTCTTCGACTTCACAGGGTGGAAGTAGAAGGTTCAATCCGTTCAATGCCACAATGAATACAGCCGCCTTCAGTGCATTTCCGGGAGGTCGTGCTTCGCTCAACGGGACGGTTTCCCGTCGGCCCCGGACCTCCGACTCGGACCTTGCCTCAAGTTGGGGCGAGGTGGGGACGAGGAAGGTGATGGAGGAGAGTCTCGTCCTCACGATCCCCAGCGCTGAGCCGTTCCGGCTGCCTTCAACGACTTCTTTGCGGAGCACTTTGTCTTTCACGGAGGATCGCATGAGAGTTCGCGCGGTGGGCCAGTCTCTCGGATCTGTCCTGGGTGCCATGGCTCCTCTGGCTGCCCTGGCTGCCCTGGCTGCCCTGGGTTGCAGCGGCGTAGTTCCTGCCGGCCCGGCCGGGACTGGGGGGAGGTCGGGCTCGGGCGAACAATCTGGCGGAGCCTCGGGCTCGGGCGTGGTCCCTGCGTCGAGCGGCGGCAACCGCACCGGCGGAAGCAGCGGCGGTTCCGGCGGGTCGCCGACCTCGGGCAGTGGCGTCGGTGCGGGCGCGGCGACGGGCTCGGGCGGCATGAGTGGAACTGGCGGTACCTCGGGCGGAGCCGACTCCGCCGCGAATGGGGGCGCCAAAGGCACAGGCACAGGCACAGGCGGCGCCACTGGCACGGGCGGCAGCGCGTTGCCACCAGGCGCCTGCGATCCGGGAGAGTCAGCGACGACGTGGGCCAGTGGCTGCGCTACTGGGCCAGCCACCACTTGCACGCCGGGGCCGTGGACGGCGGGCGGACCGCAAGGCGACCCGTGTTGCTCGGCCATGACCCTCGTTTCCGAGTCGCCGCACTTCGCGGTCTATGGGGACGAATCGAGCACGACACCCGCGCTGGCGCAAGCCGCACTCGATCACCTCGAGACGGTCTGGTCGCTGTACTTCGGCAACCCCATGTACATGCGCGAGCCCGCGTGCACCTCCGCCACCAAGTACAAGGCCAACATCCATGTGCACTCCACCTGGGGCCTGACCGGCGGGGCTTTTGGCGCTGGCCGCATGGGCATGTGGATCGGCACCGGCGGCCTCTCCGATCACTGGGGTCTGGCGCACGAGTTCATGCATGGCGTGCAATCGGTCGAAGGCGGCATGGCCTGCAATCAGTCGAACACCTGCGGCTGGATCTACGAAAGCCACGCCAACTGGGCCGCGCAGCAGCAGGCGGAGTACCACACCACCAATGTCCACTGCTCCGAGATGCTGGCCAACGCGCCCCACCTGTACCTCGGCTCGACGCGCGACCGGTACTGCAACTGGCAGTTCATGGAGTACTTGAAGGACAAGTACTGCTACAGCGCCGTGAACGCCATCTGGACCGGCAAGACCGCCGCGGATCCCTTCACCGGGATCATGAATGGCCTCGGCTGGAGCTTGACCCAGTTCAACGACTTCATCGGCGAATGGGCCACGCACAACATCACATGGGACTACCAGGATCCGGCGCCCGAGAGCACGGCGGGTGGTAACCAGGGGGCCTTGTACCGCAAGAACTATGGCCTCGTGACCGACACCTCGCAGAACATTCGACGGCTGCGCCTCACCAAGGCCGAGCCGCTCGACACCGACTACGCCACCAACCGGCGGTTCATGTCACCCTCGTCATGGTCCCCGCAGCGCTACGGGTACAACGTCGTCCGCCTCTATCCGGATGCTGGGGCGGCCAGTGTCACCGTCACCTTCCGCGGCGTGATCGGGTCGCCGGCCAGTCCGGATTGGCGCTGGGGCCTGGTCGCCACCGACTCCGGCGTCGCGAAGGCGCGCTACAGTGCCCTTCAGAAGGGCGCCGACGCCGCACTGACGTTCTGTGTGAATCCGGGCGAGTCGCTGTTCTTGGTCGTCGCCGCCACACCCTCGACCCAGCAGACCATCGTCTGGGATCAGCCGTACGCCACAGTCCCTCGCTATCCGTACATGATCCAGCTTGCCGGTGCCTGGCCCGACGGGTTCCAGGGTGGCAAGCCGGACGCATGTCCATCCGGCACGGTTCGGGTTGCTAATGGCGGGGGCTGCGGACCTTCCAGCCTGGCCCCGACGGTGTATGTCGGGCCGTATGCCTTGGTGACGGGGACCGGGGTGACCGGATCGGCGCACATTCAGGACCACGCCCAGGTGATCGGTGGAAAGGTGACGGATTCCACCGTTGGCGCGCTCACCATCCTGGGCAGCGCCTTCTCCGTCACCGGCGGGTCGACCAAGGCGATGACGACGTTCTACCCGCTCGATTTCTTCGAGGGGCGCACGCTCAGCGGAGGTTCGCTCACCGGTGACGTCGAGCTGCGGGCGAGCATTTCGAGCGGCACATGTTCGGGGTTCGTCGATGCCTCGACCTGCGTGGCGCCAGGTACCGACGCCACACCAGCGCCGCCCTATGCGTGGCGCTGAGACCCTCAGCAGCGGCCCGAGACCAGTCCAACCCGCGACGACGGAGCCGTGATCCAGCACCTCGGTCCGGACAAGGAGGTGCGCCTGGCCGCTTGCGTGCGGCCACATCCCCTTCCCTGCTGGGCTCGCACCCAGGGTGCGTGGTCCAGTACAGGTCCCCGCAAGTTCGTGACCAGATGGCGTCGCAGAGCGGACGAAATCGACCGTCTCCGCCTTGCGCTTTCTGCCTTCCACCTTCCGGCGATCGAAAATTCATCGCTCGATGGGAACGAAAGGTGAAGAGCACCGTTTTCACTTTCGACTGCGGTTGAATCGACAAACTCAGAGGGAAGGAGCGGGAGGCCATGAACAAGTTCTTGCTGGTGGGCGGTCTGGTTTTGGGCTTGGGCGACCCCTCGACAGCGGGGGCAGACCAGGCGACCACGGCGACCCCGACGGCGACCCCGACGGCTGCGAGCGCGCTCGGCGCAGCCACCACCTGCAGCGGGGACGAGCCCTCGAGCACCCGCTTCTTCGTCCGGCCGCCCGACGCGGCGGCGCTGGCCCAGATCGAGGGGCTGGAGAGGAGCCACGATCTTCGTGACGCAGCGCGGTTGAGGGAACTGGCGAAGACGCCTCAGGCGGTCTGGTTCACCGGCGGTTCGCCCGACGAGGTGCGAAGCGCCGTGCACCTGACGACCGCGCGCGCCGCGCGCGAGCACCGCGTGCCGATCCTGGTCGCATACAACGTCCCCTTCCGCGATTGTGCGCAGTACTCGGCCGGCGGCGCGACCGACACCGCCGCCTACGACGCGTGGATCGACGGGTTCGCGCAGGGAATCGGCGCGGTCAAGGCCGTGGTCATCCTCGAGCCGGACGCACTCGGCATCATTCCGTACAACACGACCCTCTCGGGCCAGGCCGAATGGTGCAAGCCCACGGTGACGGACGCTGCCGGCAACACGGTTCCCGCACCGGGCGCGAGCCCGACCGAGCGTTACGCCGAGCTCAACCACGCGGTGGACAGCCTGGCCGCGTCCGCGCCGAACGCGTCGGTGTATCTCGATGGGACGCACAGCGGCTGGCTTGGCGTCGGCGAGGCTGCGTACCGTCTGGTGACCGCAGGCGCCCAGCGGGCAAAGGGGTTCTTCGTCAACGTGTCGAACTTTCAGCCGACGCCGCAGTTGACGAAGTTCGGCACCTGGATCGCCAAGTGCATCTACTACGCGAACAACCCGGCCGAGGGCGGCTGGCGGGTCGGTCACTACGACTATTGCGCCAGTCAGTACTATCCAGCGACGCCCGCCGATTTTTCCACCTGGGGCCTGACGGACCAGTGGTACGCGGACAACGTCGACGGCGCCGTCAACCCGCCCGCCGGACCCGAGGTCCTGGCGCACTTCGTGATCGACACCGGGCGGAACGGTCGAGGACCGCTCGATCCGACGCCGTTTGCGGCGGCGCCGTACAACCAGCCGACCACGGTCCTGGCGGGCCTCGCCGGCGGCAACTGGTGCAACCCGGTCGGGGCCGGGCTCGGCCTGCGCCCCTCGGCGAGCACCGGCGTTCCGTTGCTCGACGCGTACCTGTGGATCAAGGACCCGGGCGAATCGGATGGGTCGTGCGACATCGCGGGCGGGGCCCGCGCCTGGGACTACACCGCCTACAACCCGTGGGCGCTGACCGGCGATGCCCAGAACCACTTCGATCCCTTGTGGGGCCTGGTGGACCCCGCCGCGGGCGCCTGGTTCCCCGAGCAGGCGCTCGAGCTCGCGCGGAACGCCACGCCCCCGCTCGCTCCCTGATCCAACCCGCCTCGATCCGACGCCTGCGCCGCCCGGCCGATCACGGTCCCTCGAAACCTACCAGAAGGCGGCGGCGACCCCAGGATTCTCGCCGCGCGTCATGCTCACCTCGCTGGTGGCGACGACGAGGACTGACTCGCTTTTCAATGGATGGATACTGGAGGGACATGGACCATCGGACCCGCATTCTGGCTGGGGCCCTGGCGACGGCGGCGCTCGGGGGTCTTGCCTGCCACGGCGCCCGCTTCAACCTCCTCGGTGGCCAGGACGGCGGCGCGGGCACCGCGGCGATGGGAGGAACGGTCGCCGGGACCGGCGGAGCGGCTGGGCAAGGGGGACAAGGTGGACAGGCAGGGCAAGCGGGGCAAGCGGGATTGGTCCAGTTCGTCCCGGTGGATCCCAAGATATCGCGTCTGTGGCGCTGGCAAGCGTGCGGCGAAATCGCGCCGACGACGGCCAGCGCCTTGCAGGCCATCTTCCCGCCCGTCGGGGATTCGCTGGCCGTCCTGTACGACGACGGACGGGTCCTGCTGCACCCCCGGCAGGAGGGCGCGGGCCCAAGGCTGATACGTCCCGCGGGAGGAACCCCGACGACCATCGCGTTCTCGTTGGACGGCGGCACCCTGGCGGAGGTCGCCGCGAGTGTGGTTCGCCTGCGGGATGTCGCGACGGGAGGGACGGTGCGAAACATGACGGTCAACGGCGCATGCACCGGCGAGGCGGTGCGTTTTTCCGCCGAGGGTACCCATGTGCTCGCCTGGGACGGAAAGTCACTGTGCGTGTGGCAGACCAGCGACGGCGCGCTCGTCGGTCAACTCGCGGGGAACTTCAGCTCGGCGGGTATGGCCAACGGCCGCATTTTGACCGCGGAGCTCGGCTCTCCCCCCGGGGTGAAGAGCTGGACGCTCCCGGGTCTGGCCCAAACCCAGGTCACCCTGGAGGTGCCGGCGGGACAGGAGCTCACCGACCCGGCTGCACCTCCGGCGCAGGGCGGATTGCGGATCTCACCGCGAGGCGACACCTTCGCGGGCGCACTCTCCGATGTCAATGCAACCCTCCTCAGTGGGACCTTCGCAACCATCTGGTCCGCCGATGGCAAGCTCCTCGGGTCGTTTCGCGTACCGGGCGCACTGGTGGGCAACGCCCCCGCCTATGCCTATTCCGCATCCGGAGCCCTGGCATTGCTCGGCAACGAAGTCGTCGATGTCGCATCGAACCAGCACTGGACGAACACCGCGGTGGACGAGGAGCTGTATTCCTCGATCGATGCGACCGGAAGGTTGGTCGCCGGTTTGTCCTCCCTGGGCAATCTCTACGCCGCGGCGGCCACGGGGGAAGACGGGAATCCTACGGCGCGACGCCTGTTCGGATCGCTGCCTCAATCGCTGGGTACCCAGCCCAATGCACAGGCCGTTCTCTCGATCTCGCCGGACGGAGCTCGCCTGGCCACCGCGTCCGGTCCGATCGGCTCGCTGCTGTGGCGCGTGGCCGCCGACTTCTCCGCGTCGGTGCCCGTGCGCTCCATGGGACAGGCGATTCGCCTGGAAGTCAGTTTCTCCGCAAGCAGTCGCGAGGTCATATTCTCGGGCGACGGATGGGGCATCTACTCCGCCGACGACGGCGCCTATCTGGAAGGCTTGCCCCCGCCGTTCCAGGACGCTGGGACCGCGGGCTGCGTGTTCACCACGGCTCGCTTCTCCAGCAGCGGTCGCTGGCTGGCGGTGAGCAGCACCCAGGGTGCCGAGATGAGCCTGCTCGCGGACGCCGATCTGCACGAGATCACGTCGTTACCGATCGCGCGCTGCCAGGCCCGCGGGAGCTTCAACCGAGACGACAGCCTCGTCGCGATGTCGGGACCGGAGATCTACCGCACCAGCGACTGGTCCCTGGTCTGGCCGGCGCAGATCGTCCCGGAACCGCCGCCGGGCCCGGGCGCTGCGGGGTACTCCTTCAGGGATGCCCAGTTCGCGCCAGGAGACCAGGCCCTGCTGGTGTCTCGATGCGACGGGCCGGGCGGCGTGAGCGGCTGCGCGCACGAGCTTCGGGCCGTGTCGGACGGCGCGCTCATCCAGCAACTTCCGGAGATCACGGGCACGCAAGCCCGCTTCTCGGGTGAGGGCAACTGGATTGTCTCCGGGAACACCGCGCTGCACGTGCCGACCAGCGAGACCGTGGTCTTTGCCCCCACCGCCGAAATATCCACCTTCGCCCCCAACGGCGACATCATCGCCGTCCTCGACGACAGCACGCTCGCGCGCTACTGTCGAACGCCGTAGAGCCGGTCGTCACTGGCTGAGCCGGGCAGGATCGATCGCCCGGACTTCCGGCCTACATGCAGTTCAGGCGGGTGGTCCCGATCGCGAAATCGTCGATCCACATGTCCCCGGCGACACTGTCTGCGGCGTCGTGTTGATAGCCGATGCACTGAGAGGTCAGGTTGGGAAGTCCCACATTCGGCAAGCTCGCAAGCTGAGCGCCGTTCATGTACAAGGTCACCGAGCCGGTGGCTCCGGTCGCGGCAATCTGCCATTCGAAGCATGTCCACGCCCCGCGCGGGAGAGGCGTGTTGGAGCTCGCAGTCTCGCCGGTTCCAGCCCCGGTGGTGGAATCGACATTGATGGTCATGATCCCACCCTGGGTGCTGAGGGCCCGAACGCCGTGAGTCTGTAAATACCCATCCGAGGTCTCGAGGTAGACGTCGGGGCCAGCGCTCGACGGATCGTTCATGATGAACATCCACACCCGTCCCCAGAGTGGCAAACCCAGGAGTCCCTGGTTTTCGCAAATGAACGTGAACCCCTCGGTCGCGGTGAAGCTCATGTGGACCGAATTGGTGCCCGTGTGGGCTTTGTCGGAGACGACCTCCACGACGTTGCCGAAGACCGAACTGTCCACCATCCAAGGGAACCTGGGGAACCCGGGCTTCATGGAGCCCTCGAATCCATCGCAGAATAGCCCGGCGCATGCTCCCGAGCCCGAGCCGCCCAGGGAGCCCGCCGGGCTACCCCCGGTGGCCCTGGCGCCACCTGCGGGGCCCGGTGCCTCATCCGAGCCGGGTGCACCTCCCACGCCCGGTGCCCCACCCGAGCCGGCTGCTCCGCCAGAGTCGTCGGGCGCGCCGCCCAGGCCCGCGGGCAACGAGCCGCCGCCGGAACCGCTCAGGTCCGGGGCGCGGGCCGAGCTACGGCCCCCCTGGCCCGCCTCCTTGCCCATGGCCCCACCGGAGCTCGTCGGGAGGGAAGCACCACCGGAACCGGGGGGAACGCTGGCCCCGCCAGATCCCGCTGGCATCGTCGCGCCTCCAGGGCCGGTGGATGAATCGCCGCCACTCCCGCCGCAGGTTGCAACGGCAGAGCAACAGGCCAATCCCAGCACAAGCCCGTGGCCGATACCGCGTCGAGGTGGAGATTTCGTGGTACGCATGGGCATCGGTCTCCTCTGTGAACAACAGGACCTGTGTGAACAACGAACAACAGGAAAGGAAGGCCAGAGAATCGGCAGGTCACGGCGGGTTCAGAAAGACGATCTGGAGGAAGGTGGGAGACGGGAGACGGCCGCGAGGGATGGCGCGAGGGATGGAAGACGGCCTGCACGCGAGCACCGACCTGGTGCACCACCAGACGAATTCGGACCCCTCGACTCCCAGGCGGCCATCGGCCCTCCTCCGGAAGACGCTACATCAACCGTGGCGCTCCCCCACCCATCTCGACAAGCGCGCATGCCTTCCGCCGCCGATGCTCCACTCGCACCGGGGGTCCAGTGTGTCGTGCTCATTGGCTTGCCCTACCGGGCGCCCTCGCGCACCCTCATCGCCGTGGCCCGCGTCACGGGTGACAAGGTCGCCTGACGCCCGCGGATGGGAGGCTCGCCCAG
>Ga0265318_10000648_pt1 | contig 23815 bp, 16 predicted proteins | sample 4821metaG_FD_192431 | JGI IMG/M metagenome (GOLD analysis project Ga0265318, IMG submission 192431) | Rhizosphere microbial communities from Carex aquatilis grown in University of Washington, Seatle, WA, United States - 4-8-21 metaG | ecosystem: Host-associated > Plants > Roots > Rhizosphere >... | reverse complement strand
TGGTTGAAGCGGCCGAAGGCGTGCGGCGAGACCAGCACAAGCCGTCCGGTCAACCATGCTCCCGTGTCAGCGACCAGGTAGCGGACCACCCAGGCTTTGTCGTCGAAATAGAAGTCCTTGACGTGGCCGATGTCGCCGTCCAGCGCCGCGAGCCTGCTGCCATACAATTCCTTGATGTTTTTTAGCATAAATTCACGCCCGCGCCGCAGATCAAGCGCTCCAATCGGGAGACAGGCGCCTTGATTCGCGAACGCTAGAGTAAGCCCGAAGGGCGCCTAGAACCATGGGGTGTTACCCGACGGATCGGTGTTTCCTCCTCGGAGGGTGCGCCACCGGCCCTTTCCGGGCCCAGGCTCGCGCGCCGCGGATGAAGCGCTGCCCAATCCGCAGGAGCCCGACCCGACCCTCGCGATGCTAAACCACCCTCAGGACAATCTTCCCGCGTGTGTGGCCGCGCTCGCTCAGTTCCTGGCCGCGAGTCGCATCGGAGAGGGGCAGAATCGTCTCCACGATCGCCTTGAGCTTGCCGGCGTCGGCCAGCTTGGCGATCTCGGCCAGCTGCGCTGCGTCGGGCTTGATGAACACAAACGCCTGCCGGACCCCGAGTGCCGCCGCGGCCTCGGCCGACGGGGAGCTGACGATCGAGACGAGAATGCCTCCGCGCTTGAGCACCTTCCATGAGCGCTCCTGCGTGTCGCCGCCCATGGTGTCGAGGACGACATCAACCGGTTGCACCGCATCCTCGAAGCGCTCCCTCTCATAGTCGACAAACTGGTCGACACCGAGCTTGCGCAGGAAGTCGTGGTTGCGCTCCGACGCCGTGCCTATGACGTGGGCGCCCTTCCATTTTGCAAGCTGCACCGCCAGGCTCCCGACGCCGCCGGCCGCCGCGTGAATCAGGACGCGCTGCCCCGGGGTGAGCCCGCCGGCGTCAAAGAGCGTCTGCCAGGCCGTCAGGCCGGCGAGGGGGAGGGCTGCGGCGTGGATGTGGTCTATGGATTCGGGCTTCCGCGCCACCTCGGATTCCCGGATGACGATGAAGTCCGCATAGGCCCCGTCGCGGGAGATGTCGGGCCGGCTGAAGACCTCGTCGCCCACCCTCAGACGGGAGACATTGGCGCCGAGGGCCTCGACGACGCCGGAGACGTCCCAGCCGAGCACGAGCGGAAAAGTGTGGTGGAGCATGTCCTTCAGGTGCCCCTCGCGGATCTTCCAATCCACGGGGTTTACTCCCGCGGCGTGGACCCGGACCAGCACCTCCCCGTCGCTCGGAAGAGGGCGGGGGGCATCCTCATACACAAGGACGCCGGGGCCCCCGTAGGAGTAGATGCACACCGCCTTCATCGTCCTCATGCCGAGGGCGCTCGTGCGTTCGCGTAAAAGTCCCGCGCCTTTGCGAGGAGCTGACCCTCGGAAAGGTGGCTCTCGTCGACGACCAGCGAGCCGATGACCCGCCGCGCCACGTCGGGGTGGTTCCGTTTGAGCCATGCGATGAATTGGTCCATCTCGCTGCTCGTGCCCGTGCCCGTGCCAAAGACGAGAATCGCGCCGGCCGCACTCAGTGCGCGTGCCACGGGCCCGAAGAAGCTGTTGGGGTCCGGCTTCTCCTGGCCTCTGGAGAAATCCCTCGAGTGGTGCGCGTGGCGGAAGAAGTCATCCGGCTCGTGCGGCAGGATCCGCAGCGGAACCGAGCCCTGCAGCTCCGAGCGGAAGAGCCGGGCCTCATGGTGGTCGATCACCAACAGCAGGTGCGGCCCTCCTCCGCCCGCCTCGGGCGCCTTTGCCTCGGTCTTCTCGAGGAAATGGCGCAGGACCATGAGCTCCTCCGTCTCGGCGACGTCCTTTGGGCGGTGCGGATGCAGGAGCAGCACCTGCCCATTGTGGGTCACCTTCACGTTGCCGTTGGACTCCTCCTCGACCTGGCCCAGCTGCCGGAACATGCCAAAGACCTCGCGCCAGACAAGAATGTGCGACACCGGGTGTTGGAAGATCCTATGATAGGTGCGAAGTTGCGGTCCGGTGAGTGTCGAGGTCGAGTTCATGTTTTGTGGCGCTTGAATCGGGTTGGGTCGGTCCGTCGAAACGAGGCATTTCCCGACAATGTATGATGCGGCTGGGGTTCGGCGCGGACAATGGGGTGTAACCCTATTGCGCACGCGGCGCCGTCTCATGGATGGCACGCGCCGGCGATCCCCATGGCCTGCCCGCGAGCGCGGCCGCGGAGGCCGCGGATGGGCCGCAGGGCATTGCCCGACGCCCGGAGACGCCTCCCGGGCGGACTACGTCCGGCGATCCTCGGCGGCCCCCGGCCAGGTATCGCTCAGGAAGGCGAGCCTGATCTGCATGCGCTCGCATTCGCGCCGCAGTTGGCAGATCAGCGGCAGCGCCCGGCGGCTTACCCCGAGATTCCGCCGAAAATGCTCAATCCGGCCGATCTCCCTCAGCGCGTCGTCATCGAATGTAGGCTCTCCGGTAATCCCGTTCGGATGGGCATCGAGCAGGCCGAGACGGCAGTAGTACCTGAGCATCTCCGGGTGCACGCCGGTGAGATGCGCGGCGTCGTCAAGCGAGTGACGCGCAGCGAGGCCGGGGGGCAGGCAGACGAGGGTCAGTTCCGTGCAGGCATAGAGGATGAAACCCATCGGCGCCCCCGCCCGCGGCCTTCCAGGGGACTCGGTCCGGCGTCCCGCCTGAGCGCGACCCGTGCGCTGCCCGGGATCCAGCGGGACCTTCTGTCGCGAGACGGCGGTATCGCCGCCCGAAGGCGAGTTGGTGGGCGGCGCGGGAGGGTTCATCATGTATTTGCGGCGTAGGGGCGGCGGGCGGGGCCCGCCCGAGGCGTTTAACCCGGCCATTCGCCGAGGGCCAAGGATGCGCTCAAGATCCCGCGTGAGATATGGGGTGTAACCCGGACCGGCGTGGCTCTGCGGGAGGCCCATTAGGTTGAATACCCTATTGTCGCGCGGTTGACGGCTCGGCATGGTACGGCGCGATGACTGAGCCTCAGGCAAACCGGCGGGCGCCCCGACCCGCCGGGGGAGTTTGCCCGTGAAATCCGAGTCCCCGGCACACCGGCATTCAAAGGCGGCCCGTCGGGCCCGCGGCGCGCCATCCTCGAGGCGGAACCGCAGCCGCCCGCGCGGGGGATGATCCGATGATGCCGGCATCGCCCGCCACGGGCCTCACGAGTGGGGAAGCGCGCCTGCGGCTCGATAAGTTTGGCGCGAACACAATACCGGACACGACCCTGCGCCCGTTGCGCCGGGCGCTGGCCAAGTTCTGGGCGCCGGTTCCGTGGATGCTCGAGGCGGCGATCGTGCTCGAGCTCGCCCTCGGCAAGTACATCGAGGCCTCGATCATCATGGTGCTGCTGGCCTTCAACGCGGCGCTCGGGTTCCTCCAGGAGGGGAGGGCTCAGGCGACCCTTGCCGCACTGAGGTCGCGGCTCGCACTCTGTGCGACGGTGCTCCGGGACAGCGTGTGGGCAAACGTGCCCGCAGCCGGGCTTGTTCCCGGCGACCGCGTGAAGCTCTCGGTCGGCGCGGTTGTGGCCGCTGACGTGAGCATCGCCGAGGGCGAGGTCCTGCTCGACGAGTCCATGCTCACCGGCGAGTCAATGCCTGTAGAGGCCGGGCCCGGCCGGCACACGTATGCGGGCGCATTGGTGCGTCGCGGCGAGGCGGTGGCCGAGGTCACGGCCACCGGGCCGCGAACGAAGTTCGGGCGCACCGCGGAGCTTGTCCGCACGGCGCACGTTGAAAGCACGCAGCAGAAGGCGGTCCTGCGGGTGGTGCGCAATCTGGCCATCTTCAACGGAGCCGTCATCGTGGTCATGGTCGCCTATGCCCGCTATCTCAACCTGGCGGCCGGCGAAGTCATCCCGCTGGTGCTGACGGCGATCCTGGCGTCGATTCCGGTCGCGCTGCCGGCCACGTTCACCCTGGCGGCCGCCCTGGGCGCGAGGAACCTCGCGCGCCTTGGCGTCCTTCCGACCCGGCTTTCCGCCGTCGATGAGGCGGCGAGCATCGACGTGCTTTGCGCGGACAAGACGGGCACGTTGACCCTCAACGAGCTGAAGGTCTCCGCCACGCGCCCCATGCCCGGCTTCGACGAGTCGCACGTCCTTGGGATAGCCGCCCTTGCGAGCTCTGAGGGCGGGCAGGATCCGGTGGACGCGGCCGTTCGAGCCGCGGCCTCGCGGTCTGTTGCGTCCGACCTGCCGAAGCTGGTCAAGTTCGTGCCCTTCGACTCCGCCACGAAGATGTCCGAGTCGACGGCGCTGGACTCGGGCGGCGCCACGGTCCGCGCCGTCAAGGGAGCCTTCGAGGCGGTGGTGGGCCTGGCGCAGCCAGTGCCCGAAGCGTCCGCGATGGCGAGCCAGATGGAGGCGCAGGGCATCAGGGTGCTGGCGGTGGCATTGGGTCCCCCGGGGGCGCTCAGGCTCGCGGGGCTCGTCGGCCTGGGAGATTCGCCGCGGGCGGACTCGGCGGCCCTCATAGCCGAGCTGCGCGCATTGGGCGTCCGAACGGTCATGATCACGGGCGACGCGCCCGTGACGGCGGAGATCGTGGCGCGCGCGGTGGGCCTTGACGGGGCTGTCTGCCCGCCGGGGCCGGTCCCGGATCGTGTGCGAGCCGAGGATTTCGCGGTCTTTGCGGGCGTGCTGCCGGAGGGAAAGTACAACCTCGTAAAGGCGTTTCAAAAGGGCGGCCACACGGTCGGCATGTGCGGCGACGGCGCCAACGACGCGCCTGCGCTGCGCCAGGCCCAGATGGGAGTCGCCGTGTCCACGGCGACCGATGTTGCCAAGTCCGCGGCCGGCATCGTGCTGACGAAGCCGGGACTCGGCGGCATCGTCGCCTCGGTGAAGGAGGGCCGCATGACGTTCCAGCGCATCCTCACCTATGCGCTCAATTCGGTCACCAAGAAGACCCTGCAGGTTCTCTTCCTGGTCGTGTGCCTTGTCATGACCGGGCACGCGATACTGACCCCAATGCTGATGGTGATAATCATGCTGACCGGCGACCTGCTCGGCATGTCGCTGGCCACGGACAGCGTTCGGCCGTCGCCGGTGCCAAATGCCTGGCGCATCAAGGGATTGACGGTCGCTGGCGTCGTCATGGGGGTTGCCGAACTGGCATTCTGCACGGCCGCCGTCGCCGTCGGAAAGTACCGCCTCGGTCTCGGGTTTGAAACGCTGAGGACCCTTGCCTTCGTGGTCGTCGTGTTCGGCAATCAGGCAACGATGTACACGAATCGTGAGCGCAGGCACATGTGGTGCTCTCGTCCAAGCAACTGGCTCGTCGGGTCGTCCGTTGCGGACATCCTCATAGCCTCGACCCTCGCGGCTTGTGGGATAGCGATGGCGCCCCTTCCCATCTTCGTGGTGGGAGGCGCACTCCTGGCGGCTGCGCTCTTCGCCCTTGTCCTGGACTTTGCAAAGATGCCGGTGTTCAGGCGCCTCAGGATCGAATAGGGCCTGTGCGCGGACTTTGGGAAACTTGGGGCATGCCGGCGGGGACCCGCAGGGGGATCCGGATGGGGAGACGGGATGATCCCATCTGAAGGCTCAGGCCGGCGGCCCGAAGGCATTCGAGCTGAAAGCCGCAGTCCCGGCCTGCACGAGCCGGCGGCCCGGGATGCGTGTCGATGCCGCCCGTCGGGCTAAAACGCCCCGCCGACGCCTTCTGCGCCCGGCTCCAACCTGCGCCGGTCAATGCCTGCGCCCCGGCGGATGGAGCTCGATACCCACGCCGCCCCGCGGCCCGCCACCCCAGCGACCGCCGTCCATCCAGGGACCGTCATGATACCATGGCCCGCCGCCGCGGTATTCGCCTTCGACGCCCACCTCGGCGACGCAGCCGGCCAGCCCGAACTGCAGGCCTGAAACAACCAGGGCCGTGAGGATAAGTTTCTGGATGGTCTTCATGGGCGGTTGGCCGGATTGGCGTTGTCGATGTATTGAACTACGCCGACGGTGCCGCCCGTGGGGTCGGCAATCACCGCGAATCGGCTTCCAAATGCTGCGTCATGCGGGGGTACCATGACTTCCCCTCCGAGCGTGGGCACCCGCGAGAGGGTATCGTCAAGATTCGCGACGCGCACGACGCCGAGCCATCCGGGCTTGGCATCCTCGCGTAGCGGGAGCATCGACACGCCTGCGCGGTTGACGGCTCCGCTCGAGAGGATCAGTTCGCTCCCGCTTCCCTTGCGAGCATCCGGTGACACGTCATACTTGAAGACCTTACGGTAGAAGTCCGCCGAGGCCACCGGGTCCTTCACGAAGAGATGGCACCAATTCCAGTCGCCCGCGGCCGGCTCGTTGTCGGCGGAATCACCCGAGCTCGACTGGAGGAGGCCGAAGGGCGAGCCCTCGCTGTCCGTTGCGATCGCGAGCAGTCCCATCTTGGGAAACTTGCGGGCATGCGCGCGAAGTTCGCCGCCGGCCTTTGCGACGATCGAAGCCGCTGACTCGATGTCGGCCACCGAGATGTAGTGGATCCAGCGGGAAGGGTGCCCGGGCGCCGTCGAGTTGCGCTGCCTCAGTCCCGCGACGGGATGGCTCCCGTTGCTGAAGACGGTGTAGGCCGCGCCGTGCATCTCGAGCGTGGTGGCGGTCCAGGCGAACACCCCGGTGTAGAATTTTGTTGCGGCCGCGGAATCGGATGTGAAGAGCTCGGCCCAGACGAATTTCCCGGGGTGGGCCTCTCCTGAGCCGGGATCATTGAGTGCCGGGAATGTCGCGGCGCCGGCGGAGGTTGAAGATGCGATTCCCAGCGTTGTCGCCAGTGAGAGGGCGGTCGCCAGTCCATGGAGAAGAGTCTTGTGCATGGTGTTAGTCGGCGCGGTGGCCGCGAGGCCGTTTCGTTGATCGGTTCCTGGTCCTTGCCGAGGCGACACCCTAGCCGAGGACCTCTTGAGGGAGAATGGGGTGTTACCCACACCGAACGCGCAGGGGCGGGCAATGCGGGCGCCCCCTCTCTCGATAAATATATAAGAGAAGAGGGCTCCCAGCACCCTGGGTCCGGCAGGAACGCCAGGCTCGTTTCCGTCCTGTCTCGGGAAGGCCAATCGCGCCCGCGCCAGCGCGCTTCGCAAATCTTGGGTTGAACACCCCATGGCGCGGGACCCGCCGCAGCGAGTATGGTTGGCCCATGAGAAATCCTATTCTTGGTGTTCCGTCGCCGGCGGTATCCGCTCGCGCCGCGCGACAGCTTGCCCCTGTACTTGCATGCTGTGGCGCCCTTGGCCTCTTTCTATCTGGCTGTTCAACCGAGCCGGAATCACATGTGGTCTCCGCGCCGCCCCCACAGTCTCCCACGAGGGCCATGACGACGACGACGGTGACGTCAACACCGGTGGCCGTGGCGAATCCCACGGTGGTCGTTGCGAACAACGGCTATGGGACACCCGCCTACGTGACCACGTCCTCCCCGGCTCCCGCCGTGAGCACGACGATCGTGACCCAGGCCCCGCCGGCGATGCAGCAGGAAGTCGTTCTTGCCCAGCCGACCTCGCAGCATGTCTGGCTCGCCGGATTCTGGACATGGCGCAACGACAGGTACGAGTGGATGGCCGGACACTGGGAGCTGCCCCCGAATTCAGGCTCAGTTTGGGTTGCGCCACGCTGGGAACAGCAGGGCAACGCCTACAGGTTCTACGAAGGGTACTGGAACTAGTCGGTCCTGACCCAATTCAGACAGCATAGCGATACCGCGCCTTTTTTTCAGAGAAGGTGCCGAACCGCCCGCGTGGCTAACTGCGGCTTTAGACAAGAGTCCCGGACTCGGTCGATCCCTCTTAGCCACTTTGCCGGAGATGCCAGGTGACGCAGGCCGGCGCCGCGCCGGCGGCCGGGATCGATAAGTCCAAGTCCGTTGCCGCCGGCTTGGTGTGCGGCCCGGCGCCAAGACCTGCTGGTGCGTCGAACGATGCCTGCCCCGGGGCCGAGCGCCAAAACGGCGGACCGCCATCCTTCGCCCTCTTTGTCGGGTAACACCCCATATCGCCGGGCCGGGCCTCGGTGTAGCCTGCGCCTACCATGCCCGATACACCCATCCCTAGCCCTGCGAAAGCTGCGGCCCCGACCGCCAGCCCCGCCCCGGCTGCCAGCCCCGCCAAGACCACACCCGCAAGGACCACGGCTCAGGACTCAAACCCAGCGGGCGCCGGCGCCCCCGTCCCTTCCAAGAGGCCCGTATTGGCCATCGCCCTCGGTGTGGTCTCCGCCGTCCTCTTAATCTCTATGCTCGTGCTCTGGAGCCAGTCGGGCGACCGGGCCAAGACCATCGTGGAGACCCAGAATCGGCTGGACCAGGCGCAGGCCGCCGTCCTCGTGCTTCAGACTCAGCTTGCCGAGGCCAAGGCCGGCGCGGCCCGGATTCAGAAGCGAATGGACGAAGCCAAGGCGGATTCGACCCAGCGGCAGGCCGAGCTGGACAAGGTCAAGGCCGGCGACGTCGACCTCCAGACCGACTTGGACAAGGCCAGGGTGATAGCCACCGATTTCCAGACGCAGATGGAGAATGCCAAGGTCGCCTCCATCAAGCACCAGGGGGAGGTTGAGATCGCCCAGGCCCAGGCAAAGGTGATGCTGGACCAGCTGAACAAGGCCAAGTCCGACCTGGCCGATGTGCAGGCGCAGTTGACCGAGTCCAAAGCCCAGGCTGCGGATCTGCAGACGAAGCTTGAGACAGCCGAGAAATTGATCGCCAAGCAGCAGAAATCGCCGGGGAAGAGCTAGCCGCCGGCCCGGCCCGTCGCTCCCCACGGAATTCGACGCAGGGCAACCGGGAAGAACACCCCATACTCTTTTTTAGGGCGAGGGCGCACAATTGCGGCAGGTTGAGAGCAATCCTTCCCGGCGATCCAATCCGCAAACGCATCTCCGCGCCCCCGGGCCCGGGAATCAGCTTGCGCGAGGTGACCTGCGTTTGGCCGGTGCACGCCGGCTGTCCTCGAGATCGAAGGGAAGTCGTCCTTGGAACAACTGATTAGATTGGGATCCGGCGGGCAGGCCGCCGGTCCGGATTGCGACTGGAATCGAAGAACTCAATGGTAAGTCCCTCGTCACACTGGCAGACCTGGATCGCCCGGCAGGCGCGACCCCGCCAACGCGCGTCCGATCCTCCGCTGCGGGCCGAATTGTTCAGCGTCGAGCAGCTCTCGCGCCACGCGAAGGCCCTGGCCGCGGTCCACCGGGCCGCCATCCAGCGCGGCTCCAACCGCCTGCTGGGGCGATTGGGCAAGAACGAGCAGGGTCTGCGCGCGTTCAACCGCGCGACCCTCGCCGTGGATCCGAGCAGGCGCATCACTCCCGCCGCCGAATGGCTCCTCGACAACTTCTACCTCATTGAGGAGCAGATCCAGATGGCCCGCAGGCATCTGCCCCGGGGCTACAGCCGGGAGCTGCCCCGTCTCCTTGACGGCCCCTCCGCAGGTCTCCCGCGAGTCTATGACGTCGTGCTTGAGCTGATCGCACACGTGGACGCGCAGATCGACGCGCCGCCGCTCAGCGCCTTCATAGCTGCCTACCAGACGGTGAACTACCTCAAGCTCGGGGAACTGTGGGCAATCCCCATCATGTTGCGCCTGGGCCTGATCGAGAACCTCCAGCGCATCACCGCGCGGCTGACCCTTGCCCGCCAGGACCGCGACACGGCGGACATGTGGGTGGATCGCCTGCAGGAGATGGCCGAGAAGAGCCCGTCGCTGCTGGTGACCGTCGTGGCGGACATAGCCAAATCCGATCTTCCCCTGACGAGCTCGTTTGTCGCGGAGTTCAGCCGGCGCCTGGCAAGGCAGAGTCCCGTGCTGCACCTTGCCCGGAGCTGGCTTGAGCAGCGGCTTGCCGAGGAGGGGCTGTCCGTCGAGCAATTGGTCCAGCAGGACAGCCAGAACCAGGCGGCCGATCAGGTTTCGGTGAGCCACAGCATCTCAAGCCTTCGTTTCCTGAGCGCCACCGACTGGAAGGAGTTCGTCGAGGCCCTCAGCCTGGTGGAGAGGACCCTTCGCTCCGACCCGGCCGGAGTCTATGGCGCGATGGACTTTGCGACCCGCGACCGCTATCGCCACTCGGTCGAGTTCTTCGCCCGCCACAGCGAGCTCCCGGAGGCGGACATCGCGCGGCACGCCATCAGGATGGCGGCTGAAAGCGCCCTGCGGCTCGGGCGCGGGGATCGGACCGCCCATGTCGGATTCTACCTGATCGACAAGGGCAGGTCTGCGCTGGGCGGCAGCGTGGGCGTCCGGTGGCCGCGGCGCTCGACCGTAGAGAGGATCATCCACCGGTTTCCTCTCACGTTCTATGTGGGAGGCATCGGGGCGCTGACCCTGCTCGCAACGCTGGGGCCGATCCAGCTGGCGCGGACGCCCGAGGTGCCGGCATGGAAGCTTGCCCTGTTCGCCGTGGTGCTGGCCCTCTGCGCCAGCCAGTTGGCCGTGGCCCTGCTGAACTGGCTTTCCACATTGCTGGTGAAGCCGAGCCTGCTCCCCCGGATGGATTTCTCCTCCGGCATCGCGCCCGACTGCGGCACCATGGTGGTCGTTCCGGCGATGCTCTCGAGCCTGGCGGGCGTCGATCGCCTGATCGAGACGCTTGAGATCCACCACCTTTCGAACCGCGACGAGCACCTTCATTTTGCCCTGCTGACCGACTATCGCGACGCGGCGGAGGAGGTCATGCCGGGGGACAGCCTGCTGCTGCAGAGGGTCAGGGCCGGGGTCGAGATGCTGAACCGAAAATACGTGTCCGAATCAAAGGACCTCTTCTTCCTGCTCCACCGCCCGCGCCGCTGGAGCGTTGGCGAGGGCCTGTGGATGGGGTACGAGCGCAAGCGGGGAAAACTCACCGACTTCAACGCGCTGCTTCGGGGGGGCGGGCGCGAGAGCTTCTCGGAGATCGTTGGGGCGGACGCCGTCTTCCCCTCGATCAAGTACGTCATAACGCTCGACATGGACACGCAGCTTCCGCGCGATGCCGGCCGCCAGCTCGTCGGAACGATCGCGCATCCGCTGAACCGCCCGGTGTTCGACGCGGCCCGCGGGATCGTCGTCGAGGGGTACGGCATTCTCCAGCCGCGAATAGGCGTGAGCCTGCCGAGCGCCCGGCGGTCGTGGTTCGTCCGGCTCTTTGCGGGCAACGCGGGGATCGACCCCTACACGCGGGAGGTATCAGACGTGTACCAGGACATCTTCAGCGAGGGATCGTTCATTGGGAAGGGGATCTATGACGTGGACGCCTTCCAGCGGGCCATGAGCGGGCGCTTTCCGGAGAACACCATCCTCAGCCACGACCTGCTGGAGGCGTGCCACGCCCGCTCCGCCCTCGTGAGCGACGTGGAGTTCTACGAGGAGCACCCGTCCCGCTACAACGTGGACATCGACAGGCGCCACAGGTGGATCCGCGGCGATTGGCAGATCACCCAATGGCTCCTGCCGCGGGTCCCCGGGCCCGACGCCCGGCGGATTGCCAATCCGCTCTCCGCGCTGTCGAGGTGGAAGATATTCGACAACCTGAGACGCAGCCTCGTCCCGGCCGGCCTGATGCTGCTGCTGCTGGGCGGCTGGCTCTTCATTCCCGAGTCCGCGGGCCTGGCAACCTTGGTGGTGCTCGCCATCCTCCTGGTCCCGGGGCTCCTGGCGGTGCTGGTCGACGTGTTCCGCAAATCGGTCGACCTGCCGCTGGCGATGCATCTGGGCGGGCTGGTCAGGTCGGGCGCGCGCCAGCTCGGCCAGATCCTGCTCACGCTGGCATTCCTGCCCTACGACGCGTACATCAGCGTTGACGCCGTCGGAAGGACCCTGCTGCGGCTGCTGGTGACGCACAGGCGACTCCTGGAATGGCAGACATCCAAGGACTCGGAGGAGGCGCCGCGGGCGAACCTCGCGGGCTTCTACGCCACGATGTGGATTGCGCCCGCCGTCTCCCTATCGGCCGGGTTCCTCCTGGTCCTGCTGCAGCCGGCGCAGCTGCGCGTCGCCGAGCCAATCCTCGGCCTCTGGCTGGCTGCCCCCTGGATTGCATGGTGGATCAGCCAGCCCATCGAGGCCGCGGCCCCGGCCCTGACCGGCGAGCAACTTGCGTTCCTGAGGCGCACGGCGCGCAGGACGTGGCATTTCTTCGAAACCTTCGTCACCGCCGAGGAGAACTGGCTGCCTCCCGACAACTTCCAGGAGGTCCCCGCGCCGAGAACCGCATCGCGGACCTCCCCGACGAACATGGGCCTCGCGCTGCTGGCCAACCTCGCCGCGAGGGACATGGGGTATCTCCCCGCAGGCGGCCTGGTTCGGCGCGCGCGGGACACCCTCGCGACGATGCAGCGGCTCGAGCGCCACCGCGGGCACTTCTACAACTGGTACGACACCCGCACGCTGCAGCCGCTTCAGCCCCTCTACGTGTCGAGCGTGGACAGCGGCAACCTCGCGGGCCACCTGCTCACGCACGGCTCCGGGATGAGGGAACTGGCTGACGAGAGGATCCTTGATCCGCAGGTGTTTGCCGGCCTGCGCGACACCCTTGGGGTGCTGAGCGGGCTTGCCCGCAGGAACACCGCTCTCGCAGAGCTCGATGCCGAGCTGGGGAAGGCGCCCTCCGGCCTGCGCGCGGCCTATGTGCTGCTCGAAAATGCGGCGGGGCAGGCCGCCGAGATCGCCGGCTCGATGGCGGCCGGGGAGGAGGAGCCCAGGTCATGGGCCCAGGCGCTCAGTCGCGGCTGTGAGGAGCACCTGGAGGAGTTGCGTTTCATTGCCCCCTGGCTTGCGCTGCAGGGCGCGGGAAACGACGGCTTGAACGGCGCCGCCCGGCCTCTCCTGGCGCGTCTCACGGGAGCGGGCGGGGGCGCCATTGCCCCGGCTGCGACGGCGGGCGAGATGCTCGCCGAACTCGACAAGGTTCCCACCTTGCGCGAGGTGTCGGCGCTGGACAAATTGCTCGGTCCCGTGGCGGCGGACGGCGCCGGGGAATCCGAATTCACGCACTCCCTGCGCGAAGCCAGCGCCCGCGCCCGCCAGCGCCTGGTCGAGGTGGAGGTTCTGGCCAAGCAGGGCGATGACCTGGCCGAAATGGACTTCTCGTTCCTGTTCAACCCGGCGAGGGACCTGTTCTCAACCGGGTTCAACGTCACCGAGCGACGCAGCGACCCGGGATTCTATGACCTGCTGGCCTCGGAGGCGCGGCTGTGCAGCTACGTTGCCATCGCCCTGGGGCAGGTTCCCCAGGACCACTGGTTCTCGCTGGGCCGCCTCCTCGTCGCCTCGGGGGGTGAGCCGGCGCTCGTTTCATGGAGCGGCTCGATGTTCGAGTACCTCATGCCCCTGCTCGTGATGCCCAACTACGAGAACACGCTGCTCGACAGCACGTGCAAGGCTGCGGTGCGCCAGCAGATCGACTACGGGGACCTCCTGGGAGTGCCGTGGGGGATCTCCGAATCGTGCTACAACCGGACCGACGCGGACCTGAACTACCAGTACCGCGCCTTCGGCGTGCCGGGACTGGGGCTGAAGCGGGGATTGGCCGAGGACATGGTGGTCGCCCCCTATGCCACGGCCATCGCGCTGATGATCGACCCGGTTGAGGCCTGCGAGAACCTGCTGCGCCTGGAGTCCGAGGGGCGCGCAGGCGCCTATGGCTTCTACGAGGCGGTGGACTACACGCCGTCTCGGATGCCGCCGGATGAGACAAGCGTCACGATCCGGTCCTTCATGGCCCATCACCAAGGGATGACCCTGCTGGCCCTGGCGAACCTGCTCCATGACAATCCGATGCAGCGGCGCTTCATGGACTGCCCGCTGCTCAGGGCGGCGGACCTGCTCCTGCAGGAGCGCGTTCCCAAGGCGGCCGCGAGCGTCCTGGAGGAGGACCTGGCCTTTGAGACGAAGCGGAATTTCTCCGACGAGGCGGAGGGCGTGACCCGCGTCTTCACGAATCCCAGCCCGCCGTCGCCCGACGTCCACCTCCTGTCGAACGGACGGTACCATGTCGCGATCAGCAGCGCCGGAAGCGGCTACAGCCGCTGGCGCGACCTGGCGGTGACCCGGTGGCGCGAGGACGCCACCCTCGATCCCTGGGGGACCTTCGTGTACCTGCGCGACCTCGAGACGGGCGAGTTCTGGTCCACGGCGTACCAGCCCACCGCGCACGCGACCGGGGACTACCAGGCCATGTTCGCGCAGGCGCGCGCCGAGTTCCGCCACTGCCATGCCGACCTCGACGTGCGAACGGAGATCAGCGTGTCGCCGGAGGACGACGTCGAGCTGCGGCGCGTCACGGTCACCAACCGGTCGTCCGAGGCGCGCACCATTGACCTTACAAGCTATGCGGAGGTCGCGCTCGCGCCCCCCGCGGCCGACGAGGCGCACCCAGCCTTCGGCAACCTTTTCGTGCAGACGGAGTTCGCCCAGGAGTCCTCCGCGATCCTGTGCACCCGCCGCGCCCGGTATCCCGAGGAAAGGCCGCCGTGGATGCTGCATCTCATGGTGGTCCAGGGCGGCGGCCACGGAGCCGTCTCCTGCGAGACCGATCGGCTCAGGTTCATCGGGCGCGGCGGGACCCTCGCCAGCCCTGGCGCCATGCGGGGCGTGTCGCCGCTGTCCAACACCGTCGGCTGCGTGCTCGATCCCATCATCTCGCTCCGGCGCTCGGTCTCCCTGCCGCCCCATGGAACGGCGGTGGTGGACCTGCTGATCGGGATGGCGGAAAGCCGCGAGATCGCTCTCGCGCAGATGGAGAAGTACCAGGGCTCCCGCATGACCGAGCGGGCGTTCGACCTGGCCTGGACGCACAGCCAGGTGACCCTGCGCCAGCTGGGGGTCACGGAGAAGGAGGCCCAGCTCTACGGCCGGCTGGCCGGCGCCCTGATCTTCGCCGACCCCGCGCGCCGGGCCAGCCCGGGCGTGCTGGGCAAGAACCGCCGCGGCCAGAGCGGCCTCTGGAGCTATGGGATCTCGGGCGACGCGCCGATCGTCTTGCTCCGGGTCGGCAGCGCCGAGAGGATCGAGATGGTTCGCCAGCTCGTGCAGGCGCACTCCTACTGGCGCACCAAGGGGCTGACGGTCGACCTGGTCATCCTGGGCGACGACGTCTCGGTCTATCGCCAGTCCCTGCACGACCAGATCACCAACCTGATCGCCTCGGGGATCGAGGCGCAGACGCTCGACAAGCCCGGCGGCATCTTTGTGCGGCGCCTCGAGCAGGTTCCCCAGGACGACCTTGTCCTCCTCCAGGCCGCCGCGCGCGTTCTTCTGGACGACGAGAACGGGTCCCTGGCGGAGCAGCTCGACCAGCGCAGGGTCCTTGAGCCGGCCGTGGCGGCGTTTGTGCCCACGCGCTCCGTGCGCCCCGATGCGACAAGGGCGGTCGCCCCGCGAGAGCTGATCTTCCAGAACGGCCTTGGCGGCTTCACGCGGGACGGCCACGAATACGTCATCACCCTCCAGGCCGGGCAGGTGACCCCGGCCCCCTGGGTCAACATTCTCGCCAACCCGTCGTTCGGGACGGTCGTATCGGAAAGCGGCAGCGCCTTCACCTGGGCCGAGAATGCCCACGAGTTCCGCCTGACGCCCTGGAGCAACGATCACGTGCGCGACGACACCGGGGAGGCCCTGTACATCCGCGACGAGCAGACCGGACAGTACTGGTCCCCGTCGCCCCTGCCTGCGCGCGGCGCGACGCCCTATGTGATCCGCCACGGGTTCGGGTACACGGTGTTCGAGCACACCGAGAACGGGATAGCGTCCGAGCTGTGGGTGTACGTGGCGATGGACGCCCCGGTGAAATTCACGGTCCTGAAGCTGCGCAATGTCTCGGAGCGGCCGCGCCGCGTTTCGGCCACGGGCTACTGGGAGTGGGTGCTGGGCGAGCTGCGCCAGAGGAGCCTGCTGCATGTGCGCACCGAGGTGGACCTGAAGACGGGCGCCCTGCTCGCGCGAAACTGCTACAGCAACGACTTTGGCGACCGGATCGCGTTCATCGACGTCAACGACGGGATGCGCACCGTCACCGGGGACAGGCGGGAGTTCCTGGGCCGCAACGGCAGCCTGTCCAGGCCGGCCGGCCTCAGGCGCGCGCGCCTCTCGGGCAGGGTGGGTTCCGGGCTTGATCCCTGCGGGGCCGTGCAGGTCACCCTCGAGCTGCCCGACTCGCAGGAGAGGGAAGTGAGCTTCCGCCTCGGCGTCGGCCGCAGCGCGGCCGACGTCCAGGGCCTCGTCCAGCGCTTCCGCCGGGCGGACGCCAGCCGCGAGGCGCTTGAAGGGGTCTGGGCCTACTGGAACCGCACACTCGGCGCCATCAACGTGGACACGCCGGATCCGGCGGTGAACGTCGTGGCGAACGGCTGGCTCCTCTACCAGACCCTGGGCTGCCGGCTCTGGGGCCGCACGGGCTCCTATCAGTCAAGCGGCGCCTACGGGTTCCGCGACCAGCTGCAGGACGTGATGGCGCTGGTGCACGCCGAGCCTGCCCTCACCCGCGAGCACCTCCTGCGGGCCGCCGCCCAGCAGTTCCGCGAGGGGGACGTGCTGCACTGGTGGCATCCGCCGGTCGGGCGGGGGGTGCGGACGCACTCGTCCGACGACTACCTCTGGCTGCCCTACGCGGCCTGCCGCTACGTCGAGTGCGTGGCCGACAGCGGCGTGCTCGACGAGAAGATCCATTTTTTAGAGGGGCGCCCGGTCAAGCCGGAGGAGGAGGCCTACTATGACCTGCCGAACCGGTCCGATGAGTCGGCCACGCTCTACCAGCACTGCGTGCGCGCCATCGAGCGGGGGCTCAGGCTTGGCTCGCACGGCCTGCCGCTCATGGGCTGCGGGGACTGGAACGACGGCATGAACAGGGTGGGGAACCAGGGCCGGGGCGAAAGCGTCTGGCTCGCCTTCTTCCTGTACGACGTGCTCACGCAGTTCGCCGTCCTGGCGCGCGCGCACGGCGACCCGGTGTTTGCGGAGCGCTGCATCGCGGAGGCGTCGCGGCTCCAGCTGAGCATCGAGCGGAACGCCTGGGACGGCGAATGGTACCGCCGCGCCTACTTCGACAACGGCGAGCCGCTGGGATCCCACTCCAACCCGGAATGCCAGATCGACTCGCTGCCCCAGAGCTGGTCGGTGATCAGCGGAGCGGGCGAGGCGACGCGCTCGCAGAAGGCGATGGCTTCCGTGGACCTTCGCCTTGTCCGCCGGGACCTCGGGCTGGTCCAGCTGTTCGACCCGCCGTTCGACAAGTCCCTGCTGAATCCGGGCTACATCAAGGGCTACGTTCCCGGCGTCCGCGAGAACGGGGGCCAGTACACCCACGGGGCGGTCTGGGCCGCCATGGCCTTCGCGATGATGGGGGACGCGGAGCGCGCGTGGGAGCTCTTCGGGATGCTCAATCCCATCCACCACAGCGCGACCCCGCAGCAGGCTGCCGTCTACAAGGTGGAACCCTACGTCGTCGCCGCGGACGTCTACGCGGTTGCGCCGCACCAGGGCAGGGGAGGCTGGACCTGGTACACCGGCTCGGCGGGCTGGATGTACCGGCTGCTCGTCGAGACGCTCCTGGGGGTGAACCTGGAGGGCGATCGGCTGCGCCTGGCCCCCCGGATGCCGAAGGCCTGGACGAGCTTCAAGGTGCACTACCGGTACCGGCAGACGGTCTACCACATCACGGTTGCCCGGCTCGCCGGGGACTCGGCGGAGGCGGGCCTGCTCTGCATCGACGGGCAGGAGGTCTCCGGGAACGAGATTCCCCTTCACGACGACCAGCGCGAGCACTCGGTCGAACTCGGGGTCCGCTGAGCCGTGCCGGCCGCGTCCCGGGGACCCTACTTCCGGTCCACGCGAACGCGAAAGTGCTCCATCACCAGCAGGACGCCGGCGACCAGCGCGAGCAGCCCCGTGACCCAGATGGGGATGGACAGCCCGAACAGGAGGTTGAGGCCGAAGACGATGAGGAAAAGGGCGAGGAAGAGGTGTGCCATGTGCGTTGTGGCTTAAGGGTTTGGCTCAGATCCGGTTCGTGATCACCAGGAAGAGGAGAATGAGCAGCAGGAAGCCGAACCCGCCGCTGGGATAATAGCCCCAGCTGCGGCTGTGCGGCCAGGTTGGCAGCGAGCCAAGCAGGAGGGCGAAGAACAGGATCAGCAGGATGATACCGAGATTCATGACGTTCCTTTCCAATGGCGGGGTGGGGCGAGGGCGCCGGCCGCCGCCGGGCGCATTCGGACCTCCTGAGGGGAGGTCGTTGTTGAGTCTGGCCACAATCCTAGCGGACGGCATGACCCGGCGCTATGGGGTGTTGGCCTGCCGGTGCAGGCCGGCTTCGCGTGCCTGACGTGCCGGGGCCTCGGGCGCGGACCCGGCGCTTCCGCGCCGTGCCCCCGCTGCCCTATACCGTCAATGCCCCATACCGGTTTGCAGCCCCTCCCGTTACCATTGAATCCCCCTCTCTCCTCTCACAAGAGCCCGCCTGGCCGGGCCCTCCACCTCGCCCTCATGACCTTCTCAGCAACCCATCTCAAACGGTACCGGCAGATCGCCGGACTGCTCTGGAAATACGGGCGCTCCGATGTTGCGCAGCAGATGGCGGTGCCGGACGCGTTCGACCCGCAGGAGCTGAAGTCGGGTCCAAGCGGCGCCGCCCCCGAGCAGCTTTCGGACGACCTCGAGGCGATGGGGCCGACCTATGTCAAGCTGGGCCAGGTCCTCGCCGGCAGGCCGGACCTCCTTCCGAAGGCGTACCTCAAGGCGCTCGCCCGGCTCCAGGACAAGGTGAAGCCCTTCGGCTACGACGAGGTGGAGCAGATCCTCCTGGCGGAGCTGGGAGTGCGGGTTTCCAAGGCGTTTTCCCGCTTTGACACGGAGCCTCTCGCTGCCGCGTCCCTTGGCCAGGTCCATCTTGCGGCGCTGCGCGACGGCCGCCAGGTGGTGGTCAAGGTGCAGCGGCCCGACATCCGCCGCCAGATCGCCGACGACTTCGAGGTGCTGGCCGAGATCGCCGCCTTTCTCGACGAGCACACGGAGATCGGCCGCCGGTTTCGGTTCAGCGCGGTCGTGGCCGAATTCCGCACCACGATCCAGCAGGAGCTCAACTACGAGCGCGAGGCGCAGAACCTCATCGCGGTCGGAAAGAACCTGAAGGATTTCAAGCTGATCCAGGTGCCCCAGCCCGTCCTCGATTACAGCACCCGCTGCGTGCTCACGATGGAATACATCAAGGGCCAGAAGATCACCGAGCTCGGGTCCCTTGCAAAGCAGGACATCAATGGCGCGGTCCTGTCCGAGGAGCTGTTCAAGGCCTACCTCAAGCAGGTCCTGGTCGACGGCCTCTTTCACGCTGATCCCCACCCCGGGAACGTGTTCATAACGGATGACGGGCGGATCGCGCTGCTCGATCTCGGCATGGTGGGGCACACGGCCCCGGTGATGCAGCAGCATCTCCTGAAGGTCCTCATCGCGGTGAGCGACGGGAAGGGAGACGAGGCCGCGGAGGTGGTCATGCTGATGAGCGAGAAGACCGACGCCTTCGACCCGCACAAGTTCCGCCAGCAGATCGGCCAGCTCGTGGCGTCGAGCCGCAACCAGGGGCTCCGCGAGCTCAACGTGGGCCAATCGCTCCTGGATGTCAGCCGGCACGCCAGGGAAAGCGGCCTGTTCGTCCCGAGCGAGCTCGTCCTCCTCGGCAAGACCCTCCTGCAGCTTGACGAGGTGGGGCGCATCCTGGACCCCACCTTCGACCCGAACGCCTCGATCCGCCGCAACGTCGGGGACATCATCTCAAGCCGCATGATCCGGGAGACGTCGCAGGGCAGCGTGGTCAGCACGCTGCTCGAGCTGAAGGACTTCACGGTCCACCTGCCCGCCCGGCTGAACAGGATCATGGACGCGATAGCCAGCGCCGAGCTCGAGGTGAAGGTGAAGGCGACGGACGCGAAGATGGTCGTTGACGGGATTGAGAAGGTGGCCAACCGCGTCACCAAGGGCATCCTTCTCGCCTCCGTGATCATAGGCGCCGCTCTGATGATGCGGGTGGCCACGAGCTGGACCTTCTTCGGCTACCCGGGGTTCGCCATGCTCTGCTTCCTCGCCGGGGGGGCCGGGGCGGTCACCCTCCTCTACGGCATCTACTCCGAGGACCGCGCCAGCCGGAAGCATCGGCCCCACTAGGACGAGAGATGGGATATCTTCCAGACGCACCGCTGGGGGAGCGCCCGACCGGCCTGAAGACGCCGATCAAGCCTGAGACCCTGCCCGGGCCCGGGGACTCCCAAGCGGAGGCGCGCGCGCCGGGCTCCAACTCGGGCGGCCCGGAGGCGGCCAAGGTGGCGCCCGTTCACGCCGTCCTGATCGCGCTTGGATTGATCGCCTTCCTCTATGTCGGCAGGCCCGTTGTCCTGCCCATCTTCCTGGCATGGATGGCGGCGACGACCCTGCAGCCGCTGGTGCGCCTCCTGTCGTTCCTGCGCCTGCCGGTGGCCCTTTCGGCGGCCGTCGTGTTCTGCCTCCTCGTGGGCGCTATCGCCGCGGGGTTCATTGAGTTGGAGCGGCCCGCGACGCGGTGGATGAATGAGGCCCCCCAGCACATGACCGAGCTGAGGCAGCGGGCCCAGAGGATCTTCCCGAAGGCGCCGCACCTGAGCCAGGCCACGGCGGCGGTGAAGGACCTGGGCGCGACGGAGGCCGAAAAGAAGGAGGAGCAGAGGAAGGCCCCCATGGTGGAGGTCAAGGACCAGCGCGGCACCAGCTCCATCCTCAACTGGACCGGCACCTTCCTGGCCGGCCTGGGCGAGGTGCTGGTGCTGACCTACCTGCTGCTCGCCTCCGGCGACCTGTTCCTCCAGAAGCTCGTCCGCGTGATTCCGACCCTCAGGGGGAAGATACGCGCGGTGGAGATCACCCGTGAGATCGAGGAGAACATCTCCAAGTACCTGTTCTCGGTCTCGCTGATCAATATCGGCCTGGGCGTCCTCGTGTGGGCGGGCCTGCTCCTCATGGGCGTGCCGAACGCCGCGATGTGGGGGATACTCTCGGCGGTGCTGAATTTCGTCCCCTATTTCGGCGCGATCGGCGGAGTCGCCATCCTGGCCGTCGTGGGCCTTCTCACTTTCGATTCGCCCTGGCAGGGACTGCTGCCGCCCATGTGGTACATGGCGCTGCATCTCCTCGAGGCGAATCTCATCACCCCGATTCTGCTGGGCCGGCGCTTCACCCTCAATCCGGTGGCCATCTTTGTCTCGCTGATATTCTGGATCTGGCTGTGGGGCGTGCCGGGGGCGCTGCTGTCGGTCCCGATCCTGGTGTCGATCAAGGTCGTCTGCGACCGGATCCCGGCGATGGCGCACTTCGCGGAAATAATCGGGCGCTGACCCAGCCCCGGGGCGGTTCCGCGCCATGGAGGTTGCCGGCTCCCCCGGAAGGTGAAGTCACGGCAGGAGCCGCGACCCAGCGAGGTTCCGCACAGGGCGGACGGACCCGCGTCCCGGGGTGGGAACCGCGGCCCGTCGCCGACTCAGCGCGGCAACGCCCCGATTTCCACCAGCAGGTGTCGGGCCGGATTGCTCCCGAGGATCGCGGACTTCTGCAGCCAGTAGATCGCCAGCGGCGTGCTCCTTGGCACCCCGAGACCCGTGTGGTAGCTCAGCCCGAGAAAGTATTGGGCATCCATCTGGTCCTGGTCGGCCGCCTTTCTCCACCAGTCTATGGCCGCGACGACATCCTTGGGGATGCCCTCTCCCAGGAAGCAGCTCAATCCGAGGCAGAACTGGGCGTCGGCAAGGCCCTTGGCGGCGGCCATTCCCCACCATTTCGCCGCCTTTGCCGGGTCCTTTGCGCACCCGTGGTCCCCGTTGTAACAGCATCCCAGCACATACTGGGCCTTCACGTTCCCGCCTTCCGCGTCCCTTCGAAGCTGGTCGATCGGGGCGCTCTCGGCAACGATCCCCTCCGCGGGGGGAACGGCGTCGGCCGCGCGAACCCCGCCGGCGGTGACGGTGGCGGAGATCAGGATGATCAGGGGGCCTGAAACGCCGCCGACGCATCTCAACATTGGGGCAGCATACAGGAATGCGCCCGCCGTTCATGTCCGTCTCGCTCTGATAATCCCGCCAGAGTATGTCCTACAAGCGCGATCGCCCGGAGACCGCCGGCGGCGGCCGGCCTTCCTCTTGGCCGGCCGCGGCTGCCCTCGGCGCCAAGGGAACGAGAATCTCGATCTCGGTGCCCGCGCGGCGCGCCGACTTGATCTTGAAGGCCGCGCCCACATAGCTCGCCCGCTCGCGCATGCTGAGGAGACCGAGGCCCCTCCTGCGCTTCCCCGCTGGCGCCTGGGAGTCCGGCTCGAAGCCTTTCCCGTCGTCGCGGATCGCAAGCAGGGCGGATTCGGCGCGCTGGCTGAGGCGCACGGTGACGTGCCGGGCCGAGGCGTGCTTCTCGACGTTTCGCAGGGCCTCCTGGAGGATGCGGTAAAGCGCCAGCTCCGCGTCGGCCGGCAGCCGCGCGGTGAGCTTCACGAACGCCAGCTTGACCAGCACGCCCGTCCTGTCCGCGAACTGCTTCACGACCTCGCTCAGGGCGGTGACCAAGCCAAGGTGGCCGAGCACATTGGGCCCTAGGTTGTTTGAGATCCGCTCCACCTCCTCGGAGATCTTTCCCAGCATCTCGTGAAGCGCTATTGCCTCCGTCTTCGAGGTCCCGTCGCGGCGCGAAAGATTGTTCGCCAGGGTCTGGCTGCGAAAGAGCACGGCGCAGACAAGCTGGGTGATGTTGTCGTGCAGCTCGAAGGCCACGCGCCCGCGCTCGTTCTCCTGGACCTGCACGACGCGCTTCGTCAGCGCCCGCAGCAGCTCCTCGTTCCGGCGGGCCTCCGTCAGGTCGGTGACCACCACGCCCATGGTTCTGTGGCTGAGGCCGGTTCTCGCCATGGGGCGGATGGAGATCTGCACGGGCATCCTGGTGCCGTCGGTGGCGATCAGCACCACCTGGATTTTCGTGCCGGACTTGTCGGCGCTCTTCATGAGCGGCCTGAGCGTCGCCCGGTCCTCGGCGGAGAGAAAGCGGCGAAGGGAGCCGCCGATCACCTGCTCCAGCGGGCATTTGACCATTCCGGCGAAGCGCCGGTTGGCGTACAGGATCATCTTGTTGGGCTCAAGCGCCAGCGCGCCCTCGTTCATGGACTCGATGAGCACGCGGTAGGCGTGCTCGGCTCCCGCCAACGTGAACACGCGCGGGCCCCGGGTCCCGGCGACGACCACCGCGTCCACCTCCCCGTTCCGTACTGCGCGGAGTGTCTCCTCCGCTTCCGCCAGGCGTGATCGGAGTGCGGCTAGCTCGCGGGCCGCTGCGGGTTGTGGGGTGCGCCTGTCACGGGTCATCTTCAAGGTGCCGTCCCGGCTTATGTGATCGGGTCCAACCCGAAGAACAGGCCCTTTGCGTTCGACATGTTGCCTATGAATCGGCGCACAGGCAGGGGCGAGTACTTGACGAGCGTCGGGGTGGCGACGATCTGGTTCTCGCGCGTCAGCTCGGGCTGCTGATATACGTCGACTACCTCCAGCTCATAGTTGTCCTTCAGTTCCGCCTCGCAGATCTGATAGACGCGCCGAAGGGCCTCGCGCGACCGGGTCGTGGCGCCGGCCACGTAGAGTCGCAGGTAATGCCTTCCCACAAGCTTGGCGGCCAGGGTCTTTTCAAAGGCCTTCGCGGAGTGTCTGGTTGTTTGTATTGGCAGGGGGCGGTGCCGGTCAGACCGAGGCTCGCAGATCCAAGCCAACGAGCAGGCGGTCTGTGTCGGAAAGGTTGCCAATGATGGTCCGCACGGGGTTCGGCAGCCGGCGCACGACCGTGGGAA
>Ga0265318_10000647_pt1 | contig 23825 bp, 17 predicted proteins | sample 4821metaG_FD_192431 | JGI IMG/M metagenome (GOLD analysis project Ga0265318, IMG submission 192431) | Rhizosphere microbial communities from Carex aquatilis grown in University of Washington, Seatle, WA, United States - 4-8-21 metaG | ecosystem: Host-associated > Plants > Roots > Rhizosphere >... | reverse complement strand
GCGGTCCGCGAGCGCGCTGATGGCAGGCAGCTGCACCAGCGCTCGCGCCTGTGGCCCGAGCAGGCTCGGAGCCAGATAAATGATGAGTTCATCCACCAGCTGCGAGCGCAGCAGCGCGCCCGACAGCCGCGCGCCGGCCTCGACCCATACCTCGTTGGCCTGCAGCTCACCCAGCCGCCGCAGCACCAGCGGCAGCTGCAGCCCGCCGGTCTCGGCGCGGGGCATCGTCTCGACACGAACCCCGCGGTCACGCAATGCGGCACGGCGCTCCGCGTCACCACTGGCAGTAAAGACCATCGAAGGTGCTTCGGCACCGTATACGCGAGCCTCCGGCGGCACGCGAAGTTCTGTGTCGAGCACGACGCGCAGCGGCTGGCGCGTCACGCCGGGCGCGCGCGCGGTGAGCGCGGGATCGTCGGCAAGCACGGTACCGCTGCTGCTCAAGATCACCGAGCTGCGCGCACGAAAGCGCTGCACATCGGCGCGTGCGGCCTCGCCGGTGATCCAGCGGCTCTCACCATCCGCGAGCGCGGTGCGTCCGTCGAGGCTCGCGGCGAGCTTGACGCGTACCCAGGGCAGCCCGGTCTGCATGCGCCTGAAGAATCCCGGATTGAGCGCCTGCGCCTGCGCTGCCAGCACTCCGCCCAGGACCTCGATGCCGGCCTGCGCCAGTGCGGCCACTCCGTTGCCGTGGACCAGCGGGTTCGGATCTTCGGTCGCGTACACGACGCGCGCGACACCGGCGGCGATGAGCTCGTGCACACATGGTGGCGTGCGTCCGAAGTGCGAACACGGCTCGAGACTGACGTAGGCGGTGGCGCCGCGGGCACGCTCGCCTGCCGCACGCAGCGCATGCACCTCCGCGTGCGGCTCGCCGGCGCGCTCGTGCCAGCCCTCGCCGACCACCTCGCCGCCACGAATCAGCACGCAGCCTACGCGCGGATTCGGATCGGTTCCGTCCAGGCCGCGTGCCGCAAGCTCCAGTGCCCGCTGCATCGCGGGCTCGTCAGCGGCGACGGTCATGATCTTCCAGCGGCAGCTCGTCCTGGCCGCGCGCCTCGTCGCGCCGCCGGCGCTGATGGCGCAGCCGTTCGATCTCATCGCGGAACGCCTCGATATCCTGGAAGCTGCGATAGACCGAAGCAAAGCGGACGTAGGCGACTTCATCGAGCAACCGCAGTTCCTCCATCACATACTCGCCAATGGTGCGCGCCGGGACCTCGCGCTCCCCGAGCAGCCGGAGGCGCCGGCAGATGCGGGCCACGGACTGCGCGATCGCCTCGCTCTCGACGGGACGCTTCTCCAGCGCCTTGGTCATGCCCTGCAGCAGTTTGTGCTCATCGAACGGCTCGCGACTGCCGTGACTCTTGATCACGCGCGGCATCACGAGTTCGGCGGTCTCGAAGGTCGTGAAGCGCTCGCCGCAGCTCAGGCATTCGCGACGGCGCCTGATCTGGCTGCCATCGGCCGCCAGGCGCGAATCAGTCACTTTCGTCTCGACGTGGCTGCAGAAGGGACAATGCACGACTGCCCCGCAACGGGCTTCAGTCCCCGTACACCGGAAAGCGGCGACAGAGCTCGCTCACCTGGTCGCGCACGCGCGCGATGACGGCCTCCTCGCCGTTGGCGTCGAGCACGTCCGCGATCCAGCCGGCCACCAGGCGCACCTCGGGCTCGCGGAAACCGCGAGTGGTCGCCGCCGGTGTCCCGAGCCGCAGGCCGCTGGTGATCATCGGCGGTCGCGGATCATTCGGCACGGCGTTCTTGTTGACCGTGATCTGTGCCCGGCCGAGCGCGGCATCCGCGTCCTTGCCGGTGATCGCGCGGCCCACGAGGCTGACCAGGAACAGGTGGTTGTCGGTGCCGCCCGAGACGATCTGGTATCCGCGCTGCGCGAGCGCGGCCGCCATCGCCCGCGCATTGGCGACGACCTGGCGCTGGTAGTCGCGGAAATCCGGCTGTAGCGCCTCGAGCAGCGCCACCGCCTTGGCGGCGATCACATGCATCAGGGGGCCGCCCTGGGTGCCCGGAAACACCATGGAATTGAGCTTCTTCGTGATGGTCTCATTGGCGCGCGCCAGGATCATCCCGCCACGCGGCCCGCGCAGCGTCTTGTGCGTCGTGGTCGTGACGACATCGGCGTACGGCAGCGGGTTCGGGTACTCACCGGCAGCCACCAGCCCGGCCACGTGCGCCATGTCGACCAACAGTAGCGCGCCCACGGAATCCGCGATCGCGCGGAAACGGGCCCAGTCCAGCACGCGCGAGTAGGCCGAGAATCCCGCGATCAGCATCTTGGGCCGGTGCGCCTGCGCGAGCGCCTCGACCTGTTCGTAGTCGATGAGTCCGCTGTCGGCATGCACTCCGTACTGGAAGGCATGGAACAGCTTGCCCGAAAAGCTGACCTTCGCGCCGTGCGTGAGATGCCCGCCCTGATCGAGGCTCATGCCGAGGATGGCATCGCCGGGCGTGAGCAGCGCCAGATAGGCGGCCGCATTGGCTTGCGAGCCGGAGTGCGGCTGCACGTTGGCGTAGTCCGCGCCGAACAGTCGCTTCGCGCGCTCGATCGCGAGCTGCTCGGCGACGTCGACGAACTCACAGCCGCCGTAGTAGCGCTTGCCCGGATAGCCCTCGGCGTACTTGTTGGTCAGCACCGAGCCCTGCGCCTGCAGCACCCGCGGACTGGCGTAGTTCTCCGAGGCGATGAGCTCGATGTGCGTCTCCTGGCGCAGGAGCTCGCCGGCGAGTGCGCGCTGCAGGTCGGGGTCGAATTCCTGGATGGACATCCGGCTTGGAAACATGCGGCGATTGTACCCGATCGTCCCCGGGCCAGCTTCAGGCCGCAATCAGCGCGCCTACCACGTCGCTCCAGGCGCGCGCGAGGTTGTCGCGGTCGTAACCGCCACCGCCGAGCGCCAGCACGCGGCCGTGTCCCAGCCGGTCGGCCAGCACGCACAGCTCACGTGCCGCGCGCGCATGGCAGGCGCTGGTCAGTTCCAGGTGCGTGATCGGGTCGCCGGCGATGCTGTCCGCACCACACTGCAGCACGATGAAGGCCGGTTCGAAGCGCGCCACGTGCTCGAGCATGGCCGGCCATGCCGCATCGAATTGCAGGGCGCCGGCGCCAGCCGGCAGCGGCACGTTGAGCTTGGTGCCCCGCGCCTGGCCGCGGCCGGCCTCGTCGGCCGAGCCGGTGCCCGGATACAGGGTGTGTCCGCTCTCGTGCAGGTCGGCGAAGATCAGTTCGGGATCGTCCTCGAATGCGTAGTAGACACCATCGCCGTGGTGCGCATCGATGTCGACGTAGGCGATCCGCTCGAGCCCGTGTACGCGACGCAGCTGCTCGATCACGACCCCGCAGTCATTGAACACGCAGAAGCCGGCAGCGTGATCCCGTGCCGCATGGTGCAGGCCGGCTATCGGCACGAACGCGCGCCGGTGACTGCCCTTGAGGATCCACTCGGTCGCGACCAGGCTCGATCCGACCACCCCGGCCGCCGCTTCGAACACGCCGCGGAACGCCGGCGTGTCGCCGCCGTCGAGCCAACCGCAGCCGCTCTGCGAACGCTCGCGCACGAAACTCACATACTCGGGAGTGTGGAACTGCTGCAGCTCGACGACGCTCGCCTCGCGCGGCTCGAGCACGGTCACCTGCGCGCTGGCTGCGCGCTGCTCGAACTCGCGCCTGAACGCCCCATAGCGATCCGGGCCGAAGGGATGGCCGTCCCCGAAGCCGTAGCGGGCGAGGCGCTCGCCGAGCACGACACCAACTTCCGGGTGCGTAGCGTCCATGGTGCTTGAGGCAGACGATAACACAACGCAGTGGCACGGCACGGGCGGGTTCATCGATAATGCGCGCCCTCATTCCCGCCGGCTGGCTGGTCCTTAAATCATGGCGCAATACATCTACACGATGAACCGGGTGTCCAAGGTAGTTCCGCCCAAGCGGACCATCCTGCGCGACATCAGCCTGTCCTTCTATCCGGGCGCGAAGATCGGCGTACTGGGTCTGAACGGCTCCGGCAAGTCCACGCTGCTGAGGATCATGGCTGGCATCGATACCAATATCGATGGCGAAGCGCGACCGCAGCCGGGGATCAAGGTGGGATTCCTGCCGCAGGAGCCCGAGCTCGATCCGCAGGCCGACGTGCGCAGCGCGGTCATGGAGGGCGTCGGCGGCACCTTCGCGTCGCTCGAGCGCTTCAACCGCATCAGCGAACTGTTCGCCGAGCCGATGGAGGAGGAGCAGATGAACCGCCTGCTCGAGGAGCAGTCGCGCCTCCAGGATGCGATCGATGCGGCAGGCGGCTGGGAGCTGGAACGCAAGCTCTAGATCGCTGCCGATGCGCTGCGCCTTCCGCCCTGGGAGGCGAAGATCGGTCAGCTCTCCGGTGGCGAGAAGCGGCGCGTCGCACTGTGCCGCCTGCTGCTCTCACAGCCGGACATGCTGCTGCTGGACGAGCCCACCAATCACCTGGACGCCGAGTCGGTCGCCTGGCTCGAGCGTTACCTGGAGGAGTATCCGAGCACCGTGGTCGCGGTCACGCACGACCGCTACTTCCTCGACAACGTCGCGAAGTGGATCCTCGAGCTCGATCGCGGTCATGGCATCCCATGGCAGGGCAACTACTCCTCCTGGCTCGAACAGAAGGAGCAGCGCCTCGCGCTCGAGGAGCGTGAACAGGACGCACTGCGCAAGACGCTTGCACGGGAACTCGAGTGGGTGCGCACCAACCCGAAGGCGCGCCAGGCCAAGAGCAAGGCGCGGCTGGCACGCTATGAGGAGCTGGCCTCGCGCGAATTCCAGGAGCGCAACGAGACCAACGAGATCTACATTCCGCCGGGCCCGCGACTCGGTGAGCTCGTCATCGAGGTGCGCGGACTGACCAAGGGCTTCGGGGACCGGCTGCTGATGGACTCGCTGAACTTCCAGCTGCCTCCCGGCGGCATTGTCGGGATCATCGGCCCGAATGGCGCCGGCAAGACCACGCTGTTCCGGATGCTCACGGGTGCGGAGCAACCCGATGCCGGCGAGATCCGGATCGGCCCGACCGTGAAGCTCGCCTACGTGGACCAGTCACGCCAGACGCTCGATGACCAGAAGACGGTCTGGGCCGAGATTTCCGGTGGTCTCGACATGATCCGCGTCGACAGCTACGAGACGCCATCGCGCAGCTATGTCGGACGCTTCAACTTCAAGGGCGCGCAGCAACAGCAGTTGATCGGCGAGCTCTCGGGCGGCGAACGCAATCGCGTGCACCTCGCCAAGGTGCTGCGCTCCGGGGGCAACGTGCTGCTGCTCGATGAGCCGACCAACGATCTGGACGTCGAGACGCTGCGGGCGCTCGAGGAGGCGCTGCTGAACTTCCCGGGCTGCGCCGTCGTGATCTCGCACGATCGCTGGTTCCTCGACCGCATCGCCACCCATATCCTGGCCTTCGAGGGCAACTCGGAGGTGGTGTGGTTCGAGGGCAATTTCCAGGACTACGACGCGGACCTGCGCCGACGGCGCGGCGACGACGCCACGCAACCCCATCGCCTCAAGTACCGCAAGCTCACGCGCTGACGGCGGATTATGTCAGGATGCCGCCGCCGGCCGCATGCTCGCCGGTGTCCCCGAGCCGGGGTTCCGCTACACTGGGACCGCCGATGCAATGAGACGGAGAGCGCATGTCGGCCTGGATTGATAACAACGACCGGCTGCAGAACGAGCACGCCGCGAGCCTCGCGCTGACCTGCCCCCATTGTCTGGTGCTGGCGCACATCACGCCGCAGGCCGTGCCGCGCTTCGCCGACCTGTATGCGACCCGGCCGAAGCAGGTCGGTCTCGTATTCCGCTGCGACGCCTGCAATTCCCCGGTGTTCCTGCGCTTCGGCGTCCGCAGCTACGGCGAGCGGCGCATCGAGCTGTCCTCGCAGTTCAGCGAACTCGAGCGGCCGAAGGAGAAGTTCAGCTACACCTACCTGCCGGCCGAAGTGGAGACCCTGTTCCGCGAGGCGCTGTCGTGCTACTCGCACGGCGAGTTCAACGCCTTCGCGACCATGTGCCGGCGCGCGATGCAGGCCGTATTCGCCCATCTGGGCGAGAGTGGCAAGCTGCGCATCTTCGATGAATTGAATGAACTGCGCGACATGGCGCAGATCGACGGCGCGAGCTTCGCGCTCGTCAAACGCGTGATCTTCGGCAACGATGCGGATCAGCCGCCGGCCATGCCGCTGCTCGATGACGACCAGACCGGGCTGCTGCTCGAGGTCATGAAGGATCTGCTCTACCAGTCCTTCGTGCGCAAGGGACGGCTGCAGCAGGCGATGCTGGTGCGGCGATTCCTGTCCGACAACACGGAGCGCAAGACCAACCCCGGCGCGACCATTCCTGGGGCACCCAGCGAAGTCGAGGGCTGAGCCGGCGCCTGCCCTAGCCGACCCAGAGGCGGGCGTTGCGGAACATCCGCATCCAGCCGCTGTCCTCGCCCGCGCTGCGGGGATGCCAGGAATTCTGCGCCGTGCGGTAGACCCGCTCGGGATGGGGCATCGTGATCGTCGCGCGCCCATCCAGCGTCGTGAGCGCCGCGATCGCATGCACCGCACCGTTCGGATTGGCCGGGTAGAGCTGCGCCGGCTCGCCGCGATTGGTCACATAGCGTACCGCGACCAGCCGCGCATCGAGGCACTGACGCAGCTGCGCCGCAGCGGCAAACTGCGGCCTGCCCTCGCCGTGCGCGATCGCGATCGGCAGCCGCGAGCCCTCCATGCCGGCGAGCAGCACCGAGGGGGAGTCGAGGATCTCCACCAGGCTGAAGCGCGCCTCGAACTGATCGCTGCGATTGTGGAGGAAGCGCGGCCAGTGCTGCGCACCGGGAATCAGCTCGCGCAGCAGCGCGAACATCTGGCAGCCGTTACAGACCCCGAGCGAAAAGGTATCGCTGCGCGCGAAGAATTCGCGGAACTGCTCGCGCACCCGTTCGTGCATGAGGATCGAGCGCGCCCATCCGCCCCCGGCACCGAGCACATCGCCGTAGGAGAAGCCACCGCAGGCGACGAGTCCGCGGAAATCCGTGAGTCCGCGTCGCGCGCCCAGCAGATCCGTCATGTGCACGTCGACGGCTTCGAAGCCGGCGCGGTCCAGTACCGCGGCCATCTCGAAATGGCTGTTGACTCCCTGTTCGCGCAGCACCGCCACGCGCGGACGCGCCCCCAAAGCGATCAGCGGTGCGGCCACGTCGTGCTGCGGATCGAAGCTCAAGGATACCGAGAGCCCGGGATCGGTCTCGTCCAGCAGCTGCTCTAATTCCTCCTCGGCGCAGGTCGGGTCATCGCGCAGGCGTCGCATCCGGTACGAAGTCTCGGACCAGGCACGGCGCAGATCGCGCCAGGACTCCTCCAGCAGCGCTTCGCCCACGCGCAGCCGCAGGCGCATCAGGGAAGTCGGTGCGCCGATCGTGTGCGTGCAGGCGCCCAATCCGTGCGCTCCCAGGCACTCGAGCACGGCTGCCAGGTCGTCCTCGCGCACCTGCAGTACCGCGCCGGGCTCCTCGGCGAACAGCGCCGCCGCGGGACCCCCGCGCGCCGCCGGCAGATCGATGTCCAGGCCGCAGTGGCCCGCGAAAGCCATCTCGGCCAGTGTGACCGCCAGGCCACCGTCCGAGCGGTCGTGGTACGCAAGCACCAGGTCGCGTGCGCGCAGCGCAATCATGGCCGCCGCAAACGCTGCCAGCAGTGGTGCGTCCTGCATATCCGGCGGCTCGCCGCCCGTCACGCCATAGACCTGTGCCAGCGCGCTCATCCCGAGCCGGTTGCGACCGCCGGCGAGGTCGATCAGCAGCAGCCTGCTCGCGCCTTCCTGCATTCTCAGCTCAGGGGTCCAGGTCCGGCGCACGTCGCCTACCGGCGCGAACGCGGACACGATTAAGGAGACCGGCGCGACTACTTCCTTGCGGCCCGAGGCGTCCTCCCAGACCGTCCTCATGGACAGCGAATCCTTGCCTACCGGAATCGCGATCCCGAGCAGCGGACAGAACTGCTCGCCCACGGCGCGCACCGCGGCATACAGGGCGGCGTCCTCGCCCTCCTCGCCGCACGCCGCCATCCAGTTGGCCGACAGGCGCACATCGGCAAGCGTCGCCACGTCCGCGGCGATGATGTTCGTGATCGCCTCGGAGACCGCGAGGCGCGCGGCGGCCGGCGCATCCAGCAGCGCCACCGGCGTGCGCTCCCCGAGCGCCATGGCTTCGCCGGCATGGTGGTGATAGTCGGCCAGCGTCACGGCGACGTCGCTGACCGGCACCTGCCAGGGTCCGACGAACTGGTCGCGGCTGATCTGCCCGCCCACCGTGCGGTCCCCGATCGTGATCAGGAAGGTCTTGTCCGCCACGGCCGGCAAATGCAGCACCCGCTGCAGCGCCTCACGCAAATCGATGTCGGGAAAATCGGGTCCCGGTGCACGCGGCGCCTGGCTGCGCGCCTCGCGCCTCATGCGCGGTGGCTTGCCGAGCAGCGCCTCGACCGGCATGTGCACCGGCTCGTTACCGAACAGCGCATCGTGCACGACGAGCACGCCATCGTTCGTGATCGTGCCGATTTCGGCGTACGGACAGCGTTCGCGCTGCGCGAGAGCATCGAACAGCGCCGCACCATCCGGTCGCAGCGCGATCACATAGCGCTCCTGCGCCTCGTTGCACCAGATCTGCAGCGGGGACATGCCCGGCTCCGCATTCGGGATCGCGCGCAGCGCGATACGCGCTCCCCGCCGGCTGTGCGCAACGGCCTCGGGAACCGCGTTGGACAGGCCGCCGGCGCCGACATCGTGGATCAGTTCGATCGGATTGTCGGCTCCCAGTGCCCAGCAGCGGTCGATGACCTCCTGCGCGCGTCGCTGCATCTCGGCGTTGCCGCGTTGCACCGACGCAAAATCCAGTTCCACGCTCGAGCTGCCGCTTCCGAGAGATGAGGCCGCGCCGCCGCCGAGACCGATCAGCATCGCCGGGCCGCCCAGCACGATCAGGCGTGCCCCGACCGACACCTCGCCCTTGGCCACGTGCGGCCGGCGAATGTTGCCGAGGCCTCCGGCCAGCATGATCGGCTTGTGGTAGCCGCGGGCACGTCCCGGCGCATCACCCGGCAGCGTGGTTTCGAGCGTGCGGAAATACCCACAGATGCCGGGTCGCCCGAATTCGTTGTTGAAGGCCGCGGCGCCGATCGGACCCTCGAGCATGATCTGCAACGCGCTGGCGAGCCGCGCGGGCGTGCCCAGAGTTTGTTCCCAGGGCTGCAGGAAGCCTGGAATGCGCAGGTGCGAGACCGAGAATCCGATCAGCCCGGCCTTAGGCTTTGCGCCGCGTCCGGTTGCGCCTTCATCGCGGATCTCCCCGCCCGCACCGGTGGCCGCGCCGGGGAACGGTGAGATCGCAGTCGGATGATTGTGCGTCTCGACCTTCATCAGAATATCGAGCTGCTCCTGCTCGCCCCGATAGACGCCCGAGACCGGATCGGGATACCACCGACTTCCCATGCTGCCGGCGATCACCGCGGCATTGTCGGAGTACGCCGACAGCACTCCGCGCGGCGCGCGCTCGGTGGTATTGCGGATCATCGCGAACAGTGAGGGCGCGCGCTCGACGCCGTCGATCACGAACTGCGCGTTGAAGATCTTGTGCCGGCAGTGCTCGGAATTGGCCTGCGCGAACATCATCAGCTCCACATCGCTGGGATCCCGCCCGAGCCGGCGGAAGGTGTCGGCGAGGTAATCGATCTCCTGTGCGTTCAGCGCGAGCCCGAGACGCTCGTTGGCCGCCTGCAGCCCTGCTCCGGCGATTCCCGGCGCAATCCATTGCAACGGCCGCGGCGGATGCGTCGCAAATAGCTGCTCGGCGGCGGCCGGATCGGACAGCACGGCCTCGGTCATCCGATCGTGCAGCGCCGCGGTCAGCGCGGATTCGCAAGCGCTCGGCGCCGACGCTGCCGACCCGAGCGTGTACAGGATCCCGCGCTCGATGCGCCGCACGGACTCCAGCCCACAGACCTGCGCGATGTCGGTGGCCTTGCTGGACCAGGGCGATATCGTGCCCGGCCGCGGCACCACCAGCAGCAGCCATTCGCGCGCGACCGTGCCGGAGCGCTGCGCCGCGCGCGCCGGACGCTGGCCGCCGTCATCCAGCAGCGCCTCGATGCGCAAGCGCTCCAGCGCCGCTGGTGTGCGAACGGTGTCGATGAAGTGCTGGTACTGCGCGGAAAGGCTCATCAGCGCAGGTTCCTGCTCGGCCAGGCGCACGAGCAGACGGGTCAATCGAAAATCGGACAGTGCCTGCGATCCGGGAATCGTCAGCATCAGCTCTTCTTGGTTCCCGGGTCGGTCACGGAGGGCGGGATCATCGACATCGGAAACGGCGCGATATTGGCGCCGTCCAGCGGGTGAATCTTGCTGATCCCCTGCTTGCGGACCTCATCGATCCTGATGACCGACTGCAGCGGCAGGTAGCTGCGTTTGACCCCGGCGAACTCTCCTTTGATGCGTTCCTCCGCCGGGTCGAGCACGAGCTGGGTACGCTCGCCAAACACGAATTCCTCGACTTCGACGAACCCGAACAGCGTACCGTGGCTGACCTTGCGCGCATAAAGCTCGTAAACCTTGCCCTGGTTCACGAAGAGGATCCTGAAGATGTGATTCGATGCCATGGGTAGTGGTCGCGTCCGGGCCCCGCAGGTCCGCTGGCAGCACATCGCCGCGCAGCACCGCTATTATAGGTGCGGCTACACTATCCGTGGGTTCCCAATGGACGACAGGGACCGCTGAGAGGGCCCGATGCCCCTGAAACTGACAATCCTGAGCAACCAGCGCGCTCCGCTGGGTCCGCACGGCAGCATCGCCTTCGGCGTCGGCGGCGGCACGATTGGCCGCAGCCACGACAACGACTGGGTGCTGCCCGACCCGCAGCGCTACCTCTCGGCGCACCATGCTCGGGTGCAGTTCCGCCACGGCGCCTATTACCTGTTCGACACCAGCACCAACGGCGTATTTGTCAACGACGGTACCGTGCCGCTCGGCCGCCGCAACGACTATCCGCTGCGCACCGGCGACCGCCTGCGCATCGGGGACTACGAGATTGGCGTCAGCATCGAAGGCGAAACCGGGGAGGCGCCCGAGGCCAGCGAGATCTTCCCGCTGCACCAGCAGGGCATGGCCGGCTCGCCGGACACGGCCAGCGGCGACATCGGCGCCGAATTGAGCGTGCTCGACCTGCTGCGCCCCGACCCGGGGAGCAGTGGCCGCACCGGCGCGCTGGACTCCTTCGGCCAGCCCAAGCTGACGGAGGACACAGGGCTGCTCGCCTATGACCAGAGCGGCCCGCGCGCGACGCTAACCCGCACGCGCACTCCGCCGCCCCCGCGGCGCGAGCCACGCGCCGCGCTCAGCGGCGGCGCGGGAGCGGCTGCGACGGCCGCACCCGTCAGCGCAGCCCCGAGCGGATTTGAAATCCTGTGTCGCGGAGCCGGAATCGACGCCACGGTCGTGCCGGCGGACGCCCAGTCCCGCGTGCTGCAGCTGATCGGCGTATTGCTGCGCGAAGCGATGGTCGGGCTCAAGGGTCTGAGCATTGCGCAGCGGGCGCTGCGCGATGAAGCGGGCATCGAGGTCGGCAGGGACAATCCGCAGCAGATCGCGCTCTCTGGACTGCCGGTCGAGGACCTGCTGCGAAGGCTGCTGCTCGGCCACGAGCAGCGAGAGCTCGACGCGGTGCAGTGGCTGCGAGAGACGCTCGAGCGGGCTCGCCGACACGACCTTGCGGTGATGCGGGCGCTGCATCTTGCACTCTCGGAGTACGTCTCGCGGCTGGATCCTCGGGCGCTGGCGCAGAACGCGGAACTCCCGCAGGCCGGCCTGCCGGGGGCCGATGCTTCGGGACTGACCGAGCGTTTCCGCACCATTACCGACATGAGCGAGGCGCGGCTGCCACACCTGTTCGCCGAGGCCTTCGCGCGCGCCTTCGCCGCGGAATTCACAGGGGATTCCGGGAGCTGAGACTCAGCCGCCGCCGCTGACGATGCGTACCGTCGCACCGTCGGCGAGTGAATCGAGCGGATTGAGGATCACGCGATCCCCTGCGCCGACGCCACTGAGGACCTCGACCTCGCTGCCGAAATCACGCCCGAGACTGACCTGGTGCAGGTGCACGTGGTTCTGCGCATCGACGGTCGCGACCTGCAGTCCCTCGCTGCCCTGGCCGCGGAAAATCAGGGTATTGGAAGGCAGGCGCCAGCGTTCGATGCTGGCCGGCAATGGCAGGTGCACGTCCGCGAACGCCCCGGGCAACAGCTCGCCGCTGGCATTGTCCGCGTCGAGCTCCGTCAGCAGCGTGCGCGAGCCGGTATCGATCGCGCGCGCCGTGCTGACGACGCGGGCCGGAAAGCGCCGATTGGGATGCTCGACCACGCCGAGCTCGGCCATCAGCCCGGGTACCATCGCCGGCGCATAGCTCTGCGGAACGTTTACGTAGATGCGCAGCCGCCGCGTGGCAGTCAGGTGGAACAGCTCCTCGCCGCTGTTCATGCCGGCGTTGACCAATGAGCCGACATCGATGCGGCGCGCCGTCACCACGCCATCAAATGGCGCGGTGATCCGGTTGAAGCGCTCGAGCTGCTCGAGACGCGAGAGGTTCTGCCTGGCGGAGTCGGCCTGCGCCTTCCTGGCATCAGCATCGCCCTGCGCATTGTCCACGTCCTGCTGCGCCACCAGGCCCGACTTGCGCAGCGTCTGGTAGCGCCCGGCAGTGAGCTGTGCGAGCCGGTTGTTCGCCTCCGCCGTGGCGAGGTCCGCCTGCGCCTGGCGGTACTGGGCGTCGACCTCGGGCGTTTCGATCTCCGCCAGCAGCTCACCGGCTCGCACCGATTTGCCGATATCCGCGTACCAGTGGCGTACGTAGCCACTGCTGCGCGCGTAGATCGGTGCATCGGTAAAGGCCTGCACGGTGCCCGGCAGGACCAGCTCGTCAGCGCTGGAGCTGTGGCTCGGCGCCGTCACCGCGACGGTCGGAATGGAAGACTGCTCGGCGCTCTGCGCCAGCGCCGCGCGTGCTTGCAGGCGGGAGAAAATGCCCCAGGCCGCCACCATGCAACCGGCGATCGCCACGTACAGCGCGAAGCGCAGCAGGCGCCGCAGCGGGATGGCGCGCGCATCGTCCGGGGGCGGTACCATGCCGTTCATCGGTGTTCCGAAAAGCGCTCGTGGACCACCGTGAACACGACCGGCACGAACAGCAGAGTCGCAAAGGTCGCGAACATCAGGCCGCCGATCACGGCGCGCCCGAGGGGCGCATTCTGCTCGCCGCCCTCGCCGAGCCCGAGCGACATCGGCAGCATGCCGATCACCATCGCCAGCGCGGTCATCAGCACCGGTCGGAAGCGCACGAAACCGGCCTCCACCGCGGCGGCGGCGGCCGACAGCCCGGCTTCCATGCGCTCGCGCGCGAAGCTCACCACCAGAATGCTGTTGGCCGTCGCGACGCCGAGGCACATGATCGCGCCGATCAGCGCCGGCACGCTCACCGTGGTATGCGTCATGAACAGCATCCAGACCATGCCCGCGAGTGCCGCCGGCAGCGCCGTGATGATGATCAGTGGATCGAGCCAACTCTGGAAATTGACGACGATCAGCAGGTAGATCAGCAGCACGGCTCCCATCATACCGTAGGCGAGCCCGTCGAAAGACGAACGCATGGTCTCGATCTGCCCGCGCACGCGCAGCTCGCTGCCGCGCGGCAGATCGTGGCGCGCCGCGTCGGTGATCTCGCCGATCGCACTGGCTACCGTGCCGAGATCCGTTCCATCCACGGAACCGTAGATATCGATCACCGGCAGCGCGTTGTAGTGGCTGACCACGGCTGCACTGACGGAGCGGCTGATGGTCGCGACATTGGCCAGCAGCTGCGCGTCCCCGCCATTGCCGGAAGTGATCGGAGTGGCCGCGAGATCCTGCAGCGAAGCCATTCGATACTGCGGCGCCTGAGTCGCGACGATGTACTGCACGCCATTCCTGGGGTCGACCCAGTAGCTCGGCGCGGTCTGCTGATTTCCGACCAGGGAAATCAGCACGTCATTGGCGACGTTCTGTTGCGTGAGTCCCAGCTGCGCCGCATTGGTGCGGTCCACGGTGACATTCAGGGCCGGATAGTCGAACGACTGCTGCACGCGCAGATCGACCGCACCGGGGATGCGCTGCAGTTTCGCGAGCAACGCGTTGGCGACGCGGCGGTTGCCCGCCACGTTGCTGCCGACCACCTGTACGTCCAGCGGCGCGGGCAGGCCGAAATTCAGGATCTGGCTCACGATGTCGGAAGGCAGGAACGCGAAGGTCACGGACGGGAATTGCTCATGCAGCCGGGTGCGCAGTTCCCGCACGTAGCCGGCTGTCGGACGACGATGCCCGCTGCGCAGCGCCAGCATGATATCGGCGTCGCCCGAGCCAACCGGGGCCGAGGTGCTGTAGGCGAGATTGATACCGCTGTAGGGCACACCGATGTTGTCGACCAGGCTGTCGAGTTCGTCTTCCGGCACGGTGCGACGGATCAGCGCCTCCACGCCATCGCACAGCGCCGCGGTCTGCTCGATACGCGTGCCGCTGGGCGCGCGCACGTGCAGTCGCACCTGGCCGGCGTCCACCGACGGGAAGAAATCGCGCCCGAGCCAGGGCAGCAGCAGGAACGCGGTGGCGCCGAGCACCATGAAAGCGAGCGTGAACGCGCCCCTATGGTGCATGGCGGTCCCCAGCAGCCCGTGGTAACCCTCACGGAACGCGGCGAAGCCGTGCTCGAAGCCGCGCTGCCAGCGCACCAGCGGATTGGCGCTGCGGACGGCGTCGGGCCGCGGTGCGTGCTTGCGCAGCCAGTACATCGCAAGCGTCGGCACGAGTGTCCGCGACAGCAAATAGGAGGCGAGCATCGCGAACACGACGGCCTCGGCCAGGGGCACGAACAGGAAGCGCGACACTCCGGTCAGCAGGAACATCGGGATGAACACGATGCAGATGCACAGCGTCGAAACCAGTGCCGGCACGGCGATCTGGTGCGCGCCGTCCAGGATCGCGGCCTCGACCTCCTTGCCCTGGTCGAGGTGCCAGTTGATGTTCTCGATGGCGACCGTCGCGTCGTCGACCAGGATTCCGACCGCCAGCGCGAGTCCCCCGAGGGTCATGATGTTGATGGTCTCGCCGATCGCCGACAGGCAGATGATCGAGGCCAGAACTGACAGCGGTATCGAGATCGTGATGATCAGCGTGCTGCGCCAGGACCCGAGGAACAGCAGGATCGCCAGTCCCGTCAGTGCCGCGGCCACCACGCCCTCCCGGACCACGCCGTCGACCGCCGCACGCACGAACAGCGACTGGTCCCCGGTAGTCGTGATCTTCAGGTCCGCCGGCAGGCGAGCCTGCAGCACCGGCAGCTGGCGCTTGATCTGCTCGATGATCTCCAGCGTCGAGGCACTCCCGGTCTTGAGCACCGTCATCAGCACGGAGTGCCTGCCGTTGACGCGTACCAGGTTGGTCTGCGGGCTCGATCCGTCCCGGACGTTGGCGACATCGCGAACGTAGACGAGCTTGCCGTTGGCGTAGCGGATCGGAACGTTGTTGAGATCCGCGACCGCCAGCGGGCTCGAGTTGAGCCTGACGTTGTACTCGATGTTGCCGATCTTCTCGGTTCCGGAAGGAATGATCAGGTTCTGATTGCCGATGGCGGCGCTCACATCGCCCGCCGACAGACCAGTGGCGCGCAGCGCATCGGGGTTCAGATCCACCTGCACCTGGCGCTGCTTGCCCCCATACGGAAAGGGCATCGCCGCGCCGCGAACATTGGCCAGACCCGGGCGCACCGAATTGTTCGCGAAGTCGAACAGCTGCGACTCCGACAGACTCGGACTCTGGACGGCCAACTGCAGGATCGGCACCGTGGAGGCGTTGTAGGCCAGGATGAACGGCGGCTGTGTCCCGAACGGCACCTGGCGCAGCAGAGTCTGCGAAAAGCCGGTGATCTGCGCGAACGACATCGGCTCCCTGACGTTGGGCTGGAAGAAGAACTTGACTACCCCCTGCCCGGTCAGGGATTGCGACTCGGTGTGCTCCAGGTCATTGACTGCGGTCGGCGCCAGCCGCTCCGTGACGCCGACGATGCGGCTCGCCATTTCCTCCGGCGGCAGGCCGACGGAGTTCCAGATTGCGCTGACGATCGGAATGTCGATGTTCGGGAAGATGTCGGTCGGCGTGCGCTGAATCGTGAACGCCCCGAGCAGCACGATCACGAGTGCGAGCACGATGAACGTGTACGGGCGGGTCAGCGCGAGTTTGACGATCCACATCGTTTCGGCGTCACGGCAGGCTGTGCGGGGAACATAAGCCCGGCCGCCAGGAGCGTTCCCGCGGCCGGCACAGCTGCTCCCGGCGAATGGAGAGCGCTAGTATGCCTCAACTGCCCGCCGCGGCGCCGAAGCCGGAGCGGCGCGTGCGGCACAGTGCGCTACCGCACCTAGAGTGCGTTCATTAACGCAACTTAACGCGCGAATGACGGGCAAAGTGGCGGAGAGGGTGGGATTCGAACCCACGTGCCGGTATTACCCGACCATCCGATTTCGAGTCGGCGCCGTTATGACCGCTTCGGTACCTCTCCCCGCGCAGACTGGTATTCTATCGCAGTGGGGATCGTTCAAAGGCCAAACATGAGCCGTGCGCAGCAGCGCGCACTGCACCGTCGCTCACGATGGCGCGGCGGCGCTGCCATCGCGGTCGCAATGCTGCTGGCAGGCTGCAACAAGCCACAGTCGGCGCTGGACCAGATACGTGCCCGCGGCGAGCTGCGGGTCGTCACGGTCAATGCACCGACCACCTACTATCTCGGCGCGCACGGCGGGCTGGGCTTCGAATACCGGCTGGCTGCCGCCTTCGCGACCCAGCTCGGGGTCCGGCTGGCGATGCAGCCCGTGCCCGATGTGGCTGCGATGCGCAGCGCTCTGCGCGATGGGCGGGCGGATCTTGCCGCCGCCCAGATCAGCGCCGACACGCTCTGGCAGCGCTTCGGCCTGGCGACCTCGAGCTACGGCGAGGCGACCCAGCTGGTGGTGCAGGCGCGCGGCAGGCCTCAGCCACGCGACATCACCGGGCTGCGCGGTGCGCGCATCGTGGTTCACGAGGACAGCCCGCAGCAGCAACTGCTGAAAGAGATCCGCAGCAGTGGCATCGAGGGGCTCGCATGGAGCGCGGTCCCGCACGAGCAGGCCGAGCTGCTCGAGTTCGTCAGCGGCGGCGCTGCCGACTATGCGATCGTCGATCAGCACGAGTTCGAGTTCGCGCAGCACCTGTATCCGGATGTCACGGTCGCCTTCGCGCTGCCGGACCCGCGGCCACTGCAGTGGGTGGCGCGCGCCGATGGCCCGGACCTGGTCGCGCTTGCCAATTCGTTCTTCGCCGGCGCGCGTACCAGCGGCCAGATCGCGCGTATCGCGCGCGATGAAGGCGCCGAATCGCGCCAGTTCGACTATTTGGACGCGCTGCGCTTCCAGGCCGACATCAGCTCGCGCCTGCCGGAACTGCAGGGACTGTTCGAGGAAGCGGCGCTGGCCACCGGGCTGGACTGGCGGCTGCTCGCAGCGGTCGGTTACCAGGAATCGAAGTGGGAGCGCGAGGCGGCTTCCGCCGACGGCGCACAGGGAATCATGATGCTCACGACCGATGCGGCCAGCACCGTCGGGGTAACTGACCGCGCCAATTTGCGTGAGAACATCCTGGGCGGCGCGAAGTACCTGGCGCAGGTCATCGATACGATACCCAAGCGCATCGGCGAACCCGACCGCACCTGGCTCGCGCTCGCGGCCTATAACGTCGGATACGGGCATCTCGAAGATGCACGCGTGCTCGCGCAGCGACGCGGCAGGAACCCTGACGTCTGGGAAGATGTACGCGAGCAGCTGCCCTTGCTGACGCAGGAGCAGTGGTATTCGAGCCTCAAGCGCGGCTACGCCCGCGGCTGGGAACCGGCCCGGTTCGTGGATCAGGTGCGGGAGTATCTCGCGGTGCTTGAGTGGCGCGGCACCGGTACGCTGGCCCGCAATCCCGAATTGCCGACGCACGCGGCAATGCTGACACCGGAGGGCGACGCCGCCCGCCGCCTTGACTAGCCGCTGCGACGGTACGTCTCAGCCGGGCATGCGACGGCGCTCGAAGAAGCCGCGCAGCAGCTGCGAACATTCCGCCGCCATCACCCCTCCGAACACGTCCACCCGGTGATTCAGGCCTTCGAGCCGGAACAGATCGATCAGGCTGCCGGCGGCGCCCGCCCGGGCATCGAACGCACCGAACACGACGCGGCGCACGCGCGCGTGCACCAGCGCGGCAGCGCACATTGCGCACGGCTCGAGCGTCACGTACAGGCACGCTCCCAGCAGTCGATAGTCGCGCAGCACCCGCGCACCAGCGCGCAATGCTTCGATCTCGGCGTGCGCGGTCGGATCGCAGGCAGCGATCGGTCGATTCGCGCCGCTCGCAATGATGCGATCTTCGAGCACCAGCACCGCCCCGACCGGTACCTCTCCGGCCGCGAGTGCGGCCTGCGCGTGCCCGAGCGCGTGGCTCATATACTCGGCATCGCTGGGCATGACCGGCTTCCCTCGGGCAATCGCAGGCCATTAGCTTAAGCTATCGCACCCCTTGAGTTTCCGGTGCTGCGAGGATCTGCATGCCGCGTCTGTTCGAACCGCTGAACCTGGGCCGTCTGCGCCTGCCGAATCGCATTGTGGTTGCGCCCATGTGCCAGTATTCCGCTCGCGACGGCGCGGCCACCGACTGGCATCTGATGCACCTCGGAGCGCTCGCCATCTCCGGCGCCGGTCTGCTGATACTCGAAGCCACTGCGGTCGGCGCCGCCGGGCGCATCACCGCAGCGGACCTGTGTCTGTACGAGGACAGCCACGAAACGGCGCTGGCACGCGTACTGGCCGCGTTGCGCACCTGCTCGCCGATCCCGCTCGCGCTGCAGCTGGCCCATGCCGGCCGCAAGGCATCGACGCGCGTGCCGTGGGAGGGCGGCGCGCAGCTGGCGCCCGATGCGCCCGGAGGCTGGCACGCGCAGGCGCCCTCGGCGTACCCGTTTGCGCCCGGGCAGGCGGCGCCGCTGGCGCTGCAGGAACAGGGCCTGGCGGAGATCCGCGACCAGTTCGCCGCCGCTGCTCGGCGCGCTGCGCGCTGCGGCTTCGACGGCCTCGAGATCCATGCCGCGCACGGCTATCTGCTGCACGAGTTCCTCTCGCCGATCGCGAACCACCGCAGCGATGTCTTTGGTGGCTCGCTCGCCAACAGGATGCGCTTCCCGCTCGAGGTGTTCGATGCCGTGCGCGCCGCGTTTCCGGCCGACAGACCGGTCTGGGTGCGCATCTCGGCGAGCGACTGGATCGCAGGTGGCTGGGACGTCGCCCAGAGCATCGAGTTCGCGCGCGCGCTCGAATCCCATGGCTGCGCCGCCATCCATGTGAGCAGCGGCGGCGTTGCCCCGACGCAGTCGATCCCGCTCGGACCCGGCTACCAGGTGCCATTGGCGCGCGAAATCCGTCAGCATTGCTCGCTTCCCATCATCGCCGTGGGCCTGATCACGCAAGCAGCGCAGGCCGAAGGCATTCTCGAGCGCGGTGAGGCCGATGCAATCGCGCTGGCGCGCGCGATGCTCTATGACCCGCGCTGGCCATGGCACGCGGCGGCCGAGCTCGGCGCGCAGGTCAGCGCGCCCAGGCAATATTGGCGCGCCGCGCCGCGCGAGCACGCGCGGCTGTTCCGCGACGCCTCCACGTGAGCGATCCGCCCGCCGCTGCCGCCACGCTGGTCTGGTTTCAGCGCGACCTGCGGCTCGAGGACAACCCTGCGCTGCATGCGGCGTGGGTCCGTGGCCGTCCCGTGCTCCCGGTGTACGTGCTCGAGGACGCAGACGCCGGCGCCTGGAGCCCAGGTGGCGCATCTCGGTGGTGGCTGCACGGCGCGCTGGAGGCCCTCGAGCAGGCGCTGCGGACGCGCGGCTCGCGGCTGATCCTCGGCCGTGGCCCCGCCGGCGCCAGGATCGACGCATGGCTGGCCCACAGTGGCGCTGACGCGGTCTACTGGAATCGCCGCTACGAGCCATGGGCGCGCGAACGCGATGAACGCATCACGGCTGCGCTGCAGCGGCGGGGTATCGAGGTGCGGTGCTTCGATGCCGGCTTGCTGTGCGAACCCGGGTCGCTCCTCACCGGGTCCGGCGCACCCTATCGGGTGTTCACGCCATTCTGGAAGGCTCTGCGCGCGCGAACGCATATCGGGCCCGGACTGCCGGCCCCGCCACGGCTGCCGCCACTGTCCGCGCCGCCGGACGGCGATTCACTGGAGTCGTGGTCGCTGCGACCGCGCAGGCCAGACTGGGCGAGCGGCTTGCGTTCGAACTGGAGGCCCGGTGAAACAGGCGCACAGGCCCGACTGCGCGAGTTCGCCGGCTCCACGCTCGACGGCTACGCGACCACGCGCGACCAGCCCGGCGTCGCGGGCACTTCGAGGCTGTCGCCGCACCTGCATTTCGGCGAGCTCAGTTCCCGGCAGGTCTGGCATGAGATCGAGCGCCATGCCGACCGGCGCGCCGGATCCGGGTGGCCGCCCGGGATTGAACGCTACCTCACGGAACTCGGCTGGCGCGAATTCTCCTATCACCTGCTCTACCACTATCCAAAGCTGCCCGAGGCAGCGCTGCGCCCGGAATTCGCGCGCTTCCCGTGGAACCCTGACGCGGTGGCCACCACCGCCTGGCAGCAGGGTCGCACCGGCTATCCGATCGTCGATGCCGGCATGCGCGAACTGTGGAGCACCGGCTGGATGCACAACCGCGTACGCATGATCGTCGCCTCGTTCCTGGTCAAGGATCTGCTGCAGCACTGGCGGGTGGGCGCGGAATGGTTCTGGGACACGCTGGTCGATGCCGACCTGGCCAGCAACTCCGCCAGCTGGCAGTGGGTTGCCGGCTGCGGCGCCGATGCCGCGCCCTACTTCCGCGTGTTCAATCCGACCCTGCAGGGGATGCGCTTCGATCCGCAGGGGCACTACGTACGCCGCTGGATACCGGAACTGGCGCGGCTGCCAGACGCCCTGGTGCATGCACCCTGGACGGCGCGGCCGGTAGATCTGACCGTCTACGGCGTGCGGCTCGGCGTCGACTATCCGCTGCCGATTGTTGACCACGCGCACGCGCGGGCGCGGGCGCTCGCCGCCTTCGCACACATCGCGCGCGGCTGACGCTCGCCGTGGGGCAATGCCAACTAGCGCTTGAGCAGCGGGAAGATGCTGGTCGGGAAGAATGGCTCGCGGATGACCAGGGGCACGCCAGAGGTCCCGCGAAACGACGCACCGCTCGCCCGCCGTGACAGCAGACGGATACCGAACATGCGTGAGAACGGCGCTGCCTCCTTCGACAGCAACGACAGCCCCAGCGACGAGGACAGCGGAGCCGCATCGTCCCAGGGCTTGACGTGATCATTCGCGTGCCAGGCGCGCGTCGGCAGCGGATCGTACTGGGCGAGGATCCACAACGCCTCCCCGCCGTAGCCGAAATCCGCCAGCACGCTGACGAGCCATTCGCCGCGCAGCACTGCCTGGGCATAGAACTCGGCATCGGCCGTGAGCACGTAGCGTGCGGCGATCGCCGCGGCGATGCTCGCCGCCGAGGCGCCGGAAGGACTGGCACCCTGGCCGTTCGCTCCAGGAGGACCGACCAGGTTGATCAGCTCACCGCGAAACCCCGCCGACTTCAGGCGGCCGACCGCATCGGCTGCCTGCTGCGCCGTGGCATATGTCCGGACGATTGCGTAGTTCACGGTAGCTCCATTCTTGTGATGTTCTTACACACAGCGCCGCCCTGCTCGCTGGCGAGATTACAGCCTCACTCCGACCTTGTGAAGCGCACTGGACACATGGAGGTGTGAGGAACTTCGAACGTCCGGCCTCGCGCGCCCCTGGTTGCGGCCGTCAACCGGAACCTCGAAAGTGTGAACGGCGGCTATCTTATATAATTGATTGTAAACAACTTTGAGTACCGCCTGTGATGCACTGCCCGGACCCACGCCGTTGCGGTGTGATCAAATCCAGCCGCCCAACGACTGGACTGCTCATCAATGCGTGATACCGGCGGCTCCGAACCATCCCCGTGCGTACGCAATTGCTGCCTGGACGATTCGCTGGTGTGTCTCGGCTGCTTTCGATCGCTGGAGGAGATAAAGGAATGGGGGCTCGTCGACAGTCACCGGCGCCGCATCATTCTGCGCAACGCCGGTAGGCGAAGCGAGGCGCATCGGGCCACGATCAACGAGCTGCAACCAGTGGCGTTCGCCGGCGCAACGCGACGCCCATGAGCGCGAGCGCGCCGGCCATCAACCCCGCCGAACCAGGTAGCGGCACGGGCGTGGTCCCGTTGCCGATACCGGGACTGAAACTGATCGTGTACGCACTCGCATTGGCAACGGTGCCGGCGATCTGAAACGTCGGATCGGCCAACGCAGAATTCGTCGCACGGCCGCCGCCTGGGCCGCCGAGGACGCCCCTGCCGTCGATCTTTGCCGAGGCCGTCGCACCGATCGTCACGTTGTAGAAGACTCCGGTCGTCAGCGCCACGACGGCGGACTGTGCGGAGGTGATGACATTCGGCACAGAGAACGGTTGGAAGGCAAAGCCCACGCTGTCGGAGAGCATTGCATTACCGAGGTAGGACAAAGTGAACGAAGCGCCGGCGCCGCCATTGCTGTTCGCACTCAGCACTTGCGAGGCTGGCGACGCCGACGCCTGCAGGAACCAACGGGCCAGGACATCCACAGTTGGGGTGGGCCCGGCAATCGACATCTGGTAGGTGACCTGTGCGGAAGCCGACCCCTGGGTGTAGTCGTTCAAGAAGGACTGCGGATTGGAGTCACTGGTTACGTCGACCTCGGCGTACGCCAAGGGCGCGGGCGCCGGCGTGAACGGAAGGGTCACAGACACCGGGACAGAACTGGCCGACGGTGTCGTCCACGCACCCACCGCGGCTTGTCCTGGTACCGAAACCCCTGAGGCTACGCTGGCGGCGCCAGCGACCAGCCCGGGTGTGGTGATGACTTGGGAAAACGCCTCCCTGGAGCCACCAGACGGAGAGTCGAGATCGATGGTACCTGCAGTCTGGTACGTTGCCGGAGTTAGCAACAAATCGGCGTGGGCCGCGCCCGACGCAAGCATCACAACCACGCACGCAAGGCACTTGCGCCCAACAATCCCTGTTCGGGTTGACACGATCAAACTCCCCTGGTGATAGTCCGGCTGGCCCGCGACAGTGTTGTGCTCACCTATGAATTTCAGATTAGCACAACCGAAGAGCAGCGCGACCACGTGCGATTCGCGTCCAGTGGCTGCTGCGCCAGCCACTCTTGACATAAGCGCTCAGCCAGAGACGGTGCAGATCGCCGCGCTGTAGCCGGGCAGGCCTACGCGAACGCGCCCCGAGTGCACCGCGGTCCGCTCTGTCATCGCTGCCTTCCAGGTTCCGTGAGGCGTGAGCTGCGAACCACCGAGATGAATGTCCTGCTTCGCATCGACGGCCGGTGCGTTGAGCCGAACGATCGCGGCGGAATCCACGCGCGCGGCGCCGCGCAGATGTACATCGATCGTCGTGGCGGCGGCATCCTTGTTGATCAGCGTGAGCACCAGCGCATCCTGCACGGAGCGCGTCGCATAGGCCCGCAGCGCGTCCGGTGCAGTTTCGAATGCAGTGCGAACCAGGCTGCCGCTGCCGCCGAGAGCAAAGGCCAGCAGGCCGTAATAC